>Ga0302326_10019816_pt1 | contig 13864 bp, 8 predicted proteins | sample Palsa_T0_3_FD_202264 | JGI IMG/M metagenome (GOLD analysis project Ga0302326, IMG submission 202264) | Peat permafrost microbial communities from Stordalen Mire near Abisko, Sweden - Palsa_T0_3 | ecosystem: Environmental > Terrestrial > Soil > Palsa > Peat permafrost | place: Sweden: Abisko... | reverse complement strand
CTATCCGGATGCGGGCTTCGAAGGATTGAATCTTCTGGGTGATCGACACGTTGGGCCTCTCCAAAGTTATGAGAAAGGAAGTCAACGTATCCTAACCTGAAAAGCCGGCCTGGTCACTCAATTTGCGTTGCCAACTGTCTTTTCGGTATACGCCTTCTGCAACACCGAGAAAGCTTCCTTCTTCTGCCCCTGATCGCTAATCAGGCCCTTGCGGTTGAACTCGTCCTGAATGCCCGCCAGCGGCCGCCGCGGCGAGCGGAAATCCATCAGAATCCATGGGCTCATGCCGCGCAACTGCGGGATGCGGTTGAGCATGCCGAGCTGATGGCGGAAGACGTTGGCCTGGTATTCCTCCGTCCAGCGATCGTTATCGCCACCATGGAGGCCAGCCTTGGCGTCCGCGCCAAATTCGCTCATGATCAGCGGCTTCTGGTAGCCGATCTTCCAGTCGGTCACGTCGGCCGTCTCAGGATGCTGCTCGTACCAGCCGATGTATTCATTGGTGCCCAACACATCGAGATACTGGCCGAGTGGGTCGTCGACCACCTTGGTCGAGCGCTCTCCGTTCTTATCCGTATGCACCAGCAGCGCCGCCGTGATCAGCCGCGTGGGATCGAGTTCGCGCGCCTTGGCAGCGAGCGACGAGATGAACTTGGTGCGGGCATCGTTGATCGGCGTCTCATTGGCCATCGACCACAAGATGATCGCCGCGTGATTGCGCGACGTCTCGATCTCTTCGCGCAACTGGTTTTCCGCGTTGGCATAGACTTCGGGCTTGTCGAACTGCACCGCCCAGTACACGGGATTCTCCGCCCAGACCAGAATGCCCATGCGGTCGGCAGCGCGCAGCATCGTCTCGTCGTGCGGATAGTGCGCCAGGCGCACAAAGTTCGCGCCCAGCTCCTTGGCCCAGCCCAGCAGCGTCTCCGCATCCTTGTCGGAGTAGGCGCGCCCGGTGCGATAGGGCGCCTCGGCATGGATGCAGATGCCGCGCAGGAAGATCGGCTGGCCGTTCAGCAGGATCTCGTCGCCCTTGGTCTCGATGGTGCGGAAGCCGATTTCATCTTCCACGGAATCGGAGAAATGCGCATTCGATACTTTGATCGTAACTTTGTACAGTTTCGGCGACTCTGGCGACCACAGCTTGAGTCCTGCCGCGCGAAAGTGGACCGGAATGCGAACTTCCTCTTTAGCCGGGGATGAAGGCCCATCCGCCGTCATCGACCCAGCCTTCTCGTCGACTCCCAACTCCGGAATCGAAACCTCGAGCTTGATGACAGTCTCACCACGAATTTGCACCCAACCTTCAATCACTCCCGGCTCTGACTTGCTCAAATGCAGATCGTACTGATCGATAAACGCCTCCGGCACGGTAATCAGCGATACCTCGCGTGTAAGCCCGCCATAGTTGAACCAATCCGTCTGCGTGGTGGGCACGCCATCTTCATGGCGCGTGTTATCCACGACCGCGATGACAAAATTGCTGCCGTTATGAACGGCCGCTGTCACATCGCAGTTGAAAGCTGTGAACCCGCCCACATGCTCGCAGACCTTTTGCCCATTGACCCAGAAGATCGATTTGTAATTGGCCGCGCCTACACGCAGATAGGTCCGCGTATGCGCCTTGGGCTCGAAGTCGAAATCTTTTTCGTACCACATCAGCCCTTCGTACCAGAAGAACTCCGGCTTCTGCGTATTCCAGTCGCCCGGCACCTTGATCGTCTCCGCCTTGGAGAAGTCATAATCCAGCGGTCCTGTATCGCCCGGCTTGGCCTTCTGGTTCACAAACCATCCGCGCGCGATCTCGTGCTTGTGAAAGTCGTACAGGCCTGTCTGGTACGGGTCGGGAATGACATGCCAGTCGCCATTGAGCGAGAGCGCCGGCCTTTTGTCCGCACCGGTGATGACGATTGGAGCGGCTGGGGGAGCGGCTGGCGATGACTGCGCCATAGCAAACGTCGCGTGAGCAACGAGCAAGACAATCAGGGAGACAATAGCGGCAGAAGGGCGCAGCGCGAACAGCTTCATGGTGAACCTCAGCGAATTGAATGGCGAGCAGGCCCATCCTACAATCCTCCAGCCCGCTCTGTATATGCGATGGGTTAACGGTCGCGCTTTACTACCGGGCCCTATCGCAAGTAACAAAAAGGCCCTCCCGCATTGGGAAGGCCTCTTTTCTTGGTTATCCGACTAACTCAACTTACGCGCCCAGATACTCCACATGCACATACGTTCCGAGTCGAACGTTGTAGGCCAGGTACCAGCCCTCGTGATCCGGATCGTCATAGATGATCACATCGTCCGAATCCCACAGCCAGCCGTCGCAGAAGCCAACGTCATAGGGCGCCACGCTGAAGTAGAAGCCGCCGAACCAGAAGCGTCCCGGTCCGCCGCCGGCCAGCCGCCAGCGATGATCCGGCCCGAAGCCGCCCGTAAAATGCCCATGCTCAAAAGGATGGTCCAAGTGATAGTGCGGATCGTTCTTGCCCGTGTCGTGGCCTACCCAGTTATCGTGGCCGCCTTGCTTATCCACATGCGGCGCATTGGGATGCCCGGTCTTGTCGCTGAAATTAGGATGATCCTGTGCCGGACGCGGCGTTCCGTGAAACTCCGTCGGCCCATGCGCCGGCGGAGCCGCAGGACGCCCTCCACCTGGACGTTGTGCGACGGCGGGCAAAGTGGCGATCAGCGCCACAGCCAAGACTCCCAAAGTTGCTTTCATGTCTTCCTCCCTCGGGTCTTTGGCTTCGCTCTATGTTCCGGTGCTCTGCGCGTTCGAGCTTGCTTAACCCTTGCTGCTATCTTCGAACCCCTGCTGGACTTTCAAGTTGCCCTGTACGAAACATTTTTCATCCAGCGCACAAGCACAAGAGTCAGATCGCGAGCTGGTTTCAGACTATGGCCGCTACCGGCTCCCTGCGCCACGCATAAAGCGGGAAGCGATTCGCAAGCTCCGCAACTTCGCCGCGAATCCGCTGCAATACTACATCGTCCGCACGGCTTTCGAGCGCTTTGCCGATCCACAGCGCGATCTGCCGCATCTCCGGCTCTTTCATGCCGCGCGTGGTCAAGGCCGGGGTGCCAATTCGAATGCCCGAAGGCTTGAGCGGTGGATTGGTATCGTAGGGAATCGCATTCTTGTTAACTGTGATCCCCGCCTTGCCCAGGGCCAGTTCGGCCTCGGAGCCCAAAATGCCGCGCACAAATACGTCCACCAGCATCATGTGGTTGTCGGTGCCGCCGGAGATGATCCTCCAGCCGCCCTCCTGCAAGGCTGCCGCAAGCGCCTGCGCATTGGCCACAATCTGGCGAGCGTACTCGGCAAACTCCGGTTGCAGCGCCTCTTTGAACGCAACCGCCTTGGCGGCCACGATGTGTATCAGCGGTCCGCCCTGCTGGCCAGGGAAGACCGAGCGATCGACAGCCTTCGCCAGTTCCCTATCCGGCCCCTCATCGCACAGGATCAGACCCGAGCGCGGCCCGCGCAGCGTCTTGTGCGTCGTGGTGGTGACAATCTGCGCATGGCCCACGGGCGTGGGGTGAGCCTTGCCGGCCACCAGTCCGGCGATATGCGCCATGTCGATGATCAGCTTGGCGCCCACCTTATCGGCAATCTGCCGCATGCGCGCAAAGTCCCAGATGCGCGAATACGCGCTGGCTCCGCCGATGATCGCCTTCGGCTGTTCCCGGACCGCAATCGACTCCAGCTCGTCGTAGTCGATCGTCTCGGTATCCTTACGCACCGTGTAAAACGTCGGCCGGTAGAGCTTTCCACTGAAGCTCAACTTGTGCCCATGGGTCAGATGCCCGCCATGGGCGAGGTCCAAACCCAGAATCGTATCTCCAAGTTCCAAAACCGCCATATACGCGCCGGCATTGGCCTGCGATCCGGAGTGCGGCTGCACATTCACGTGGAGGTTCACTCCGGGCACGCCGAAGATCTGCCTGGCCCGGTCCCGCGCCAGGTTCTCGACCACGTCGGCGTACTCGCACCCGCCGTAGTAACGCCGTCCTGGATACCCCTCGGCGTACTTGTTGGTAAATACCGACCCGGCCGCCTCCAACACTGCCTCGGAGACGAAGTTCTCGCTGGCGATCATCTCCAGGCCCTCGTGCTGACGCAGGGTTTCGTGGTCGATGGCGGCAGCCACCTCGGGGTCGGCCTGGGCCAGCGAACGGGAAAAAGCGTTTGGGGCGCGATCAGTCATGGTTAAATTCTAGCGCGGAAGGATTCCCCGTCCCAGACCGGTCCATCGGGAAGGGTCAAATACTCGCCCAGGGATACCGAGCCTTGACAGCGGCCGCGTAGCGCTGATGGTACTCGACGAAGCGCATCGCGGCATGGTCCGCGAACTCCTCGGTCTTCATCCTGAGCCGGTTTTCCCGGACAAGCCAGTGCAAAACCCCGTTTTCAGCCTCCAGGGCCAGCCACCAGCGCTCGGCGGGAATCGGCTCGGCATTGGCCCACATTTCGCCTGAGCGAAGGGGCCGCCGGGAAAAGACAAGGCGATATTTCTGCGCCGCGTCGCCCACAACCGTTCCCGATTCGAAGCACAAAGCGACGTCTTTCAGCTTGATGAAGTCCGGATACGGCGCCGGATACGGAGACCACTCGAAAACGTCTGCGCCCAGCCTCTTTCCTTCGGTAATACGGCGCAGCCGGTCCTTCAGGCGCTGCCACTCCTGGGCAGCCGCCGCGCGCAACAGAGCCTGGTCCCCATCCTCCGCGGATTTCGCGTCGTTGCACTGGCGCAAAAACTCATCGAAAGAAAGAGAGCTGTGTTCGGTCATAGAAGAATCTTAGCCTCGGCCCCGCCTGAAAAAGCAGACTCCGAACCATCCGCAATCGTGGACTGGGGCGCGATGAGAATTGTAGCAATCCCGCGCCGCATTCGGATGAAAGAGCGTTTGAAATCGGCCTTTTGTGCCATCCTGCGGGAAACTTCCGGGCCGGATGGCCGACGAGGAGAAATGGCCCGGCTGTTTTGGAAAAACTGTCCCGGCTTAAGGCGGTACGGAATTCACAATTCGCGACACGCTCTCTCGGCCGCAGTTTGGCGGCCATCTTCCCTGTTGACATCCTACCTATCCCAGTGCATCGTATAGGTAGAAAGACTACAGGGAATGAAAGACTCAAGGGAGCGGTAATGGGAGAAAGCAAGTCGGACGTTCTGCAAGGCACTCTCGATCTGATGGTCCTCAAGACTCTCGAAACCATGGGCCCGCTGCACGGCTACGGCATCGCCCGGCGGATCGAGCAGGTAAGCGGCGATACGCTCAGCCTGAACCAGGGCACCATTTACCCGGCCCTGCTGCGCCTCGAACAGCGCGGCTGGATCAAGTCCGAATGGGGTACATCGGAGACCAACCGCCGTGCGAAGTTCTACTCGCTCAGCCGCATCGGCCGCAAGCAGATCGAGATGGAAACCGAAAACTGGGAGCGCGTTGCTTCGACCATGGCCCGCTTCCTCGCGCCCTCCAATTAGGAGACCTGGATGAAGATTGGAAAGCGGAAAACATCGGTTCAGGACCGGCTTCGCACTGTCTTAAGCCGAGTTGCGGCGCTCTTTCGCAGACGGCGGCTTGACGCAGACCTGGATGAAGAGTTGCGCGCTCATATTGCCCTTGCCACCGAGGAAAACACCCAGCGCGGCATGTCTCAGCAACATGCCCGCAGAGCGGCCCTGCGCAGCTTCGGCGGCGTGGCGCAAACCGCCGAAGCCTATCGCGTGCAGCGGGGAATGCCGTTTTTCGAAGTTCTTCTTCAGGATGTCCGCTATGGTCTCCGCGTCTTGCTCAAGAGTCCCGGCTTCTTTTGCATTGCGGTTCTGACGCTTGCGCTGGGGATCGGGGCGAGTACCGCGGTATTCAGCCTGGTAGATACGATCCTGCTCAAGCCGCTCCCTTACCCCAATGCCAAACAGACGGTAGTGGTATGGCATACGGGCGTCATCGGGTCTTTCTATGGAAATGACCACTTCCCCTGGAATTTAGACCAGTATCGTCTGATGAAGAGCTCGGTAAGCTCGTTTCAGCATATGGCCGCGTTCAAGGCCGACTCGTTCGATCTAACCGGCTCAGGCAATCCTGAGATGCTCGACGGGGTGCGGGCCTCGGCGGACTTCTTCTCCGTCTTTGGCCTGCCGCCGGCGCTGGGACGGACCTTCTCCGCCTGGGACGATCAACCAGGACACGAGCATGTTGTCGTTCTCAGCCATCGTCTTTGGAGCGCGCGCTTTGGCGCCAGCGCAAACGTCGTAGGCAGATCCATCGATCTCAATGGACGTCCGTATACGGTCATCGGTGTGATGCCCTCAAGTTTCACTTTTCCCAGCGCTCAAGCAATGCCGGGTACTCTCACCGTGCCCAAAGAGACCTCGCTCTGGGTGCCGCTGGCAGCAGCTACTTCGCCTGCCGGTTCGGACGACTCAGGCGTGGTGGCGGAGAGGAAAGCGGACGTGAGCGATGCCCAGATGCGGCAGGACTTTAACGTCTTCGACATAAGCTTTGCCAAGCAATTTCCCAGGGCAAGGAACTTTCATCTGACCGCCGTGCCATTGACGCAACAATCGGTCGAGAACTCGAAGCGCCCCTTGCTGCTCCTGCTGAGCTCGGTGATCGTCGTCCTGCTGATTGCATCGTCGAATGTTGCGGGCCTCACCCTGAACCGGTCCCTGTCGCGGCGCAAGGAGCTTACTCTGCGCGCGGCCCTCGGCGCGGGGAGTCTTCGCCTGATCCGCCAGCTGATGACGGAGAGCCTGCTGCTGGCGCTGGCTGGTGGAATCCTGGGCATTGTCTTCGGCGAGGCTGCGCTTAGCCTGGTGAAGCGCTATGGGCCCTCCACCATACCTCACCTGAGCGAAGCAGGCCTCGATCCCGCGGTCTTGAGCTTTGCGTTGGCTATCACCCTAGTGAGCGGACTTCTCTTTGGGCTTGGCCCTGCGTTGGGATCGCGGCGAGCGAATACGATCGAGGCGCTGAAGGAACGCGGTCAGAGATCCATCGGCGGCGCCTCTGCGCCCTGGATGCGAAACGCTCTCCTGCTTGGCCAGATCGCCATGGCGCTGGTGCTGGTGGTCACTGCCGGTTTGCTGGAGCGCACCTTCTATCAAATGCTGCGCGCGGACGCTGGCTTCGCGGCCGATAAGGTGTTGACGTTCACCCTGCCTTTGTCGCCTGTCAAGTACTCGGACCCGGACAGCATGGCGCAGCTCTATGGAAGAGTGCTGCTCGATTTACGGGCGCTGCCGGAAGTTCAATTTGCAGGGTTTGCCTCAGTGGCCCCGATGCACGGCGATCCGGACGCTACGGTCCTACGGCTGCCGGAACACCCTACGCCTTTTGACGGCGCCAGGCCTTTTGCCTTTTATTCCTTTGTCGCGCCTGGATATTTCAAGTCCATCGGCGCCACCATTCGGGAAGGCCGGGAGATGGCCGGTACCGACACGGCTTCCTCCGTTCCGGTGGCCATCATCAACGCCACCATGGCCAATAAGTACTTCCACGGAGAAGACCCCATCGGAAGGCAGGTTGGGGTAGGCGACTCTCGCATGGCCCTGAGAACCGTTGTCGGCGTGGTTGCGGATATCAAGCATTCCTCGCTGCGAGAACCCGCCAGTGCTGAAATGTTTGTCCCTTACACGCAGAATGACGTGCGCGTCTGGCCATCGATGCAGTCGATGCAGTTTGTGTTGAGGACCAAAGCCGAACCAGCCTCCCTGTCGCGGCAGATACGGGAGGCCGTGCACGCCATCGATCCGGAAATACCGATTGCCGAGATGGCCACGCTGAGCGAGATCGTCGATTCTTCGGTAACGGCAGACCGCTTTTCAATGCTTCTGTTGTCGGCGTTTGGGCTGCTTGCGCTGCTGCTCGCCTCGATCGGGATCTATGGGGTGGTCTCCTGGTCGGTGCTGCAGCAGACATCGGAGATCGGTATCCGCATCGCCCTCGGCGCACAGCGCCAGCAGATTTTGCTGATGGTCCTCGGTCAGGGCGCGCGGCTGGCCTGCGCGGGCATCGGTATCGGTCTGGTCGCCGCATTTGCCGCCACGCGATTGATTGCACGCTTTCTGTACGGAGTGCAGGCAACCGACCCGGCTACTTTTGCCGCCGTCTCTCTCTTGCTGATCGCAGTCGCGCTGCTGGCCAGTTACCTGCCGGCAAGGCGGGCCATGCGTATCGATCCAATGAAGGCCATACGACTGGAGTAGGAACTGTCATGAAGATGACGACAGACTGGATTCGCGTTCAACTGAGCCGCTTCGTGTCGCTTTTCCGCAAGAAGCGCCTCGATGCCGACCTGGAGGAAGAGCTGCGCTCGCACATCGAGCTCGCCATGGAAGAGAAGATGGCCCTTGGCACGAGCCGCCGCGAGGCACGCAGCGCGGCCCTGCGAAGCTTCGGTGGCGTCACGCAAGCCAGGGAAGCCTATCGCACGCAGCGCGGCCTGCCATTCCTCGATCAATTGGTTCGCGACCTGCGTTTCGGCTGTCGTCAGCTTCTCCGCGCGCCCGGCTTCGCGCTGACTGCGGTGCTTACACTGGCTCTCGGCCTGGGCGCGAACACTGCTGTCTTCTCGCTCATCAACGCGCTTCTGCTGCGGCCTTTGCCCGTGCCTCACGCCAGCGAGCTTGTCACTGTAAAGCAGAGCTCTTCCAACAGCGACAACTTCAACTACAGCTTCAGCGAGCCAGTCTTTCGCACTCTGGAGAAGCGTCACGATCTCTTCCAGGGTGTCGCCGCCTTCAGCCAGCGCACCATGCAGGCGCGCGGCAGCTCCGGCAATGTGAACGTTCCCGGAGCCATTGTGAGCGGCCAGTTCTTCGAGACTCTGCAAACACCGCCGCTGCTGGGCCGCTACCTCACGCCGCAGGACGACCGGAAGGGCGGAGCCTCGTCGCAATTCGCCGTGGTCATCAGCGAAAGCTTCTGGCGCACATGGTTCAACAGCGCGCCGGACGTGGTCGGACGCAAGCTGCTGCTCGCCAATTCGCCTTTCGTTGTCGTGGGCGTCATGCCGCGCAGCTTCATCGGCGCCGACCCGACCAATCGTCCCGAGATTTACGTCCCGCTCTGGGCAGAGCCGGTCATCGACGCGCCCTATGACAACATCGCCAGCGGCTATCACGCTTGGTGGCTGAGTATCCTCGCCCGCCGCAATCCCGGCGTCTCGCTCGAGCACGCGGACGCCACGCTCCGCGCCCAGACTCAGTCCATCTTCACGGAGGCAGTATCCGATGCGGACTGGCTCAAGGACATGCGTTCGGCGCACGCCCTGCTGGGAGCGGAATCCGGCTCGACCGGCTATTCGTATCTTCAGCACGCCTTTGCCAAGCCGCTGACCGCCGTCTTTACCCTGTGCGCCGCCATGCTGTTGCTGGCTTGCTTGAACCTGGCCAGCCTGCTGCTGGCACGCTCCGCCGCGCGAGAGCGCGAGCTGGCCACACGCCTGGCGATGGGAGCTTCGCGGCGCAGGCTTATCCAGCAGCTCATGGTGGAGAGCCTGTTGATCGCGGTGCTGGGCACGGCTGCGGGCATGATCGCCGCGCCGCTGGTAAGCAGCGCACTGGCGGCGATGATTCTGGGCCGCAGTCCCGGCGCCATGCTCGATACCACGCTCGATCTGCGTGTCTTTGCCTTTGTCGCCCTTACCGCTGTCTTCGCCACGCTGCTCATCGGTCTTCTACCGGCGCTGCGCTCCACTTCGAAAAACCTAAATGAACAGATCAAGAGCGGCTCGCATACTGTATCGGCCCACGAACGCAGGCGCATCTTGCCGCGCGTGCTCATGGGCCTTGAAGTCGCACTCGCCCTCATGCTCGTCGTCGGCGCGGGGCTGCTCGCCAGCAGCCTCACCCGCCTTTATCGCACCGGGCTGGGCTTCGATCCCAAAGGCGTCGTCAATCTTTCGCTGGACATGAATAAGCAGTCTCTCGACGGCGATCCGCTGACTCGCTGGTATCAGAGCTTCGGCGAAGCGCTGAGCCATCAGCCGGGCGTTCGCAGCGTCAGCTTTGCCAGCATCACGCCAATGGATGGAAGCATGTGGGCCAGCTCCTACCGTTCCGCAGCGAGCAACGGCGATAAGAACCTGCACATGGACACGGTAGCCCCGGCATTCTTCCAGACGATGGACATTCCCGTGCTTGCCGGGCGCGACTTCCGCTGGAACGATACTCTGGCCTCCGGCCGCAAGATCATCCTCAACCAGGCAGCCGCAAAACTTCTTTTCCCCGATCGAAATCCCCTCGGTCAGCAGGTCTTTGCCGGCAAAAAGTCGTATGAGGTGATCGCTGTGGTGGGCGACATTCACTACGAGTCGATCCGCGAAGATGCGCCTCCCGGAGGCTATATTCCCATAGCTCAGGACGATAGTCATAAACCCTCGTACACCGCCATCGTTCGTAGCGACGGGCCGCCTGCGGCTCTGGCAACGGCAGCTCGTTCGCTGGCTGCGCAGATGTCGCCGGATATCCCGCCGCCGGTGATGATCTCACTGAGCGCCCAGCTCGACGACTCCATCAGCTCCGAGCGCATGATGGCCATGCTGGCTGTCTTCTTCGCCGTCTGCGCGCTGCTCGTCACGGCCATAGGGCTGTATGGCACGCTGGCCTACGCCACTGCACGGCGCACCGGCGAGATCGGCATTCGCATGGCCCTGGGTGCGCAGCGTTTGCAGGTGATCGCGCTTGTCTTTCGCGAAAACGTTTGGATTGCCGTCTCAGGCTCCATCGCTGGACTTGGCGCGGCCATGCTCGCCTCCCGCGCGCTTGCAAGCTTTCTCTATGGAACGTCTACCCGCGATCCATGGGTCTTGGTCAGCTCCGTAGCCGCGCTGATCTCGATCGCCAGCGCAGCATCGCTCTTGCCTGCACTTCGCGCGGCGCGCATTGAGCCCATGGAGGCGCTGAGATCCGAGTAACAATCGACTGAGTAAACCGGAATACGGCCATGATTCGAACCCTTCTAACCCGCATCGCATCCCTCTTTCGCGGCAATCGCCTCGACGCGGAGCTGGAGGAAGAGTTGCGCGCCCACATTGCCCTGGCTCAAGAGGAACACATGCAACGCGGCATGTCTCCGCAGCAAGCCCGCATCGCAGCCCTGCGCAGCTTCGGCGGCGTCACCCAAATTCAAGAGCGCTATCGCAACCAAAGAGGCATACCTATGCTGGAACAGTTGAATCGCGACCTCCGCTTCGGAATCCGCCAATTGCGCAGGTCTCCGGGCTTCGCTCTTACCGCCGTTCTTACGCTCGCCCTAGGCGTCGGAGCCAATACCGCCATCTTCACCCTCATCGACTCCATCGTTCTCCGTCCGTTGCCCTATGCGAATCAGGACAGGCTCGTCTCCATCAGCGCCGACCAAGTCTTCGCCAGCGGCTCTTTTCCCAAGGGGTGGATACGCGTCCTGCAGCAGAACTCGCAATCCTTTTCGTCCTTCTCCGCTTACGGCTCCAATGCCGAATCCAACGTGGCCTCAGCAGATCATTCGGAACGCATCTTCGGCTCGCGCGTGACCGTCAATGTCTTCGACACGCTCGAGATTCAACCCGCGCTCGGCCAGTTCTTTACTCCTGAGAACGCTGTCGCAGGCCAGGATCAGGTCGTCGTGCTGAGCCATGCCTATTGGCGGCAGCGCTTCGCTGAAAATTCCGAGGCCCTTGGCCAGTCCATCCGCGTCGACGGCGTTTCGCGCCGCATTGTTGGCATCATGCCCGCCGGCATTCATTTCCCCTATGCCGACACCAGCTTCGTCGTGCCTGTCTCCTTCAAAGGTGGCGACCCCAACGATCCATGGCTGGACTCGGGCTACGATCTGCGCGGTCTGGGCCGCCTCAAGAATGGCGTAACCCCCGCCGCCGCACAGGCTGAACTGCGCCGCCTGCACCACACCCTGCTCCAGCTCTTCCCCTGGCGCATGCCCGACATCTGGGCGGAAAACACCTCCGTGATTCCGCTGCTCGATGAAGTTGTCGGCGACACGCGGCCCAGGCTTATGCTGCTCTTTGCCGCCGTGGGCCTGGTGCTGCTGATCGCCTGCGCCAACGTCGCCAACCTCATGCTCGCCAAAGCCGCATCGCGCGAGCGAGAGATGGCCATACGCGGCGCGCTCGGCGCATCCGGAAGCCGCATCGTCTCGCAGTTGCTGGTCGAAAGCATCCTCATCGGCGTGCTGGCCGGAATTACCGGCCTGGGCATTGCCTTCGCCACGCTGCGCGGCCTCACCCTCATGCTGCCCGCCGACACACCCCGCCTTGCCGACATCGGCCTGCATTGGCACGTCTTCCTTTTCGCCGGTGCTGCCTCCGTGCTCACCGGCGTCCTTTTCGGACTCGTGCCGGCGCTCAAAATGGCATCGCCTAACCTGCAGCAAACCCTGCGCTCCGGCAGCCTCAGCGTCATCGGCAAAGGCGCCGGCTTCCGCGTCTCCATGGCATTGGTTGTGGGCCAGATCGCGCTCTCGGTAGTCGTCATCACTACCGCTGGATTGCTTCTCCACAGCCTCTACGGCCTTGCTCATGTCGATCCCGGATTCAACACTAGCCAGGTCGTCACCGCCGAGGTCTCGCTCGACGCCACCGCCTGCCGCCAGCAAGGCCATTGCCAGGGCTTCTTCAACGAATTGACCCGGCAGGCCCAGGGCATGGCCGGCGTCCAGGCTGCCGCCCTGGTCAGCAGCCTGCCCATGACCGGCTACGACCTCAGCTACGTCTACGATGCCGAGGGCCATCCCCGCGAAGCGCCTCAAGGCGCTTTGCTCGCCGCCGGACGCACCGTCTCCACCAACTACTTCTCGGTCATCGGCCTGCATCTGGTCCGCGGCCGCCTGCTCACCGGCGCCGACCAGGCCGGAACCTCGCGCGCCATCGTCATCAGCCAACACATGGCCCAGACCCTCTGGCCCAATCAGGACCCCATCGGCAAACATCTTGAGTCCGTAATGGACGAACCCTCGCCGGGAGCCTTCAATCCCGCTCTCGCCTCGATCGTCGTCGGCGTCGTCGGCAATACCCATCACGACAACCTGCAAAGCGGCTTCGGCGACGAAGTCTATCGGCCCATGACGCTCAAGAACGAAGTCGCAACCATGAGCATCCTTCTTCGTTCGCAGCTTCCCCCATCGCAGCTCGCCTCCATGCTGCGCAAGACCGTCGCCTCCATCGATCTCTCCGCGCCCGTCACGCGCGTCCGCACACTGAATGAGGTAGTCTCGTCCTCCGTCTCCGCCACGCGCGCGCTTACGCTGCTGCTGCTCGGCTTCGGAGCGCTGGCAGTAGGTGTCGGCGCAGTCGGCGTCTACAGCCTGATCGCCTACATCGTGAACTGGCGCACCCGCGAGATCGGCATCCGTCTGGCCCTCGGCGCATCGCGTTGGGGAATCCTCAGCCTGGTCTTCAAGCAAAGCATGCTCCTCAGCGTTATGGGATCGGTAGTCGGCCTCGGCGTAGCCGTCGCCACCGCGCGCCTGCTGCGCGGCTTCCTCTTCGAAGTCAACCCGCTCGACCCACTCACCTTTTGCGCCGTGCCGTTGCTCATGCTTCTCCTGGCCCTGATAGCCGCATGGATTCCCGCGCTGAGAGCCGCATCCATCGATCCAATGCTCGCTCTGAGGTCAGAGTAGGAGACGAATTCTGATTCGCACTCTTCTAAGCCGCTTGGCATCCCTCTTCCGCAGCAAGCATCTTGACGCGGAACTCGACGAAGAGCTGCGCTCTCACATCGACCTGGCCACACAGGAAAATCTGGCCAACGGGCTGGACCGGCATCAAGCGCGCAAAGCCGCAATGAACAGTTTTGGCGGCCTTACGCAAACCAAAGAAGCCTACCGCCGGCAGCGCGGGCTGCCGCTCTTCGAAACC
>Ga0302326_10019811_pt1 | contig 13866 bp, 14 predicted proteins | sample Palsa_T0_3_FD_202264 | JGI IMG/M metagenome (GOLD analysis project Ga0302326, IMG submission 202264) | Peat permafrost microbial communities from Stordalen Mire near Abisko, Sweden - Palsa_T0_3 | ecosystem: Environmental > Terrestrial > Soil > Palsa > Peat permafrost | place: Sweden: Abisko... | reverse complement strand
GACGGTTTGGTTTTTACCGGTCAGGATTTCAGAGAGGATATCGGTGTCAATCAGCGCTTTAGGCACTGAATTCCTTCACGGCTTCGCGACCGCGGGCGCCTCGCGCCTCCTTGGCGATCCGCTGGATGAGCGCGGGCTCGTCGGCAAACAGGCCAAAGAGTAACTCTCCCGGCCTGGTCGTGGGCCTGGGTGACTGCCCGGCAATATCCCTTAAGGCGCGCAAAACGGCCTCTCCGGGAATGACTTGGTCGCGGGTGATGATGTCCTCGATCACCTGTCCCTCTGGACTTGCGCTGTCGATTTGCAGGTTGGTGATATCTAACGTCAAATATCTGAGCTCCTATTTCGATGATACGTCAAGCTGGGTTCAATCTCGAGCTTTTCGCGTCCATCTACCGTATTCCTCCTGCCCTGGGGGCTGTAAAAGAGTTCACTTATTGCAAGACGGAACCGAATAAAATCAGGCGGACTTTTTCAGCGACCCACCGGAAGTCCCCCCTCTCCCGCGGCGGGAAGAGGTAAGGGCTTTGATACAACCAAATTGCGTGCCTGCCTTCGATCATTAGGCTGCGTCAAACTTTCCTCGAATTCTTTTACATCCCCCCTGGGGTGCTGTTTGACGGGTTCAGTTTTCAATCTCGGACATATCTGCATGGAGTGAACCTGTCGGCGTGGACTTTCTTGCATTTCGGTGAGACTGATCCGATAACCGTCTAAGGAATCGCCCGCAGGACAGGTGCGGAGTTCCGTTATCTCAGCCGTAGTCAAGTTGTCCCGAACGGTTTTAGCTCGGTTGGCCCTGAGGCCGGATCGAATCAGGCCAACACCACCTCCTGCGGGTGAAGTGTGATCGGCGGCCCGACGTAGCGCTCGGGTTCATGTTCGACGCTTATGGTCGACTCAAAGCTAATGATTCAGGCTTCCGTCGTTCAATCCTATGCCGTCCCATTAAAGCTGCCTACGGGTAATTTGGATTCCGGTGTTGTCGGGAATCGTAGTGGGCTGATCCCCGAGGCGCTTGCCCCGGGGTCGCTGGACGGTGGTCAGGGCCTCGGCACGAGAGAAAGTCAGTCCCTCGCCTCCCAGTGCCGGAAAACCATCTAGAATTTGTTGTGCGCCGGTTTCTTTGCGTTGTCGTTGTTCTCTCGTGTGTCTCCGCGGTTGTATTCTCCCGCACCGTCCTCCGTCAAGATCAGGTTCCGTTTGAGTCGGACATCGAGAAGTTCGAGGCTCAAGACAAAGTCTCGCCGCCTGCGCCGGGTGGCGTAGTCTTCGTCGGTAGTTCGAGCATCGTTCGCTGGACGACCCTATCCGAGGATTTCCCCGAGTACAACGTGATCAACCGGGGCTTTGGCGGATCGCAGACCAGCGATTCCGTGCGATTCGCGAAGAGAATCGTCACCCCTTACAAGCCAAGCATGGTCGTCTTCTTTGCCGGCACCAACGACATCGCGGCGGGGAAGTCGGCCCAGACCGTGTTCGACGACTTCCAGCAGTTCGTGGACGTCGTCCGGTCAGATTTGCCGGACGTTCCGATCGTTTTCATCTCGATAACCCCGGCCCCTTCTCGTTGGGACAAGCTGGCCATTGTCAAGGATGCCAACCGGCTCATCAAAGACTATTGCCGCCATCACAGAAATCTACGCTTCGTCGACCTTTTCAAGAACTACCTCAGCCCCAGTGGAGGGCCGCGCCCGGAGCTGTTCGTTTCAGACCAGCTTCACATGAACCCAAGTGGGTATGTGATTTGGAAGAAGGCGATCGGCCCCCTTCTTCCCGCAGCGGCTAAAAAGAGCGGCTAAGTTGGACAAGCTCCTTTCCTCCGAGAAGCTGTGGGCAAACTGCTTTGCGCTTTACGCGGTCCTGGGAGCTCTCATTTTTCTAGCAAAGCTGCCGCCGTTCATGGCGCCAGACGAGCTGAACCATGCCAAACGGGCCGATATGGTGGGAGCCGGGCACTTGCTCGGCGAGCGGAGAACAGTAGGGCAGACGGTTCAGGCAGGTGGGCCGGTTGAGGAAAGCCTTAATGCGGCGGAGGCGCCGTTCCGCGGGATCGAATTCCACCCGGAAGTCAAGGTAGACCCTTTGGCAAATGCCAAGGACCAAGGAGTCGGTTGGATTCCGACTAAAGACTGGGAGCCTTTTGAGAACACCGCGATCTACCCTCCTGCCTTCTATCTTCCAGCCGCTATCGGGATCGACTTCGGGAAGTTCTTCGGCGTCACGGTCCTGTCAACTCTCAGTCTGGCTCGCGCTCTGTGCGCACTCGGTTCCATCGCGGTGGGCTATGCGGCGCTTCGGATTGCAGGGCGGGCGGGTCCTCTCCTCTTCTTTGCCCTGACCCTGCCGATGACCCTCATGCTGTTCAGCGCGGTGACCCAGGACGGGCTCATGTTGGCTACGACCGCGCTTGGCTGCGCATTCTTGTCGAAGCCGATCGAAGACGGCCGCGAACTCACCCGGAAGGAACTGATCGGAGCCTCGGCCTGCCTCCTCCTCGTCGGGATGGCAAAGCCTCCCTACGTGCTGTTCACGCTCCTTTTGCTGCTTGTCAAGACGGAGCGTCCGGCACTGAAATGGCAGGCGTTTGGAGGGGTTCTCGGGCTCCAACTGGTGTGGCACGCCGTTGTAACCGCTTTGATTCAGGCGCCGATCGTGCGGCCGGACGCGAAACCCGATATGGCCGGTCAAATCCATTTCTTAATGAGCCACCCGGCGGCGTTAATATCGGTTCCGGTCCAAACCGGGATTCATGCCGGGCCAGAGTATTCGGCGCAGATGATCGGGGTTCTGGGATGGCTCGACACACTTCTTCCCAAGCCTTACTATGTTGCCGCCTACGTGTTGCTGGTGGTTGGATGCTGCCTAACCTGGACCTCCAAGCCGACCCACTGGGCTTGGGTGCTGGTGATCATGGGCGCCGTAAAGCTCGCGATATTCGGAGCACTTTATCTCTCGTACACCCCTGTCGGAGCCGCCCAGGTGGACGGAGTCCAAGGGCGTTACTTCCTGCCTGTGCTGCTTGTGCTGCCACTGATGCTGGTCTCGGCGAAAGCCGCCACGCCGTCAAGGGTGCGGACGCTTGCAACCGCGGCGGTCTTGTTGTTTCCGGTGGTCAGCCTGTTTTTGACGGAACGGGCGCTGACGACGCGCTATTATTGAGGCGAAGGCATGCCGCGAGGTCCGCAAGGTTCTCGACCCGCATAAGATGTGGCTGATGGCCCGAGCCAGTGCCCCCACGGTCTCGTGCTCCCGAGTTCCCGAAGTGCGTTGTTGTCTGGTGCTCAGCGCACTGGATACGCCCCCCTTGCTTAGGCTCCGGGAGGTGTCCGACTGGCGCCCATACTCGCGACAAGCTCTTTTGTGTGCCAGGTGCAGGGTTACGAGGATTGCTCGTCACGACTGAACTGGAGGGGAGTCGAGCGTTTGCATCATCGCTTTAGCCCGCTCGCGAGCGGCTGCCGCTTGATCCGGATGCCCGGAGTTCTCGTCGAGAGATTCGATCTTGAGCCAGGCGTTCCAGATATGGTGTGGCTTTGCAAAGAGAAAAGTTTTCCCGGCCAGGGTGCTTGGGTCGACCTTCATGCGGAGATGCTCGTGGATCGCTTCCTCTAAGAGATGTGACAACTGCGGGTCGTGGCCCTTGCCTTCCGTGACCGGAGTGATTTCGAGCAGCACGGAAGGCAGGACGGGCCCTGGGTCTTTAGGTTTGGAGTCGATGACGGACTGGACCAAGTCGAGCGCTTCCTTTGTCTTTCCGGTTTCCGCCAAGGATCGTGCAAGGCGAAGAGAGTCGTTGACCCGGCGGTCGTCGTCACCCACCGAAGCTTCGTATTGGATCGCTTTTTTGAGCAGCGGGATTGCCTTGGCGTACTCGTGGCACGTGATGTAGAGGTTCGCGTAGATCCAAGCGTCTTGAGGAGTGGAGTGCTCAGGATCGCCTTGAGCAAGCAGTTTCTGCGCTTCGTCTGAAATATAGTCGAGCCGCTGCTGATCGGTAATGTTGCCCGACACGACGCGATCGTTCATTGCGTCTGACATCCGCTGGATATTGAGTTGCAGAACGGCCGCGCGTTTGGCCAACGGGACATCCGTTGGGTCGTTCGGGTCTGGAACCTGCTTTTCCTGACAGCCGAGAGCGCCCCCAAGCATGGCCAGCATGGAAACCGCTCCAAGCAGCACGGAAGATCGACGCGAGATGCTCATCGGACGGGGAAGTACCGAGTGTACACAACTCTATCCGTACGACGTGCTGTTCCCAGCAGTCCCCAGGAACCCGGACACCCGGATCGTTTCATCGTTAACAACCGTTAATTGGAGGTTTGGGCTCAGGCCAAGTTCAGTAAAACAGCCCAGTCAGTCGTTTCGGCGACCATCCGGCGCGTGAGCGCATTGTGTTCTAAATGAAGATGAGAATCAGTCCCGCGTCTATCGTGGTAGTAATCGTGTCGCTCCTCGCCCTGGCAATCGGGTGCGGCGGCTCTGGTGGTTCCGGCGGGGGGATTGCTGCCCCGACCGGAACAGAGGCGGTCCGGTCCGCTTCGATTGCCGGCTATCAATCGCTGGGCGCCGGATCTGCGCTCCCTTATGTGGCAGTCCAGGTGGCCGCACCCAAGGGAAGCACGTTGGCCCTTGCGGCGAGACTCTCCAAGCCCACCCGCGGACTGGAATACATCCCGCAGCTCAATCTCTACACCCCAGGGCCGGTCCTATCGGGGGACACCGGGACCGTCCAGTACTACTCCGACTCAGCCGGAACGACCTCGGCCGGCTCGATGAAGCTCACGACGACCGGCGGATTTGCTTATGCGTCCTACCCAGCCACGGTGACGGTGAGCGTCAACATGACGGCGGGGTACATCCCGTGTAAGGGCCAGTTTTCAATAACCTACACCGATTCCTCGGGCGCTAACACAGTTGCCGGCAACTTGGCGCTGACGCGCAACAGCGAGACCCTGTCGCTTAACCTGTCGCTGTCGGCCGGCCTAGAGGTGAGCGGCTCACTCACGATCACCGAGAACGGGACGACCATCAACGCCACCAACTTTTACGGACCGGTGGGCGGGACCGCCAACTTTGATTTCACCACCTCGCCGCAGGGTGACTCCGGCACCGGAACGATGAGTCTCTCGACCGCTGCGTTCACCCTCAACTTTGGCGACCCGAGTCTGTCAACCTGTAAGGAGGACAGTGCCGGGGACCTCGTGATCACCTATTCAGACGGCAAGTCCGAGACAATTAGCAACCCGTTCGAGGCAGTTCTTCTCGGGGGAGACGGCGGTACGACCGGAACCACAACCGGCACCGGCGGGACAGCCGGCACGGGCACCACCAGTGGCACCGGCGGAACAACCGGAACTCCTCCCTACACGCTTGGCATCGTGGCCGGAACGAAAGCGGCGGTCAGCAGCGTATCGCCCGGCGGGCAGATGGTAGGCACGTCCGGTACCACCCAGGTTCCGACCTACTGGAGCTCGCCAAGCGCTCAACCTCAGGCCATCACACTGGATTCCACAGTGACTGGAACCTTCCCAGATGCTGTCGACTCTTCGGGCCAAATCGTAGGGATTGGACAAAGTGCCACCGGCGGCCCGGTGCTTCTTTACTGGTCTGCCTACAACTCTAAGCCGGTGCACATGTTCGTGCCCCCCCAAATCCTAGCCACCCAGGCCAACACGCTGCTTATCCAAAGTTCAGGCCGGATCTTCGCAAGCTTGGTTAATGTGTCCCAATCAACTGAAGTCACTTACGTCTACAGCTCCTACACCGACACCAATCCCTACCAACTCACGGGCGGCTATGTGAGTGCCGTAAGCGACGGCGCAGCCGTTCTCGGGGTGTCAACCTCCGGGGCGAGTGTCGTTTGGCCGCAAACGACTGCCACGTCCACCCCGATCCTCGTGCCTGAGGCGAACTCGCCGAGTCTTAAGTACGTCGCAATGGGCGCCAACGGCACGTTGGCGGTGACTGACGCTGGTGCTGAAACCATCACCTACGTTCCGGGTCCGAGTTACAGAACGCAGACGGTTCTGAAAACGCCTACCGGGGATCCAAGCGCCACCGGAGTCGGACCTACCGGGCACGTACTCGGAACCGTGATGACCGGAACTAGCGGGACCACGAATGACGGACTCATCTGGACATCCCCCACCGGATCCCCGATTGTCTTGCGGTCTACCGCGACCCCTGGGGTCGTTGCGCCGATCTTCGAAACGACGAGCGGCGTCTTGGTGGTGAACACCTACAACGCCGCCGGCACTTTCCAATTGGGCTATATGACGCCCAAGTAGAAGAGAGGGCTGCCTTAGCGGGTGGCCTTCTTTACTTGGTCCTTCGCCTTGCCCAACTTTTCCTGGGCGGTGCCTTCAACTTCCTTCATGGATCCTTTCAGCTTCTGGTCGCTGTTGCCCGTGAGGTCTCCGGCCGCCTTCTGAACTCGCCCTTCCACTTTCTTCGCTGCACCCTTCACTCGATCTTTATCCATTTTCAACTCCTTGGCCTCTATCAAGGCTCTATGTGGTTGACTTTTCCAAGGCTTGTCGATGTTCCCGCTTCCGCAGCGCGTCTCGAAACGAGAGAATGTCGTGCTGCCATCCCGGCAAGATGAGCTTGATCGCCAGCGCGTCGACCGCACTGACCAGCCCGGTGGCAAACGCCAGCCAAATGAGAACGCCTGTGTGGAAAATCAGGATCCCGGCAGCAGCGAGGTATAGAGAGAGTCCCCACAGCTTGGCCGAGTAGGCATGCAGGGAGGTGATGCGGCCGTATCGGGTGAGGTCGTAGAGATAGGCGGAGATCTGAAGGACGCACTCGATGCCAATCGGCAATCGGTAGTCCCACAGCAGGCCACGCACGGTCAGCAGAGCCGCCAAACCGACACAACCGAAGAAGAACGCGTCGGCGTAGCTGTCCAGGACCCGTAATGGTTCGGTCGCGATCTTCAGCCTCCGCGCGACGACTCCGTCGAAGATGTCAGAGAGCATCGCGGCCGCGAGCAGCAGCATAAGCAGCCATGGGCTTGCTAATCTGACGACTCCGAGAACCAGCAACGGCCCGAGCGCGAAACGGCTGCATGTCAGAGCGAGCGGTACGCGCTGCAATAGTCGGGGGCTCAGCTTCATTACCGGACCTTACGTGCCGGCCGCGGTTTGGTTGTGGCTACATGTTGAAAGGCTTACCGTTAATCAGGGTCTTGTCGGAGATGTCGACCGTCTTGTGAAGTTTGTAGGAGTTGCCGACGGGGACCCAGAACTCTTTGCTCTCGTCCGTAACCTCGATAACCGGGGCCTTGCCACTTTGCCCTTTGAGAATGGCGACGATGTGGGTTTTAGTCACAACTAGCGCCGTCTTTCCCTGCATGGAAAAGCTGACGATCTGAATCTGGGCTGTTTTGAGCAACTGAAGGTTCGCGATCAGGAGTTTAACCTGCGCGATTGACTCCGCCTTTGTAGCCGTCTTCTTGGGGCCGACGTCCGTGTAGTCGTCGGTCATATTCGCCACGAACCAGTTTGGGTTCTTGTTCTTGATCGACGCCAGAGAGTCCTGTTCTTTCTGGGCAATGATGCTTCGGGGGGAGGCGGCGGCGAGGGCAAACAGGAGCGCCAAGCCGGCAGATGCGAATAGTTTCATGTTCGGAAAGATAGCAGGAGTGCGCGGGTGTTCGCCGTTGCTCCCGGGTCAACCCGGCAGCACTTTCAAATAGCGCCTTGTCATCCTGACTCCCCGGGAAGAATCTCGCTGTATTCCCAGCACTCTGCCGGTACCACCGCGAGCCTCGCACCGGGATCCCGGGTCGCTTGCATATTCAAGATGCGATATCGAACGAAGTACCGGATTTGATGCCTCAAGGCCACGGTTGCACTTGCTCGTTTCACGGGGCTAGTCCACGGCTTTGGAACTTATAAAGCGGCCGGGCTTCAAAATCGGTGTACGATGTAGCTATGAGACTGCTCGCCTCGTTGGTCGCGCTCGCCTCCATCTGTTCTGCGGTATGTGCGCAGTCCAAGGGGGCGCCATCGGACGTGCCAAAGGATCACTGGGCGTACAAGGCGGTCGACGACCTCTACCGCTGGGGATTGCTGGACGGCTATCCGGACGGAACGTTCAGCGGCTCCCGTCCTGCAACCCGCTATGAGATGGCGGCGCTGATGGACAAAGTTTTCTCGGACACCAAGGACCGGCTTGGCAGCATCAAGCTCACTTATCAGGGTGAGCCACAGCAGCTTGCCGCGTTGCGCGTTCAGTTGGAAGGGCTCCGTACCCAGGTCAATGCGATCAAGCCCGAGAAAACTGGTCTCGATGCCCTCAATGCTTTGATGGCGCGATTGCGAAGCGCGTTGGATCAACTCAAGCAGTCGACGGCCGACCTCCGGCAGAGCATCGAAAAGGAAGCGCCCGGTCACTAAAGCGTCCATAATTCGCCGGTAATGAGCGGTTGGGGACCCTTCTTCGGCGCCGTCGCCGGCTCGGCGGCGGCCCTCACTGGCCTCGTGTTTGTCGCTGTCTCGATCAATCTCACCAAGATCTTGTCGATCCCCCGGATCACCGACCGCGCCCTCGAAGCGCTCGTTTTGCTTCTTGCGGTCTTGGTGGCTGCCCTCCTGATGCTCGTTCCAAACCAGACATTTTTGGCGACCGCGTATGAAATGGCCGGGTTGGGTGGAGTCACCTGGCTGGCAACGCTCAGACTGGATTTACACGCCTGGAAGGACTCCAAGCCCGAGTTCAAAAACCGGTTGGCAACGCTGATAGCGATGAATCAGATCGCTGTCGTTTCGTTCGTCATCGGAGGCGTTCAGATTTACCTCGCTGGAGTTGTCGGGCTCGACTGGATCGTGTTCGGAATGCTTTTGTCAATCGTCAAGGCATGCGCCGACGCTTGGGTGCTCCTCGTCGAGATCAATCGGTGAAGATCCCCGCAACTCTTTCGGGGTTGAGTTAACGCTCTGTTAAGAGCCTTCCCTTGAGGGACCCCAGGGCAGTAACTTCATGTAGGCCCGCTGCGGGCCGTTATGCCCGGAGGGGACTTTGTGAAGCTCAAAATTAATAGAAAATCATCCGCTTTTACCCTTATAGAACTTCTCGTAGTCATCGCCATTATCGCGATTCTTGCTGCGATTCTTTTCCCCGTTTTTGCACAAGCGAAGCTGGCCGCAAAGAAGACCGTCGACCTCTCAAACATGAAGCAGCAGGGTCTGGCGATCATGATGTACGCGAACGACTACGACGACAAGCCCTGCCAAGTCTCGTGGGAGTTCAAGGGAACCGTTCCAGGCCAGGAAGGATACAAGGGCTCCTCTCCGATGAACCCGAGCGGCAAGTATCAGGTGCACTTCACCTACCTATTGCAACCTTACATCAAGAACTACGGGATCTTCATTGCACCTGCCGACTCGACTCCGGATCAGCCGGCGGCCCCATGCCCCAACGGCAGCGCGGACTTCGGGCAGCTCAACAGCTCCGGAGAGATGTATTGCGACTGGCAGTATCCGAACAGCTACATTCCGGCTTATAACGTGATCCCAGCTCACGACTGGCTTCCGGTCGCCTACACCGTCTTCCCCGAGCCGGCGACCATCATCGCAATGGCCGACCGACGGTATCAGTCGACAGATCCGAACAATCCCACCATTTTCAGCGGGAAGAAGGGCGTGAGCGGCTTCAACCCCTCCCAGCCGTGCACCCAGGAAGGAGCAACGTTCAACGCAAGTTTGGGAGCAGAAGGTGTGAGCGAGCCAGTCCAGTCGTCCCTTACGACGTACGGCTTCTGGAATGCTGCCGCGATTCAATACCAGCTCACCCAGATGACCAACGGCAATGACGATCCGGACGTGGATCGCGTGTGGTTCGACGAATACACCCAGAACTCCAACTACGCGTTCGCTGACGGCCACGCGAAGAGCCAGTCGCTGGGAGCGACCCTTGTGCCGGTGGTCGGCCAATACGAGTACGGCGACACCTTCTATCCGAGCATTAACCCGGCGGACGGCACGTGCTTGGGCGGCGGCTAGTCTAGCCCGAGATCCTCAGCCAAGCGGTCCGCCCCCAACCGGGGTCGACCGCTTTTTTGCCGTCCGGGCCGGTGGCGCAGGGAAAAAGGGATTCCGGGCAAACTGAGAGACATGCTTATTGCGGCGGCGGTTCTCCTATTGTCGCCCGGCGATCCAAAGTCGGGCAAGCACCTCGTTTTCGATGATGAATTCAACGGGAAGGGGAATGTCAACCAGTCGAACTGGTACTACGACAACTCGAAGCCTTACAACAACGAGGCGGAGCGCTACACCTCGTCGCCCGAGAACTCGTCCCTCCAGCACGGCTCGCTGGTCATTACCGCTCTCAAGAACGGTGACAGCATCAGCTCCGCGCGCTTGGTGTCCAAGAAGACGTGGCTTTACGGATATTTCGAGATCCGGGCCAAGGTGCCGCCTGGCAAGGGGACGTGGCCGGCCATCTGGATGCTGAACGACTACCTACGCAAGAACGATCCAGCCCACAAGGTTGGCTGGCCGCGGTGTGGCGAGATCGACATTATGGAAAACGTAGGATTCGATCCCTCCAACTTCCATTTTTCGCTTCACTCCGATAACTTCAACTGGCAAAAGAAGCAACAGAGAACCAAGGTGGTTCCGGCAGATCATCCTACCGACAAGTATCACCTGTTCGGCTTAGACTGGCAGCCCAATTACATTACGTTTTATATGGATCACCAGCCGGTCTACCACGTCGACAAACCGGATGACGACTACGGCGACTGGCCCTTCAAAGAGCCGTTCTATATGATCCTCAATCTTGCGATTGGCGGTTTTTGGGGCGGGCAAAAGGGAATCGACCCTGCAATCTTCCCGGCGAAGTTTTACGTGGACTATGTCCGGATCTACCAGTAACGGTTTTCGACCATGCCAGCAAGAGAGACTTCAAGCAGGTAAGGGCGTAGCGGCAACCAACTTGGTGAGTTGCCTTCGATTATTGGGCTCCGTCAAACTTTCCTCGAACTCGCTGACAAGCCCGAATCGCCTGGATGACAATTCTTGCATGAGGATCTACGTGCTTGTGCTGCCACCTTACCGTACCTTCTTATCTACCTTAAAGCAGATTGTCATGCTGAGGACTCCGGGACGAAGCATCTGGCTGTAACCCCGGCTCTGCTACTAGTTGTGCAGCCCGGCTGGGAGGCGTCCGTGAATCTTGTCGGCTACTCGTGATCGTTACCAGATCCTTCCTCCCGGAGTCGTCAGGATGACAATACGCTGAGTAGAGCGATTACTTCATCGCCTTCTGAAACGAAGCCAGCGTAAAGACGACGAGGATGAGAAACAGAACGACGACGGTTGCGAATGCCTCTGGGATCGCGGGATCGGACCATCCGGAGATGACCAGGGCTCGGACTCCCTCGATGACGTAGGTGACCGGGTTATAGCTCGACAGGACGCGGAACGTCGGCGAGAGAAGCGACTTGGGAGCCTGGGAGGTTGTGATGTACAAGAACGGGAAGACGATCACAAACATCGACTGCACGAGTCGGGCGTTCTGGGTGCGAAGCGCGGCGATCATGCTCACGCAGCTCCACGCCATCGCGAACAGGATCAGGATCACGAAGATGGAGATGATCCCAAAGAAGCCCGTTCGGAAGTTGACTCCAACCGCGAGCAGGAGTACGAGAACGATGAGTCCCTGCATTACGGCTTGAATCGCAACCTCGGTAAGCCTCCCGAGCAGGATTGCCAGCCGATTGATCGGCATGATCATCAGTTTCTTGAAGTAGCCATTGGAAATATCCTGAACCATCTCGATCCCCGCGTTGCCGGCCGAGAAAAAGACCGCCGTGAACATGGCGACTGGGGCGATGAAGTCCCGGTACGAAACATTAGGAAATCCGGGCGACTTCGCGATCGCTCCAAGCGAGTTGGCGTTCACAAAAAAGAAAAAGATCGGGATGAAAAGGGAAGGGATGAGCGCCAACAAGGGCCGCCATATCTGCTTGGTGCACCGCGCAGAAAGATAGAACCAGTCTGAAACGAAGTTCCGCACGTTAGCCCCTCGTCCTTGCGTAGGGGTCAGGGGCGTTGGGATTTACGTCTTCCTGTCCCAGGTCGCTCCCGGTGGTGCTGAGGAAGATCTCCTCCAGCGTTTTGGCCTGATGCTTGGCCAGAAGTTCCTCGAGCGTCCCCTCCGTCACAATCTGGCCCTTATCCATCATTGCGATTCGGTGGCAAAGCGTTTCCGCTTCATCCATAAAATGGGTTGTCAGGAAGATCGTCATGCCCATGGCGTTCAACTCGCGCAGGTGCCCCCAGATGAGCTGGCGCGCGTGCGGGTCCAAGCCTTGAGTCGGCTCGTCGAGAAATAGCACGTCCGGCTCATGGATCAAGGAAAGCGCGAGGTCGAATCGGCGTCTCATGCCGCCCGAATAGGTGGAGCAGTAACGATCGGCGACCTTCTCTAACTCGACGAGTTTGAGCAGCTTCTCGATTTGGGCTTCAATCTGGACCTTGGGCATGTGATACAGCCGGCCGTGGAGCTGGAGCATCTCCCGCGCGGTCGCGGTTTCGTCTAGCCCGATCTCCTGCATCGCAAACCCAATCTGCTTGTAGATTTCGATTGGCTTGTGGTCTAGATCGTGCCCGCCGATGACAACGGAGCCGGATGTCTTCTTGACGAGGCCGACCAGCATGTTGATGGTAGTCGACTTGCCGGCCCCGTTCGGGCCAAGAAATCCAAAGAACTCGCCCCTTTTGACCTGGAACGTGACCCCTCGGACCGCCTCCACACCGCCAGGGAAGGTTTTCTTCAGGTCCTTGACGTCGATCATTGGATCGGCGGCCGACACTCTAAATCTCCACGACGCAGATCGTCGAATGCGCCAAGCTGATTGGGTGGCGTATCTGCTGCTGGGACTGTACGGCCTCACGGCGCTGGTAGGTTTTCTCAACCTGCTTCTGATGCGACATCCTCATAGACTACGTGAAGGGTTGAAGTTTTGCATCTTGATCCCCGCTCGTGATGAGGCGGAAAACCTGCGGCGGCTCATTCCGTCTCTACGCGAGTTCAATCCGGAGATACCGGTGCTGGTGTTCGATGACGAGTCGACAGACGCGACGGCAGCAGTCTCCAAATCCTTGGGCGCCACCGTTGTGAGTCCGAGTGAGTCACTCCCGCAAGGTTGGACTGGAAAGAACCGGGCCTGCCACGAGCTTGCCAAGGCAGCCGCGCAACTGGTAGGAATCGACTGGTTCCTGTTTCTGGACGCCGACGTCTATCCGTCGCCGGAGTTCATTCCCGCGATGCGCTCGCTCTGCGCCGAGGCACCACCGAGCGTCGGCGTGGTCACCGGCTTCCCCCAGATCCAAGCCGGAAGGGGTTTGCAGCCGCTTTTCTTGGCATGGGTCGGGTGGGTTCTGCTATGTACGACCCCGTACGGATTGATCTGCCGCACCGGTAAGGGGCACGTCCGATTCAAGAACGGTCAGGTTCACGCCTGGCGTCGTGAGGTTTATCTCGCCCTGATGCCGAACGAGGCGGTCCGCACAAGGATCATGGAGGACGTCGAGATCGGACGGCTGCTCGCTCGAAAGGGTGTCGGAGTTGAAGTCGCTAACCTGTCTTCCGTCTTCGGCGTGCGGATGTACGAGACCTGGCAGGAGACCTTGGACGGCATGTCGAAGAACTCGTTCGAGATCACCGGGTCTGTTGCGGGTTCTCTTGCGATTGCGGCATCGTTTCTCGTGGCCGGCTGGGGCTGGCTGTTCATGGGACGGCTCATGCCGTACGGGTTGGGGCTGATGCTCCTGAGCGGAATCTTTACCGTCGTGATGTGTCGGACAGTTTTCTGGCCGGCGCTCTTGGCGCCGATCATTCCAACCATTGGGG
>Ga0302326_10019809_pt1 | contig 13866 bp, 16 predicted proteins | sample Palsa_T0_3_FD_202264 | JGI IMG/M metagenome (GOLD analysis project Ga0302326, IMG submission 202264) | Peat permafrost microbial communities from Stordalen Mire near Abisko, Sweden - Palsa_T0_3 | ecosystem: Environmental > Terrestrial > Soil > Palsa > Peat permafrost | place: Sweden: Abisko... | reverse complement strand
CCGCAGTGGAATGCGGACGCCTTAAGCCACAATGCACTGTGCTCCATCTTCAACCGTCTTGGTATCTCCGTCCTCCGCTTAAGCAACCCATACCATGACATACGGCGTCCGGCGGAGCTCGATCGGGCAGATTATGCAGTCAGCGCCAATGTTGGACGCACCATCGCCGCCTGCCGTCAGGCGGTGATCGATATCCGGTGCTGCATTGACTGGCTCCAGCAGCAGGGATACGACCAGTTCGGAATTCTGGGCACCAGCCTGGGCTCATGCTATGCATTTCTTGCGGCTTCGGTGGACAGCCGCGTGCGGGTCAGCGCGTTCAACCACGCTTCTATTTCCTTTGGCGATGTCGTCTGGACCGGGCAAACCACGCGGCATATCCGGGCCGCTTTTGAATCCGCGGGCATGACCCAGCAGCGTTTGCGTGAGATCTGGGCAGCCGTCAGTCCTTCGAATTACATGGACCAGTTCGCCGCTACGCCCAAAAAGGTGCTTCTGATCCACGCCACCTACGACCTGACTTTTCTCGAGGAGTACACACTCCAGATCATCGATCATTTCCGCCGTCGCGGCGTCGATTTGGTCTCCAGGGTGCTGCCTTGCGGACACTACTCGACCGGCGAAGCCCCTTACAAATTCATGGATGGTTGGTATCTCGGGTCTTTCGTCTACTCGACGTTTAAGCAGCTAGCGAACATTTCGTGAAGCCGGCCGTGCCAAACGCCTGTCAGGCGCTCTCTGCTTCGGCATTCCCACTGATGCGAAGCGTGAGTTCCACTCTGTTCGATATCCCCAGCTTTTCATAGATGTGGCAAAGGGCGTTCTTGACTGTGCTTTCAGTGATGTGCAGGGCGCGCGATACTTCGCGATTGCTCATACCCTCAGCTACCAGTCGTGAAATCTCTTCCTCGCGAGAACTGAGTAGGGTTCTCCCCGATACGTCGGACATCCGTCCACCCGGCTGTGTCAGCCTCTCGAAGATCGTTCCCAGGTTAACGTGTTTCAGCCAGACCTGGCCTTGGGAAACGCGGTCGATACAGGCGGCAAGCTGGGACAGGTTATCGCTGCCATACACGATGCCGCTCGCGCCTAAACGAAGGGCGTCGATCACTCGCTCGGTACTGCCTTCCGGTAACAGAAACACGAGCGGCACTTCAATAGACCGCGTTTGCAGGCTCTCGACCAGCAAAGCGGTTGTGCCTCGTTCTGAGTCCGAAACAATGACCACCCAGTCCGGGTCTGCCGTGAGCAACGAAATCATCGACTCGCAATCGCAAATACACTTGACATCCAGCTCGGGCCGCAAACGCTCCAGGCTGGCAGCCAGAAGCTCGCATTGCAGATTGCTGGTGTCGTAGATCAGTACTTTGTTGGCGGCCTGCAGCATATGGAGTCAACCTCAGATAGATGGAGCGAGGCCCATGTTCTTCTTACTGTTCCAACGATGCGGTGGGCAGGTAAATCGCTGCTCTACTGGGGCAGACGAATCGAATGCGGACCGAAACAGGAACCCTCACATCAGCTTAAAGTCCGCTGAGTGCGTTCATTATGCGTGACCTAATTAGCACAGTCAATGTCACTGTTTGTCGGTTGACATCACTCCTTCGTTACTCCAGGTGCTCCGGTAACCAGGCTGCGCGGCGTAGCGTTGTCGGTTAGGCGAATGGTGTCAACCATTTGTCTGTTACACAAAAGGTTAACCCCCTGCGAGTAACAGGAGCAGGCCGGGACGAGGTGAGTGCACCTCGCGCCGCACCGGCAGTAAGGGGCGAAATGACATGGACTGAACGGAAGGAAGGAAGGAAACCGTGCTTGTTGCTTAGGTTGGAGTGGGTTGAGCCGTACTCCAGGGGTATCGGGGCTCCCAATGGGACGCAGCCTATTGGGTCAGCTGACGAATTGCGGGACGATTTCGGTTTTGATAGGCGGAATCTTGAATGACAAGAACTTTGTCAAAGGCCGCTCAACTACGTAATACGTGAGTGAGGCGAGAGCGATTGTGACCGTCGCAGCCATTACGATCACTGAGCCTGCAGGAAGCCGCAGGAGAATGGGGAAGTGCTTCAGCGCCGTATGATAGCCCAGCGCAAAGAACACATGCGTCAGATAGATCGAATAAGAGGAGTTGCCTAGATAGACCAACAGCCTCGGCGCTGACGCCTCCCCAAGTATGCCAGCGCCGAGAACCAGGAACGAAGCTGGAATGCCGTAGAACGCGAAACGCATGGAAAGAGGATCGCGTAATGCGATGGTGCATGACAGGGCGGCCGCGCCGGCGCTCATGAGGAGCATCGCTATGTTTCGACGCGTACGAGGGTCAGAGATTTTGGATAGCCTGAATAGGATCTCCGCAGACAGGCCGCCGAACAGGAACTCAAGAATGATGGTTTGTCTCAGGAGCTGCCTGGTCACGCCGGCCGGGCTCAATAAACCGCTAAGAAGAGCCAAAACGGCAAAGACAATGGAAGCGAACATTATTTTCCCCGATCTCAGCCCTGCCAGGATGGCGAGACAAAAGACGAGGTAGAAGAGCATCTCAAATGTCAGAGTCCATCCCTGGGGAAGCAGGGGTTGATAGTCGACGCCATTGAAGGAGGGAATGAGCAGGTAGGAGTTCAGGATGTAGGAAGCAGAGTAGCGATGAATCCGTTGGGCTATTCCAGCCACCCGCATCAGCAGGATCATCGACGTCCAGATCCAGTACAAGGGATAGATTCGCAGGGCCCTTCGGGTTATAAAGATCAGCGCGTCGTTTACTCCTCCTTTTTTTCTGGTCGTGTAGACCATGATGAATCCGGAGATTACGAAGAAGATGTCGACTCCGCACGCCCCCAGGTTGCCCAAGCCTCCGCTATAAGCCCCTGACTGACTTGTGCTTCCCTGTTTGAAGAGGCCGGCGAAATGAAAGAAGACGACCAGGGACGCAGCAACTCCTCTGAGAGCCTGTATGGTGGGCAGCCTGCGGTCGCGCACTTCCTCTAGCATTGCGTTTCGGTTCTCGGTCTGGCTACTGCCTCTTCTCGCGCCACAGCCGAATTCACATACCGTGCCAGCTCCACTCGGTTGGAGATTCCCAGTTTGTCGAAGACATGAAAGAGAGAGTTCTTGACCGTGCTCTCGCTGATATGTAACGCCTTGGAGACGTCGCGATTACTCATACCCTCGGCTACCAATCGTGATATCTCTTCCTCGCGAGGGCTGAGCAGCGTTCTTCCCGCTACGTCAGTCATGCGCCCACCCGACTTCGATAGCCCCTCGAAGATCATCCCGAGATCGGCGTGACGTACCCATAGTTCGCCTTCGGAAACGGATTCGATGCACCTTGCCAGCTGAGCCAGACTCTCGTTGCTGTAGACGATCCCTCTCGCGCCCAACCGAAAGGCTTCGATCACCTGGTCGCGCCGCCCTTCCTTCAGCAGAAAGACAAGTGGCACCCCAGGAAATCGCGTGTGCAAGTGGTTCGCAAAGGAGGCGGTCAGGTAATTCAGAGAATTATCCGAGACGATCACCACCCATTTCGCGTCGGGGGTGAGCAACGCGATCATCGACTCAAAATCGCGGACGCACTTGACCTCGAGACCTTTGTGCAGACTTTCCAAGCCTGTCGACAGCAACTCGCATTGCAAGTTGCTGCTGTCATAGACAAGCACTCTGATGATATCGGAAGGCATTTAGAAGACCTCAAATCCTCAGCTAAGCGAACGTATCGTTTGAGGGGGAGGAGTGATGCGGTCTGCGGTTAACAGGGTTGAGCTCAAAAAGGTTGCAGTTTTCGCTAAATTCAGACTTCTTGGTTTTCGGCCTTCTCTACAAAATCGTGGGCCGTTTTATTGTTCAGCTAAACCAGGGTGTTGCTGCACTATATACGCCGCCCACCCCGACCATGGATTGGTATCACCGTGCGAATTGAATTTGTAACCGAGTGATTATCGACGGCATCGCTTGTGGCTAGCTGTCCGAAAGATGCTCACCCGTCGCGACGTCAGCGACCCCTTCTACCAACAGACTAGACCTATGCGTGCAGTCTGACGCATGATCTGCATCAATAAAGGAAGAAGTCGGTAGATTCGATTGGAACCACAAACGGAAAGAGGGTGTGCCCTCCGCCAGGTTTTCCTGGCCTTGGAGACACCCTCTTTAAATTGATTCCACAACCGACTCAGAACCGGAGCGGCCGATGTGATATCGGCCTCTGCGGCGCAGATCGGACTACGGAATATCCGCACTATGCAACTGCGCTTCAACAACACCTAACGTCAGGTCCGCTCCAATTGGTATGTTGAGAACATTTCCGACGTTAACGATGAGCTCCACTGGCGCCACCCTGATTTTGTCCGCATATCGCGTGACCCTATTGAGGTAAAGCACACCGAGGTTTGCGATCTTGATTGCAGTGTTGGGCGCGACGGTGGCTGTGATCTCGGGATGCCCCGCGACCGATATGCCAACGAACGTGCTTCCACCGTTGAAATCGAAATTCGTACCGTCAGTTGTTGTGGCACTCGCTTCGCCCTTGATGACGCTGGCGCTCACCAGCCCTGAGAGCAGATTCAGCCCAGCTATAGAACTGGTTCCTTCGCTGGACGCCTCACCCGCGTTGATATTTCCGGTGCCTGTAACCGTAACCGCGCCGGTGTTGACAATTCCGGGGATATTGACGGCCGCGACCGAGTCCGTCTCCACTGCGCCGCCCGTGCCGAAACAACCGATCTGTTCAGAGACGAGTGGTCCAATGGTGATGAGTTTGGTCACGAGCTCAGGAGCAAAGGCATAGCCTCCAACTGCAGCAGGGCCTGACAGACTCCTGATCTCGCTTGCGGCACTCCCTATAATGACTTCGGTGCCTGGGACGAACCCGAGCAAGCCGAGCGTAATCCTGACATGGATCATATTGACCGATAGTTTTGCTTCGGAAGAGTTTACGAAAGGAACTTGCTCGTTTAGAGTCACGCTGCCGATCAACGGCAGATCGATCACTGTATTGGGAGCTACATTTTCTGCAATCTGTATGCCGAGAATGTTCAAGTTGCCAAACGTCGAACCGGTCGTAGCGAAATGGAAAACTCCCTTGCTATCGACGCTGCTCGTGCTGACGGCCTTGAGTTGTGTGGTGGAGATGATTCCACCCAGTAGATTCACACCAACGATCTCACTGGATCCGGTGGAACTGGTTTCGGTGCTGGAGGCAACAGATTCAACCAGACCGGTATTAATTAAGCCGGTGTCTATCGATGCAGCGCTTGCCGTGACACTTCCAACGGCTTGGGTAGCACAGGATGGCAATGCTGCTCCGGCAATCTTTCCCACTTTGACTACGCTACCTACGTTAACTTCGGCTCCATACGCGGAGGCCACATGAACGGTTGTTTTCGCATAACCAAGAGTGGCAGATAATGCGAGTGCCGCTCCAGTTGCAACCGCTGCAATCACGCTTGCTTTGATGGCGGGGGGAGTCCGCCTGCTGATATGTTGTTTCATTTTTCCTCCAAAAGGGTCTACTAACGTGCTCCCCTTGGGGCCAACAATAGCAAGGCAAACCTAAGTAACACTTGATCTCGATCAACTTCTGCGACCTTCCCGGGATTGTTTTTCCATATTTCCCACGGCTTAACGAAATGCCTATGCTTCGTTGGCCGAAATGCCCATGCTTGATTGGCCGAAAGGCCTACGGCATCACGGCATCGATCGAGGCGATCGGATGAGTCGCTGGAAGCGGGAATACAAGGAGCAACGTCCACAGGCGGCTCGGGATACAAAACACCCGCTGAATTCGCGAGGCACTCTCGGTGGAGAGCTATGGAAACGACAACTCTCTATGCGATGGAGTAGAGACGGCACATCTGGCTTGCCATGGAAGCAGCCGATAACAACAATTCAACGCACTCCCTTGAACTCTTCATGCATGCGCAGCTTGCGCAAGCGGCTCAAGTGCTCAGGAGAGACAGAGAGTAACTGTGCCAACTCCCTCTGCTTCAACAACGGAAGTGGATCCACTGTTTTCCAATTTGGGTCGGTGGTGATTCGTTCTTGCATTAAGTGTTCAAGCCGCTCCGCTGCGCTACTCGAATTGATTTCGGTGTGAAGTTTGGCGAGCAAGATTGAATCCAGACAAATATTCTTCATGAACTGCTGTAGCTTCTTGACGTTTCTGGTTACCCAGGCGAAAAGCTGCTCGGCCGGTATTTGTGTGACCTTGCAATCGCTCACGGCGAGGACGGTATAAGGATTAGTGATCCCCAGCAGAACTGACGCGGCACCAGCGTACCACCCTGTGGAGCGAAGACCCAGGCTGACCTCAGAACCATGATCACTCGTGTAGAGCAGCTTCACCAGCCCCTCTCGGATCAGATAGACATGGTCACACTTCTTCCACTGGTCCATTAGTTTCTCCCCCGACTTTATCGCGAGGAATGTGGATGCATGTGTTTTCGTGTCCGAATTGCGTTCTGCAACTGGTGCGAACGCCGGTATATTTTGATCCCCACAACCATCAGCGAGCGAGGGTTCTTGTGAGTTCTTTTCAGCAACGGGTCGATTAGACATCGGTCGTCCTCGGCAGAAGAGGTAGAAAATCGTAACGACAAGAGGCTATGCAGACTTCCTTTTAAGTGTAACGAGGAATTGAGCGGTAAAGCAGTGCCTATCTGCTTACTTTCGTAGGACGCTGTAGGACTAACCGGTGACGACCGAATGGCACTTCTGTCCGCTTTGGTCAGACTACCCATGGGCAGATGCGAGGATCGCGGAGGGCTACCAAAGAAAGTCCGGCCTTTCGCACCCTCCAGCCAGCGTTCGATGCGATCAAAATGAGATCCTCGTACCGATCCACACCACCGTCTTGGGATCCGAGTTCTAATCCCTCTTTGTGGTCCTTTCGCTTACTTAGACGTGTCCCATCCATTTTGTTGTATCTATTCACTTTCTACGTCTTGTTAGAGTGCGGTCGCCCTGCTTGTAGTTTCCTTGGCTCGGGGTACCAGCCGCTGACCTCAGCCGCGCCCCAACCATTTTCGGGAACGGCTGACGGCTCAGCAGTACTTTCGGCCCATTCTGACATCAGGGCTTAGCGTTCTACAATCGACGCGTCGAGGGTCAACACATGAGGATGACCAAAGAACAGCCGAGACTCCCTGTTGATAAACGTGCCGACTCCAGCCGCGGTTATGTTTCTGTTGGGTATCCATCACCTGGTTCTCTGACTGCAGGCCAGCCCCTCGATGCTCGAGTAGATGCATGTAGGTGCGGGTCTGCAGGTCATTCCAAAAACGGTCGACATCGGCCTGCTGCTACTGGTGCGTTGGGCGCTCAAAGGGTTGGACAGGCTCGAAAGAAAATCATTCTATTTGTGATGCTGCTAGCGCTGACGGCATCTGCTCAGAATCCACCCCCACAGGCTCGAGGTTACACGCTGGTAGGTTCAACCAACTTCAATCCGCTGAGCCTTAGCCCTGACAACGAGGGTAATTACATTTGGTATAACCCAGGTGGTGCCTCCTTCATGAGTACTACTCCCGCGCCTGCAGAAAACATATTGGCCAGTGACCCTGGTCTCACTTTGGACTGGACCCAAGGACAGACTAACCCCTGGACATCCATTTCTACCGCGGCAGAGGATGCTGCCTACTATCGGGCATGGAGGTACGGCTACTTTGAAGTAAGGATGGCATGGGATCCGGCTGTGGGAGCATGGCCAGCTATCTGGATGCGTCCGATTCAATACACCGAGAACCCTGGCATAGAAGCCGGAGAGCTTGACATATACGAAGGCCAGGGAGCGACGCCAGACATTTTTTATGGCACAATTCACGATTGGTCGGCGAGTGGGGTGGATACCAACAACGGAAACGACAATTCCTACATGCTTCCGAGTTATATCAATGTTACGAATTACCACACCTATGGTGTACTGTGGGTTCCCGGACAGGTAACATGGTACTTCGATAATAGGGAAGTATTGTCGGCCGCAACGTATCCTATCTTCGACGAACAAGATTACTTTCTGATACTCGGAATGCAGGAGGGAGCCAATGGGAGCTATGGCAACATGCAGGGAGTCACTGCGTCCACCATGTCGATGAACGTCCAGTGGGTTCACGTTTTCCAAAACCTATAGATGGTCTACCGGCCACTCCTTAGCCGGTCGGCGCGGAATCGCCCGCCGAATCTCATTGGTTGGAGGCACTCAACGAGATCGGAACGATCCTGGGTCTAGAGTCACTTTTAGAACCGCGTCAGAACACTCCCAGGTTTCCATACGGGCGAGTTTTGGGGGCGAAATGGGGAGTTATGACACAAACCGTGGCGGCGGTACCATGCCAGCTCCGCTAAAGTGTTGATTTTGGTGGAGCTAAGCGGGATCGAACCGCTGACCTCCTCGTTGCGAACGAGGCGCTCTCCCAGCTGAGCTATAGCCCCACAAGACGGGAACAACTAACCAGTATTTTAGCAGTCTATAAACCAATCGCGGGAAGCCGGCTGGGCCGCCCGGTGGCGACTCACCCTTCTCTCATAGAACCTTCGAGGTGGTCAAAGAGGGACTCCAAATGGGCGTTGGGAATCTGACCCTGCGCCATCGTGGCCGATCCACCGCCCCTTAAGCCGTAAACCGCGAGCGCCTCGCGCAGCAGTGCCCCGCAATCGACGTTCAGATCGGCGCCGGCCGCCACTACCACCCGGGCCGGCTCCTCCCGAGTGGCGGCCAGCAGCGCGCAAGTCTGCGGAGCCGTTGCAATCAACCGGGACGCCAACAACTTCAGATAGCCGGCATCCTGCTCAGTAAGCAGCCGCCGCACGACTCTCCGCCCCGCTTGCGCCGGATGCTCCAGTATCAGGCTTTCGGCGTGGTAGCCAGCCAGGTCCTCGGTGAGCTTCTGGCGCACTTTGTTGGCGGCCTTGCCCTCGGCCAATAGCCGCTCCACAGCCTCCGCCACGTCCAGACGACCCACTGACAGGGCAGCAGCGGTTCGGGTAAGCGTTGCGAGATCCCGCCGGGCAGTCACAGCCGCGCGCAGGCCGCAAACAAACTCCACCCGAAGCGCCTGCCGCACGCGTTCCGTGCCCCGGATCAGCAAGCCGCCGATCTGGCCTGTGGCCTGAACGTGGGTGCCTCCACAAGCGTTCAGATCGATCTCGTCGATCTCGATCAGCCGGATGTCTCCTGGCCTCTCCGGCAGCTTGTGCAGAGTGCCGGCGGCAAACAGCATCTGCGCTTCCTCGCGCGGAACGGTGCGCATCGTGATCGCCCGATCTTCCGCGATGATTTCGTTCACCGCGTCCTCGACCCGCTCCAACTGCTCCGGCGAAATGTTCTCACGAGCAACGTCGACGGTCGAAGTCATCTCCCCCAGGTGGAAGGAAACTGTGGCCGCGCCGAGCTGGCGATATACAACCGCAGACAGCAGGTGCTGCCCCGAGTGCTGCTGCATGTGGTCGCGGCGACGGCTCCAGTCAACGTACCCACGCACCGCAGTCCCGGCCAACAATGGTTTCGGTGTCGTGTGCCACACCTCTCCTTGCTCATCCTCCTCCACCGCAAGGATCGGAGCCTCGAGCAGCACACCACCCGAGGAGGTCGCGGTGAGCAAGCCGGTGTCATGCGGTTGGCCGCCGCTGGTGGGGTAGAACGCGCTTCGGTCCAGGGCGATTTGCCACAGGGAGCGCCCCTGGCTCCGGGAAACCTCGCGAATATCGGAGACTTGCGCGTCGAACGAGGCTAGCGACGGATCAGCGTAATAGAGCCGGTCAGACATCCTAGACGCTATTCTATCCGTGGGGGCCCGGTGCCCGCAGCACACTCGCCCTGTGTCATCGCGAAACCACTTTAAGGGAGATTCAGAGTGGCCCTCTTCGCAGGCCGGGCGGTCTTGAACGTGGCCGCCTTACTCACACTTCTGGGGACCGCCGCCGCGCAGGTGGCGAGTTCCAGCCCTACCTGCACGGAGTTATTGCAAAAGCAGGATGCGAGAGCCGTATCGGCTTGCAAGGCGCAGCTCGATGAGGCGGAGAGCGCACCTGCGACGGAACGCATGGCGCGCATCGTCGCCGACGACGAATATGGCATTGCCCTACTGGCGGTTGCCCATCAGCCGAAGCAGGCACTGCCGTTCCTGGACCGCGAGATCGCACTTTTGCCGGCGAGCACCGTCAAGCCGGATAGCCTGCAGTGGGCGGTGGCATTCTGGCATCGGGCCACTGCCTATCAACAACTGGAGCAGTGGGAGCACGCGGCGGCCGACCTAGGCACCGCGGAGGATACCTTAACCAAGGGGATCGCGGCAGCCGCCGGCGATGAGGCCACGGCGGGGCACTTTAGCGAATTGCGCCAGCGGGTCCGGGCCCAGCGCGCGACCGTGCTGAATCGAATGGCCGCGAAGCGCAAAAGCTCTTAGCTACACAATAGTGTTATTAACCCCGGGGCATGGCTGCGCCAAACTCGATTGCCTATCCGGCATAATCAAGTAACACGGGGGTGTTATGCGCGTTTGCATCTGCTGCTGCGTGGCCCTGCTGCTGATGGCCGGGCAAAGGCAAACCTTGCGCGGGGAACAGGCCGCAGCTCCCGCTAATCCGGGTGATTCTGCAACTACCCCTCCCATGAGCGATGAGGACAAAGCCGACCAGCTGAGCGAGCAAGTAGGCAAACTAATGGTGAAGTGCGTCAACCTGCTCACCGCCCAGGATCCGCTCTCCTTAGACTATTGCAAACAGCAGCGCGATCTGGCCGAGCAGTATCCTCCACAGTTGCGTTTGGTCGATAAGATGATGGCGCACGATGAATACGGGATCGCCCTCGCCGCCTTCGACCACAAGCAGGAGGCGCTGGAGGAGTTCAACCAGGAGATTTCGATCGTGCCCAAGGCAGTGAAGCCGGGCTCGCCGGAATGGAGCGTAGCCTATTGGCATCGGGCCATGCTCTACGCGCAAATGGGTCAAACCGATAAGGCGGACCGCGATTATCGTGCGGCAGAGGAAAATTTCCGTAAGCCCTCGGAAGCCGCGGACGCAGCGGCCGCAAAGAAGCGGCGGGCCATTTTGCGCCAGCACGCCGCCTTGCTGCAAAAAGAAGGTAAAACGGAAGCAGCGCATCAGCTATTACAAGAGGCGTCGAGGTAGACCCCGATTTCCTGCCACGCGGCACCGGACAGAGCAGCGTGTGCGCCTTTCAATAAGGAAAGGCGCACACGTTCGCTAACACCACCAGGTTCCACAGCAAATCGGGGGGAGCGAGGCATGACCGAGGAAGCGCCACCCAAAGAAAAGCTGCGGATGAAGGACATTCCTCGTGACCTGGAGCCTTATTTCATCGGCTTTCTAGTGAAGGGTGAACGGTGGGACGATACCCAGGGCGCCGAAGCGGCCGAGCTGATGCCTCGTCATCTGGCATTCATGCGGAAACAGATCGAAGCTGGGCACTATCTTCTGGCGGGGCCGATTACCGACGAAGGGCCGGTGGTCGGCATTTTAGTCATTGCCGCCAAGACCTCTTCGGAGGCGTTAGCCATTGTGGGAGCCGACCCCGGGGTGCAGGCAGGACGACTGAAGGTGGAGGTGCACCCTGCCTTTCTGCCATCGTTGAAAGACCTGAGAATCAACTATTCTTAGTGTCCCGGTTACGCCGCTCAGCCGCTGCCATCGCCTCGAGGTAACGCTTCGGCTTTTGCGGCAGCAGTGAGTGCTCAACCGCCTTGCGGTATCCGCCGGAATAGATGGCGTAAAAGACGGCCAGGGCGGAGCCAACGCCGAGCGCGAAGCCGAAGAAATATCCCAGCATGATGTTGTAAAACGCGCCCATGGTCAGAGGCCGCCCTGCGCGGAGCGCCCGCGGTGAAGCACGGGCGGCCCAGCCCGGCCCCACTCACTCGCGTCCCACGAAATGGGCGTGAGGTGGTGGCCGTGGTGACGAAACACAATCGGGCGGAAACCGGGGTTGGCGCCCATTTCATCAAAAGAGAGAACAACTTGGCTACCCTTCTGTGTCCAGTGGCCACGCTGCACGGCGTCGTCCCTGCCTATGTAGAGCGTGGTTAAGATCGCCGTGCCATCGGCGGCCAAGGTAAGGGTGTAGACACGTTTCGCCGGATCGGCCACCGGCGCATGCCCCTGATAGGTACCTGTAAGGTCGACCACTCGCTCTTCGGCTGCCATGGGAACGCAGGCGGCGGTAAGGAACCAGCAGACCGCGATCAGGCAACGGGGTGGCGAAGCGGCGCGCATGACGAATGATCATAGATACCGTATGTGTCCTCGGTCAGCAAGAAACCGAGCGGAAATGGCGTATTATGCGTCTCTATAGACGACAGTCTCTTGGTTCAGCATAAGGCGCCGATAAAGACAGGCTATGGGAACCGTTGAAGGACAATTCGTCGGATGGCTGGAGGCCGAGCGAGTGGCCAAACCAGAGCACGATGCGCACGCCCAGGTGACCGCGCTGGTAGAGCAGTATTCGACCACGCTTTACCGCGTGGCCTACTCGGTCACGCGCAACCCAGCCGATGCGGAAGACGTAGTGCAGGAGACCTTCCTGCGCGTTCTCCGTCATCGGAACAAGCTGGCTGAGGTGCGTGACTATCGGGTGTGGCTGGTTCGCATTGCATGGAACCTGGTCCTCGACCGCAAGCGGCGCGCCAAGACGCGCCCCGAGACTGATGATTTTGAAGACCTGGCGCGGGTTCTGCCTGCCGGTCAGCAGAGTGCGGAAAACATGGTGATTACGGCCCAGCGCCATTCCCACATTCTTCGGCTCATCGATACATTGCCGGCAAGGGAGCGCGAAGTATTGCTGCTTTCTGCGGTAAAAGAGCTGTCCACGGTCGAGATTGCTCTGGTCCTCAAGGCAACCGAATCGACCATTCGCTCCCGGCTCTACCGCGCGCGGCACGCGCTCGCCGAGTTACTGGAGCAGGAAGGGAGCTTGTAATGAGCATACAGTCGGAAATCGACGAGACGCTGCATCGCCTGGGAAGTGCCGAGCCCCCATCCGGCCTGGAGAGGCGCATAAACCGTCGTCTGCAGATCCCACGCAACCGCTTTTTCTTGACTCGTTTTTCGTTGACCAGGGTCCAAGCGGCGTGCGCTTTAGCAGCGTGCGTGGCTCTGTCCGCCATCGCGCTCAACCCGGTTTCGCGCGGCTTGCTGTTCCACAGCCATGGCCATGTGCAGAGCACTCGGACGATCGAGCCGCCCCCAGTGGCCGCACCTGCGCCGGGCGGGTTTGGCGCTGCGTCAGCGGTTCACGTGCCCGATCAGCCGGTTCCTGTGCAGCCCACACCGGTTAACCAGGGACGCGGCCGATCCAGATCGGGCCGGGCGGTGCTGCCGAACGGAACCCTGGCTCCCTTACCGCGCGGCGTTGCCGCGCCTCACGCTCCCCCTCCCCCGATTCCTGCCCCTGACTCGACTCAATAGTAAGGGGCTTAGTCTTTAGAGCACCGCTTCGATCAGGACGTGGACCACAGCCAGCACCACCGCTCCTACGAAGGCGGCGCCGAAGCTCGCGATCTGGAATCCGGGAGAGATCTTGCTCGCCAGCATGAGCATGAGCGCGTTGATTACCAAGAAGAGCAGTCCTAAGGTGAGAATCGCGAAAGGAAAGGTCACCACTTTCAAGATCAAACCCAACGTCATATTCAGAAAGCCGATGACCAGGACGGCCACCAGGGCGGAGGGCAAGCTAATCACTCGAAATCCGGGCACGAGATACGTCACCGCCAACAGGGCCAAGGCGCCCAGAATCCATTTCAACAGCAGATGCAACATCGTTGATTCCTTTCGCTTGAGAAACAGTGGTAACAGCCTACGCTAAGATGACCGGTAAAAGCAGTTTCGCAATTACGGTCGTCTCATAGAAATCGCGAGGTGTGGTTTTCA
>Ga0302326_10019808_pt1 | contig 13866 bp, 12 predicted proteins | sample Palsa_T0_3_FD_202264 | JGI IMG/M metagenome (GOLD analysis project Ga0302326, IMG submission 202264) | Peat permafrost microbial communities from Stordalen Mire near Abisko, Sweden - Palsa_T0_3 | ecosystem: Environmental > Terrestrial > Soil > Palsa > Peat permafrost | place: Sweden: Abisko... | reverse complement strand
GTCGATGACGACCACGATCACGAATTTGCTGAGGATGAGCGCCACCAGCACCTCGATCATGCGCCGGGTCCAGGTGACCGTGGCTCGCCACACCAACCCGCTCATGGCAAGAGGGAGAAAAAGAACCACCACATAGATCGCATCGGTCCGCAGCAACAACTCGATCCACACCAATACCGCCCCGGCCATCAGGATCAGCATCACCACCTCGCCCAGAAAGAACCCAAGGCCCGGCCCTCCGACCGAACTGAGCGTGAGCACCGCCTGTTTGAGCGCGGCCAGGGCGGACTGGGTACTGGTGTTGAGGTCACCGGTCACGAACGTGGTGGCCCAATCGGTGAGCTGGAGGGCACGATTGGTCAGGATGATCAAGGCGGCCCCGCCCACGATGGCCACCGGAACGTACACGCCGCCGGCTCGCCACAACTGGCCGACGTCGCGGTGGATGATGGCACTGATGAGCCCTACCAGCATCATGGGCAGCAGGATGAGCAGGGCCAGGCTGCGCATGGTGTCGAAGTGCTGCTCGAACCAGCTGGCGTCGAGCTTCACCTCGGTCGTGTCGGTGATGGCGGTCGACACTTCGTCGAGCGTGGCGGCAACGCCGTCGGCCACGAAGGTGGCGAAGGCTTGGAACACGTCCTGGGCGACGTCCTTGATGGCGTCCGCGCCCAGGCCGCCCAAGGGGTCGCAGCCAATGATCGGTGGACAGGCGCCATAGAGATCGGCGGGCGCCTGGCTCGGCACCGGGGTCACCGGCATGATCGGTTGGATCGGGGCGGCGGCGACCCGGGCCGCCCCAACGGTTACCACAACGCCGATCAGGAGGAGGGCGCACACCCATCGACTTCCGGACCCGCTCACTTGACTGTGTTGCCGAGGGTGGAGAAGAAGTTGATGACGTGGGGCGCGGCACCGATGAGGATGGCGGCCGCAGCCGAGACGAGAACACCCTTACGGCCCGCGTAGGCCTGGTGGTAGTTCTGCGAATGCTGCCCGAGGCCCCAGGCCACGGCCCCGATCACGATCCCGATCAAGGCCGCGATGAGCGCCCAACCGCCCACCCCGTTGGTCAGGCTCTGCAGGACAGTCGCTCCGGGGAGCTGGCTGGCGTCGGGACTCAGGCTCGTCTGGGCAACGAGTTGCTGGATCAGTGTCATGAACCCTCCTTGTCGCTGTGGGCCCTTTTAGTCTTTCATATCTTTTCATGTTGTGCTAGTCCTTTCTCATGCTGGTGGTGCACCCGATCTCGGCCGACCAGTCCCGCTACTACATGGAGCAGCCCGCACTCAGCCGGTGGACCGGGGCGGGCAGTAAGGATCTGGGCCTCCAGGGCCCGGTCGACGAGACGTCGCTGCGGGCCGTGCTGGCGGGACGGGATCCGGGCGGCGATCTCCTGCTGCGCCGGATCTCGTCCAACCGGCGCAGTGGTTTCGACCTGATCCTGGCGTCGCCCAAGTCGGTCTCCCTCCTGGCGGCACTGGCCCCCGAGGTCGACCAGGCCCGGTTCCAACGGGCCCACGACCAGGCGGTCGAATCGGCGCTCGGCTACCTGGAGCGAAACGCCACCTGGACCCGGCGGGGCGCCGACAACGCCCACATGGCGACGTCAGGGCTGGTGGCGGCGGCCTTCCCCCACGCCAACAGCGCCTCGGGCGACCCCCACCAGCACACCCACGTGGTGGTGGCCAACCTGGTCCATGGTGAGGATGGCCAGTGGTCGAGCCTGGACAGCCGCTCGTTGTACCGCCATGCCCGGGCGGCGGGTGCGGTGTACCAGTCGTCGCTGCGTCACCACCTGGCCGAGCAGGGGCTGCGCTTCGACTGGACGGTCAACCGCAACGGGCTGGGCGACGTCGTCGGGGTGCCAAGGGCCGCCATCGACGCTGCCTCCACCCGCCGCCGCCAAGTGGCGGAGGAGATCGAGTCAGGCTTGGCCGGCCGGATCGGGCGAGCGACGGCCGGCGCCCGCACCCGCCGGGGCAGCGGCCTCAACGCCGAGAGCACAGGTGCGGGCGGGGCCGCGGATGCAACCGGCCGGGCCAGCGGCACCACGAAGACTGCTCCGTGGCCGCAGCGGGTGGCAGCGGCCGGGCTCGACCAGGACACGACGCAGCGCCTCCTGGCCGGTGCCGCCAACCGCCGCGCCCTACCCTCACCCGGGATGCCGCCGGGGCTGCCTGGGGCCCGCGGCGCCAACGGTGCCCTGGAGAACATCGCCCTGGAACACCTGCTGAGCCAGACGCACTCGACCTTCCGCCGGGCCGACGTGGTGCAGGCAGCGGCCACGCTCGCCGTCGCCGGCGCATCGGTGGCAAGCCTGGAGTCCCGGGTCGACGACTTCCTCAAGACGGCCCTGTCGGCCGGGAGTGACACCTGGACCACCGCCCACCTGCGGCGCATGGAGGACGGCATCATCGCTGCAGCCCGGTCCACCCCGGCCCGATCGGTGGGACTGGCGTCACCCCGAGCGCCGGCGTCGCCCGAAGGTCTAACGACACCCACGGCAGGCCGGCCAGTCACACTGGCGACGCCCAACGGGTCGGGCCCATCGGTGGGACTGGCGGGGCCGGGCGCACCGTCACCTGACCAACTGAGCGAGGCCGTGCTGCGGCTTACGGAAGGGGGCGCGCCGGTTGACCTGGTGCGGGGCAACCTGATCAGTCAGGCCCAGGTGCTCGACGCGGCCCGCACCGTATGGGAGGCGAGCGGGCACCGCGTGGCACTGGTCAGCCCGACCGAGCGGGGCCAGGCCCGGTGGCGCGCCCTGGCGGGCCTGGAACGGCTGCCGCCTCCCCCTGGTCACGCCACCGTTCTCATCGTCGACAACGCCGATCGCTGGACCACGGCCGACCTGCATCACGTGGTGGCCGACGCGGGCGCCCGGCAGGCCAAGGTCGTCTTGGTGGACGGCGGTACCAAACCGGCCCGACGCCAGGCCGAGAGCCCGGCCATGCAGACCCTGCGCGCCACCTTGCCCGCCATCGACCTGGGGCCACCGGCACAGCTGGAGCCCAGCCGCACACCGGGCCCGACCGTGGCCGCGGGGCGGGATGGGGCGGTCATCGTGGCCCCGTCCAGCCAAGTCGCGGCGGACAGACTGGTTCAGGACTGGCACCAGCGACGGGTGGCCGGTGGCACGCCGCGCATGGTCGCCCTCGGTCCCGAGGAGGCGGAACACCTCAACACCCTGGCCCGAGCGGTGCGCACACGGGCCGGCGAGTTGTCCGGGCCCACGGTGGTGATCGGTGGCCGACCGTTCCAAGCAGGCGATGAGGTGGCGGCGCTCAAGCGCCACGTCGCCCTGGGCTCGGTCCCCGGAGGAACCCAAGGGCGGGTCACCGCCGTCGATCCCGAGCGCAAGCAGGCAACCATCGAATGGCACGGGCGAGAACAACCCCACACCGTCACCGCCAAGGCTGCCCCCTTGACCCATGGCTATGCCACCACCCCGCCCTACCTCCGCTCGGGCCACGACGGCCCCATCCTGAGCCTGGGCCACGTCGAGTCGGTCGCCCCGCGCCTGCACCCCGACCGGGTGTACGAGATGGTCCCACCCACCCCGCCCCTGCCCGACCGGACCAACCCCGTGGCCCGGCTCCTCAGCGAACTGCCTTCGGGGCGCCCGCCGCCCGCTCTGGCCGACGCCAGCAAGTCCCTGGCCGCCCTCACCACCGAGCGGGATCGCCTGGCCGAGCACCTGCTGGCCAACGCACCGGCCGATCCCCGGCCCGAGCTGCGCCGGGTGAACGAGGAGCGCGACTGGCTGACCGCGTCGCCCTACCGGGGGGCCAACCAGCCGGCGCTGGCCGCCCTTGACCAGCGGGCCCATGCCCTGTCGGCCGCGGCCGCCGGTCGAGGGCATTGGTTGGCGGCACAACGGGGACAACTGGAGCAATGGGACGACCTGTCACACGCCATCGCCTGGCGGGAAGCGGCGCTCGGGCGGGGCGCCGAGATCCGGCCCACCGTGGCCGTGCAGACCCAACTGGGCCTGCCGCCGAAAGAGGCCCAGCGAGGGGTGGCGTGGCGCCAGGCGGCCCAGGCCATCGAGTCTCACCGCGATCGCTGGGCGTTGCCCGATCGACCCCTCGAGTTGAACGACAAGGTGCAGCCGGGGCACGACGTGGCCCGGCGAGCCGATGAGCTTCGCGTTCTGGCCACGACGCGCCAACTCCAGCGCGACCGGGGCCGCGATCGCGACCATGCCCTCAGCCTCTGAGCCCCCGGGGGACCAGAACCCGAAACGGCGCGATGATCGTCGCATCACATCCGGCCAGCTCGACCAGCCAAAAAGCTCGTCGCAGCGCAAGCGGCTGTGGCGCATCACCCGCTTCATCCTCAGCCTGGGCCTGGCTGGCTACGGCCTGTACGTCGTGTACGGCAAGGGCGACGAGTTATCGGGTGCCGCCGCCTCGCTCAACCACCTCCGCCTGCAATGGCTGGCCTGCGCAATAGTGGTCGAGGCCACCTCGATGGTGGCCTTCGCCGCCCTCGAGCGGCGGTTGCTCATGGCGGGGCGGCTGCGCCTACCGCTGCACACCACCACCGGCATCGCCTTGGCCAGCTACTCGATTCAGAACTCGCTGCCCGCGGGCCCGGTGTTCAGCAACGTGTATGCCTTCCGCCAGTTCCGCAGCCGAGGGAGCGACGACGTGCTGGCGGGCTGGGTCCTGGTGGGAACGGCCGCCCTGACCATGATGACCCTGGTCTTTCTGGCCGGCATCGGGCTGGCCGGTGCCTACGGCACCGGCAGCGGGCTGGACCTGGTGGGCGACATCGTGAGCCTGGTCGCCGGCTCGGCGCTGGTCGTGCTGGTGTGGAGTCGCCGCGACTGGATCGGCTACCGCGCCGTCGCGCCGCTGCGGCTGGTCAAGCGGCTGTTCAAATGGCCCAAGGGGGATCCCAATGAGCTGGTGGCGGAGTTCGTGGCCCGGATGCACTCCATCACTCCGTCCAAGGCGGACTGGGTCATGGCCATCAGCTTCGCCCTGGCCAACTGGGTGTTCGACGTCAGCTGCCTGATATCCGCCTTCTTGGCCCTCGGTGCGCCGGTGCCCTGGCGGGCCCTCCTGCTGGCCTACGCCGCGGCCCAGCTGGCGGCCAACCTGCCCATCACGCCGGGCGGCCTGGGGGTGGTCGAGGGCAGCCTGACCATCGCCTTGCTCTACTTCGGCGGGAGCCAGTCCAGCACCTCGGCTGCCGTGCTGCTGTATCGGCTGTTGAGCTTCTGGGCGCTGCTGCCGATCGGCTGGGTGGCGTGGGCCACCACGAACTGGGACCTGCGCCGCCGCGAGACCCGGCGCGCCGCGGCGGCGGCCGCGGCTGAAATCGCATCTGACGTGGCGGCCAGCAATGAAGTCGCAGCAGACACTGTGGTTGAATCAGCAACTGAAGGGGCAATATGACACGACACAGTGTGGCGGCCTTGGGGCTGGCCGTCGCCCTGGCCGCGGGCGGAGTTGGTTGCGCAGGACGCAGCAACTCGCTCGGCACCAACGCGGGCGCCTGTTTTCGCGCCCTCCCCCCCGCCGAGGTGGTGATCCATCGCAAGGGCAAGCTGGTCGGGGTGCGCCGGATCGACACCGACACGTTGCGGGCCCGCCTCCCCCACAACCCCACCGTCGCCTCGCTCCCATCCGAGGACCTGTGCGTGTTCGCCTTCGGTGGGACGTACCCCCCGGGCAGCGTCACAGGGGCCAAGAACACCACCTCGGGCCACTACGCCATGGTGGCCGTGGGCACCAAACATCCCACCGTGGTGGCGGTCTTCGTGGTCAACACCCTGCCCACCCGGTTCCGACATACCCATTGAAAGGCACCACGTGGTCGCTCCGGCGAGTCACACTCGTCACTGATGATCAAGTACCTGGGCTCGAAACGGCGCCTCGTCCCGGTTCTGGGCGAACTGCTGACCCGGGCCGGGGCCAAGACGGCACTGGACCTGTTCACCGGCACCACCCGGGTGGCGCAGGAGTGGAAGAGACGGCGGGCCGAGGTCTGGGCCATTGATACCGCCCGCTACGCCGAGGTGCTGGCCGGTTGCTACGTCGAGGCGGATGGCGACCACATCGATCGCGACAAGCTGGGCGACGCCCTTTCCCATCTGGACAACCTGCCCGGGGTGGACGGGTATGTGACGGCCACCTTCAGCCAGGCCTCTCGTTATTTCCAGCCCCACAACGCGCGGCGCATCGACGCCATCCGAGACGAGATCCTCCGCTGTTGGACCGGCGACCCCCTGGAGCCGGTGCTGCTGACGGCGCTGCTGGAGGCGGCCGACCGGGTCGACTCCACCACCGGCATGCAGATGGCCTACCTCAAGCAGTGGGCGCCCCGGTCGTACCAGCGGCTCACGCTGCGGCAGCCGGTGCTGTTGCCCGGGCCGGGCCACGCCGTGGGGGGCGATGCCACCGTCGTGGCCGCCGGCCTGCCCGAGGTCGATCTGGCGTACCTCGACCCGCCGTACAACCAACACCGGTACTTCACCAACTATCACGTGTGGGAGACGCTGGTGGCGTGGGACGCGCCCGAGTACTACGGCGTGGCGTGCAAGCGCCTCGACGCCCGAGACGCCTCGACCAGAAGCGTGTTCAACGACCGCCGCCGGGCCCCCGAGGCGCTGGCCCGCCTGATTGCCGACGTGCGGGCGGCCACGGTGGTCATCTCGGGTAGCAACGAAGGCTTCGTCGGCGTCGACGACCTGGTCGACATGGCGGCGGTGCGGGGCCACGTCGAGGTCATGTCGTTCGACTCGCGGCGCTACATCGGCGCCCAGATCGGGATTCACAACCTTTTGGGGGAAAAGGTGGGCCAGGTGTCCCACACGCGCAACGTGGAGTACCTGATCTGCGCCGGGGACCCAAGCCTGGTGCGCCGCCTGCTCGACAATGAGATCGACCTCTCGCCCGCCGTAGCGACGGCGATGCTGGCCAGCTGACAACGCCAGCCCGGTGGGGCCGGCTCAGCCGGTGAGCAGTTCCCGAGCACCCCGGTCGGTCGAGGGGTGGCGAAGCTTGGACATGGCCCGGGCCTCGATCTGGCGGATGCGCTCGCGGGTCAGGCTGAAATGCTCGCCCACCTCGTCCAGCGTGCGGGGCTCACCTCGGTCCAGTCCAAAGCGCAGCCGCAGGATCTCCCGCTCGCGCTCGTCCAGGGCGACCAGCATCTTGGCCACCTCACCCGACAGGAGCGAAGCAGCTGCGGCGTCAAAGGGCGAGACGGCGGAGCGGTCCTCAACCACGTCTCCCAACTCGGCGTCGCCGTCTTCCCGCAACGGCTCCGACAGCGACAGCGGCTCGGCCGCATGGCGCAGGATTTCGGTGACCTTCTCCTCTTCCAGCTCCAGGTCAGCCGCTAGTTCGCCCACCGTGGGGCGTCGGCCCAGCTGGCCCTCGAGCCGACCTCGGGCCTTGGTCACGCGGGTCAGCAGGTCACCGGCGTGCACGGGCAGTCGCACCGTCCGGCCGGTGTTGGCGATGCCCCGGGTGATGGCCTGGCGAATCCACCACGTGGCGTAGGTGGAGAACTTGAAGCCCTTGCGCCAGTCGAACTTCTCGACCGCGTGCATCAGGCCCAGGTTGCCTTCCTGCACCAAGTCGAGCAGCGGCAGCTCGGCCGCCTGGTACTTCTTGGCGATGGACACCACAAGGCGCAGGTTGGCCTTGACGAAGGTCTCCGCTGCGTCGTCGCCACTGCGGATCAGCCGCCGCAACTCTCGCTTGCGGGCCGGGGTGACCGTCTTGGCCGCAGCCAACTCGGCTCGGGCCTCACGTCCCGCCTCAATTGCCTGGGCCAGCCGCGCTTCGTCGTCCTTGGTCAGCAGCGCGTGCTTACCGATGTCGTTTAGGTAGAGGCGGACCAAATCCTCTTCGGGCTGCGCCGCGTGATTGGTGGGCACCTTCGCAGTAACGTCCTTCCCATGCGCCGGCCCGCCGGCGTCGCGGTGTTTCCGCCGCCGAACGCTAGTGCGCTCGATCGGCACTCAAAAACCCGAGTCTACCCGAACCCGGGCCTGCTGTATAGATACCAAAGCCGCTGACCAGGCAAAAGCTCCGAGCGCCGCTCGACCGAGGAGGGACCCGTGCCGGACCACGAAGACCGTGAGGCCATGACCGAAGCGGAAATCGAGCGGGAGGCGGCCGAAGAGGAAGAGGACCCGATCACCTCCCGGGAGGCATTGGAGGAGGAGCTGATGGAAGAGGGCCGGAGCGGGGAAGGCGAGCACATTCCCTAGTGCCCGCCACCCCACTGGCAGTCAGTCTTCAGAAATCTTCAGCCATACTATGAATAATTCATTCATTCGTACAGACATCTGTATCGCCGGGCGAACCGCCGAGAGGCCACCTGTATCTTCGGAGTGTGTCCGCGGAGAAGGTGTACCCCCCGCAACCGGGTGACCACGGGATGGGCGGACCGTGGCTGTCGGAGGCCGAGCAGAAAGCGTGGCGGACCATGGTCTCGGTGCACGCGCGCTTGGTCAGCCGACTGGACGCCGAGTTGCTGGCGGCGCATGACCTCTCGCTGCGCGACTACGAGGTCCTGGTCCATCTGTCGGAGGCGGACGGCTTCGCCCTGCGCATGGCCGAGTTGGCCGACCTGCTGGTGGTCTCGCCCAGCGGTCTGACCCGTCGCCTCGACGGCCTGGTGCGAGACGGGCTGGTGCGCCGCCAGGCGTGCCTGTCGGATCGCCGGGGCACCTTGGCCGTGCTCAGCGCGGCGGGCCGGGCTGCCCTCGAAGATGCCGGGCCAACACACGTAGCCGGGGTCCGACGCTACGTGTTCGACCCCCTGACCCGGCATCAACTCATGCAGCTGAGTTCCAGCCTGCACGCCATGAAGGACGTCCTGGCGACCGAAGACGACCGATAAGCCCTCGAGCCGGGCGCTGCCCGACTGCCGCCTACTCGGGCGACATGCCGGTGACGACCGGCCTTCCCTGCTCGATCCAACCTTTGGTCCCGCCCGCCACCGAGATGGCGTGGTAACCCGCCCCAACCATGGACTTGGTCGCCTGCATGCTGCGGCCGCCCATGGCGCAGATCACATACACCGGGTCGCCGTCGGGGATCTCCTCTTGGCGGCCACCCAGTTCACCGAGCGGGATCAGGACGGCGCCGCTGACGTGGCCTGAGTCGTACTCGTCGGGGTTGCGGACATCCAGTACCACCGCCCCCGCGGCGTGGGCCGCGGCAAAGGTGTCAAGGTCGACTTCTAAGGATTCGGGTTCGGCAGCCATGTCCCCTTTTTACCCGCTCTAGGGGGCCAACCGCTCGACGACCCACCCTTGGGAGACGTCGAGGCGGTAGCACAGCCGATCGTGCAGCCGACTGGTCCGTCCCTGCCAGAACTCCACCGTCTCCGGCACGATGCGGATCCCGCCCCACCCGGGCGGCCGGGGAATGGGGCCGTCCCCGAAGCGCCGGGTCACCTCGGCCACCCGCGCCTCCAGATCACCCCGCTCGGCCAGCACCTCACTCTGCGGTGAGGCCCAGGCCCCGATCTGGGCGCCCCGGGGCCGGGTGGCGAAATAGGCGTCGGACTCGGCAGCCTCGGCGTGGGTGGCCCGGCCGCCCACCCGCACTTGGCGCTCCAGTGCGAACCAGCGGAAGACCAGCGCCACCTGGGGATTGGCCGCCAGTTCTCGACCCTTACGGCTGGCGTAGTTGGTGAAGAACACGAACCCCCGGCCATCCACCTGCTTCAACAGCACCATGCGAGCCGAGGGCATCCCGTCAGCCCCCACCGACGCCACGCACATGGCTTCGGGCTCAGGCACGCCCGCCGCCACGGCGTCGTCGAACCAGCGCCCGAACTGCAAGACGGGATCGGGATCGAGGTCGGACTCATCCAGGGCCTTCTCACCGCTCATGGCCCCCATGCTGCTCGGGCACGCAAAGAACCGCCACCGTCCTAGGGTGGATTGCTGATGCCCGAAACGATGACTGCCGCCGAGACGGTCAAACACCTGCGCCAGGGGTACGACAGCGGGCTGACCCGTCCGCTGACCTGGCGGCGAGCCCAACTGCGCCAACTGCAGCGCATGCTGAAGGAGCAGGAGAGCCGGTGGCTGGCCGCGCTGGCTGACGACCTGCACAAGCCCAAGACCGAAGGTTGGGCCACCGACATCGGCGCCATCAACGGCGAGATCGAGTCGCTGCACCACAACCTGGCGCACCTGGCCAAGCCCCGACCGGTCCACGTCCCGGTTCGCCTGGGCATCGGCACCGCTCGGGTCGTCCCCGAACCGCTGGGCGTGGTGCTGGTCATCGCACCCTGGAACTACCCGATCCACCTGTTGATCCTGCCTATGGCCTCCGCCATCGGGGCGGGCAACGCGGTGGTTGGCAAGCCCTCGGAGCTGGCGCCGGCCACCGCCGCGCTGATGAGCGAACTGGTGCCCCGGTACCTGGACGAGCGGGCGGTGGCCATCGTCGAAGGGGGCCCGGAGGAGACGACCGGCCTGTTGGCCGAGCGCTGGGACCACATCTTGTACACGGGCAACGGTCGGGTCGGTCGCATCGTCATGGAGGCGGCGGCCAAGCACCTGACCCCCGTCACGCTTGAGCTGGGGGGCAAGAGCCCGGTCATCGTGGACCGAGGGGCCGACCTCGACGCGGCGGCCCGGCGCATCACCTGGGGCAAGTTCCTCAACGCCGGCCAGACCTGCCTGGCGCCCGATTACGTGCTGGTCCACGAGGACGTACAAGAACAGTTGCTCTCGAAACTGGCCGACGCGGTGCACAGCTTCTACGGCACCGACCCCAAGCAGAGCCCCGACTACGCCCGGATCGTCAACGGCCGGCACCTGTCGCGTCTCACCGGCCTGCTGCGCGACGTCGACCCGAGCCGGATCGTGACGGGCGGGGTGTCCGACGCGGAAGAGCTGTACCTGGCGCCCACCATCGTGCGCGACGCCTCGTGGGACGAGGCGGTCATGGCCGACGAGATCTTCGGTCCCATCCTGCCCGTGCTCGCCGTGCCCGACGTGGAGAGCGCCATCGAGACGGTGAACGCCCACCCCAAGCCGCTCGCCCTCTACATCTTCACGTCCCGACCGGGAGCGGCCGAGCGGGTGATCGAACGCACGTCGTCGGGCGGGGTGTGCGTCAACGGTACGGTGCTCCAGATCGCCACCCCGGGGCTCCCGTTCGGGGGCGTGGGGGCCAGCGGCATGGGGGCCTACCACGGCACGTTCGGGTTCGAGACCTTCAGCCACCTCAAAGGCGTGCTTGACCGGGCCACCTGGTTCGACCCCTCGTTCTCCTACCCCCCCTACAACAAGCTGAAGGACCGGATCCTGCGCAAGCTCCTCTAGCCGGTTTGCCCGCTGGTCGTCAGCGGTGCCGGTAGCGGCTGGCTGTGCACGATGGACAGCCGGCGGGTGGCCCGGGTCAGCGCCACGTACAGCGCCCGTAGCCCCTGGGCCGACTCGTCGACGATGGCCGCCGGTTCGACCACGATGACCGAGTCGAACTCCAGTCCCTTGACCGCCGTGACCGACACCAGCGTGATGGTGTCGTCCAGGGCACCCGCCTCCAGGCTGCCGAAGTCCAACCCGGCCTGGCGCAGGCCAGCCGCGGCCGCCTCGACCATGGACGGGGCGCAGATCACCCCGATCGAGCCACCCAGGTCCGATTCGCTGGCCACGGCGGCCGACTCGTCCGCCACCACGGTGGCCACGGCGGCGGGCCACGACCCGGGCTGGGCGGCCAGGATGCGGGGACGCTCCCCGGTCGTGCGCACCGACTGGGGAGCCACGATTTCGGGCGCCGTCGCTTCCAGGACGCTGCGAGCCAGGTCCATTACCTCGCTCGGGGTGCGGTAGTTCACGGTCAGCTCGACGATCCGGGAACCGCGCTTGGTCGGGAGGTGGGCCAACGCCTCGGACCACGAGGTGGGGGCCCACGTGCCGGTGGCCTGGGCGATGTCGCCCACGATGGTCATGGACGACGACAGGCTGCGCCGGGCCAGCATCCGCCACTGCATGGGTGACAGGTCCTGCGCCTCGTCGACCACGATGTGGCCGTAGGCCCGGGGGACGTCGTCGTCACCCGATGCGTCCTCCCGCTGGTTGGGGGTCCGGCGTCGAGGGCTGCCCAGCACCGCCCGAGCCTCGTCCAGCAGAGCCAAATCGGCGTCGGTCCAGGCCACGGCCTCGGCCGAGGCGGAGCGGGGCCGGACCAACAAGCGTTGCTCGTCGGGCGACAACAGTCCCCGGGCCGCAAGTTCCACCAGCGGCGCGGCACCAAACAGGTCGTGGAGCAGCTCGTGGGGCGTGAGCAGCGGCCACATGCGGGCCAACGCCTCGGCCACGACGGGTAGGCGGCGCAGCTCGTTGCCCAGCTCGGCCACGGTGATCTCGGTGGCGCCGGGCAACTCGTCGACCAGATCGTCGTCGTCCTCCCCGTCGTCCTCATCGGCTGCGCCCGACCACGAGCCGGCTAGGTCGCTCGGGCTGGCGGCCAGTCGGGCCCGACGGTCCCGGGCCTCGAGCAGCCTCCCGTGGAGATGGCGCCACAACAGCTGCTCGACCAGGCGCCGCCGGGTGTTGTGGGTCCCAGCGCGGCGCTTGGCGGCGGCCACGATCTCGGCGGTGGCGGCCGTTGACAGGGTGAGCACGACGGGGCCGAAGGGCACCTCGACCGGCCGACGCAGCGGGCGCTCCCGTCCCACCACCGCCCGGGCCAGGAACCGGGCCATGCGGGGGTCGCCTTTCAGCGTGGCGGTGGCGCGATCCTCGACCCCGGTGGCGATGGCCCGGCCGTACAGGCGGCCCACGGTCGACATCTCGACGCCCGTCTCGCCCAGTGACGGCAGGACGTGCTCGATGTAGCGGAGGAACAGTGGATTGGGCCCCACCACCAGCACGCCCTGGGATTCCAGCGGGAAGCGGTAGGTGTAGAGCAGGTAGGCGGCTCGGTGCAGCGCCACGGCCGTCTTCCCGGTGCCCGGTCCGCCTTGCACCACCAGGATCCCACTGAGAGGGCTGCGGATGATCTCGTCCTGTTCCCGCTGGACGGTGGCAACGATGTCGCGCATCCGACCAGTCCGGTTTCGCGACAGCGCGGCGAGCAGGGTGGCCGACCCCGACAGGCCGGCGCCCAGCGTGGGGTCCAACCCGACGTGCTCATCACCGTCGATCCCCTCGCCCCCAGCGGCGTCCAAAGGCAGGCCGAACAGCTCGTCTTCCAGGTCGAGCACGCGGCGGCCCTCGGTCAGGAAGTGGCGGCGACGGGTCAACCCCATTGGTTGGGCGCCCGTGGCCCGGTAGAACGGCTCGGCCACCGGGGCCCGCCAGTCCACCACCAGCGGTTCCTGGTCCTCGTCGGCTACAGCCAGCCGCCCGATGTGGAACGCCTCGCCCACCGGGTTGGTTGTGGCCGCCTCACTCGCCTCGCTCGCCTCGCTCGCCGGGACGACGCGGTCGATGCGACCGAATACCAGGGACTCACGACCCAACTGGAGTTGCTCCAGGCGGTTGAGGCTGGTGCGCACCCGGATGTCGCGCTCGGTGATGGCCTGGAACGTGCCACCGCGCTCCCCGAAGGCGGCGCGCAGCATGGCCAGAGCGTTGGCCCGCATCGCCTCCAACTGCTCGTAGGCGTGGTCGACGTGCGCCTGCTCGGCCGCCAGATCCGGATGGGACATACAGGGAACGTCGACTATGCGCCACACCCCCCGCTCGGCGCAAACCGTTCCCGCCGCGGGGCGACCGCGCTCAGATGCCGAAGCCGGGCGCCAGCCAGAAATCGGCGCCCGTGTTGACCTGCCCGGCACAGCTCACATCGGGCGGCCCGACCACTTGGAACACGATGGACGCGGGGTCCTTGGCCACGATCCGAAAGGCGGGGTCGGCCTTCAGCC
>Ga0302326_10019806_pt1 | contig 13867 bp, 17 predicted proteins | sample Palsa_T0_3_FD_202264 | JGI IMG/M metagenome (GOLD analysis project Ga0302326, IMG submission 202264) | Peat permafrost microbial communities from Stordalen Mire near Abisko, Sweden - Palsa_T0_3 | ecosystem: Environmental > Terrestrial > Soil > Palsa > Peat permafrost | place: Sweden: Abisko... | reverse complement strand
CGGATTTCGAAGAGTTCGGTGTGGAGGGGTTCGTATTCGTAGTTTGCGGTGCCATTCATGGAAAAGATGAGCGCCTTTCCATCGGGAGCCCAGGAGGCATAGGAGCCACCAAAATCGCCGACACCAGGACCATGGGGGAAATTGCCGGTAGTGAGTTGACGCGGCGCACCGCCGTCTGCGGCTACGACGAAAATTTGCGAGTAGCCCGGTTTCAGGTATCCAGGGCCGTTGAAGCGGTAGATGAGATCTTCATAAACCTTGGGTGCGTCGGCCCACTTGGCGCCTTCGGGCGCAGCGGGAAGCGTGGCGATTTTTGGAGGAGTGGAGGAGACGAGCGAGGTGAAAGCGAGCTGCCTTCCGTCAGGAGACCAGGAAATGCCGGCAGGAGCATTTTCGACGTCTGTGAGTTTGGCCGTCTGGCCCGAATCCATCCAGCGAACATAGATTTGAGACTTGCCATCGCGGTCAGAAATGAAGGCGAGACGACTGCCATCAGGGGACCAGCGCGGGGAAGAGTCGCTATAAGCGCCGGTGGTGAGGGGACGATGTTCGGAGCCATCGAAATTGACGATCCAGAGGTTGGAGACACGGCGATCGGAAGCGACTTCCGCAGACTGGCGGACGTAGACGATGCGTTTGCCGTCGGGTGAGATTCGCGGATCGGCAGCCACCTGAACCGAGAAAACATCCAAGGGCTCCAGCCGATTAGCATTTTCCTGACCGATGCTGGTGAGAGGGCAAAGCAGAAGAAAAAAGATGACTGCCACGGGGAAAGGACGAAATTCTTGAGACACGGGGCGACTCCTTTCGCGCAGGCATGGTATCACCTCATGGCGATTTTTCGCCAACGACGCAGTCGAACGACACTCCATCGGTCATTCCCGCCCCCGTGTACGATAATCAGCTCTCGGTTGGGAAATGCATATGGACTTTTTAAGGACTTTCTGCGCGACCTCAAGCTTTGGCGGTTCTCGCTTCGAATGACCGATTTTGGGAGTTTTGGTCTCAGCCACTTGGCGATTCCTCGGGCCGTCCAGCGCGGCCCAAGGTTTGTCTACAGTTCCCACGTTCACAGCGAACCGTCGCGCATGAGCTCCAGTTTTAATCGCTTCAACCTCCCGCGCTTGCGGCTGGACCCGACTCCGGGAACACCACAAACACTTTCTGGCATCGAGCCTCCTCGCCACATTGCCGACACTCTTTTTTAGCTGCGTGACCGTTGAGCCCTGCGCCGGTTCGCCGTGAGGAGTCCAGCCGGTCTCAGCCTTTGACGCCGCGCGTCGCCCGGCGCACCACCGTACCCAGATCGTGTGGAATGGCATGCCGCTCACGCCGCTACATATAATAAGGATGTCTTCACCAGAACGCCAAAAACTGTGCCATTCCCCAGGCACGTCCCATCTCCCGTAGGCATCTCCCTTATCACTTGCTGATTTCATGCCCCCTAAGACGCGGCCTGGAACCCCTGCTTTGCAGACTTCTCGAGTGTCATTCAGGAAAGAAATCGGACTCGAAGCTCACGGATGGCCAGCGATTCAAGCCGAAGGAAAGTTAGCGGGACTTTCCGGGGTCAACTGTTGCAACCAGGCGATTTCAGGTTTTGCCCGCTGGTCACTGCGTGTTGAGCCCGTTTTGCAACAGCTACCGATAACAGAATCAAGCGGTTTAGCCTTTGATAGTTGTCGTCGTCGATCATAATGAACTTGAAAGGCTGCAGGCACTTGAGGGTGGCCGAAACCGGAGTCAGCAATTCTGCGATTCCGAGGACGGGGCCACCATTGGACATGAATATCACCTCGATGAGTGTCCCGGGAACGAGCGGTTTAGACAGCCGAAGCAGGCCACCGGTTAAGGAGATTGTCCGCAATTTGCCCAGACCACGCCGACCGTCCTCGAACCGGATCGCGGCAGGAGCCATGTTGTGAAACGGCAAACGAACGGCACGATGGTTCTGGTGCGGTTGGGGGAAGTGAGTCTTAGGCACCCTGAAACTATGACTCCTCGCGGATGGCCTGACGAGATTACAAAAGAGCCTAGACAGATTCGAAAAAGGTCAGTCCGGCGTCCCGTCGCGGCCTTTGAGGAAACGAGGGCGCAAATTGAATCGCTAACGCTCGGTTCGGTGAAGCCCCTCTTCGCAGGGCAGATTTCATGTTTCTGCGCCGGCTGTTGAAAAACTCCAGTTCTTAAAAACAGCCCAAATTAGGGGGATGGAAAATGTCTACCCAAACCGAGAAAGTCGTTTGCAGGGCTTCCCAGCGGCGAGCGTTCGAAAGCTCGGCCCGCCGCCAGTGCAAAGTTTGTTTTGGCCATTTTAATGATGAGGGCAGTTTTTGAACAGCCACGCGCGATTACGCTCACGATCCCAGTCAATTCCGAGTGCCTTACTGGATCGCACTCGCTACGGCAGAAAACGCGTTGTTCGCATTGCTTCCGATCAGCCGCACCGTACCGACTACCAATATCAGAATCACGGCCAACATCACCGCATATTCCGCGATGTCTTGCCCTTTATCCTCCAGCCAAAGTTCACGTAGCGGAGCAAACATGGAGCACCTCCTCAAGCATTTGTAAACCAATAACGATTTATGAGGCCGATCAATGAGTACGACAGCCAAATCGGAGTGCGTGACAGCCTGCGTCCAGAATCCTGAGTTGCCGTGAGCGAACGCTAACCATGCCTGTCCATCCACACACACGAGCCGAACACTTCATGCTGCCTGTTTGAAAGCGCGTAGACATCGACTACCAACGTCAGGGCAATTTTCGGCATCCCCCTTGCAGTTTTTCAACTTGGGTGGCGCGACCGTGGTGTTTCAGATGCGCTCTGGCAATCCTTCGGATCTGGTGCGCACATACACGGTGGAACCGGGCAAGCACCTGGCCGATACGTGGGACGAGTCTTCGTCCTGTGATCTCTCGGTTTAAGGCCCCAATGGATTCGTGCGTCACTTCAAGGGTAGCATCGGCTCCAGCGCGGCAGCTCTCGACGTTTCCTCCAAATATCATACGCACGGTGGTGGCGCAATCGCGTGGAGTATCACGAATGTCGCCGGCGTTCAAGCCGAAGTGACCGTGCTCGATGCCTACTCGGGCAACTCGGTCACGCGGCCTCTCGGCTCCGAGGAGAAGTTTGGAGCTGAGTTGGCGCGGCGACAGTTCTATGGCTGGTATGACCTGATCGTGACGGTTGCCGGAGACCCAACTTTCAATTACCGGCTTGCCGGTCACGTTGAAACCGGAAAGGACAGCTTCTCGGATCCAGCTCTTGGGGGTCTTGTGACCCTCAAGGGCTGAGGTGAAGTCCGTTGATGGCGGTGGGAGCTGCGCTGGAACAAGCCGAAGAAGGCAATCGGTGTAGGACCAGCGAGGACCGGTTCGACGTTTAATCTCCCCGTAACATTCGAGTGCTAGTCTGTTTGCCGGCCGTTGCAGCCAGAGAAGGAGCTTCATTCTTATGTCAAAGAAAGCAGTCGAGCACCATCACAAAGCAGCAGAGCATCACGAACACGCAGCACGCCATCACAAAGAAGCCGCCAAGCACCACGAGGCAGGAAAACACGAAACGGCTGCGCATCACGCGCACCTGGCTCGCGGCCACAACGAACATGCAATCCACCACTCTTCGGAAGCGGCCAAGGCCCATGTTGACGATCATGGGGGACAAGTGAAAACGGCCCATAAATAATTGGTATAGCGGGACAGCGGCGTTCGGTCGGGCTGCTGCCCCATTTTGACTGGCTCGGCTCGCGGCCACGCCGAGCAGCACATCCCAAAAATTGACCCCGCGTGGCCCATGCACCGGGAAGCGACGCGCTGTCGTAGTGCCTCCCTCGGGTCTCTCACAGGACTTGTAATTCAGCGAACTAGGCAGGAATTCTAATCAAACCAATCGCTAAAGTGAGCACTGATAAAGGGAGGATGACAGCTCCGACAAAGATCAAGAAACTGTGTCGCTAGGTTTGAGTGGCCGTCGGCGACGGCTAGAAAAGAAAAATCCGGCGGAGATCGGAATCGCTGCAAGCGGCACTCCGATTCGAACCCCGACTAGCGAATGAGGGAAGAACCGCCGTATCCGCAAGCATCTGGCATACGAACGAAAGAATCACAATGACTCCTGCGTGGGCGTGTCCTACACGGAAAAACTTTTGGCGCAGTGGATATAACCGCTGCCTTTATCCATCAATGAGGTCAAAAGGAAATACCCGCCGCACTGAATCGTCGGGACTGTGATAAGGATGATCTCGGATAGCAATCTGGCTTCGCGTGTCATAGGTCCTCGTGGCAAGTCTTGCTTTCGAAGTTGAGCCTCGTAGTTCCTGCGCAACTGTTTTTTTTCGCATTCCTCGGTTAACTCACGATCGGAGGGACCGACCCTCCTCAGACATTGTGGCGCTTTGCTCACAAGGAGCCAGGGGCGCCAGACTTTCGGGAATACGACGGGGGAAGCCGCGCTTCGAATAGGGCGCAACTGTTGTCGTTACTGCGAAGGTTCGTCGCACATTTATGGTTCCAGATGTCAGGACCTCTGGGAGGCCGCGGCAATTGTGCTGCTGCTTCGCCCTGTGCGGTGCCATGATTGCTTCTTGCGCTTTTATCGTCCTGTGTTCATCAAGGCGCCGCCACCACCGGTTGCGAGCATGACCGAAAGGCAATCGAAAGAACCTGCGGATTCAGACCAAGATGATCGACGCTCGGCCTGACCTGTCGTCTTTTGCCTGCCGTTTCCGACTTCATAACTAGAGGGCAGAATTGGGGGGCCTGAGAGAACTTCTCAATGCCCGACCAGGACCGTAAACCAGCCCGGCTCACTTGACACTTCAGGGACGGGAATCGAGCTCGGCTGCAACACGATAAGTTCCAGCAAGGTGTGTGTTGCTCTCGATCACCCGGATTCGCTGGCAGCAACACCTGTGTCGACGTGGTCACCGATGTCAATCCTTGCACCCACCGATGATTTTTCGAAGAACGCAAGTGCCGCGGCTCGCCTGAAGTTGCTGGGCCAATCGCGGGGACAATGACGGCTGATCTCCGATCGGGCGCAGCGAAATCAAGCCGCGCCCGATCCTCCTCGTAAGGTCCTTGCTTACCCGCCAATCGAATCCCTAACCCTCTCGAACGCCTCGGCCTGTTGGTTCATGGGCAGGCGATCGACCACGTCCGGGTCAAGTGGGACTGCCGACGCCATTGTCGATATCGCGACGTTTGGTGGGGCATCTGCGAAAGGCAAGCCGAAGACAGAGCGGATTCTGGGCACCGGTTCCATGGGCCTGGTAAAGCCGGTTTTCGATGCCAGTGCTCTGATATTGAAACGGAGCGGGCGTCGCGCAGTCGCCAGGTTCTCGGGAACTCACAACCCAGTTCTGTTTTCTCAGCAGCCGCGCCGGTTATCAGCAATCATCAAGCGTTCGGCTGTGAACGCCTCTTTGTTTACAGGGAATTGGAAGTTAAGAACCCTCTTGACAGTCGATTATGTTCGGAGGAAACTTTTCTGGCCTCTCGAAGGGTTTAGCTTCGACGGCATCGAATCCTGGGCGGACTTCGGGAAGCATCGAGTTCCGGGAAAGAGGGACCAAAAACGTTGGCGCAGCTCTGGCAAAATTGGCAAGTATGGCTATGGCCTGCGATCATTCTGGCAAGTTCTATTTTCCTGGCGTTCATCGTCCATTTTGTTCTTTTTGCGCTCGCCAAGCGTGTGGTAAAACCCGTGGACGAAGCGATCGGAAACTCGCTGTTGCGGCGCGCCGAAAAGGCCACGCGCTGGATTTTCCCGTTGCTGGCAATCATTCTCGCCCTGCCTGCCCTTCCCGTCCGTTCCGAGCTGGTGGAAATGCTCCGTCATGCGGTGGGCCTGGGTGTCATTGCGGCGCTAGCCTGGGTGATTATTCTTCTGGCTGACGTTTTCGGCGACGCAGTCTATGCCAGGTATCGCACCGACATCGCCGATAACCTGACAGCGCGACAGGTTCGCACGCAGATTACGGTCCTCCGCAGGATCTTCGCCCTGTTGGTGATCGTCATTGCTTCGGCCATCGGCCTGATGACTTTCCCGGCGATTCACCAGCTCGGAACCAGTCTGCTCGCGTCGGCTGGCATCGCCGGAATCGTGGTTGGAATGGCCATGAAGTCGACCCTTTCGAGCCTGATTGCCGGATTGCAGATTGCGCTCACGCAGCCGATCCGCATCGACGACGTGGTCGTTGTCAACGGGGAGTGGGGGCGGATTGAGGAAATTCTCACCACTTACGTCGTGGTGCGCACCTGGGACTTGAGACGGCTCGTGGTGCCGTTGACGTTTTTCATCGAGAACATGTTTCAGAACTGGACGCGCCGGACGAGCGACATTCTCGCCTCCGTTTATATTTACGCCGACTACACAGCTCCCGTCGAAGAATTGCGGCACGAGTTTCGCCGCATCCTGGAATCGACGCCTTTGTGGGACCAAAAGGTGTGCGTGCTCCAGGTGAGCGACGTCTCCGAACACACCCTGCAGATACGAGCCTTGTCGAGCGCGGCGGATTCCTCGAAAGCCTGGGATCTACGCTGTTTGGTGCGGGAAAAATTGATCAAGTTTCAGCAGGAGAAGTACCCGAACAGCTTGCCCAAAGCGCGGGCCGAACTTTACAGGTTCCCGGCCGATGGCAATCCAATGGAGGGTGCTCCATCCCAGGCGGGGACAGGTAACTTGTAATAATGAACTGTAGAATATAAGTCGGTTGACTGTAAGCGCGCCGTTGCATTGGTAGCTGAACTCCTTTTGCCGTTCGGTTTAGAGTACGGAATTACGAATTACACACTTATACCGCGCTACTGCGGACGGGTTGGTAGCCGCAACGAAACAAAGAAATGTGGCTCCAGCGGCATTGGATGGTTCAGGCCGCCCCCGACGCGGAGGCGATTTCACTCCGCGAGGTTGTTGATAAATCCGCTTTAAGGACTGAACTTCGTGCCTTCGCTATGAGTGGAGAACCCAAGGAAGGCGACTGAACCGAGCAACAAAATCGGTTTAACTGGTGGCTGCCGCTCTATGCGGCAATTGGAACCTTTGTTGTGTGTTTCGCAGTGGCGATATGGACATCAGAGGTGTTTTTCTACGTCCTTCTTGTTCTCCCCCTAATCAGCCTCGTTTTGGGTGGCTCCTCGGTGATCGCAGCAATCGCCAAGAAGCGCCACGGCTCGCTGGCGATGCTGTCTATGCTGGTTAGCTATTGGGCGATCTCAGCGGTATTAGTAACGAACTATTCCGCCATCCGCGCTCCCGCAAGATGGCTGATCTGGTCCCACGAATATAAATCCGAAGTTCTGGCACAACCGGCCTCCTCAAACGGAGAGTTGAAGCATATAGCATGGGACCGCTGGGGGGTCCCCCTAGCAGGAGGCACCACGGTGTATCTTGTTTTCGATCCGACAGACGCGCTTTCGGCGGCGGCCCGGAGCCATCGCCCTGGCAAATTCGGTGGCCTACCCTGCGAGGTGCCGCTTGTACGTCGTTTAGAGAGTCATTGGTACGCCGTTTATTTTATACCGATGAATGGTGGGGCCAAGACGCACTGGATTGCGGCTCCGGGTCCGCAAGTTAACGGTTGGCATCGCCTGACCACGGGTTCCAACGACTCCAAGCAATTCTGCGATGGCCAGATCTAGGAAAGCCTAAGACCGGGTATTTGCAGTTTCTGGAGAGGTTCTCGACAGTCATCTTCAACCGTGGGATTATTGGGCGGTCAAAGCACGAAACGAACATTGTGGGGAGATCGGTGTGAAGGGATGCATTTCGATGTTTGTGGGAATAACATTACTGGCTTTTTCGGGATGCAGCGGGAGTTCGACAGGCATGTCATCCCAACAAGGCTCGGGCCCCACCACTCAGAACGAATGGACCTGGTCTGCTGGCTCGAACCTGGTCAACCAGTCTGGAGTTACGGGACGCAGGGGACGCCTGCAGCCGGCAACACCCCTGGAGGGCGAGACGGCGGAGTTGGTTGGACCGATAATTCTGGAAATTTCTGGCTGTTTGGTGGGATAGCAAACCCATCCCCGATCGCAGACAATTTCTACCCCCCTCTAATTTGGGCTGTTCTTAAGAACTGGAGTTTTTCAACAGCCGGCGCAGAAACATAAAAGCTGCCCTGCGAAGAGTGGCTTTACCGCACCGAAGCGTAGCGATTCAGTTTGCGCCCTCGTTTCCTCAAGGCCGCGACGGGACACCGGACTGACCTTTTTCGAATCTGCCTAGGCTCTTTTGTAATCTCGTCAGGCCGTCCGCGAGGAGTCATAGTTTCTGGGTGCCTAAGACTCACTTCCCCCAACCACACCAGAACCAGCGTGCCGTTCGTTTGCCGTTTCACAACATGGCCCCTGCCGCGATCCGGTTCGAGGACGGTCGGCGCGGTCTGGGCAAATTGCGGACAATCTCGTTAACCGGTGGCCTGCTTCGGCTGTCTAAACCGCTCGTTCCCGGGACACTCATCGAGGTGATATTCATGTCCAATGGTGGCCCCGTCCTCGGAATCGCAGAATTGCTGACTCCGGCTTCGGCCACCCTTAAGTGCCTGCAGCCTTTCAAGTTCATTATGATCGACGACGACAACTATCAAAGGCTAAACAGCTTGATTCGGTCATCAGTAGCTATTGCAAAACCGGCTCAACACGCGGTAACCAGCGGGCAAAACCTGAAATCGCACGGTTGCAACAATTGACTCCGGAAAGTCCCGCTAAGTTTCCTTCGGCTTAAATCGCTGGCCCTCCGTGAGCTTCGAGGAGTCCATTTTCTTTCCGGCATGACACTCGAGAAATCTGCAATGCATGGTTCCAGGCCGCGTCTTAGGGAGGCATGAAATCAGTAAGAGATAAGGGAGATGCATACGGGAGACGGGACGTACCTGGGGAATGGCACAGTTCTTGGCGTCGTAGTGAAGACATCCTTATTATATGTAGCGGCGTGAGCGGCATACCATTCCACGCGACCTGGGTACAGCGGTGCGCCGGACGACGCGCGGCGTCAAAGGCTGAGACCGGCTGGACTCCTCACGGCGAACCGGCGCAGCCTCAACCGTCAAGCAGCTAAACAAGAAGTGTCGGCAATGTGGCGGGGAGGCTCCATGCCAGAAAGTATTTCTGGCGTTTCCGGAGTCGGGTCCAGGCTCCAGCGCGGGAGGTTCTGGCCAATCGGACTCTTGCCTTTTCGCGCATGTTTCCTTTCCTGGCTGGCGAATGAAACCGCCGGTTCAGCGGGTACTTTCTTCTTGACAAATGTTGCGCGCGAATTAAGATCGGTGCCGACATTGGTTGAGGTTTGGGCACCTGCTTTGCCCTGTCGGCAAGAAGGTATCGGCGGCTTCGTCGATGCTACCAGCGAGCATCCATTTCTAGCGGGTGTTATTGTGAAATGCAGGGTTTCGCAAGATGAATGCAAGAAATGTTCTTCGAGGAAGCCAACGAGCAAACTCTCCCGGGACTCCGTCAGCGGCTCATGGGGATAGGATAAGAAACAGAAAGTACGAAGCGGAAGGAGAAGCTTCTTCAGGCATGCTGTCGCTGCTGGAAGCTCCGCCACGTCTGACCGAGGAGAAAGATCCGCTGTTTTCTTCGCACGGTGAGTTCAGCGAACTTTGCCGCCTTGTCAAAGACAGTCGCCTCCTGCAAAAAAAGCCAGCTCCGCTTCTCTGGTTCAGGGCTGCAATTCTCCTCGCCGTGATGGCCTTAATGTCGGCAGTCATGTTTTTGGGACGTGACAGTCTTGTATTGCAATTATTCAACAGCATCCTTCTTGCCTTCCTCTTCATGCAGATTGCGTTCCTGATGCACGATGCCGGTCATCGGCAGATCTTTCGGTCACCCGCTGCTAATCGTGCTTTAGGCCTGCTTCTCGGGAATCTGCTAATCGGCGTGAGTTATACCTGGTGGGTCGACAAGCACAACCGTCATCACCGAAACCCGAATCACGTTGACCTGGATCCGGATGTAGACTTCGTGGGCCTGGCCTTTTCCAAAGAACAGGCTATGGCGAAAAAGTGGCCATGGAAGTTGATCGTGAAGTACCAGGCGTTCTTGTTCGTTCCCTTTCTGCTCGCCGAGCACGTGCATCTTCACGCCGTCTCGGCTGCACACGTCGTGCGAGCACGGACCAAAATTCCTTGGACCGAGGGAATCCTGCTGGTTTGCCATCATATCGCCTGTTTCGCAATCGTATTCAGTATTCTCGACACTTTGCCGGCGGTTGCCTTCCTGGTGTGCGGGAAAGCATTGGGGGGTTTATATGCCGGACTGGTTTTTGCCCCCAATCACAAAGGTATGCTCATGGTCGACTCCGGTTCGGATGTTAGTTTGTTCCGGCGACAGGTGCTGACCTCACGCAACGTCCGATCCGGCCCAGTCAATGATTTTTTGTACGGCGGGCTGAATTATCAGATCGAACACCACCTCTTCCCGTTCTTGAGGCAGGATCAATTGCCGGCGGCGCAAGCAATCGTCAAGCCTTTTTGCGGGGAACGGGGAATCCGCTATCACGAAACCGGGATCGTTCAGTCCTTGAAGGAAATCCTTCATCATCTCCACGAAGTCGGTGCTTCTGGTTGGGCTGATGACTCGCGAAGCTTTTCGAATCTGGGAGCCGAAACATGACGAATCCGGCCGGGCAAACTTCAATTCCGGTAGCGCAAGACACGCGCGTCAATCCCGGTTGTGAATCCGGTCCTGCCCTCGAGGACGCCGCCTCACAGTGCTGGGACGCGGTTGTAATGGGCGCAGGTCCGGGAGGACTTGCCGCGGCGATCCACTTGCGGCGTGGCGGTCTGCGGGTGCTCTGCATCGAGCCGGATGAATTTCCGCACGACCGCGTAGGCGAATCTCTCGATTGGTCGGCTCCAGCAACGCTGGCCCAGTTAGGTATTTCGGTCGAATCGCTGATCGAGGATCAGGTTGCGGTCTACAAGAAGCATATTGAAATTGTGACGCCCGACCGACCGACCTATCAAGCCCAGCCGGAGGCCTGGTTCCGCAACCCTCCGTTGGAATTCGAAACCGTCACTCTGCACGCGGACAGAAAAGCCCTGGACCAGCGCCTTTTCGAAATGGCCCGCGAATTGGGTGCGGAGTTCTTGTGGGAACGGGTTACCGAAATTGAAAGCACCCGGGAGCAGGTTACGGCGGTCCGTACAGCCGGAGGGCAGCGGATCGAAGCCCGTTGGTTCATCGATGCCTCCGGGATGGGCGCGCGGCTGCTGGCACGGGAATTCGAGGTTCCAAAGATTGAGTATGGCAAGAAGAAAGTGTGCCTGTGGTGCCACTTCGAGACGCCGGTTCGCACGGAGGGAACAACTTTCTACGCCAACGTCGTGTCGGACGAGTACTTGAGTTGGATATGGGAAATACCGATCTCGCCGAAAGTGACGAGCGTGGGCTGCGTGCTGTCCGCCGAAATCGTCAAGCAGCTGCGGAGTCACGGAAAAGAGACTCATCAAATCCTGTGGGATGCCCTGGCCCCCTACGCGCGCTTTGACCGACTATTGGAAGAGCAGCGCAACGCGGTCATCCATTCCACCTCGTACCATTCGTATGTTCACACCAACGCGTGTGGCCGCAATTGGTTGATGGTCGGGGAAGCGGCATCGCTGCCCGATCCCCTTACTGCAAACGGCGTGACCGCGGCTTTCCGGCATGCGGCGGAGGGAGTTAAGTTCATTCTCGAGTCGCAGGGGCGCGGTGTGCTGACGCCCCATCAGCGCAGGATCTATAACACCAACGTCCAACGCATGGGGCACGTCTTCAATCACAGCATCGAAACCTCGATTTACGACAATTCGATTCGCTGGGGGCTGGGCGTAATGCCCGCGCAGAAAATCTACACCGCTTTTTCCTACACGGTGAATGCTCTGTATACGAAGTACAAGCCGCAAGGATGGCTGTCGATGCTCTGCTTCGGCTTCATCAACAAATTCGTCTGGGCGTGGATGGAGGGCTGGGCCCTTCTGGGGCGGATGAACTGCATTCTGCGCCCGGGGCTGAAGACCCGGCACCTTCAAGTAGCGCCAACGAGGTAACACCATCGGGTCAAGCACCAGCACGATGAATTATTGGGTACGTGGAAGCGGTCCACCCGTTTTATTCCTACATGGGATACCCACCGGCGGCTGCCTCTGGGACTTCGTGGTGAAACGGCTGCAAGATCACCATACCTGCATCGTCGTTGATCTGCCCGGACTGGGCGAGTCGCCGCCTTTTTCCGATGGTTCACGAGACCCCAGGCGTTTCGCGGAGGAGTTAGATATTCTGGGCCGCGATCTCGGCTTCGCAGCGTGGGATGTTGTGGGACATGACGCCGGCTCCGCCATCGCAGTTCACTTGGCCGCTGCTTACCCTGAACGGACACGTCGCCTCGCGTTGCTATCACCTCCGTTGTTTCCTGAGTTCCGGCCGCCGTGGTTTATCCGTCTGCTGCGCACGCCGGTCCTCGGCGAGATTTTCGCGCCTGCAATGGTCCTCGCGATTTGGAACGGTGGGATGCAATCCGTCATTGAGAGGCCGGACCCCGCGCTGCCTGAAATTCTGGAACGCTTTCGAAAGCCTTTCCGCGGGCTGGTAGGTGCACGGCGGCTGGTCTGGGTGGTCCGTTGGGGGAAACCGGCGGAAGTGCTGGGGAGAACCGCCGCAGCGCTGAACCAGATTACCGCTCCAACCCTGATCCTGCACGGCCAACGCGATGGGGCCATTCCGATCACTTTTGCTGAGAGAGCTTCCCAGATGATCCCGGACGCGCGCGTCCAATTCTTCGATTCCGGCCACCTCCTTCCCTTGAACGTCCCGGAGGCGCTTTCCGATCAGTTGCTGGGGTTTTTCGCATCAGACCTTGAGGTCGCGCCGACAGTGTCTGGAATGCCATTCCAGACACTAAACGAAAAATGAAAATCGAGGATCTCAGGCTGCCGGCGACCGATGGCATGCGGCTCGCCGCAACGTTGTTCCAGCCGGATGGACCCACACCGAGCAGCCCCTTCCTGCTCATTAATTCGGCGGTTGGCGTGAAGCGAGCATTTTATAGGAAGTTTGCGAGCTATCTCTGCGATCAGGGGTTCAGCGTCCTGTGCTTCGACTACCGGGGAATTGGCGACTCGCGCCCGAAGAGCCTGTTCCGTTTCAAAGCCAGGATGAGCGATTGGGGCGAGAAGGATGTCGCCGGAATCATCGACTGGATCGCGTGTCAGCATGCTTCCGAGAAGCTCATGGTTATCGGCCATAGTGTCGGCGCGCAGTTGGTTGGGTTAGCTCCTAACAATGGCCGGATCCGAGCGATGCTGGCCATCGCTGGGCAAAGTGGGTACTGGAGATTGTGGGATTTTCCGCGAAATTTTGTGATGGCGGCGTTCTGGTATCTGCTCGTCCCCAGTATCACGTCCGCCTTCACCTATTTTCCCGCCCGACGGCTTGGACTTGGCGAAGATCTGCCAGGGGGCGTTATCTTGGAGTGGGCCCGATGGTGCCGCCATCCGGAGTACATCGTCGACCATACCGGAAAAGCGAAACGCCGGCATTTCGAAACCTTTGAAGCGCCGATTCTCTGCTACAGTTTTGCGGATGATATTTACGCTCCTCATGCAGCCGTCGAATACTTGATGAACTGCTACACCCGCGCCGCCAAGTCCGCCCGTCACATCCTTCCTTCCGAGTTCGGACTCCGGGCGATTGGTCACTTTGGTTACTTTCGCGAGCAAATGAAGCCTCTGCTCTGGGTGGAAGCTGCTGAGTGGCTGATGCGGCAGTCTTGATACTCGCCACGCCTGAAGGCGGGGGATTCTAGTCGCCTTACGGCGACCTTAACTGGTTCAACCAAGATTGCTGGCTATCGCCAGACTTACATCTTGTCCGCAGTCGT
>Ga0302326_10019799_pt1 | contig 13869 bp, 9 predicted proteins | sample Palsa_T0_3_FD_202264 | JGI IMG/M metagenome (GOLD analysis project Ga0302326, IMG submission 202264) | Peat permafrost microbial communities from Stordalen Mire near Abisko, Sweden - Palsa_T0_3 | ecosystem: Environmental > Terrestrial > Soil > Palsa > Peat permafrost | place: Sweden: Abisko... | reverse complement strand
AAGGACGCGCAACAGCGTGCGATGGAACTGAACTCGGTGCAGGCCGAGTACACAAAATACAGAAGCGACATCGAACAGCAGCGCGAGTATCTCAAGCCGTTGCGCGACCGCATCAATCAGCTTGAACAGCAGCGCGACCTCATGAAGAACATCAGGAGCATCACGGTAATGGAGCCGGCGTTTCCCAGTCCGTCGCCCTCGTGGCCTGTTCCATCGCAGACGCTGGCGGTGGCGGGATTGCTCGGTCTGACGCTGGGTGGGTTTTTGGCTTTCCTGCGCGATCGGACCGACAACCGCCTTCGCTCGGCCGAAGAAATCCAGAATATCGTCGGCCTGCAGATTCTGGGCGTCGTTCCCCGCATGCCCGGCCGTCGCACATCGGTCGCGCGGGCCATGTCGGTCCATCTGGATCCCAGATCCGAAGTGGCCGAGGCCTATCGAACGATCCGCACCGCTGTCTACTTTGGGGCCGCTGGGACGCGCGCCAGAACATTGCTGGTCACCAGCCCCGAGGCGGGCGATGGCAAAACCACCAGCGCCAGCAATCTGGCGATCGCCATCGCCCAGACCGGGCGAAGCGTCCTGCTGCTGGATGCCGATTTCCGAAAGCCGACCCAGCACAAAAATCTCGATGTGAATGACAGCATCGGCCTTTCCAGCGTGCTTTCGGGCACGGAGACCCTGGATAGGGCTATTCAACGAACCGGAGTAGATGGGTTAGATATCCTTCCATGCGGAGCAATCCCGGGAAATCCCTCGGAAATCCTCAACAGCCAGGAGTTCGGCGAGCTCGTCGATCGCCTGGCATTGAAATACGACCACATTGTTTTCGATTCCCCGCCGGTCAATCTCGTGACCGATGCGCGAATCCTTGGCGCGGTGTGCGATGCGACCGTGCTGGTGCTCCGAGCCGAGAAATCGACGCGCAAAGCCGCGGAGCATGCTCGCAATGCCCTCTTGAGCGTGGGCGCCAAGGTGATCGGCGCGATCGTGAACGATGCCGCACGCGGAAAGGGTTACGAAACCTACGGCGGGAGCTACTACGGAACTTCCGCGATGCGCAACGCCGGCGAACAGCATCCAATGCCGAGCACGACCTCGTTCCGGCCCGCCGGCGGCTATTTGCCCCGCGCGTCCCGATCGGATACCGACGTGGATGAAGGTTGAATGTTGATCGCATCTGCGGAGCAGGTGCGATGAAGGAATTGGGAAGGCAGACGATGTATGGAATTTGGGAAAGAGACATTTGCGAAAATGGGCATTTCGCTTGTCCAGATGCTGCACGTTTTGCCGATTTTATCGGAGGAGAGAACTGCGCTGCCGTTGAGCAGGGAAGAGAGTTGTCTGGATCGTGGCATGTGCGCTGCGATCCGTGATCGTGTCCGTCGTTCTTCGATGTTGATGATCCAGTGATCTGGATGGACTTTTTTGCCGGCAGGCTGTGTATCACCCGCCGGCGCGATCGCGGTTTTGGGCTTGCTTGAAGAATGATGCCCCAAACCTGGCAATGGGCTGTCAAGAGGCGTTATGTTGCGAAGACCCACCACTACAGACTTCAAACCTCGCCGATTGCCATGGAAACGCAGCCTCCAGAGCTTGCTCACTCCCGAGCAAATGAACATCGCGGTTCAACGGGAAACCGCACGCGCCGACCGCAATGGCGCACAATTTGCGCTTGTTCTGTTTCGTGCGCGCAATAAGGACCAGCAATCCCTTTCAACCGTACGATTAGCCAAGACAATTCTCCGCCGCGTTCGCGCCACCGATGATGTCGGCTGGTACGATGACCGACATCTTGCCGCTCTCCTTCCCGATACCGCCCCCGCCGGCGCCTGGCGCTTTGCTGAGCAAGTTTGCTCGCTGGTGTCGACCAAGGCGCCTCGGCCACTATGCTCGGTCTACAGCTATCCGACGCTCTGGTTCAAGGGCGATCACACTCCAGAATCGCTCGTTCAAAAGGGAGAAACCGATGGCTTCGCCCCCGCCGGTCCCGTCAGCTCGCGCAAGGGCCTGGAAAATGTGATCCCGTTCTTCCTCGAAAATGTCAACGGGAATCGAGACGCTCATCAACCCGCGCCCCTGGTTCATGCCGTTGAATCCCTGCTTCTCAAACCGCTCCCGTGGTGGAAGCGTGCCCTCGATATTCTGGGGGCTGCCACCGGCATGGTGGTTCTGGCTCCCCTGATGGCCGCCGCCGCCCTCGCGGTCAAAGCCACCAGCGCCGGTCCAACGATTTTTACCCAAAATCGCGCTGGCCTTGGCGGAAAGCCGTTCAAAATCTACAAGTTTCGAACCATGTGCGAGGGCGCCGAGGAGCAGCAGGCAGAACTACAGAAGTTCAGCGAGCAGGATGGCCCGGCCTTCAAACTCAAGGACGATCCGCGCGTGACGTCCATCGGCAAATTCCTGCGGAAATCAAGCATCGATGAACTGCCGCAGTTGCTCAACGTCCTCAAGGGCGATATGACTCTTGTTGGTCCGCGCCCGCTGCCAATTACCGAAAGCGCCGCCTGTGAGGGATGGCACCGTCGCCGCCTGGATGTGACGCCCGGCCTGACGTGCATCTGGCAGGTCAAGGGACGCAGCCAGGTGAGCTTTAGCGAGTGGGTGCGGATGGATGTCGCCTATATTCGCCGTCGTACCCTGCTCAACGACATTCGAATCATTCTGCAAACCATTCCGGCCGTTCTCTTTCGCAGAGGAGCGCGCTGATTGCCGCCTGCAAAGAGCAAAGTGAATCGGAGCGGTATAAATGTCGGGAATTCGCTTGATTGGAGCTTCAACGGGCATTAACAAAAGCCGTTTCCATGCCGATAAGACGGCTGAGGGAGCCTCCGGGGTGTTCGACAGCCGAACGCCAAGGCTCCGATAATCCGATTGCGGCCAGCCGGTCGTTGCAGCCATGACAGCTCTTCTCACCGATTTCGAGCAATCCGACGCGCTGCCCGCATCCTCCGCCGCGCAGATTCCGTTGCCTCCGGCCCGTTGCAATGTGCTGGGCGTTGGAATCAGCGCAGTGAACCTCGACTCGGCGGCCGAGCTGATTAATCGCTGGATTTCCACCCGCCAAAACCAATACGTCTGCATCACGGGCGTCCACGGCGTGATGGAAAGCCAATCAGACCCCATACTTCGCCAGATTCACAACAAGGCCGGCATGGTCACCCCCGATGGCATGCCGATGGTCTGGCTTAACAAGATGGCGGGGAACAGCAACGTCGGCCGCGTCTATGGCCCCGACCTCATGCTCAAGTTGTGCCGCGAGGGGCGGGAGCGCGGCATCCGGCATTACTTTTACGGTGGCGCCCAGGGTGTCGCCAGCCTGCTTGCCGCCAGCCTTCAGAGCCGATTTCCCGGTCTGAACGTCGCCGGAACTTATTGTCCGCCATTCCGCACGATGACCGACGCCGAAGACGCCCAGGTGATCTCCCAAATCAATTCCGCCAACGCGGATATTGTTTGGGTGGGACTATCCACGCCCAAGCAGGAGTTTTGGATGAGCAGCCACTTGGGCCGAATCAACGCTCCGGTGATGATCGGTGTGGGTGCCGCCTTCGATTTCCATGCAGGCCTCAAGCGACAGGCGCCGGCGTGGATGCGGAAATCCGGGTTGGAATGGCTCTATCGGCTCTGTACCGAACCCCGGCGGTTGTGGAAGCGATATCTCAAGAACAACCCGCTCTTTGTTATCTACTTGCTCCTGAGCAAGCTGCGTATTCGGCGGCCAGCGCTGGAAACAAGTCCGTAATGTGAACATTCTCGTCGTTCACAACTTCTATCAGCACGCCGGCGGCGAAGATCAGGTCTTTGCCGACGAGATCGAAATGCTGCGCGCACACGGTCACACGGTCACCGCGCACACGGCGCACAACCGAGAGATCGCTCAACTGGGCCGCCTGATGCTGGCGCGCAAGACCCTCTGGAATCGGGACGCGGCCAGCGCGATCCAGCAGCAGGTTCGTGAAAAACGAATCAATGTCGTTCACTTTCACAACACGTTTCCGCTGATCTCGCCGGCGGCATATCGCGCGGCCAGACAAGCCGGGGCGCGCGTCGTGCAGACGCTGCACAACTTCCGCCTGTCGTGTCCGGCCGCAACTCTCTTCCGCGATGGCAAGCCTTGCGAAGACTGCCTGCACAAGGCCGTGCCTTGGCCCAGCGTCGCCCACGCCTGCTACCGAGGTAGCCGCTCAGCCAGCGCCGTTGCCGCTGCGATGATTACCTACAACCGCGCACGCGGCACCTGGCAAAACGACGTCGATCAATACCTCGCCTTAACCGACTTTGCCCGCCAAAAGATGATCGAGGGCGGCTTGCCCGCCGAAAAAATCTCCGTCAAACCCAACTTCCTTTCCATCGATCCCGGCGAGCGCTCGGGCGGCGGCGGTTATGCCATATTTGTGGGTCGGCTCACGGCCGAAAAGGGGATCCTGACGCTGCTCAAGGCCTGGGAGCAGCATCATCCGGGTCTGCCTCTCAAAATTGCCGGCGATGGTCCACTGCGCCAGCAGGTGATTGAATTCAGCACGGGCGGCTTTGGCGTCGAATATCTCGGGCACCGGAGCTTGATGGAGCTTCATGAGATCGTCGGCCGCGCCGAGATGTCGATCTTTCCGTCGGAGTGGTATGAGCCCTTCGGACGAACTATTATCGAGGCCTATGCCGTTGGAACGCCCGTGGTCGCATCTCGAATCGGTGGCGTGCCCGAGCTGGTGGAGGAGGGGGTCACCGGCCGCCTCTTCACATCCGGCGATGCCGCGGACCTGGCGCGTGTCGTCCGCCAGTTCGCCGCCGACGCCGATCACCGCCAGCTCACCCGGCGCAATTGCCGGGATATGTTCCTCAACAAGTACACTGCCCAGCAGAACTATCCGATGCTCATCAAAGCCTACACGCAGCAGGCCGCGGATGTGCCTGGCCCATGCCTGCCCAGGGTAGGCATGGCGGCGGCAGGCGTGGCGGCCCAGACGGCGATGCGGCAAACCCTGTGTGATGCCAAGGAGATTCTCGTGAGCGACGGCCAGGAAAGTGCGGTGATTGCCGACAATGCTCCGCTGGTGGGCATCGGCATTCCCGTGCGCAATGGACAAAAGTACATTCGCGAGGCCCTGGATTCACTTTTGGCGCAGACGCTGACTGATCTGGAAATTGTCATCTGCGACAACAACTCGTCGGATAACACCGAATCAATTTGCCGCGAATATGCCGCCCGTGATCCTCGTGTGCGCTATTTCCGCAACGAACGGGATCTGGGACCGGCGGGGAATCACAATCGCTGCTTCGCGCATTCCAGCGGCAAATACTTCAAGTGGCACGCCCACGATGATTTGTGCGCGCCGACTTTCCTCGAAAAGTGCGTGGCGGTTCTTGAACGCCAGCCGTCGGTCATCAATTGCCACAGCCACACGCGCATCGTGGACGAGAATGGCAAATATCTGCGCGATTACACTTTCCGCGCTCCCACGGATTCCCCCGTCGCCTCGCATCGATTTGGCAAGTTGATTAACGTCAAGCACCGCGTCCACGTCGGCTACGAAATTTTCGGCGTCTGGCGCCGCGCGGAACTGGCGCAGACCCCTTTGGAAAAGGCCGACGCACATGGCGACCGCATCTTGCTGGTGCGCATGAGTCTCCGTGGCCGCTATTACGAAGTGCCAGAACCGCTCTTCCTTTCGCGCGCCCACTCGAACCAATCGATGCAGGCACAAACCCAGCGCGGACGCCTCGCGCGTTGGATCGGGGCCGGTCCGTTGCCGCCGGCTGAGTGGTGGGATGCTTCCAAAAAAGGGAAAATCGTGTTTCCCGAGTGGAACTTGCTCGCCGAGTATTGGGCTTCCATCGGTGAAGTGCCCACGCTCTCCCTTGCCGACCGGCTGCGCAGCCGCCTCTGGCTGGGCGGGTGGGTGGTGCGCAATTGGTACAAGCTGGCCCGCGATTTGGCGCTGGCTGCCGAACACGCCTTGATGCATCGCAGTAATACCCCCAGCGATAGCTCCGCCGTCGGCCGCCAACCAGCCGTGACCAAAACGCATGAAACGCCCGTTTTGATCAGAAGTTGACGCTCCGTGCCGCGAGCAACGAATTTGCAAGTGTCCGATAATCATCTAATCATTGGCTTGCGGATGAAAATCGTTGACAGGGCCAATCCTCCAGACAAGATTGCGCACAACTTTCAAGCTGGCCTTCGGGAATGTCGAATTAGTCCGGGATCGGCCTTTTCCCCAGCCAAGGGTGTGCTGTTGGAATATCCAGCGATCAAAACCATGTTGCGGAACGAATTATGAAAGTTGCCATACTCGCCGGTGGAATGGGATCGCGCCTCGCCGAGGAAACCGACATCAAACCCAAACCGATGGTCGAGGTCGGCGGCCGGCCGATCCTCTGGCACATCATGATGCACTACTCCTACTATGGCTACAACGAATTCGCCATCGCATTGGGCTATCGCGCGGAGTACATCAAACGATACATGATCGACTACGGCCTGACCGAATCTGATCTCACGGTTCAGGTTGGCTCGGGCGACGTCCTGCGACACGGCAACCGCCGCCCGGATTGGACGATCGATCTGGTTGACACCGGCCTCAAAACCCAGACCGGCGGTCGCATCAAGCGATTGCAAAAATACGTCGGCAATGAACGCTTCATGCTCACCTGGGGCGACGGCGTCTCCAACGTCGATCTCAACAAACTGCTCGCCTTCCACAAGGCCCACGGCAAACTCGCCACCGTCACCGCCGTTCGCCCCCCCGCGCGTTTCGGCTGCATGGTCTTCGAAGGCGATCGCGTCAAGGAATTCAGCGAGAAACCCCAAACCTCCGAAGGATGGATCAACGGCGCTTTCTTTGTCTTGGAGCCGGAAATATTCGATTACATCGAAGGCGACAACACACCCTGGGAAAAAGAGCCCATGGAAAAGCTTGCCCGCGACGGCCAGTTGATGGCCTATCGCCACAGCGACTTCTGGCAATGCATGGACACGATCCGCGACCGCCGGCTGTTGGAAGACCTTTGGGAGAGTGGTACGGCACCGTGGAAACTTTGGAAATGATAAAAGAACGATGAAGTAGGAACGATGAACGATGAATGAGGATTTGTTCATCGTTCATCGTTCCTACTTCATCGTTTGTATCCTTTTGAAGGAACGAACCAATTATGAAAATCCTCGTCACCGGTCACCTCGGCTACATCGGCGCCATCCTCACCCCCATGCTCCTCAAAAAGGGCCATGACGTGGTTGGCATGGATGCAGATTGGTACAGCACCTGCACCTTCGGCCCCGGCGCCGACATGGTCTCGGTCAAGAACATCAAGAAAGATATCCGCCAGGCCACCGTCGCCGATCTCAAAGGCTTCGACACGGTCATGCACCTCGCGGCCCTCTCCAACGATCCCCTGGGCAATTACAACGCCGACCTCACCGACGACATCAACAACAAAGCCGCCGTTCGCCTCGGCGAAATGTCCAGGCAAGCCGGCGTCAAGCACTTCATCTTCTCCTCCACCTGCAGCAATTACGGTGTCGCGGGAAATGAATTCATCGACGAAACCGGCTCGTTCAATCCCTATACCCCCTACGCCAAAGCCAAAGTCGCCGCCGAACTGGGCCTCAAGCCCATGTCGGACAAAAACTATTGCGTGACCATCATGCGTAGCGCAACCGCCTTCGGTTATTCACCGCGTATCCGTTGGGACCTGGTGCTCAACAATCTCGTCGCCCACGCCGTCACCACCGGCAAGATCTATATGAAATCCGATGGCACCCCGTGGCGCGCGATTGTCCACATCGAGGACATCAGCCGCGCTTTCACCGCCGTCGCCGAAGCCAAGCGCCAGATCGTTTACGATCAGGCCTTCAACATCGGGCAGACCAAGGAAAACTACCGCGTCAGCGAGATCGCCGAGATCGTCGCCAAGACCGTCCCCAACTGCCGTATAGAATACGCCCCCGGCGCCGGGCCCGATCCTCGCTGCTATCGCGTCAACTGCGACAAGCTCCCGCGCCTGGTTCCCGCGTACCAACCCCAATGGAGCGCCGCCGCCGCCGCCAGGCAGGTGTATGAATCAATCAAGAAATTCGGCCTGACCTTGGAGGACTTCGAAGGCACGCGCTACGCCCGCCTGCCCCACATGAAAAAGCTAATCGCCGAAGGCGTCGTGGACGAAAAGTTCAACTACATCAACAAGAGCACCAAAGCCGCCTGAATTAGTAGCTGGTTACTGGTTGCTAGTTGCTAGTAATTCCAAATTCTTCCAACTAGCAACTAACAACTAGCAACTAACAACTTCCCAAATGAAACCTGAAATCACCACCGCCACTTCGATCAAAGCCAAGAGCGCGAAGACCCCGTGCCGCTCCTGCGGTCACGTCGGTCTGGAGCCGGTTCTCGACCTGGGCACCACCGCCTTGGTGGATACCCTCGTCACCAAGGAACGCCTCACCGCCTTTGAAGCCAAGCACCCCCTGGCCGTCGGCATCTGCCCCAAGTGCGCGCTGATGCAGGTATTGGATACCGTCCCCGCCGAGGAAGTCTTCCACGAGGAATACACCTACTACGCCAGCTTCTCCACGAGCTGGCTCGAACATTGCCGGAAGAACGTCCTCAAGCAGATCGAGCGCTTCCGCCTCAATCACAACAGCTTCGTCATCGAGCTCGCCAGCAACGATGGCTATCTGCTCAAGAACTACGTCGAGAAGAACATCCCCGTGCTCGGCATCGATCCGTGCAAGGGCCCCGTTGAAGCAGCGCTCAAGATCAACGTCCCGACGATGCACGCCTTCTTCGGCACCGAACTGGCCAACAAGCTCGCCGCCGAGGGCAAAAAGGCCGACATCATTCACGCCAACAATGTGATGGCCCATGTGGCCGACACCAACGGCTTCATAGCCGGCATCGCGACGATCCTGAAAGACACCGGCTCGCTCGTCACCGAATCACCCTATGTCCGCGATCTGATCGATCACTGCGAATTCGACACGATTTATCACGAACATCTGTGCTACTACGGCGTAACTAGCCTGAAGAACCTCTACGCCCGCCACGGCCTCTACATCAACGACATCGAACGCATCACCACCCACGGCGGTTCGATTCGTCAATACGTCTCCAAGAAGCCCGGCGAGAGCGACACCGTCAAACAGCTTTTGGCTGATGAAAAGCGGCTCGGTATCGATCGCCCCAGCGAGTATTACGACACCTTCGCCTCGCGCGTTGCCGCAATCAAAACCGAGATGCTCAAGATCCTTCGCGATCTCAAAAAACAGGGCAAGAAAGTCGCCGCCTACGGCGCCAGCGCCAAGGGGAGCACCATGCTCAGCTATCTCGGCGCCGGGCCCGATCTGATCGAGTTCGTTGTGGACAAGAACGTGCACAAGCACGGCAAATTCATGCCCGGCCTGCATAATCCCATCTACGATGTGACCGCCGTCGCCGAGAAGAAGCCCGATTACCTCGTGCTTCTGGTCTGGAACTTGAAGGATGAAATTCTGAAACAAATGGCCCCATACCGTCAAACCGGCGGCAAATTCATCGTCCCGGTTCCGACGCCTACGATTGTCTGAGATGTTCACCGGCGTGCTCACTTTAGTGAGGCATGCGCGTGCCTATGTCCGACCGAGAAGTTCAACCTCGCCGCCTTCGTGTCGCGATCATCCACCAGCCCTGGAGCTGCATCGATCCGCCCGTCACCACCGCCGATTCGATCGCGCTCTGGACCGATGAAGTCGCGCGCCGCCTCGCGCAGGTATGCGATGTGACCTGCTACTCCCGCCTTTTCGGCAATCAGCCGGCGATTCAAACCGTCAACGGAATCGAATACCGCCGCATGTCCGTCTCCATCGATCGCTGGGTAAAAGCCGCCATGGAAAAGCTCGATGAGCTTGGCCTCCGCCGCAAGGAACGCCCGTTTTATGCATCCCGCCGCTGCTATCGCCAATTCATCAATGGCGTGCTGGACGATCTTAAACGCCTAAAGCCGGATGTGGTGCACATCCAGAATTTCTCGCAGTTCGTTCCGATGGTTCGCGAGGTGTTGCCCGAGACGGAAATCATCCTGCACATGCACGCCGAATGGCTCGCGCAAATTGATGATGCATGGATCAGCCCGCGCCTGCGGGAAGCCGATTCGATCATTTTTTGCAGCAACTATTTCGCCGACCAAACCCGCCGCGCCTGGCCGCAATACGCCGGCCGCTGCCGCACGGTCTACAACGGCGTCACGCTCAGTGAGTACGAGGGAGCGAGCGTCGAACGCGCCAACCCCAAACGATTGCTGTTTGTTGGCCGCATCTCGCCGGACAAAGGCGTGCATGTGCTGGTCGATGCTTTCGCGCAGGTGCTGGCCAAGCATCCAACTGCCGAGCTGAAAATCGTTGGCCCCTTTGCCACGTTGCCCAAATCCTTCTGCCTCAGCATGGCCCAGGAGCCGATTGTTCAGGATCTCGCTAGATTTTATGGTCGGCCGTATGCCGACCAGCTCCGCGAGCGGATGACGCCCGCCACGGCAAAGCAGATCGAGATCGTCGGTCCCATCCCCCGCCCCGAGCTCGTCAATCAATTTAAGCAAGCCGGCGTGCTCGTGCTCCCCTCGATCTACCCCGAAGGATTCGGCATCCCTATCGTCGAAGCCGGGGCCTGCTTCACGCCCGCCGTCTGTGCCCGTCGCGGTGGAATGCCTGAAGTGGTGGATGATGGCAGAACCGGCCTGATCGTCGAGGCAAACGATGTGAATGGCCTGGCCTCCGCATTAAACCGCCTGCTCGATGATGAATCGCTCCGCCGATCGATGGGACAGGCGGCTCAGGAGCGCGTGGTCGACAATTTCACCTGGGACCGCATCGCCGATTCGCTGCTCGCCGAGTATTGCCGCGTGGCCGGCCGCGTCACCGAAACTTGCGCCCGTATCGTGCCGGCCCGGCCGATGGCCGCTGTCTCTTAAAAACGGAGAATCGACCAATGCCCGTAGCCGCTCTCAAACCAAAACGCCCTCCCGCCCTGGCGCCCGGCGCGCTGGACCTGGGCGTGCGCTGCCCTAATTGCAACTCGCAGGGCATGGAGATTGTCTACGCCATCGAAAACATCCCCGTTCACAGCACCATCCAACTCGCCGATCGCGCCAAAGCCCTCGCCTTCCCCACAGGCAATCTCAAGCTCGGCTACTGCCCCGCCTGTGCGTTTCTCGGCAACACCCTCTACGACCCCCACGTGCAGGCCTATTCCACCCAATGCGAAGAGAGCCAGCACGTCTCGGCGACATTCAACAAATTCGCCCACACACTCGCTCAGCGCTGGATCGATCGCTACCGCCTGCGGAACAAAACGATTCTCGAAGTCGGCTGCGGCAAGGGCGAATTCCTCGGCCTGATGTGTGAACTTGGCGACAACCGCGGCATCGGCATTGATCCCAGCTACCAACCGTCTCGTACGCCGCCGAAGATGGCCGAAAAAATGCGGTTCATTCAGGATCTCTACAGCGAAAAGTACACGAGCATCGATGCCGACTGCATCATGTGCCGGCACACGCTTGAGCACATCGGCCAGACGCACCAGTTTATCGCCATGATCCGCCGCGCCATCGGCCATCGAAAAGACATCATCGTCCTCTTCGAACTCCCCGATGCGGTGCGCGTCTTAAAGGAACCCGCCTTCTGGGACATCTACTACGAACACTGCTCCTACTTCAGCCCCGGCTCACTCGCCCGTGTCTTCCGCGCCAATTCCTTCGATCTGCTTGAACTCGAGCGCGATTACGGCGACCAGTACCTCCTCATCGCCGCCAAACCAATCGACCCGTCAACCGATGCGCTGACGCAACCCTCTCTCCCATTGGAGAATGACCTCCAGGAGATGGCCCACACCGTCGCGACATTCAAGAAGACCATCGGCCCCACCATCGAAAAATGGCGCACGATGATTCTCACCGCAAAACAGAAGGGCGAGAAAGTCGTCATCTGGAGCGCCCTCAGCAAAGCCGTCGCCTTCCTCACCACGCTCAAAATCGGCGATGCCATCGAATATGCCATCGACATCAATCCCCAGCGCCACGGCAAGTTCCTCCCCATCACCGGCCAGCAGATCATGGCCCCCGACTTCCTTCACGATTACCGCCCGGATCACGTGATTCTCATGAACCCGATTTACACCGCCGAAGTACAGAAAGATCTCGATAAAATGGGGCTCAACGCCGCCATCCATGGCGTGGGCGTGGCCTAACCTAGCGGCATTATGCGCGCCCTGCTGAAATGGCGGCAGCGCAAAAGACATAAGTCGCTCCAAATCAATAACTAACATCAAATTATAGCAATATTTTGATATTTTCTGCGCACATAATTATGTATAAATGCGCCAAATCGCCCCCAATCCCCTGAAATCTCAATCGCATAAATAACAATCCACGTCATTGCCATATACTGTTCGACCTGCCAGTTGCCGATAAAGATGTTCTAAAGACCGTATCCCAAGGAGAACTGTTTTATGATGCATTCAATTTATTACGATTCAAAAATGTCCGACCGAGACCGCCTTCAAAAACTTTATGAAGGCCAACTCTTCGTCTTCTCTCCCAAGCCCGCGATGCTCAAGCTCATCACTCACGCGCGCAAGATGATCGAAGACAAGTTCGGCGCCATCGATCCGCGCAAGGCGCAGTACAGCATGCCCGTCGAGAAATACGTCGAGCTCTGTACCCCCCTAAAACCCGGCTTCATTCACCACCCCGACACCAAGAAGATCCTCCAGGATGTCGTCAAGGAATACGGCTGCGAGCCCGAGAAGACCTACATCGACGTCCCCCGTCTCCGCATGGTGACCAGCGATGGCTACCTCACCAGCGGCGTCGGCTACGCCCATCACCCGCACCGCGATACCTGGTACAGCGCTCCCCTGCAGCAAATCAACTGGTGGGTCCCGATCTACGACATCGAGACCGAGCAGAGCATGGCGTTCCATCCCGAGTATTTCGACAAGCCCATCAAGAACGGCAGCGATGGGTTCAATTACTACGAGTGGAACACCGTCGGCCGCAAGGACGCCAGCAAGATGATCAAGACCGACACCCGCAAGCAGCCCAAGCCCGAAGAACCCCTCAAGCTCGATCCGCAGGTCCGCATGGTGTTGCCCGCTGGTTCGGTCGTTCTCTTTTCGGCTACGCATCTGCACAGCACGGTCGCCAACAATTCGGGCAACGCCCGCTACAGCATCGATTTCCGCACCGTCAATTTTGATGATGTGGTCAACAAGCGAAGTGCCGCCAACATCGACAGCCATTGCCACGGCACCAGCCTGCGCGATTTCATGAAGGGCACCGATCTGTCGCGTATGCCCGAATCGGTCGTCAAATTGTATGATGACGTCGAGGCCCCGGAAGAAGCCAAAGTCTTCAAACCGGAGTTGGCCACGAGCGTCAAGTAAGCAGTGAGATCGCAATCACGGCGGTCGCGTCCAATAAAGCGCGACCGCCGTTTGTCGTTTCACGAATGCCGCGTTTCTCGACGATGAACCCAGCGGCGTCGCTCGCTTCAGCGAGCACGTCTTCGGTACTCTGGAGCCCCATGAAAGTCGTCATCCTCGCCGGCGGTTACGGAACACGCCTGGCTGAAGAAACCGATCTGAAGCCCAAGCCCATGGTCGAAATCGGCGGCCGGCCGATCCTCTGGCACATTATGCAGCATTACTCGTCCTACGGGTTCAACGAATTTGTCCTCGCCCTGGGCTATCGCGGCGAAGCGATCAAACGCTACATGGTCGATTACTGCAAGCTCACCTCCTCGTTAACCGTGAAACTCCGCTCCGGCGATGTCATGCGCCACAACACCGGCGAAAAATGCGAGTGGACCGTCGATCTGATCGACACCGGCATGAACACCCAAAC
>Ga0302326_10019798_pt1 | contig 13869 bp, 16 predicted proteins | sample Palsa_T0_3_FD_202264 | JGI IMG/M metagenome (GOLD analysis project Ga0302326, IMG submission 202264) | Peat permafrost microbial communities from Stordalen Mire near Abisko, Sweden - Palsa_T0_3 | ecosystem: Environmental > Terrestrial > Soil > Palsa > Peat permafrost | place: Sweden: Abisko... | reverse complement strand
GCGACGACGTCGCAGCGTTTCTGCAGCATTTTGCGCATTGTCAAACGCGATTCTCGAACCTAGGTTTCGTCTATGGCTTGGGCCATTGATCCAGAACAGGTTTTTCAAATGACGCTATTGCCGCTACCAGCTGGCTCTGAGGCTGTAACGGTCGAGGCAAATCGAGCTTGATTCGTTTCCGTCCGCGATGCTCGTCACAGCCGGAAAGAGGATTGCGGACATACGGCAATCCCCCAATGGGCGATTGGGCGGTATTGAAAGCTAGTCCGGGCTATGGTGAAGCGAATTCCTGATGCGACGCAGGTGTACCGGATGGCTCGCCCGCGCGGGAGGCTGAATGACGGGTGGAGGGTGCGTGCGAGTTCTGCAATTCGAATGCGCCGTTTCACAACGAAAAGGGCAACTCTTGCTTAGAATGTCACCACCTAACAGAACTTGCGAACGAAGTGGCGGCCCATCGTGACCAGGTTCTTGCGATTTGCCCAAATTGTCATCGGCGCGCTCATCATGCGAGCGATCGCGCAAAAGTTTTATTGAAGAGAATAGGATTGAAACCCTGAATGTGGCGGGGTCGCGGGCTAGCGGCTGGACTGGGGGTGTCTTTGCTCTCGCTGTTGTCACCGCTTTAATTCGTGGAGGCGTAGCGCGGGAATATCCAGCCGGATAAGAACGCCTCTGCTAAACAGGCGGTCGTGCGATCGCTGCTTCCTGGATCGTCTTTGTACCTAAAAAGTATCCGCAACGGACGGAAATCTGGTCCAATCCATGAATTCCAAGAGAGCAAACCCGATGGCGCGCATATTCATCACTGGCTCATCCGAAGGTCTTGGATTGATGGCGGGGCAGCTTCTTGTGGCGGAAGGACACTGCGTTACGTTGCATGCGCGTAATGGTCAACGCGCACAGGACGCCCGCGTTTCGCTTAGTGCGGCGCAGGCGGTGGTTGTGGGCGATCTCTCTAGTCTCGCCGGCATGCGCGAGGTGGCGAAGCAAGTCAATGCGCTCGGCCGATTTGATGCAGTGATTCACAATGCCGGAATCGGCTATCGCGAGCCACGGCGCGTCGCGACGGTGGACGGCCTTTCAGAGCTGTTTGCGGTCAATGTCCTGGCGCCTTATGTGCTCACCGCATTGATTGAGCGCCCTCAACGATTGGTCTACCTCAGCTCCGGTATGCATCATGGAGCGCGTGCTGATTTGGAAGACCTGAACTGGACGATGCGTTCCTGGCAGGGTTCGACCGCCTATGCCGAGAGCAAGTTATTGGATGTGTTGCTCGCCTTCGCGGTCGCGCGGCATTGGAAAAACGTCTTCTCAAACGCCCTGGAACCCGGTTGGGTGCCAACTCGGATGGGCGGCCCCGGTGCGCCGGATGACATGGATCAAGCCCATCGAACTCAAGCATGGCTCGCCACAAGTAATGACTCCGAAGCATGCGTGACGGGGCGCTACTTTTATCACTTGCGGCAGCGGGCTTCCAACCCGTTGGCGCGGGATGTAAATCTCCAAGATCGCCTGCTCGAGGCGTGCGAGAAGCTCTCGTCAATCGCTCTAGGATAGCTCCCTTAGTGCCTACGAGGCCGCACTCGGATTCCAATGGCACTGTTTGCTGGGGCAGATCGCGGTCGGATCCTTGAGCTTCTCTGTGAGACCCCTACAATTTCCGTTGCGGGCAATCAACAAACAAACGCTACTACAAGTCTTATTGGTTGTCGTGTACGGTGGCGATTCTTTAGAGGCTCAGCTCCACCGGTCAGGTCAATGTTACTGTGTGCAGTGGCAAGGGCGCCAATTCGCGCCTTGCTGTCTGCGTCGAGATCCGGAAGGCGAGTTAAAGTCACGTCTATAACTCGCCGGTCCCGGACGGGGTAGGATACCCGAACAGCCCGGGCTACGGAGAACCGCATGATGACACGGCGTGAGTTTCTGGATGGAGCGGCGGTAGGTGCAGCGGGTTTAGCGATCAGCTCGACCGCGAAGAGCTACGCGCAGGTCATAGGGTCCAACAACCGGCTCAACTTCGCCGTCATCGGCCTGAACGGTCGCGCCTACGCGCACCTCTCGTCCTTGAAGGCGAACAAGGCGAACGCGCGCATCTCCCATGTGTGCGACGTGGAGAGCAACATCCTGAAGAAATTCGCCACCGCCACGCTGACGGAGATGGGCGAGGCCCCAGCAATCGAGAAAGACTTTCGCAACCTCCTCGCGCTGAAAGAAATCGATGCGATCACCATCGCGACGCCCGATCACTGGCACGCCCCGATGGCCATCGCGGCCCTTCAGGCGGGCAAGCATGTCTACGTCGAGAAGCCATGCAGCCACAATCCGGCTGAGGGCGTAATGCTGATCGAGGCGCAGAAGAAAACGGGCAAGCTGGTGCAGATGGGCTCGCAGCAGCGCTCCTCGCCGCACACCATCGAGATTGTGGACAAGATCCGCAACGGCTTGATCGGCCGCGCTTACTTCGCAAAGGCCTGGTACAGCAACGTGCGCAAGTCGATTGGCATAGGCAAAGAAGTTCCCGTGCCGCCGCAGTTGGACTGGGACCTCTTTCAGGGGCCAGCCCCACGTCAGGCCTACAAGGACAACGTACAGCCCTACAACTGGCACTGGTTCAAGACTTGGGGCACAGGGGAATCGCTCAACAATGGCACACACGAAGTGGATGTCTGCCGTTGGGCATTGGGCGTGGACTATCCCAACAGCGTTGCATCCATTGCCGGGCGATATCAGTTCAATGACGACTGGCAGTTCTACGACACCATGAGCACCAGTTTCGCCTATGACGACGCGATGATCTCCTGGGAAGGGAAGTGCTGCAACGGGATGAAGTACTATGGTCGCGACCGCGGCGCGGCCATCATCGGAACCACCGGCACTGTCGTTGTCGATCGCGACGGCTACGAGATCTACGACTTGAAGGGCAAGATGACGGCTGAGTTCAAGGCAGGCAACCAGACCGCTTCGGCGGACCTGGCCGGCCGCGACGCGATGACGGACGCCCACTTCGCAAATTTTATCGCGGGCATTCAGAAGGGTGAGAAGCTGAAGCAGCCCATCGCCCAGGGCAACGTCGCCGTGACCATGTTGCAACTCTCTAACATCGCTTGGGAGACGAAGCGTGAACTGCATCTGAACAACAAGGATGGCAAGGTGCTGAATGATCCGGAAGCCATGACGTTCTGGGACCGCACCTATGAAAAGGGTTGGGCTCCGCATCTGTAAGGCCACTCCCGCTCCAAGCGCATAAGCCAAGGATCCATGCATTTTCGAGGGTACGCATGAAGCGAGATCTTTCGCGGCGAAACTTTCTTCGCGCCGGTGCGATGGTCGGAGCTGCAATGTCCACTCCGGCCATGCTTTCCGCGGCGGCCCCGGCCACGCCAACCACGGGCAAACCGTCGCCCATCAAGCTCGGCCTCGCCAGTTATACCTTTCGCAACTTCAGCCGCGCCCAGATGATCGGCTGCATGAAGCAACTCGACGTCTTGGGGTTGAACGCAAAGGATGTCAAAGACCATCTTCCAACCGATCCAGCACAGGAGAAGCAGGCCATCGCCGACTACACAGCAGCAGACATCAAACTTCACGCTGCGGGCGCCATCTACTTCCCCAAGGATGAAGACGACGACATCCGCGCCAAGTTTGAGTATTGCAAGCGGGCCGGCGTCAGCGTCATCGTCGCCGGAGATCCCACGCCCGCCAGTCTTCCGCGGGTAGAGAAATTCGTCAAGGAGTACGACATCAGGATCGCAATCCACAACCATGGTCCGGAAGACAAGCTCTGGCGGTCGCCGCTCGACATCCTGAAGCTCGTCAAAAACATGGACCCGCGAATCGGCTGCTGCATCGATGTAGGCCATACCGCTCGCACGGGCACGGACGTCGTCGAGGCCATCCATGAAGTCGGACCGCGCCTCTTCAACATGCATATGAAGGACCTGGCCGACTTGAGCGTCAAGGAGAGCCAGGTAGCGGTGGGTGACGGCAAGATGCCTGTCCGCGCCATCTTTGAAGCGCTCATCACCAATAAGTACGAAGGCTTCGTCGACCTTGAATACGAGATCCACGCCGACGACCCGATGCCCGGCGTGACCAGCAGCTTCGCCTATATGCGCGGCGTGCTTGCGAGCATGGGGTACGTAATCCCTGCCTTAAGTCGCTAAGAAGGAGATCGACCAAATGAGGCATCTATCCAGACGGAAGTTCGTCGGCGGCACGGCTGGCGCATCCGTATCGTTCTTGTTGGGCCTGCGGGCATTCGCTGCGGACACGAAGTTCAAGGTCGGCGTCATTTCCGACGAGATCTCCCAGGACTTCGATCGCGCCTGCTATGTCATCGCCAAGGATTTCGGTCTTCACTGGGTGGAACTGCGAGAGGTGTGGGGCAAGAACTTGCAAGTTATCTCTGACGCGCAGATCGCCGAGGCGCAGAAGATCCTTGCTAAGTACAGTCTTCAGGTCACCGACATCAGCAGCCCCCTCTACAAGGTGAACTGGCCCGGCGCGCCCGTCTCCCAGTACGGCACAAAGGAGGATATGCACGGCGCCGACGAGGTCAGCTTCAAGCATCAGGATGAAGTCCTCGAACGCTCCATCTCTCTCGCCAAACAATTCAAAACGAATAAAGTCCGCTGTTTCGACTTCTGGCGCATCGACAATATCAAACCCTACCGCGCCGCCATCAACGCCAAGCTGCAGCAGGCCGCCGAACACGCCGCCGCGCAGAACATCATGCTCGTGCTCGAAAACGAGTACGCCTGCAACACCGCCACGGGACGAGAAGCCGCCGCTACCCTCGCCGGCGTCCTGTCACGCAATCTTTCGCTCAACTGGGACCCAGGCAATGCCGTCATGCGCGGCGAACTCGATGCCTATCCCGGCGGTTGGGACGCTCTGCCCAAAGACCGCATCCACCACTGCCACGTCAAGAACGCCATCAAGGACAGCGCCGGTAAGACGCAGTGGTCGTCCGTCGATAAGGGCTACATCGATTGGACCGCCCAGTTCCGCGCGTTCGCGAAGATTGGCTACTCCGATGCGGTGAATCTCGAAACGCACTGGAGGGGCGGCGGCACTCCCGAGGAATGCACCCGCATCAGTTGGGCCAGCATGAAGACCGATCTCGACCGCGCAAAGATGGGCTGAGTTCGCGGGAATTCGAAACGCTTGTTTCCTTTGCCTTTCTCTGTCTTTTGCTACATCGGTCGGCGATTTGGGCCGGTCTCAAACGTCGTTGACCATTGTTGTGGATGTGGCAAACCCTAACGACGGAGATGCAATTATTGCCGCAATACAGCTCAGAGGCGTGTCGAGGGCCGCCGTAAAGCCGTCCGTGGCGGCTGCGTGAAAAACATCGTGTTTTTCACGCCCCTCGACACGCCTTTGGGCTCCGTATCCACGCGGCGACCTTGGAACTCTGTTGTCAGGTGACGAGCGCGGTCGCTCGAACTGACTGCACTGAAGCAAGTTAATTCAATGACCTGCGCGTGGAATATCGCGTGAAACATTCATGTTGTTTTCTCTAATTAAATCAATCGGAGCACTTTGAACGCGCCTTTAGGCGGGATTCTTCGGCGTTGCCGAGTTTGCTCCGCTTTCAAGGGAAAACGCGTTTCCCTTCGCTGTGCGACAGAGTTGAGCAATGAACTTGCAGTTATCGGATCAGCGCATTCGCGCGACCTGTCGCGAGCTCGTCAAGAAACATGGGAGCGTTACGGTCGCAGGGCTTTGCGAGGAGCTGCGCAGCCGTTTTGGTGCCGTTGGTAAGACGATGCGGGTGTTTAGGATTTGGCGGCGCGAGACCGAAGTAACACGCGTACTTGGCGTTCCGGGCTGCGGCGTTTCAGTGGTTTAATTATTAGTTAGAGGAAGCTTTATGTTGCGACATGCATTAGTGGCCAAGCCCAGTATTTGCGCTTTAATAGCGGCGGCGCTAGTGCTGATTGCTGGTAGTCTTGCGCGTGTCGCTGGCCAGTCTCTTGTTGACAACCTGCCGGCCGTCGCTGCCGTATTGACGCTGTTGGTCTTCCTGATTCCTGGCGTCGTCGCTGGCGTCATCGCGCCGCGATCATTTCTCTCGGATGGACTGATTCTTGGAATAATTGCGGCAGCATTTGTAACGCTCCAATCTTTTCAATTCCGTCTGCCGAATTGGTCGTCAATCGTTCTTTACGAGGCAATCGGAGTGTGCGCATGTGTTAGCGTTCCGTTGTGTATCGTGGGTGCAGCGAGCGGTCGCTTCGTTGGTTGTCGGCGGTACCTCTGACGATGGGTTCGAGCGAGCGCAGCGGATGGCAGAGCCGGGAGCTCAGTTTGAATACGCGGCGCGTTCTTGTGTCCGCAGCGCGCGAGGCATGGATTGCACCCCACGCGGGCATGTTGCTAGCGGCGGACCCAGTGTCCCGGTGCCATGCGCCAGCCGCCTCCATAACGCACCCAGGCGTGCGGCGCCCAGTAGTAGCCTGCCCGACCCGGGCCCCAGTAGCCACCAACCCAAACATGGCTGCTGCCATTCCAATTCCAATAGCCGGGGAACCAGACGTAACCCGGCGTCGGAGCCACACCGACGACCTCCACGCGCGCCGCGGGCGGGGCGATTGTCACCACGCCGCCGCCGTAATAGCCCGGTGCTGGGGCGACAACGCAGCCGCCGAGCAAGGTGGCCGACAGCAATGCCGTGGCAGTCAGCATCTTAATTCCATTGAAAGACTTCATAAGCTCTCCAAGTTCCTAGCCAATAGATGCATTAACGCACGGGGACGACAAAGGATGACGTGACCGCCGCTACATCAGCGGCGGCCGGTGCCCTACATCCCCGTTGCGCGAATATGACTCATGGGTGCGATTAGTCCCACAACTGGTGTCGGGGGAATCGATCAGTCCTGATAGAGTAGTTTCGGTCCATTTAGTCGATGAGCCGAGGAGGGAGTCGATGATTAGGATAAATCAGCTTCGTTCAGCCTTTCATTGTTAGGCAGCAGGAGGCAATTAAGATATGACCGCTCCTTTCTCCGGTGGGTGTGCATGCGGATCGATCCGCTATGTATGCTCGACCGCGCCAGTCGCAATGCTCAACTGCCACTGCCGAGACTGCCAGCGTTCCAGTGGCGCTCCTTTCGCCTCCGGCTTTATTGTCCGGGCATCGGACGTGAAGATTACAGGTACGCCAAAGACGCATTCAGTTCGTGCTGGCAGCGGCAGTCTTGCGACTCGCAGCTTTTGTTCCGATTGTGGCGTTCCTCTATTCACTTGTGGCGAAGTTGCTCGCGAATTTATGTCCATCCGCTTTTCCACGCTGGACAAGCAGTCGGAGTTTCAGCCGATGTTGGACATCTGGACGTCCAGTGCGCAACCGTGGGTTTGCCTCAGTCAGGAAATTCCTCACTATCCTCAGTCGCCTCAATCCGGCTAACAACGGTTCGAACGATCAAAGGGCTCTCAGGCCCCCAACATGCAAATCGAAGGCAAATGTCACTGCGGGAACATCGCCTTTACGCTTGATTGGCCGGGTAGTCCGTCCGAGATAGCCGCACGCGCATGTGGTTGCTCATTTTGCATCAAGCACGGCGGAGTGTGGACTTCCAGTCGAGACGCAAGGCTTTCGGTCAGCCTGCTATTTCCGACCCTCATTTCAAAATACGCGTTTGGAACTAAGACTGCCAGGTTCTATGTTTGCACCCGCTGCGGCGTAGTACCGATTGTCACGAGTGAAATTGGAAATCGTCTTTACGCTGTCGTTAATGTGAACACATTTGAGAACCTTGACTCGTCGTATCTGCGTCGGCAACCCGCCAATTTTGACGGCGAGGAACAACAGTCGCGTCTTGCGCGTCGAGAAAGGAACTGGATCGCTGATGTTCGCATTGCCGAGGGCGCCGCCTAAGCAGCGGTTCGAGGTGCGCGGGAGAGGTTCGACGTTGAGGTCAACGGTGGGGCGTAGGGCATCCAACAATTAGACGGCCAGGCTCGTGCCAACACAAGTCGCTTACGATTGCGCTACCCCAAGTTACGGTGATAGTGGGTGAATGGCATGTACTGTGAACTGCTCGACAGCCGAGTTTGGCCCCAGATAGGAAACTCGTTGCTGCGGACGTTTGCTCTGCTGAAGGCTGGGATCAATGCGACAATTCCTACGAGCCGCCGAGACTAGGCGGATCTCAGTTGCCCTGATGTTGGTAGGATTGCTTTCCGGGTGCTCGTCCGGTAAACCGCCGGCCCTGATGGTTCAGCTTTGTCTCCAGGATGACCAGGGAGTGTCGGATTTCCAGAATCTGTTGCAGTCCGTCGCAGCCACGGAGCATATGAACTTTGTTGATGTCAGCGCCGACACTCAAGAGAAGTTGAAAATCATTCATGCCAAGTACGCGAAGCTCGCCACGCCAGCCTCCGTCATCAACGTGTACATTGAAAGTGACAGTCGTCTCGTCGTTACGGCTGACAACATAGACCTGCCGACTTATCAGGTGTCGGTGGATTTCACCGGCGGCTTGTCACCGGTCGACAAGCAGCGATTCATCGACATTCTAATTCCCCAGCTGCGCGCGCAGTGGCAAGTGGACACCGTGCCAGTCGGCGTCCGTCCGTTTGCGATGAAATCGTGTCCGGGAGAAATCTGACCGTTCTGCCGAGGAATTAGTATTAAAGCCCATGAACACCGCACTTCGGGCCGCACTCGCACTGATTGGTTCCGCAGTTGAAGGAGTGACGGCGCTGATGTTTGCGGCGGCGGGATTCGGCCCTGTCAATCGGGTACATTGGGGGTCTCGCGCTCCTTTCGGGGGCGCTCCAGCGATGCGTGAGCATAGTGGGCGGGAATCTTTTTAATCTGGTTGGCCGGTATTTTTGGGCTTTCGGCTTGTGTGCCTCTGTGTATCAGTATGTGGTTGGTATGCGCGCCGTGGCATCCAGGGGCCCGAGTGATCCTCGAGCGAGTCTGGCAGCAATATCGTTGCGTCGTTGGTTTGCTGTTGCCGGAGCCTTGCCGTGGATTGTGATGGGGTGGGGAATCCTTGTCGGCAGCGTGCCGAATATTTGGTATTTCTTGAGGCCGCAAGATCGCAATGCTTATGTCTTGACGTGGTTTGCCACGCTATTCGTCCTCGCCTTTGGTTTTGCGTTCTGGGTGTTTTTTCTCGGGGGCGCGGAGAAGGTGGTGGTTTTGCAGCCATTCGAGCTCAAGTGGCATCGAAGGGGTTTTCGCGGCACGATGACGGGAATTGTTGAGCTGACGGAGGGCCGGGTGAAGCTGTTCGCTGCGATCGGACCGATTTGGATCGCGGCATGGATCTGGCTCATTTCGTCAATGGACGCGCCGCTGCCGAAATGAATGTAGAGCAAGGAGGAGGTCATGTTCAATTGGGATGTGTTTCGGCGACTTGATAGCGATATATCGCAGAAGCCTTGGAGGCGTGGCGCATCATCTTTCGGGATCTGGGGCTTTCTCCTGCCGCTCATCATCAGAGCAGGGTGAGTCGCATGCGACGAACGCCACGACGGGGATGTACGGCCGGACTGTTAGCGAAGCAGGATGCGTGGCAACACAGCCGAACGGACCGGCCAGACGAAGAATAATGCGACTCTGGACAATCCATCCGAAGTATCTCGATCCGCAGGGATTGGTTGCGCTGTGGCGCGAAGCACTACTGGCTCGCGCGGTGCTGCGAGGGCAGACACGCGGCTATCGGAATCATCCGCAGCTGGATCGATTTCGAGCGCACGATTCGCCGCGTAGCGCCATCAATGTATATCTTGCCGCAATACATGCCGAGGCGACGGTGCGTGGCTACGCGTTCGATAAGCGCAAGATTGGGCCGTTACGCTCGGTAGACTCGATTCCAACCACGACAGGGCAGATATCGTACGAGTGGCGACATTTGCTGGCTAAGCTGGCGGTGCGCAATCGGGTGCTACTGCGATACTGGCGCACTGTAAATGTGCCGTTGTGTCATCCTCTATTCACGCCGGTACGGGGCGTGACGGAGAAATGGGAGCGCACATGGCCTCGAAAGTGACGGTTCAAGCGGTCGTGGACGTGGGAAAGGACAAGGAGAGGAACGTGAATTGGGGGCGGCGTCGTTCAGTGCAACTCGTGCTTAGTGAGTTCGCAGTTAGGCTCGGAATGGGGGCCATTGATTAACGGCAGCTTCAGGCGAAAGAAATTATCGCGGCGCGTTCTTAACCTACCTGGCTTTCCGTTCCACGCCCAAATAGCTCAAAAAAGATTGCGTTAGCTCGCCCTTGAGCGTCCGATCGTCTTTGGGCAAGAGACCCTTCCATAACTTGATGTCGCCGGAATTCACGACGACCTCCCACAGAGTGCCGATGACCATCATAAGACCGAAAGCTGCGGCAGCGTGGGGATCCGCATGCTTAATCTCGCGTCCGCTCGTAACGAAGACGCCGACTAAATGCCTAGATCCCCAAAAATTGCTTATTGTTTTATCAGGCGACTTGTCAATCAATAGCATAAGTTGTTATGGCGTACGAGAAATCCTACATGGGACGAGCCTGTCTCGCCCTAGCCCGATCCCCAGCCCCTGATATTGTAGCTTTGTCGGTTTGGGGTTCGACTCGGACGGCGCCCATGCCAGACAACTTGAAGCCACGTTCGAGATGATCGCCCATTCTCAGCAGTAACAATGAAGATTGCGTACCCTTACGACCAGCTGCTCGAACGCGTTGGTCTTGCAACTATGGAGCAGCCATCTGATGCCTATTGAGCGGCTGCGCGCTACGTGTTATTTGCAGGGGGGCATCATGGGCGAAGCTATTCAGGCGTATGAGTGGGAGGCCTCGCTCGGTGCTCCTGAGAGCTGGCCCATGGTGCTAAAACTCACCACTTCGCTGTTGCTTAACTCGGGCCAGCCGATGTTCATCGCATACGGACCCGATCGCATATTGATCTATAACGATGCCTACGTCCCTCTTTTGGGGCCGAAGCATCCACGTGCCCTCGGCCGGGCGTTCTTTGATGTGTGGCCGGAAGCGCAAGCCGAGATCGAGCCGCTGTTCGAGCGCGTGCTCGCCGGCGAGCGCATTGATATGGACGACATTACACTGAATTTGGACCGCGGCGGACTGGGACAGGCTCATTTCTCGTTTTCTTACACCCCGCTGCGAGATGATGATTGGGAGATCGCGGGTGTATTTTGCGTATGCAGAGAAACCACCGAGACAATTAGGGCTAAGGAGCTGTCGGAGCGTCAGCTTGATAGGCTTGATCGGATGTTTGAAAGCGCGCCTAGCTTCATTGCAATGCTTGAGGGCTCCGAACATCGAATCGTGCTGGCCAACGCGGCTTATCAGAGGCTGGTGGGGAATCGCCCTCTTCTGGGACTTACCGTTGAGCAGGCGCTGCCAGACGCCGTAGAGCAGGGCTATCTTCAAATTCTGAATGCCGTATATCAGACAAACGAGCCGTATTTTTCGACGGGGGCAAAATATAACGTACGTCCCGTCCTCGGCGGCGAGACCTCTGAGCGCTATGTGGATTTCGTTTATCAACCATTGTCCGATTCAAGCGGGCGAGTGACAGGGATTTTTGTCGAAGGCACGGATGTTACCGAGCGAGTCAGAGCAGACGAAGCGTTACGCGCGAGTGAATCGAATCTCAAAAAAAACAATGCAGCCTTGGAATCTCGAATCCAAGAGCGCACCTCGGAACTACTCGCGCGAGAAGCGCTCATCCGCATGTTCTACGAACATTCTTCCGAGTGTCACGCAGTACTCGGTACTGACGGATCTGGGTCCTTCATATATCGGGAGATCAATCCAGCTACCCTAAAACTCTATGGCAAGACTCGTGAGGAGGTCATCAATCACACCCTCGATGAGGTCTTGGCGCCGAGAGCGGCAGAAGAGTTGCGGATAAACCTGCAGGCTTGTTTGAATGCGAGCGCACCCTATCGATATGAGCGCGTCCAGGGGGAAGGCGTTGTTGAGGCCGTGGCGAGTTTGGTGCCTTTTGAATTCGGGACCGAGCGTCGCATCATCGTCAGTGCGCGCGAAGTCACTGAACGGCGCCGGCTCGAGCAGCAATTGCTTCAATCACAGAAGATGGAGGCTGTCGGCCAGCTAACAGGGGGTCTTGCACACGATTTTAACAATCTCTTGACGGGCATCATCGGCTCGCTCGAACTCATACAGAGTCGAGTAGCGCAGGGACGTTTTCAAGATCTGGATAGCTACGTCGCGGCAGGCCAAGGAGCTGCACGGCGAGCAGCAGCATTGACGCATCGATTGTTGGCCTTTTCACGCCGGCAAACGCTCGATCCGAGGCCGGTCGATGCAAACCGGCTCATAAGCGATTTGGTTGATCTTATTCGGCGAACCGTGGGACCTCAAATCGCGGTTGAAGTGGTCGGTGCAGTAGGGCTCTGGACAACGCGGGTCGACCCTAATCAGTTGGAGAATGCACTTCTGAACCTTTGCATCAACGCGCGCGACGCCATGCCCGATGGCGGCAAGATTACGCTTGAAACCGCCAATCGTTGGATCGACGGCCGCAGCGAACTCGTCCGAGAACTCTCCGAAGGGCAATATATTTCGGTCAGCGTGAGCGATACCGGTTCTGGGATGTCGCCTGATGTACTGGCGCGTGCTTTTGACCCGTTCTTCACGACGAAGCCCTTGGGCGAAGGGACAGGATTAGGGCTTTCGATGATCTATGGATTTGCGCGTCAGTCGGGGGGACAGGTGCGCTTATATTCCGAGCCATCGAAAGGAACGATGGCTTGCATATACCTGCCTCGATGGCTGGGCGGAGAGGCGCATGCTGAAGATTCATCGCCGGTCAGGTCGGGTCTGTCGGCAGGCCACGGGGAAACCGTGCTCATCGTCGACGATGAACCGACCGTTCGCCTTTTGGTAGTGGAAGTGCTGCGGGATCTTGGATTGCAGGGCATCGAGAGTTGCGACGGAGTTGCGGCTCTCAAAATCCTAGAATCCGAACAACGCATTGATCTCTTAGTTACCGATGTAGGCTTGCCCAATGGCCTCAATGGGCGGCAGCTCGCCGATGCGGCGCGAGTATTGCGACCGGGTTTAAAAGTCCTTTTCATTACTGGATATGCAGAAAATGCAGTGTTCAGTCACGGCGTATTGCCGGCCGGCTTTGCGGTGTTAACCAAGCCTTTCGAGATGGACATGCTGGCCAATCGGATAATGAGCATATTGAGATAGCTTAAGTTGCTGTGAACACCTGTGCGACCCATGGAATATGCCTAGCCTCCGAGGACCCGAACGCCAACACAGGACGTGTTGGCCGGTCCGCTAGCGCAGCAGGAAGCGCAGCTATGTGGTGGCAACGGAGTAAGGAGCGTCTTCGCTCGAAATCCGTGAGGGTGAGGTGCATGCACCGAACGCCACTACATGGAAGTAGTGGGCGGCCACAGGGACGACAGGAGTCGAAGCGTAGTGGTCGGGGCCGCGTGCCTGACTCGCCGGTGCCGGGCGAGGGCAGGGTGAGGCGCATGCGCCGAACGCACGGACATGGATGTGCGGGCCGTCCGCAGCGGAGCAGGGAGCGGAGCGTCGCGGAACCGAACAGCCCGGCCGACGGAGAATATGCGATTGAAATGCAGAAGCCGCGCGGGACGCCCCGGTGCCCTAAGGTCCGATCTCAACCCTCGCTAGAGCAGTCATCGGTCTGGCGCCGACCGGGGATTGCGGCAGGGGTTATGATGAATAACAATACCCCCGCGTCCGACGAGGAAATGCAAGGGGGCGTTATGCGGAGAATAGTCACAGATTGCTGATCGATTTCTGATCGATCATCGATTCTCAACTGGCCTGGGTCAGCATCTGCTGCTCGGGACATTCTCGTATTTTTCGCATAGGACTCGCCATGAATGACAATTCTCAAGATGC
>Ga0302326_10019797_pt1 | contig 13871 bp, 17 predicted proteins | sample Palsa_T0_3_FD_202264 | JGI IMG/M metagenome (GOLD analysis project Ga0302326, IMG submission 202264) | Peat permafrost microbial communities from Stordalen Mire near Abisko, Sweden - Palsa_T0_3 | ecosystem: Environmental > Terrestrial > Soil > Palsa > Peat permafrost | place: Sweden: Abisko... | reverse complement strand
TCCGGTAGCTTCTTCAGCCCTTCCTCACTGCGGTCGACCCCGACCACGGTGTACCCGGTGGCTGTCAGGGCCTGTGCGGTTGCCCGGCCGAGCTCGCCGCCCGCGCCGACCACGATGGCGATGCGCACGCTCATGACGCCGCCTCCAGGGTGCGGACGGCCGTGCTGTAAGACGACATCTCAGTACTCCTTTCTGTGATGGATTCGGCCTTGTCGAGCGGTCAAGGACGGCGCCTCAGCATTGCCCGGCCGGAGCCGACAACTCCCAGGCCGACCAGGATGGCGAAGCCGAGCACGGTGTTGGGTGCGCTCGCGCCGAGGTCGAGTGCGATCCCGACTCCGATCACCGGGACCGAGAGCCCTGCGTAGAGCGCGATGAGCAGGGCGGACGTCATCGCGACGCGGCTCTGCGGCGGGCTTGCCTCGAGGACGATGCCTGAGGTCCCCTTGAACGCGGCGCCGGAGCCCGCGCCGATCAGCGCGCCCGCGATCAGGAACAGCGCGAGGCTGGCGGTGGAAACGCGGACGGAGACAACGAGCAGGACCAGCCCGGCGAGCATGGAGACGGTCCCGAGCGCGAGCACCCGCGATGCCGACACCCTGGTGGTCGCCAGCTGGGACGCCACCCCGGCCGCGAAAACCAGGAACAGCGCGGCCCCGGCTAGCGCGTGCGAGGGACGGTGCAGGGTCGTGACCAGGAAGAGGCCGGACAGCCCGGCGAACAGGCCATTGGCGGAGAAGGCGGCCAGCGTCCCGGCCGCAGCCGGGACCGGAAGTCCCGCCCCGCGTCGCGGGCCAGCCAGCTGATTGCCGGTTGCCGGCGGCGGGGCCAGCCCGCCCGTTTCTGGTGCGGCCCACAGGCCGGCCAGCGCGATCACCCCCAGCCCGACGAAGACGAGGTAGGGCACGGTCAGCGGCCGCGCCACCCACTGGGCGAGGCACCGGGCGATCAGCGGGCCGACGCCAAGCGCGCCGATCGTCACTGACGTGCCGATGGTCCTGGCCCGTACGACCGATGCCTTCGGGTCCGCGCGCAGCCGCAACTCGACCAGATAGGTGATCGCGGTCCCGACCGCCACCATCATCGTCGCGACGGAGGCGAGCATCGTGTCGCGGCGCCCGATACGCCCGGTGATGGAGCTATCCCAGAGCAGGACGGCGATCGTGCTGGCCGCGAAGATCGCGAAGGTCACGGTGATGGTGAGGACCGAGAGGTGATCCCGGGTCCGGTACAGGCCGTAGAGGGGGCTGGGCAGCGTCGCGACCGCCATGACGACCAGGAACGCGAACGCCACCGCCCAGAATCCGGATCCAGGCAGGCGCCGACCGGGCGCGGCCGCCTCGGAGGCGGGGATTTCGGGAAGCGGGCTGCCGGCGGTGACGGGCACAGCGGTCACCAGACCTTCATGCCGCCATCGACCACGGGGTCGATGGCGGTTGCATAGGCGCCGAGCCGGCCGGGCTTCCCCGCCAGCCGACCCTCTATCTCGCTGTCCACGCCCCTAGGGTTGCCACCGTGCAGGTGAGCGGTCTTCACCCGATCCCGGTGATCTACGGCCGGACCGGGTCCCCCGATCCTCAAGGCATGGTCGGCGCGAGGCGACGCCGGGGCCGACGCGGTGATGCTCGACGTCGCGTTCTCACTGCACGAGGCGACCGCCGCCGCGGGAGAACTCGCGAAGGGAAAGAGCGCCCGAACGACGGTCCGGATGCTTGCTACGGTGAGGGCATGACAGGAACGGCCAAGCTGTGAGCGCTCTGCCGGTCGAACTGCGGGATCTGATCGAGTCCGGCCCGATGGCGCACCTGAGTACGATCAACGCCGACGGCAGCCCGCAGGTGACCGTCATCTGGGTCGGGCTGGACGGCGACGATCTCGTCAGCGGTCATATGTCGCGTTACGTGAAGCTCAGGAACATCGAGCGGGATCCGCGGGTCGTACTGTCCTTCGACGCGCCGCGGGTGGCCGGCGCCTTCCTCAACGAGTACGCCGTGATTCAGGCGCGAGCCGCCATCGAGCCGGGCGAGGCGGCCTGGGACCTGCTCAATCGCCTGGCCAAGGTCTACGTGGCCCCTGACGCCGAGTTCCCGGGGCCGAGGGGTCCTGGCTACCTCGTACGCTACTCCGTCGAGCGCATCGGCGGCGTCGGCCCCTGGCGACCAGCTTCTCACTGAGCTCAGCCCCGCGGGGCTGCCGACCGCGGCTTGCGGGCGACCCCGCCGTAGCAGTTCACTTCGTTGGCGGGCGGCAGCGGCCCGGTCCCCGCCCGCCGCCATTCCGACACCAGCACCACGCCCGGCGGCACCAGTTCCATCCCGGTGAACGCGATGTCGGCGAACTCGGCACTGTCGCGCATATGCAACGGCACCCCGCGGCTCTGGTAGGCGCGCTCTCCGGCGGCCGAGCCGGCCGCGTTGTGCTCGTTCGTGACGTGCGAGGCGATCAGGTAGCTCTCCGGCGCGAGGGCGTCCCGTAGGGTCGCGACGATCTCGGCCGGCCCGTCCTCGTCGGGGATGAACTGCAGCACCGCGAGGAGAAGCAGCGCCACCGGCTGGGAGAAGTCGAGCACCGACTGCACCACGGGCGAGGACAGGATCTCCTGCGGGTTGCGCAGGTCCGCCTGAATGTAGGCGGTCCTGCCTTCCTTGGATGACGTCAGCAGCGCCCGGGCGTGGGTGAGGACCTGCGGATCGTTGTCCACGTAGACCACCCGGGACGAGGGCGCGACCTGCTGCGCGACCTCGTGCACGCTATTGGTGGTCGGCAGCCCGGTGCCGATGTCGAGAAACTGCCTGATGCCAGCTTCCACGGCCAGGGACCGTACCGTGCGGCCGAGGAACTCCCGGTTCTGCCGCGGCCCGGTCCGCATGCCGGGTATAGCCGCGATGACCTTGTCCGCCAGCTCCCGGTCGGCCGCGAAGTGGTTCTTGCCGCCCAGCAAGTAATCATAGTTTCGGCTACTAATCACACACCCCGCTGACTGGCGGTTGAGCGGTTCGGCCGATTGCTTACCGGTGTGAGATGGGGGTTGAGGCCGTGGTGGGGCTGGTGCACGTGTGTCTTTTGAGTGCGGGTCTGTCCAGCTGTCGGACCTGGACACGCGGATCTGCCGATGAGCGTTGAATGGGTGCCGCCCGGCGCCGCCGGATTCTAACTTAATTCGGGCTCGAAGGTCATTGGATGCACGGTGGGTGGCCTCCTCGTAATCCCAGCGAAGCACGTCTTTAAGGCTGTGCTCTGATAGCCAGTGCTGCGCCAGGACGTCCGCAAGCCAGTAGCCAGACCGCGTAGGAAGCGCCGGAGCTTGGCAGTGTGGGGCGAATAGTCCCCTGACATGAGGCGCCTCTGCGGGGGTGGCCATCTCATCGAGCACTACCGCAATCAGGTCCCTTTCGGCACCACGGCACTCACTTAGCCACTGGTCGTGATGTTCGTCGGTCCACAGGTAAGCACTGTCTGACAGGCCGGGATGCAGCAGCCGTGAGGCAGCGGTCGCTATGCCTTCTTGAATAAGACTGGCGCCGACGTCGTCCGGCCAGGTCTCCGCGCCATGGTGATTATGCGCCACGTGCAGGGCCTCGTGGGAGACCAGGATGCCGTCGTATGGCGGGGCGCCCAGCAACTCCAGTGCCACGAACAGGGACGGCCGACCGTGGAACTCGGCAACCCAGCCGTTGGCGGTGTGATTTCCGACCAGGAAGACAGCATCGAGTTCGTCCAGGAGGAGCCCCTGGGCTATAAACTCCTGTTCCGCTTGCCTCGCAAGCGCCTCGGCCCGGGCCTCCCGCTCCCGCATCAACGGCGAGATCTTGGCGACATTGGCGGCCGCCTCGGTCCGGCGGCGCGGGTCGCTGTAGGAGCGGTAGTAGATATCGAACACATCGCGGTAGGCCGCTTCATAGCCAGTCGTCCATGCCTCCAGGCGGCTTGCGTGGTCCTCGATCCTTGCTAGCTTCTGATACTCCGCAACGGTGCTGGTAAGTCTCACGAGAACTTCCTACCCCGGCATAAGTCTCGTGCCAAGGCTCCTGCGACAGGCACATGCCCTAGCGTCAACCCGATGGACTGGACGCCGCTTTGCTGGCGTATGTAATGTGTGTTTAGAGGAAGCGTCCGCCAAGGTAATAGTCGTACATCCGGGCTATGTGCGGCTGGGACGTGTCGATTTCCGCTAGACGATCGACAGATTCCGAAACCTCCGGCAGTTCCGACATGTCCGCCCCTCTGCGTTCAGCCAGCATCCTACCGTCGACCCGGCGCCGCACCTCAGAGTGCCCGCCGAACCGGGTCCGAGTCGAGGAGCCCGATTACGCCGGCAGCAGGCCGAGCGCGGTTTCCCGCAGCCGTTCCGCGTTCGCGGGGGTCGAGCGCGTACCAGGCGACGCCCGCGTAGTCGGCGGGGCGGCGGGTGACGACCGTGGCCTCGTTGCAGTCCTCGAAGCGCCTCCGCCTGCTCGCTGTCATCACCGAGCAGTCGGCAGTTCCGAGCTCCGCTGCCCCGACCCGCACGGCTCTATAAGCCAGCGCGCCGGGGCGGGTCGGCTGCGAGGCGGCTAGTCCTGCCCCAGGCCTGCGGTCACCGGAGATCCGAACCGGATCACGTTGCCGTCAGGATCGATGAGCACGCCCTCATGCTTGCCCCACTCGGTGTCTTCCGGAAGGCGCACGTCCCCTCCTGCCGCAAGCCAGGTCGCTGCGAGCGCGTCGGCATCCTCAACGAACAAGTAAGCCGACGACCGCCGGTCTACTCGCGTATCGAGGTCGAGCTCCACGCCAAGATGAATCTCCGCGCCTTCAAAAGTAACGAAGCCATACGCGCCGCTGTGCCAGTGGCGTACACCGAAGCCAAGCCCGCGGTAGTAGGCAAGGGCCGCAAGCAGGTCACTAACTGGAAAGATCGGCGCTACTCGGGTACTCACGAATGCAACTTACCTCGCCGGCCCGCGCGGTGCCGGCCAACGGCTGGAGGTCAGGCGCTGGCCATCATCCGCGCCGCTCAAGCGCGCGGGCGGCGACGCCGCTAACAGCTGATTCGGCCTGGCGTCGGCGGCTGGCGTGCGTGCGCCGATGACCGCCGACAGCGCGCGGGCTATCAGGACCGATTCGGGGGCCTCGCAGTCGAGCGAGCAGACGTCCGGTTCATCCTGCGTTGGCCTCTCCAACGTGGCGAATTGATCGTCGATGAGCGAGGCGGGCATGAAATGCCCGTGGCGTGCGGCCACGCGCCGGCGTGCCGTCGACGGCGCGATGTCCAGGTAGAGGAAGAGCAGCGGGCCGGCCGCCCGCAGGCGGTCCCGGTAGCTCTTCCTGAGCGCGGAGCAGGCAACGATCCGGCCGGGCGACGCGGCCAGCCACGCCGCGATGGCCTCCAGCCAGGGCGTCCGGTCCTGGTCGGTCAGGGCTTCGCCGCGCGCCATTTTCGCTACGTTGTCGGGGCTGTGGAAGCTGTCGCCGTCGCGGAACTCACGTCCAAGCCGCCGCGCGAGCGCGGCGGCGATCGTCGACTTGCCACAGCCGGCCACGCCCATCACCACCAGCGGGACGTCGTACGCAGCGTCGGGACTCACCAGTCATGCACCGTCCCGTCCAGGGCCAGCCGGTTGACCGGGAGATAAGCCGCCTGGTAGGGGAACGCCGCCGCCGCCTCGAGGTCCACCTCGACGCCGAGGCCGGGGCGGTCACCGGGGTGCAGCAGGCCGTTTTCGAATCGGTAGCTGGTCTGGAAGACGGTCAGCGTCTGCGCGCTGTGGCTCGCGTACTCCTGGATCCCGAAGTTGTGGATCGCGAGTCCCAGATGCAGCGCCGCGGCCATGCCGATGGGCGAGATGTCGGTCGGGCCGTGGATGCCCGACTTGATCTGGTACATGGCGGCGAAGTCGAGCAGCTTGCGCATCGCGGTGATCCCGCCGGTGTGCGTGACCGCCGAGCGCACGTAGTCGATCAGCTGCTCGGTGATCAGCGTCTGGTAATCCCAGGCGCTGTTGAAAACCTCCCCCAGCGCCAGCGGCGTAGTGGTGTGCTGACGGACGAGGCGCAGCCCGGCCTGGTTTTCGGCCGGGGTGCAATCCTCGAGCCAGAACAGGTCGTACGGCTCCAGGCTCTTGCCGAGTCTCGCCGCCTGGATCGGGGTCATGCGATGGTGGCCGTCGTGCAGCAACGGCAACTCCGGCCCGTACTTGGCCCGGACGGCCTCGAAGACGGCCGGCAGGTGGCGCAGGTAGGCGCGGGTGTCCCAGAACTCCTCGGCCGGGCGGGCGACGGGGCGGCCCGGCTCGTAGTCGTACCGCTGACCGCTATCGCCACTTGCCACGCCGTAAACCTGACCGAGCCCGGGGACGCCAGTCTGGATGCGAATGGCCCGGTAGCCTGCCGCGAGATGCCGGTCGACCGAGTCGAACAGCTCGGGCAGGTCGCCGCCCGAGGCGTGCCCGTACGCGAGCAGCCCTCGCCTGCTCGCGCCGCCCAGCAGCTGGTAGAGGGGCATCTGGGCGCACTTCGCCTTGATGTCCCACAACGCCACGTCCACCGCGGCGATCGCGGCCATTGTCACCGGTCCGCGCCGCCAGTAGGCGCCGCGGTACAGGTACTGCCAGGTGTCCTCGATCGCGCCCGCGTCGCGCCCGATCAGGATCGGGTTCACGTGGTCCCGCAGGTAGCTGACGACAGCGAGCTCACGGCCGTTGAGCGTCGCGTCACCCCAGCCGACCACCCCGTCCTCGGTCTCAAGGCGCAGGCTCACGAAGTTGCGGCCCGGGCAGGTGACGACGACCTCAGCTGACGCGATCTTCACAGGCAACCCTTCGAACACAGGGCCAGCGGCCCGAAAGAGGATGGGACTTTTTCACCCATTATGGATAAAGAAGGATGTTATGTGCCGCGAGTCAAGCCGCCACCACCATCCGCGAGGCCGTGCAGGGCTGGTCGCGATCGTGTCGCGTCTCACAGCTCGGCCGGTTGATTCGTTAGTGCATGAACCGATAGTGTCCTAACAGATATCGCGCATGGCGATTTCTGATTCCGCCACGAAGGACGCAATGGACATCACCGCAGATCCGGGCAGCCCAGCCGAGCCGCCGGAGATACCGGGCGATCCGCTCGCCCTGGAGCGTCAGGTGTGCTTCGCCCTGTCGATCGCGGCGCGCAGCGTGCTCGGCATCTACCGGCCGATCCTGGAGCCGATGGGGCTGACCCACCCGCAGTACCTGGTGATGCTGGCCCTGTGGGGGCAGTCGCCGCTCGCGGTGAAAGAGCTCATCGAGATGCTCCAGCTGGACGGGCCGACGCTTTCGCCGATGCTGAAGCGCCTGGAGGCGGCGGGCCTGGTCACCAGGACCCGCGACCCGGACGACGAGCGCCAGCTCCGCATCGACCTGACCGAGCAGGGCCGCGCCCTGCGCGAGCAGGCGCTCAAGGTGCCGCCCGCGGTCGTGGCCAAGCTCGGGATGAGCCTTGGCGACCTGATGGACGTGCACAAGGGACTCACCGAGCTCAACGAGGCGGCCCGCCGGGCCGGCGTGGGGCCACTGCCCCCGCCCGCCGCCGGCAGCATCTAGCCCGGTCCGTCTGTCGCCGGCCCGGATCGTGCCGGGCAGGAAGGAAGACTGAAGTGAACAGCAATCTGACCCTGATTGTCGTGCTGGTGTCGGTGATTCACGTCGCCGTGCTCGCGCTCATGGTCTGGATGCGGGTCCGACGGACCGAAGGCGACGGCATCCCGGCCGCCGCCGCAAAGCCGGCCACGCCGTGCGCCCTGTGCGGCGAGCCGGCTACCGACTGGAGCTACGACGGGCTCGACCCGAATGAGCAGCTCGACCCCCACTCCGGCCGGGTCTGGTCCGCCGACTCAGCCCACTACCGGCCGCTCTGCGCGGCCCACTGACGCGGTCAACGACGATGCCCTGACCGTCAGGCTCGCCGCCGCGCTGGACTAGACCCGTGAGGTCGACGCCCGGATGGGGAGCGAGGACTTCGGGCTGTTCGGAACGACCGCGGGCGTCCCCTCCGTCTTCCGGGGCCTGGGGTGCGCGGCCGACGGCTCGCCGGGGACCCACTCGCCGCTGCTCACGCCGCGGATCGAGCCGACCCTGACGGCCGGGGTCAACGCGCTGGTGACAGCGGTCCGCTACGTGCTCCCGGTGGCCTGACCGAGAGGCCCGACACCACCACACGGATCAGCCGAGGCGACCCGCGCGCTGCTAGCTCTGAGCGTCTCGCAGTGCCCGCAGCAGCGGGATCGCCGCGATCTTCTCCGCGGTCAGGTCGTCCCACCGGATGCCGGCGTCCGGACGGGGCAGCGCCCCGGGTCGGGCCCGGGCGTTGATCACCCGCTCGGGCGTGACCACGAAGTCAAGCGGCACGTCGTGGCCGGTCAGCGGGATCGCCCCGGCCGGCCGGACCTGGATCTCGTGCACGGTGGTGACGGTCACGGTCTGCGGGCCGATCAGGCCCGCCGCCGCTGCCAGCGCGTACTCCAGGTCGGCGAAGCCGCCGCCCTTGCCCAGCCGCGCGCCGTCCTCCCCCACCGCGACGCAGCCCATCACGACCAGGTCGACCGGCGACAGCTCGTCCAGCATGACCCGCCGCGCAGATCGCGACGCGCCGCTGATGGACGCGGCCTGCCGGGGTGACTGCTCCAGGTGGGCGGGGTCCAGGGCGAAGAACGGCTCGCGTTCGGCCAGCCGGGGAACCGCCATGTAGACGATCTTGCCGTCCTCCAGCGCTCGCTGCCGGACCGGCAACTGGGCGGAGTCCGGATTCGACTTCACCGCCCCGGCGGCCTCCCAGAACGGGAGCGCGCGGAGTCGCTCCGCGGCGGCCTCGGCACCGGTGAAGTTCGGGATCCGGCCCGCCGCGCCGGGGAAGCGGGCCACCTTCGCCGCCCGCATCGCCGACCACACCTCCTCGCGGAGCGCGGCCTTGGCCGCGAGCACGTCGGCCGGGCCGCCGGCGTCCCGGTCATGCCGGGGTGCGGAACGGGGCATCCCCCCATCCTGCCCCACTCCAGGGGAACTCCGGCGTCGAGTCGGCGTCGGCGTTCGGGCCGTCCACCATGTCGTACAGCCGCCGACCCATCACCACGGCGCCGGTCTGCTCGAAGCTCTGCGCCAGCACCGCATCGTCGACGGGAGAACGGGGCTCCTCGAGCACCCAAGCGTGGATTGCCTCGCCGCCGATGCCGAGACCGTGCTCCTGGTCCGCGCCGACAGCGGTGACGTATCCGTCCAGCGACATTGAGATGTCGGCACTCACCTTGCCCATGCTCGCCCCTCTATGGTCTGTTGTCTGTCGTCCGGGTAGACCTAACAAGAGAGCAGAACTTATCGGTGGCGGTCACTGAGCGGAACAAGAGTCGCTCAGGGTCCGTTCGGCAAAACCAAAATCATTCATCCGAACGGACCCGCAGCTCCACGCCCACCCCACACGACTCCTGGGCCTCACGAGGCCCGTAGCGGCCACCCGACCCCTGGGCAACTTGGAAGACGACGGCGCAGATGACGATGACACCGCCCGTGACCGTGGCGGCGGGCGGACGCTCGATGCCGGCCAGCCACACCCACAAGGGACCGAGGACGTTCTCCAGTTGGGTGATGAGGGCCGCCTCAGCGGCCGGGATCAGTCGCGCGCCCAGCGACAGGAAGACCAGGCCGAGTCCCATCTGGACGATGCCGAGCAGGGCCAGGTAGCCCAGGTTCGCTCCGCCCATCTCGGCGACGTGCGCGAACGGGGCGAACACGAGCAGCACGAGGACCTGCGACAGGCACGTCGCCGGGGCCATCGACACGTCGGCCTTGTGCCGGGCGACGACGATCGTCGCGGCGAACGTCAGCACGGTGATCAGGGAGAACACCGTCCCGGAAAGGTCCGGACGGGTCGGCGCCCCGGCCATGACCGCGAAACCCGCGACCGCGACGCCCATCGCCGCCCAGGTTCTCGGGCGCACCGGGTCGCCCACCACCCGGCCGAGGAGCGCGGCCACCAGCGGGACCAGCGCCTGGATCACCAGGACGTTCGCGACCGAGGTGTCGTTGAGCGCGGTGATGAACGAGGCGGACGAGGCCGCCATCAGCGCCGCGATCGCCAGCCCTGGCCTGCCGATGGCGCGGAAGGCCAGGAGCACCTGGCCCCGCTCGGCGATCGCGACGAACACGAAGATGGCGAGGATCGCGAACGCCGCCCGCCCGGCGATCTGGGAGGCCAGGTTCAGGTGCAGCTGCCGCTGCAGGATCCCGGCCAGGGACCACATCAGCGCGGCCAGCGCGATGTAGGCCGATCCGAGCGAGCGCGGGCCAGACCTGGTCGCCGTCACAGCCACTGCAGCGGTCCTCCCGACGACCAGACACCCACGTCAATGTGAGGTTATCGGTCATCGCGGCGCAAAAGGTGCACGCGGAGTGCTTTTCAGCCGCCAGGGGTCGCCGACAGTTGGCTTCCATGACGGCGGCAGGGATACTCGGTAGTCATGACGGGGGCGAACGGCGACCTTCGCGGCGGCCTGCTCGTCGGCCGCGATGGGGAGCAGGCCCTGATCGCCACCCGTTTGGCCGACCGCGAGGCCGGCATCGCCATCCTGGTCAGGGGACCGGCCGGCATCGGCCTTCGCGCTGGCCGCGGCGACTCTCGACCTACTGGCCGACGCGGCGGCCGAGCAGCCGCTGCTGGTGGTCGAGGACCTGCAGTGGCTGGATCTGGCAACGGTCGGCGTTCTTCGCTTTATCGCCCGGCGCCTTGCCCACGACCCGGTCGTGCTACTGGCCACGACCCGGGACAACGAACCCGACCCCCTCCACGGCGCAGCTGCCTGCCCGCTCGATCTGAAGCCGCTCGGCGCCGACGACTCGCGTCGGCTCCTGGTCTCCGTCGCGCCCGATCTCAGCCGGGCGAGCCAGGGCACGGTACTACGGGTGGCCGAGGGCAACCCGCTCGCACTGGTGGAGCTGCCGAAGACCGCCAGCCCGACGCGGCAGGCGTCGGGGAGTCCCGAGTGGCTGCCGCTCACCAGCGCCTTATGGCGGCCTTCGCGGCCCGGGTCGAGCGGCTCCCGTCCGCCGCCAGGACCGCTCTGATCCTGCTGGCGCTGGATGACTCAGGTTCAGTAGCGGAACTACTCGATGCTCTTGGCACAGCCGGGGCGGCGGCCCAGCTGGACGTCCTCGAACCGGCCATCGCGGCGGGTCTCGTCCAGCTGGGGGTCCGCGCTCAGCGGCGTGGGTGAGCAGCGGCCCGCTTCTTGCTGTTATCCCTCCCGGACTGGCTGTCGGCTACGCCATCGACAGGATGTCGATCCTGTCGCCTACGTCGTTGACCGCGCCAATTGGTGTCGATGGCGTAGCCGACAGGTCAGAGGTCGGGTCGATGGCGTAGGTGACTGGCCAGCAGGCGAGCGGGCTGGCCGGTCACCGCGATCGGCCGCCGATGATTTTCCTGATGCAGTCGCGTCTATGACATGGCCCCCGTCAGCCCCTTATGTGCGCAGGAGACCAGACCATGACCACACAGATCGAGACGACCGCGCGGGAGCAGATCCACGCGGTGCTGAACGACGTCGCCGCCGCCATCACCGCCAAGGACGCGCGTCGCGCGATCGCCCATTACGCGCCCGACGTCGTCAGCTTCTCGCTGGCGCCGCCGCTCCGCTCCGCCGGCGACGAGGTCCGCGACCCGGCCGGCACCAAAGGCTGGTTCCAGACCTGGGACGGCCCGATCGGCTATGACATCGGCAAGCGGGTCATCGAGGTGAATGGCGACGTCGCCTTCGGCCACGGCCTCACTCACTTGACCGGGACGAAGACGGATGGCGAGCGGGTGGACCTGTGGTTCCGGTCCACCGTCGGGCTCCGCCGGACGGCCGCAGGCTGGCAGATCACCCACGAGCATGACTCCACGCCGTTCTACATGGATGGCTCGGACCGGGCCGCCAATGACCTGCAGCCCTGATCCGAGACCTCGCCGCAGATCAGGCTGTCCGGGTGGCGGCGCAGATGGATAACGTGTTGCCGTGGAAGTGAACCTGACCAGCGGCATGCCGGAGGCAGCCGCGCTCGACGAGGCTCGCGCCGTGTACCTGGCGGCCTTCGGGCAGCCCCCGTACGGCGAGACTGCCGAAATGGGCCAGCAGTTCACCGAGCGGGTCCAACGATATGCGCGCGAACGCGAGGGCTTCCGCCTGGTCACCGCCCACGACGATGACGGGCGGATGACCGCGATCGCGCTCGCGGTCCTGGCCAGGCCGGGCAGCTGGTGGCGGGACCAGGCAGCCGCTGCCCTCCCCGAGTCGCTCGCCGACCGCTGGCTCGGCGGGCTGTGCCTGGAGGTAGTCCACTTGGCGGTGATTCCCGACGTCCAGGGGCACGGCGTCGGGCGGCTCGTGCACGATGTGCTGATCGCCGGGCGTCCGGCTCCGACCGCGGTCCTGAGCGTCCACCCGCTAGCCGAACCCGCCCAACGCCTCTACCAGAATCGTGGCTGGACGGTCCTGAACAGAAAGTTCCGTACCCAGCCGGAGCAGCCCCCGTACTTGGTCATGGGCCGCGGGCTCTGACACCGCATCGTGGCGACTGGTTCCCCGGTCGCGTCCTAGTCCTCGAAGACCATCGCGACGGTCACGGCGGTGGCCGCGCGGTCGCACCAGGCGTCGAGCTGGGCGACATCGTCGCAGGACTCGATCAGCTCGCGCTGCGCACGGGTGGGGCGCAGACCGCGGGACTTGAGGACGCGGAGAACAGCCCGCGCTTCCCCGCGCGCCTCACCGTGAGCGATGCCTTCCGCTGCGCCTGCGGCGCGGCCCTGCTGGTACCAGCCATCAACGAACTTGCTTTTGTAGGTGATGCCCATGAGCTCCTCCAGGTGTTCGTGGGCAGCGTCGGACGCTACGCCCAGGATAATGTCACACAAGCTCCGGAAACGAGCGCCTTCAGCGCCGGTGGCGGCAACAGCCGCGACGACGCGGGCGCGGCCCTCCTCGGTGTCCAGGTTGACCGCGCCGATGACCGCGTTGAACAGAACGAGGTACGGGCTGGCGTCCGCGAGCGAGGGGGCTGTGTCCCGGTCGATGACGATCGGGACGAAGACCAGGCCGGGGTGGCCGGTCGCAATAAACCGGCGGCATTTGTCCGCCTCGGCTGGATCCCAGCAGGCGACGACCAGAACCGCCCGCGGGCACTTGTTCGCCTTCCTGGCGGTGGTCGCGTAAACCGGCCAGCTCTGGTTCTTGTCGTCTGACGCGCGGCCCTGCGGCTCGACCACCACGGCGATCAGTCGCTCTCCCGAGACCGCGTCGGCGACGATCACCACGCTGTCGGCGGTGTACTTCTGCGGCTTCGGTTTCCGTGTCCTCATCCGCTTATCGCGGCCGTTCGACCGTGGCGTGACGTCGCTCATGTCCTCCGACCCAAGGACAGCGGTTACCTCCGCCGGGAGCGCGAAGGTCCCGACATGACGCAGCAGCTCAACGCCAAGCGGCGGGTGTTGGCGCACGAGCTCGACGAGTCCCTCGTGCTGAATCGATGGCATGTCACCAATGTACATGCAGATAGCCACTGTGTACGACGTTCTGACACCAACTGTATAGCATTCGAACTGGTGGTGGCAACCTGTTGCGGTAACTTCCTCCCCAGGGCTGCGCCACAACGCGAGCGTCGGCTGCGAGCCTCGCGCTGACTCCGTAGACCCGAACCATCAGTCAGTGGCACCCGCCTACGCAGTCACGCGACTGATGACATGGGCCACCGGGGCCTTGGCTCCGCGCTGGCCGCTCACGCGGTCGCAGCCGCCGGCGACGCGATCGTGACTCTGGACCACAGCGCGAAGGTCACGTCCTGGAACCGGGCGGCCGAGCAACTGCTCGGGTTCAGCCGCGAGGACGTCATGGAGCA
>Ga0302326_10019794_pt1 | contig 13872 bp, 11 predicted proteins | sample Palsa_T0_3_FD_202264 | JGI IMG/M metagenome (GOLD analysis project Ga0302326, IMG submission 202264) | Peat permafrost microbial communities from Stordalen Mire near Abisko, Sweden - Palsa_T0_3 | ecosystem: Environmental > Terrestrial > Soil > Palsa > Peat permafrost | place: Sweden: Abisko... | reverse complement strand
AAAAGCGTCTGGCACGGATCCTCTTGTTGATGGCGGAATTCGGGAGGTCACGCGAGCCGCTGATGAGAATTCCAAAGGTGTCGCAGGAGTCCCTCGCCAACATGATTGGAACGACTCGATCCCGGGTCAGCTTCTTCATGAATCGCTTTCGCAAGCTCGGTTTTATCGATTACAACGGCGGCATCCACGTCAACAAGTCCCTTCTCAACGTGGTTCTTCACGATCAGCCGTCCGAGCATGATGTCCGGAAACCGCCTCCTGGCTCTAGCGAACGGTTAATCTAAACCAATCCAGAATAATATCGCCGACGCCCAATCGTTAGAATCGACGCCGTTGTACGACTTTTGCGTCTTGCCCGGGTCCCCAGCTCAGCGATATCGACGCTTATTTTCCATCGGACACGAAATCAATCCAAGTGAACTTTAGGAGTAACGGACATGCCAGGACGCAACCTGTCGAAATCCCGCTGGTTTGGGTCGAACCGTATCCGTACCGGCAGACGCTGTACGATCTTGACGTAGTTCCCCGTTGCATTTTCCGGGGGAAACAGGCTGGACCTGTCTCCGGTAGCGGCCGGCATGTACTCGACCTCGCCATGAAAAGACTCATCGAGCGAATCCACTTCGATGGTCACGCGCTGTCCGACGCGCATCTTTCGCAGTTGCGTTTCCTTGAAGTTCGCCGTCGTCCAAACATTCTCCGTCTGAACCACCACGATGAGCTGCTGTCCCACCGAAATCCTCCCTCCTATCTCCGCACTGCGCTGGCTGGCGATCCCGTCAACCGGGGCTGCAATATGGCAGTAGCTTAGATTAAGCAGCGCAGTGTCCAGCTGCGCTTTAGCTGAGTCCACGTCAGCTTTGCGAGAGGCGACATTTGCTTTCTGAATTGCCACGTTGCGGGGTGAATTGACTTTGTCCTGAGAAAGTTTGCTCTGCTGCTCGCGAAGTTGCGCCTTGCGTTCGTCGACGATTTTGGCCGAAGAATCAGCGACAAATTGGGCCGACTGGACGGCGGCTTCTCCCGAACCGGAGTTCGCGACGTACTGGTCGTATTCCGACTTGGCGATTTCGTCCTTATCAACCAACGCTTTGTAACGCACCAGATCCAGCTGGCTCTTTCGGTTGTTGGCCTCGGCCTGGAGGAGCTTCGCGGCATTGCTGTCGAAGTCGCGCTGGGCGCTGGCTACGGCGGCCTCGTCGTTGATAACCCCCGCGTCGTCCACATCGACCGTAGTCCGATTGGATGTCACCGTGATGGGCACGTTGGGATTCTGGGCCTCGGCCTGCGCGACTGCTTGTTGGTAGACGGCGCGCGCCTGCGCAACTTGCACTTCGTAGTCGCTAGGATCCAGATCAACCAATGGCTCGCCCGCCTTTACCGGCTGATCATTCTCCACATAGACCGCCTTGACCGTCCCTGCCACGCGAGAGGCAATCGAGTTGAAGTATCCATCCACCTGAGCGTCATCGGTGGACTCATAGGTGCGGGAATATAGCCACCATCCGACCACAGCTACGAGAAGAACGATTCCGACGCCGACGCCGAGCAGTATCCGGCGCCGCTTGGTTGCGGGATCCATGGGCTTCTTCTCTTCCGAGTCGGTTTTCTTGCTCTGCTCGACCTTGTCCTGATCGGCCTTGTTCGGCTCGTCCTTTTTTACATCGGTAGCTTGCGGCTTGCCGTCCTCCGATGCGTTTGCCTGGTCGCCGGGCTGCCGCTGTTTCAGCTTCTCGTCTTTTTGGCGGTCAGCATCGGGCAAGTTCTGAGAGTTCGAAACTTCTGGAGTGATGGGAGGCATGGTCAATTTCCTTTCAGCATGTTCGGAATGAACTGCTCGGCTTGTCCGGTCGCGCGGGCCAGACTGACACGGGCAAGATTTAGCGAGAAAAGACTGCTGACATAGTCGCGCTCCGCTGAGGCGACGATTTCCTGTGATTGCACAACTTCCACTGAATTTGTCACGCCAGCCGCGAACCGGTCGAGCGATTCAGTAAGAGTTTCGGCCGCTACCCTGCGATTTTCTGTCGCCACAGCGATCTGCTCGGTTGCCACCTGGAAATCCACATACGCTTCTCTAACATCCAGTTCGACAACGCCCTGCTGATCGGCATATTCCGCTTGCCGCAGGCTGAGTGCGGCATCGGCCTGATCCACGTCGGCTTTCACGCGGCCGCTTTGAAAAATAGGGATGGTAACGGTAGCCGAGGCTTGAAATACAGAGGCTCCCTTGTTTGGATTTATCCCCTCAACTCCGTAGTCGCCGCCGACCCCGAAGGAGGGAAGATATTCCGCCTTCGAAGCTCGGTCTGCTTCCTGCGCGGCCTTTAATTGCAGGCGAGCGGCTTTAAGATCGAAACGGTTCTCGAGTGCAATCCTGACCGACTCTTCAACAGGGACAGCCTCTGCCACTTGGGCGGGCAAGTCTTCACTTAACGTGAGCCCTTGACTCACGGGAAGACCGATCAGTCTGGCCAGCTGCATCGTTTGTTTCACCAAATCCGCGCGCAACGATGCGAGCCTCTCCTGCTCGGTGTGAAACTCCACAAAGCTTCTGTTGCGGTCAATGACGGGTGTCGTCCCAGCCTCGTGCTGGTCCTCCGCTTGGTTGAAAGTCGCCTCGGCCTGCTTTACCTGCGCTTCCTGCGAAACGACGTTGGCTTTGGTCGCGAGGACTTGAAGGTAAGTTCCACCGACCGCCAGAATGATGAGTTCGCGTGCATCCTCAGTGTTCATTTCGGCCGCATCTGCCGAAGCTCGCGATTGGCGCAAGTTGTACAGCGAGGTCATGCTGAGGTTCTCGCTGACATTTGCGAGCGCGCTATAGTAGTGAAAAGGACCGACCGTCGTTGGAAGCGGCATTGCGCCGAACACGCCAGTGCTTAACCCTTGGGCCTGGAGATCTATTTTGTCCACCGTCTCGGACATCGTCCCATAAATACTCGGAAGCATCTGGCTGAGCGCTGCCAGGCGCGCTCCGCGCAGTTGGCGGGCCGATGCATTCGCTTCGACCGATCCCAAGTTGAAGCGAATGCCGCGCTGGATCGCGTCCGCAATGTTCAAAGTAAGAGGGCTTTGCGGCGGATTTGGATCGGGAACGCTGCCCTGGTAAGCACCTGACACCTGGATTGTGCTGTTCAAAGTGTCGACGCTGGAACCCCCTCCGTTCCCATTAGAGGTCTGCTGCGCCTGAGCGCCACCGCCGCTCTGGCTCCTTCCGGATAGCGGCACCTGCTGCGCCTTCGGCATTGATGCAGGCTCTTGCTGGGCCAAGCTGCTACCGCAGGACACGGCGATGGCGCTCAGGACTAGACCGAAATATAGAAAGTGGGTCCTGAGGCAATGGCTCCCGCCATTTTTCCCGCGCACGAATGCGACTGAGACTAGATCGAGCAGGTCCGCCATTATGCCGCTCCCTCGCCCGCTGGGGCTCCCTCGCCGGGCTTGTTATTGCTCAACAGGAATGCGCAGAACACCATCCCCACCGCCATCCAGCCCAACAAGCGATAGACATCTACGTATCCCATCGCCAAAGCCTGTCGATTGAGCTGACTGTAAATCTGTCCACGCGCCATCGCTTCCGCCCCTGGGCCACCACTCACACCCGCATACACGTTGGTTAGCTCATTGATCCGCTGGGTAAAGACTGGATTTCCAGCCTGCATATGATCCGCCAGGCGGTTTTGGTGAAACAGCGAACGATTAGTCACAATAGCTCCAGTAACTGCAATAAAGATGCTGCCTCCCACGTTCCTCGAAAAGTTGATGATTCCCGACACCTGATTGCTAGCTTCTTTTGGCAGGCCCATATATGCGGCGTTTGTGATCGCGATAAAGCAAACCGGTATGGGAGCCACCTGTAGCATCCGCAGCCAGGAACCAAAGCCGAAACTCATCGTCAAGTTGACATGGGTGGAGCTGTAGTAAAAGGCGAAGGCAAAGAAGGCGAAGCCGCCGATGGCAAGGTTACGAGCTGAAAACTTGTCGCTGGCGATTCCCGACAACGGCGCAAGCACTAAAAGTACAAGGCCCCCGCCCGTAAGTGCCTCTCCTGCAAGCGTCGCCGTGTAGCCCAAGAGCTGCTGGGAGAATTGCGGCTGTAGCACGGTGCTCGCGTTGAGAACTCCGCCAACCAGCAACATAAGGAATGCGCAAATAGCAAAATTCTTGAACTTAAATAATTTTAAATTCATGATCGGGTTCTTCGACTGCCACTCCCGCCAGATAAGACCGATCATGCCGGCCACAAACAGCAGCGCGCAAACGCGAATGAAGTTCGAGGCTAGCCAGTCATTCTCCTCCCCCTTGTCGAGCATAATCTGCATGCCCCCCATGGCGACGGTGAGCAGACCGAGGCCCATATAATCGAGTTTCTTCAAATTGGCCAGAGTAGCTTTAATCCATGGGGGATCTTCGACGAAACGAGTAACCAGGACGGTTGCAAGAATTCCGACTGGAATGTTGATATAAAAGATCCATCTCCACGAGTAGCTGTCGGTAATCCAGCCTCCGACGGTTGGCCCGATGGACGGAGCCAGCACGGTGACGAGAGCATACAGAGCAAAGGCCCGCCCACGCTTTTTCTCCTCGAACGAATCCGCCATGATTGCTTGTGCCATCGGTTGCAGACCACCTCCTCCGGCGCCCTGGACCACGCGACAGGTCAGCAGCATGGGAAGTGAGAAGGAGATACCACAAAGAAAGCTCGAAACGGTGAAGACTGCAATGCACGTGAGAAAAAAACGCTTGCGGCCGATAACGCTGGATGCCCAGGCTCCCAGAGGAAGAACTATAGCGTTCGATATGAGATAACTGGTGAGCACCCAAGTCCCTTCGTCGGAACTGGCGCCGAGGTTGCCGGCAATGTGGGGCAGCGCGACGTTAGCGATGGAGGTATCGAGCACCTCCATGAAGGCTGCAAGCGCAACTGTCGCCGCAATGATCCACGGATTGAACTTCGGCTTCCATTGTTGGTCTGCGGGCGGAGCCACTATAGTTTCCTCAGAAATCGGTGGTTGCGCAGTTTGAACGTATCCACATTTGCGACGGGCAATAGCCTGTTATGAAATCGGGACGTTTGGCCTCGCAGGGGCAGCATGCCGGACGAGGAGAGCCTCCTGATTTGCAAACCCGCCCGCACTCTGGCAAATCCCGCGCCGTCAGGATATTCATGGGATCGGAAGAGGGTCCCTGAGTGGCCTGCATCGAGCGCGCCGAAGATGATGCTCCACGGTTTCGAGCACGCCATTTTTTGCACCGGGGCTAGTTTTGACGACAAATCACCCGCTTAAGATTTTCTGAGCATCCTGTCGATCTGAATTGCAGTCGCATGGACACTGCAAATATGCCACTGCCCCAATTTCAATACTGTTTCATTCAGCTCACAACTGTGGCCCGCCAGGGCCCGTAGCCGTACTACCTTTCACATGGGCCCGAACCACTTCAACTAAAATGGGAATGTGTTCCTTATTGGTCGGAAACGCTCCTCACGAGCGTTTAAAGTGGCCCTCGGGCCACTCATACGCGGATAGGCTCGCCGCTTTTGGGGACGTTCTCGAGTTCTGTTTGCCGAGAGTGCCTGTAGGGCTAGTAACGACGATCGTAAGAGTTGCAATGAAGAGTTCTACCTTGCTCGGGCACAGCTTAAGGACGTATACGTGGAAGATGTTTGTGTGCTTGGCACAGCAGCGATGGCTCTGTTGATGGCGGTCTCACGTCGCAGGTCTGTACAATCATAATGATGGGTCTGCTGCGTCTATAGGCCTTCAAATATGCGTGTACGTACATAAGGCAAGGCACAGACTTGGAGATATGCGCATGGCACTCCGAAAAAAGAATTTTAGTAATAAGCAACTCGACATATTGGCCAGCGAAATGGAAAAAGCTCTTGCATGCTTGGAGGGCCGGTGGAAGATGATTATTATCTCGCGTTTGTGCGCGAATTCCATTCTTCGGCTTTCTGAATTAGAAAGAGCCATACCAAAGATTTCGCAGAAGATGCTAATCCAACAGCTGCGAGGACTTGAACGGGACGGTATCGTCCGGCGGACAATGCATCTACAGTTACCTCCAAAGGTGGAATACGGGCTCACTGGAAGTGGAGAAGCCCTCAAGCCAGTGTTCAAAGCTCTGCTCGATTGGGTTAAGTTTCGGAGAGACGGAGAATCAACGCCTAAGTTGCCTGCGAATATGAAAGGACTTGCTGAGGGACCAGATGACTCTAAGGGCGCGAGTGGTGTGTAAGGAGCGTCCTTTATCGCCTTAGTCGCAACCTTATCCGTGGTGGCGACGCCGCCGCGCGGTAGCTCGACCGCCGCCGTGTGTGCATCGTGAAACTGTCTCACTTTAGGGGTTCACTCCACGGGGGCTAAAAGCATGGGACGGACTAGGAGTAAAGTTGGAAAGTGCTTTAGAATGAATCTCGCACTTCATGTCGGGGCGTAGCGCAGCCTGGTAGCGCGCCTGCCTTGGGCGCAGGAGGCCCGCGGTTCAAATCCGCGCGCCCCGACCACTGATTTGTTTTCTATTCGTGCAGGACAACGCTCAATAGCGAGCTATTGATGTGCAGGCCGCCGTTATAGCGGATGAAACCCAGTTTCTTGAATTTGTTCATGAAGAGATTGACGCGTGAACGGGAGGTGCCGATCATCTCCGCCAGCGTCTCTTGAGACATTTTGGGGAGCACTCTTTGCGGTTGGTTTTGCTTTCCGTAACGAGCGAGCAGCAAAAGCGTTCGCGCCAGGCGTTTCTCCGTGGAATTGAACAACTGATCGACCAGGTCTTCCTCGATGCGGATATTTCTCGAAAGCATGTAGGAAATGAAACGGTCGGAGAGCGCATGTTCCGCATGCAGTACGCGAACCATCTCGTTCTTGTCGATAATCAGCGCCGTGGTCGGAGCAATCGCCACGGCCGTTCCCATTCGCTTGAACTGGCCTGCCAGGCATCCCTCGCCAAAAAAATCGCCCGGCCCGAGAATCGCCACGACAGCTTCTTTTCCAGTTTCATTGACGACGCAAAGCTTCACGCCGCCGCGCTGGATGTACAGCACATTCTTGGAAAGATCGCCCTGCGTGTAGATAATCTGTTTTCTTCGAAACTCCACCACCTTTCTTGACAAGCCTGCCGAATCAAGAAAAGTCTGAGCGTCAAACGTTGCGTGTCGACGGGTTTTCATATGATCTGTATGTGCTTTGCCGCGAGGCCTTACAATCCCGGGTTATCGTAAATCCTGCTGAAGCGCATCCACAATCAAACACGCCTGCTAATCAGCGGTTGGTTGTGCAAAAGGAAAACGTACCAGAGCGGAACAGCGCCTTTTCTCTAACCGCGTGAGGCCACAATTAAAAATGCCCGCGCACAGAACAGAAGAAACTCGCAAATCTGGCCTTATGTCCGATTTGGAACAGATCCATTTCCTATTGAGGCACAGCATGTAAGCTACGCCACACGCAAGGAACGCCTGAGAGGAACGGACCTATGTTAGACACGCCCGAAACGCAAAGCGTCCAGTTGGATCTGAATAAGGCCTTTGGATATGCGGTGACTGTAGCCTGGGAAGGATTGATGAAACCTGCCGAGCCATGTTCGGTGCGCGTGGAATACTTCTCTGCGCCTGGGACAGCCCTGGATCGTGTGAGCGTCTGGTCGGTCGGAGCCGGAGGCCATCAGGATCTGGTATGTAACTACTGGACACTGGCGTCTCCGGCCCATGCCTGCGGATTGCAGTTCGGCAGGAAATACGATTCGGCGCGGCTGGGCGAAGCCTTAACTTTCATTATGAAAAACCAGGGACTATTCACACGTGCCGCCGACGCCGGCAGTCACGGCTTGATCCAGATTCAAACGCCGGATGCAGACGACCGCACAGAAGCGGCTGCCTGGCTGAAGGGGCTTCCGGAGCTGGACAACCAGGCAGGCGCGGGAGGCGCTTCACAGCCACCGAGCGATCATGGCAAAGACGAGGAGGCCAGACCACGAATGGATGGAGAGGGATATCCCCACGAAAGCGCCGCAACGCCCGCGATACGGCCTGGGCAACCTACCGTCCACTGAAACTTTGGCCAGTCACGAAGCGCCGTGAGCATCGCCAGGGACAGCGCGGAAGCATGATGTGTTTGTCCCGCAGGTCAGCGCGTGCTTCTCGCCACGATATAGAGCAGGCCAAGAATAACCACCGGAATTAGCGCCATGGCCACGTAGAACAATGCTGTCTTGTGCCAGGTTGAACGGCGCTTTCTCCAATCACGCAGTTCCGGGCGCTCGGCCACGCCAACCTGATCCTGATTCTTGAGGTCATGCGCGAATTCTCGAGTGCTGGCGTAGCGATTGGCGGGGTTTCGTTCCAAAGCCCGGTAGATAATTTCCTGAAGCTGCGGCGTGATGTCGGGATTGCGCTCACGCGGGGGAATGGGATTATTGACGAGACGATCGTTCATGATGGCAAAAGGATTGGGGCCCTGAAAGGGGACCTCGCCGGTCAACATCTCGTACAGCATGATCCCGAGCGAATAGATATCGCTGCGGGCGTCGCCGCGTTTGGACTTGACCTGTTCGGGAGAGATGTAGTCCGGCGTGCCCATGGATTTTGTGAGATTCGCAAAAGTCAAACGCCGCATACTGGCGCTGCCGGCGATCCCGAAATCGATGAGCTTGATCCGGTCGTCGGGTCCCACCATGATATTTTCCGGTTTCAGATCGCGGTGCACGACGCCCTGGCTGTGGATGTAATCCAGCGCATCGCATATGCCGATGGTGATGCGAACCGCGCGCTCTACCGGAAGCGTCTTCTCCCGGGCGAGGATTTGCCTTAGCAGCTGGCCGTCCACCCACTCCATGACCATGTAGACCCTGCTGCGTTCCGGGTCATCGAACACTTTCATCACGGCGGGATGATCCAGCTTCTTGCCGATCTCTTCCTCGCGCTTGAAGCGGTCGAACAGAAGTACGTCGCCTTCGACTTCCGGATGCGGGATCTTCAGGGCCACCACGCGGCCATTGCGGTCGTCCTTGGCGCGATAGATGCTGGCCATGCCACTGCGAGCAACCAGGCCCTCAATGGCGTAATGGTCGAGTTTGAAACCGGGATGGAGGGGACTCATCGCAAGAGCGGCGAAACATAATAAACGGGCGCGGGTCCCGGATCAGCGGGTTGTGTGGATCTGCCCACGGTTCTTAACTCCTGTTCCGCCGCGAACCGCGGATCAGGTTGGCGTCCACATTATGGCTAGCGGTGGGATGGTTAGCAAGCGGTACCAAGCGCCGGCGCGGGTCTAATTTTAGACCATCGCCGGGCCTAGTGTTTTACCGGATGGAGAGCGTCGAGGTCCAGATTCAGCTCCAGGATGTTTACCCGCGCCTCGCCTAGAAACCCAAATTGGCGTTCCTCGGTATGACCGGAAATCAGGCTGCGCACTTCGGCTTCGGGGATTTGGCGTTCGCGCGCCACCCGTGGAACTTGGAACTCCGCCGCCGCAGGTGACACGTCCGGATCCAGCCCCGAGCCCGAGGTCGTGACCAGGTCCACAGGCACGGGCATCGACGGATTCTCGGCGTGCAACTTCTGCACGTCGCCGTTGACTCGGTCGATCAAGGCCTTGTTGGTGGTCGCATAGTTCGAACCACCGCTGGAGGTAGGATCGTACCCGGTTCCCGCAGCCGATGGACGCGAGTGAAAATAGCCGGGGCCCGTGAAAGCCTGGCCGATAATCCGCGATCCCACGATCTTGCCGCTTTTCTCGATCAATTGCCCGTTGGCCTTGGCGGGGAAAAGAAGTTGCGCGAGCCCCGTGACCACCAGGGGATAGATCACGCCCAGCAGGACGGTTGTCACCAGCGTGAATAGCACCGATATGATCAGATTTTTCTTCATAACCTTTCCCCTAAACCAGGTGCAGGCCCGTCAGCAGCATGTCCAGCAACTTGATTCCCACGAACGGGGCGACCACGCCGCCGACTCCGTAAATCAGCAGGTTCCGGCGCAACAGCGCGGCGGCGCCCATGGGGCGATAGCGTACGCCGCGCAGGGCCAGCGGAACCAGCGCGATGATAATCAGGGCGTTGAACACCACCGCGGAGAGAATCGCCGACTCCGGCGTCCGCAGGTGCATCACGTTTAAAACGTTGAGCACCGGAAAGGCGCCGGCAAACATCGCCGGGATGATGGCGAAATATTTGGCCACGTCATTGGCCACGGAAAACGTGGTCAGCGATCCACGCGTGATCAGCAACTGTTTGCCGATCTCCACAATCTCAATCAGCTTCGTGGGATTGGAATCCAGATCCACCATGTTCCCGGCTTCCTTGGCGGCCTGCGTGCCGGTGTTCATGGCCACGCCCACGTCAGCCTGCGCGAGTGCCGGGGCATCGTTGGTGCCGTCGCCGGTCATGGCCACCAGTTTGCCCTTGGCCTGTTCCGCCTTGATCAGGGCCATCTTGTGCTCCGGCTTGGCCTCCGCCAGAAAGTCGTCCACGCCGGCCGTCTTGGCAATGGCCGCGGCGGTCAGCGGATTGTCGCCGGTGATCATGACTGTGCGAATGCCCATGGCGCGCAACTGGTCGAAGCGCTCGCGCATGCCTCCCTTTACGATGTCCTCCAGCTGGATCGCCCCCATGACCACGCGGTTCTTCGCCACCAGCAACGGCGTCCCGCCGGAACCGGATATCTCTTCCACGATTCGCTGCGTTTCCGGCGGAACGCGATTGCCGCGTTCTCCCACAAACTTGGCGATGGCGTCCTGCGCGCCCTTGCGAATCTCCAGGCCATCCAGGTTCACCCCGGACATCCTGGTCTGCGCGGAAAACGGAATAAACTCCGGGGTATAGGTGGCCAGCTCGCGCCCGCGCAATCCGTATTTTTGTTTGGCCAGCACCACGATGGAGCGCCCCTCGGGGGTCTCATCGGCAATCGAAGCCAATTGCGCGGCATCGGCCAGATCCGTATCGCTGATGCCGGGAGCCGCAAAAAAATTGGTTGCCTGGCGGTTGCCCAGCGTAATCGTTCCGGTCTTATCCAGCAGCAAAACGTCCACGTCGCCGGAAGCCTCCACCGCCCGGCCGGACATGGCGATCACGTTGCGCTGGATCATGCGGTCCATCCCCGCGATGCCGATGGCCGAGAGAAGCCCGCCGATGGTCGTGGGGATCAGGCAAACCAGCAGGGAAACGAGCACGAAAATATTTTGCGGCGCCCCGGAATAAATCGCGTAGGGCTGCAAGGTGACCACCGCCAAGAGGAAAACGATGGTCAGTCCGGCCAGCAAAATGTTTAAGGCAATCTCGTTGGGCGTCTTTTGCCGCGACGCGCCCTCCACCAACCGGATCATGCGATCCAGGAAGGTCTCCCCGGGATTCGAGGTGATGCGCACCTTGACCTCGTCGGAGAGCACGCGCGTGCCGCCGGTCACCGCCGAACGATCGCCGCCCGATTCGCGAATGACCGGGGCGGACTCTCCGGTGATCGCCGATTCATCCACCGAGGCCACCCCCTCGATCACTTCCCCATCACCGGGGATGAATTCTCCCGCGCTCACCAGACATACGTCGTCGGCACGCAAATCCGAACTGGCCACATTCTCTGTCGAGCCATCGCGCTTCAGGCGTCGCGCGATGGTCTCGCTGCGGGCCTTGCGGAGGGTGTCCGCCTGGGCCTTGCCGCGGCCTTCGGCCATGGCTTCGGCGAAGTTGGCGAACACCAGGGTAAACCACAGCCACAAAGTGATCTGCAACTCCCAGCCGAAATTGCCCGCGTGGTGCGCCGCGTCGCGCACCAACTGAATGGTGGTCAGCAAGGCGCAAACCTGCACCACGAACATTACCGGGTTCTTGAGTTGCACCCGCGGGTCAAGCTTGCGAAAAGAATCGAGGATTGCTCCTCGTAAAATCTTGGGGTCGGCCAGGGACAACGCTTTCGCTGGTGCGTTTTCGCTCATAAATGCCTCAGAATGCCTTCCCCGCCTGCAGCAGCAGGTGCTCGAGAATCGGCCCCAGGCTCAGGGCCGGGAAAAATGTCAGCGCGCTGACGATCAAAATCGTGGAAATCAGGAGCGCCGTGAAAAGCCAGCCGGTGACCGGAAAACTGCCCGCCGATTCCGGCGTGATTTTCTTCTTGGCGAGATTTCCGGCGATCGCCAGGATGGGAATGTGCATGAAGAACCGGCCCATCAGCATGGCGATGGCGCCGCTCACGTTGAACCACAGGGTGTTGCCGTTAATGCCGGCGAACGCCGAGCCGTTATTGCCGACCGACGACGTGTAGAGGTAAAGCATTTGCGAGAGACCGTGCGGTCCCGGGTTGGAGATGCTGGAAGTTCCGAAAGGTTTGACAATGGCGTAGGCGGAAAAACCCAGAATCGCGAAGGTCATCACCAGAATGGACAGCATGGCCATCTGCACGTCATACGCCTCGATCTTCTTCCCCAGGTACTCCGGCGTCCGGCCCACCATCAACCCGGCGATAAACACGGCGATTATCACAAAGACCACCACGCCGTAGAGTCCCGATCCCACGCCGCCAAACACCACCTCTCCCAGCATGATGTTGATCAGAGGAATCATGCCTCCCAAGGGGGTGAACGAATCGTGCATGCTGTTGACCGCTCCGCAACTGGTGTCCGTTGTCATCGTGGCGAAAAGAGCGGAGTTGGCGATCCCGAAGCGCGTCTCTTTCCCTTCCATGTTCCCGCCGGGTTGCGTGGCGCTGGCCTGCTGATCCACGCCGGCCAGCAGCGGATTCCCTTTCGATTCCGCCGAGTACGCTATGGTCACTCCCATGAGGAATAGCAGCGCCATGGCCGACCAGACCGCCCAGCCGTGCCGCTGCGAACCGGTCATGTATCCCAATGTGTAAGTAAGTCCCGAGGAAATCGCGAAGATCATCACCATCTCGAGAAAATTCGTGAAAGGCGTGGGATTTTCAAACGGGTGCGCGCTATTGGCGTTAAAGAATCCGCCCCCGTTGGTTCCCAACTCCTTGATGACCTCTTGGGAAGCCACGGGACCCTGTGCGATCGTTTGTTCGGTTACCGTCTGCGTAGTGACCTTGCCGTCCGCGCCGGTCACCTGCACCGTCTGCGGTTCGGTCAACTCCGCCGTGGTATAGGGCTTGAGGTTTTGAATCACCCCTTGCGAAACCAGCACCAGCGAGCCCACTAAACAGATCGGCGCCAGGACCCAGAGCATGCAGCGCGTCATGTCCACCCAGAAATTCCCCAGCTTGTCGGTTTCCTTGCGGGAAATGCCGCGGATGATCACGATCGCCAGCACGATCCCCACGGCTGCCGACGCGAAATTGTGATAGGCCAGCCCGGCCATTTGCGTGAAGTAGCTCATGGTCGATTCGCCGCTGTAGTTTTGCCAGTTGGTATTCGTGGTGAACGAGACTGCGGTATTGAACGCCAGAGCCTGCGGCACATTGGCGATCTTCTGCGGGTTGAGCGGCAGCCAGAGCTGCACTCGCTCGATCAAGTACAACACCGCCATGGACACCACGCTGAACAGCAGCATGGCGATTGTGTATTCCGTCCAGCGCATCTCCTGCTGCTCGTCCACGCCTGTCAGGCGATAGATGAGTTTTTCCACCGGACGGAGCGCCGGCTCCAGAAAGGTCTTTTCGCCGCTGAACACACGCGCCATGAAGATGCCCAGTGGTTTGGTGATGGCCAGAACCACCGCGAGCACCAGAAGAACCTGCAACCAACCATTGGCGGTCATCAGAATTTCTCCGGCCTCAACAGCGCATAAAACAGGTAAAAGCATATTCCCGCACAGATCAGTAAGAGCACCGCGTTGTCTGCACTCATTGTGATTACCCCTATTTCAGCCGCTCACAGGCATATACGTACAGTACGGCCACGACTCCAAAAATCGCCATCG
>Ga0302326_10019793_pt1 | contig 13872 bp, 8 predicted proteins | sample Palsa_T0_3_FD_202264 | JGI IMG/M metagenome (GOLD analysis project Ga0302326, IMG submission 202264) | Peat permafrost microbial communities from Stordalen Mire near Abisko, Sweden - Palsa_T0_3 | ecosystem: Environmental > Terrestrial > Soil > Palsa > Peat permafrost | place: Sweden: Abisko... | reverse complement strand
TTCTGGATGAAAATTTGCTTCTTTGGCTAGTGCTTCCCACGTTTGAATTCTTGCAAGCCGACCACTCATAAACCAGTCCTTGGCGGCTCAATCGTCTTACATGGTTTATCGACAAAAGAGTTATTAAATGAAGCATAAACCCAGTTTGCTCACGCATCTTTCCCATTGTTATTTACGCCCTTCAGCTAAATTTTTGAACGGACACAGTGTGGCTTTGCGCGGCGAAAAAGTCACCTCCCCTTCTGGAAGCCAATTACTGCGTTTGACTGGGGTAAGGCGGAGGATCGAAGTGAATCACGTTTTCACCTGGCTTGGCGTAACTGAGGCGTTCCCGGGCCAGGCGTTCAATGGTGGTGGGATTCTGCATGGCGCGCAGGTCGGCCTCTAATTTTTTGCCAGTTTCCAATTCCTTCTCTATTTTGCGGTCAAGAAGCAATTCGTCGCGGCGGAGGCGCTGATTCTCGCGGATGACCGGCTGGTACCAGAGAAAAATGCCCATAAGACTGGCGACGACCAATAAGGTCAACACGAGTCGAAACAATTTGTCCCAAATGCTTTGGCCTGCGTTCAGTTGCGCGATTCAAACACGATCAGGGCGCGAATGGAAGAGAGAAATGGAGTGAAGTTTTTTTGGCGCAGACCGATAAAAGAGATGAAATGACGGAATTCCTTCCAGAATGATGGGTTTTTCCTTGTCCCAGCAGGCACGGAAGCTGCTATGCGTGTAATATGAAAAATTCAAGCAGTTCTTTCTTGCATTTAAATAGGGGAACTCACTATAAGAGCGACAGGCTGATCCATGACCGTGTTGAGCACACATCGCAGCAGGGGAAAACAAAGGACAGGAATGTCGGTGGCGACGCCCGCGCGTACGTCAAAAAACAAACGGATTTGTGAGGAGGAATGTTCGATAGATTGATGCACTGCAACTAATATGGCCATACGAATAAACCTCTTGGCCGAGGAACAAGCTGCGGAAGAATTGCGCCGTAAGAACCCGGTAAAACTTGCCATTTGGGTGGGAAGTTTTCTGGTGGCCCTTGCGGCTCTTTTCATTCTAAAGCTCCAGCTTGACATCAATTTCAGCAAGAACGACTACAATGGGGTCGATAAGCAGTGGAAGGATAATATCGCCAAATACGCCGCCGTGACCAACAACATGGCAAAAATTGCGGAAATCGACAGAAAACTCAATGCTCTTGACAGATTGTCCACCAACCGCTTTTTCTGGGCTCCCGTGCTCAACGCTCTCCAGCAGACGGTCATCAATGACATTCAGGTCGTAAGGATTTCCGGCGAGCAAAAATACGTCAAGGAGGAGGCCAAATTCATCGGATCAGGCGCAAGCAAACAGCTCATCCCTGGGAGTACGTTGGAAAAAACCACTCTGTACATCGACGCCAAGGATTACAATGCCAACGCGCAAAATTACGATAAATTCAAAGAAACACTTTCCAGCTACGATTTCTTTGTCAAGAATCTGCAGCGTGGTTTTATTTTGGACGGCACGCTGAGTTCGCCCAGCGTGGATCCTGCCGATATCAACCGGCAATTCGTCGTTTTTAGACTGGTTGCGCACTTTAAGGACGTGCCGCGGCAATGACGAAACTTTCAAAAGCCCAAAGGGAACAATTGATCGCCATTGCCATGGGCGTGGTGGGGATCATCGCGCTGCTGTGGTATTTCGGCATTGTCGCCAAACAACAGGAGTTGTCCAAAACACAAAAGAACACTGCACAGATGCGGGACACCCTGGCCAAGGCTCAAAATAAGATTCGCGAGGGGGAAGAAATCGCCACGCAACTTCAGGTTCGCCAGGAGCTTCTGGAAAAACGGGAGGCCATGTTGGCTTCGAATATCGATCCTTACTCCTGGATTATCAATACCATCAACCCGTTCATTCAATCGCGCAAAGGAGTGAATTTCTATCATTACTCGCAGCCGGACATTACCGACTCCGGCATTGTGCAGGATTTCCCTTATAAATGGGCCACGTTCCATCTTGAGGGAAGCGGTTATTACCACGACTTCGGCAAATTTTTCGCCGACCTGGAGAATAATTTTCCCTATTTCCGGGTGCAAAACCTTTCTCTTAGCGCCAATACGGCAGCAGGAGCCGAAGCTGAAAAGCTTAATGTGAGTTTTGAATTGGTGGTGCCGATCAAAGCCAGCGATACACGATGAGATTGAATATTTCATTTTGGCAGGGTATTCGGGTTGCGACCGCAGCCGCCTTGGTTTTGTGTCTGGCCTCGGCTTGCAAGCCCTCGGCTCCGCCGGCCGCTGCGCCTAAGCCGGTTCCGGCCAAGCCCGCTCCCATGGCCGCCGGCACCAACCTGACGACAGTTGCCTACGTTTCCGTCTTCGACGAATTAATGCCGCCCAAAGGCAGAGACCCGTTTTTCCCCAATTCCCGTCGTCGTGATCCTGTGCCGGTCATACCCCGCAATGAAACACCTCAATCCGTCGCAGGTGAGCTTCAGCTTAAGGGCGTGATTGGATCGCCCGGTCATCGCACTGCGCTTATTAATAGCGCCATTTTGGAAGTGGGAGAGCAAGATACTGTGCGTGTACCGAGCGGACGCGTGAAGGTAAAATGTTTGGAAATCGGCGAGGATTATGCTGTGGTTCGGGTTGAAGGTGAAGCACAGCCCAAAAGATTAGTGTTGAATAAGAAAGGCTTTTGACGCACCAAGGCTGCGTCAGCCGCGCCCAAAAATGTTGAGATTGCATAAAAGTTATATGAAAATCGAAAACCTCTTAGCGGTAATCGTGGCGGTGCTTGCCACGTGCCAGGCAGTGTCTGGCCAACCCCAAACACAATCGACACCACAGTCGCCGCCGTATGCTCAAACCATAAATCCCTCAGGCCAAACCACTGGGCCTGCGCCTACCCCTACCAATGTGGTGGTGCCTGAACCGCTGCCGCCGCCGCTGCCGGAAGGGCGATCCGTTAATTATGCGCCATTGGGGGTGCCCGATACCATTTCCCGCGATGCGCCCGTGGTGGAAGGCACAGTCACAGACGTGACCTTCTCCGACGTGGCCTTGACCGACGCCATTCGCTCGCTCGCCCTCCAAGCCGGGTTGAATATTATTTTTGACCCTAATCTGTTAGTCGCGCCGGACGGGCATCCCCTCCCCCCACCGCAAGTGACGGAAAAATGGCGCAATTTGACTGCCATGCAAGCGATGCAAGCTTTGCTGGAAACCTGGGGCTGGCAATTGGTTTGGGATTCCCGCACGAAGGTGGGACGCATCACGAAGAAAGACCTGGCCGCCAAGGAACCCCTGGTCATCACGGTCGTCCAATTGCGCTACAGCACTCCCAGCAACATTGTCAAAGAAGTGGAAGGCACCCTATCCCCCGGCAGCGCGATCATTCGCGATGATCGCACCCGGCAATTGATTGTGCGCACGACGGAGAGAGAACTTTTCGGCGTGCAAGCGCTCATCGCCAAACTGGATTCGGCCACGCGCCAAGTCCTCGTCGAAGCTCGGATTGTGGAAACCAGCAAAGACATTACTTCGGCCAAAGGCGTGGATTGGACTGGCACGCTTGCAGCGCAACACATCAGTTTTGGCAATGGTTTGACTCAAGGCTCGACCGCATCGGGCACGACCATTAACAGCGCCTCGGGTGGATCCACCGTTTCGCCGGGCGGCTCCACTATTTCCGGCGGCTCGGCTTCGCCCATAACCTCGCTCTCCAGCAATGTCACTTCATTCACCAGCACGATTACTGGAGCGACCTCGAGCGGCGGAGGCTTCTCCGTCAACACGGCTCGCGGCATAAGTCCGGCCACGGCTTTTCTCAATGCGGATGGTGTTCAGGCCGTGTTATCCTTCCTGAACACGGATAATGACAGCAAGACCATCGCTTTTCCGCGCACGGTGGCGCTGGATGGCGTGCCCACGACCCTGGCCGTGGTGCAAAACGTCCCGGTCTTCGTGCAAACCCAAAGCGCTCCCGCCGGCGGCTCCGCCTCAGGCTTGGCCACCATTCAACCTAATTACGACCTGACAGTTGAAGGGACGATCCTCAATGAAGTTGGTGTGAAGTTGACTGTCACCCCGCGCATTGCCGGCCCAACCAATGTGATCCTGGATTTGAAGCCTGAGATTTCGCAGCAATTGCCGGGCTTCGTCAGTGAGACATTGAACGGCCAGGTAAACCAAGCCCCCAGCTTCAGTCGCAGCCGTATTGTGACCCAAGCCTCCGTGCCGAGCGGCTACACGCTGGTTTTGGGCGGCTTGGACCAGGACATCGTCAACAAGACCTTTACCAAAGTGCCGTTTTTCGGCGACATCCCTGGCCTGGGCAGCCTCTTTAGAAGCGATACGAGGACGCACAATGCGGAAACGGTCCTCCTCTTCGTCACCCCCACGATTGTTAGTGATTCGGATTACCAACTGGCTGATAGCCATTTTGAAAGGCGGAAACCGGCCTCAGCCTCCGCGCAAAATGAATCGGCTTGGGACACAGGTGAGCCTTACGACTGGACCAAACCGAAGAAAGTCGGCCCTGATTATCAGCCTTAACAAGGTTTGCAACTATGAGTCCTATTGACAAAAACAAGGGAGACCGCGGGAAACCGCGGATTGGGATGAGCGCAAAGCTGGCCTTGTTAGGCTGGCTGGTGGGTTGCTCTTGCGCGACCGCCCAATCATCGACGCCAATAGCAGTCGATACCATCGGCGGCGGAGTGCGGGTGGAATGCGGGCCGGCCCAAGGCTTTGTCGGTGGCAACACGTTTGAAACGGCGCAATTCAACGCGCCTTATGCTTGCGCCCTGGACACGAATGGCAATTTGTGGATTGCTGACAAAAACAACTCGGCCCTTGAACAGGTCAGTCAGGCGGGGAATAAGACCGTCAGCGTCACGACGCCAGTCTATGCCACGAATGGGTCTTCGGGCCATGTCACTACCAATTATCATTCTTTCACCAACATCACGGGCGTCGCCGTGGACCCCGCTAATAACCTTTACGTCATGCTGCCTTCGCCTCCCGAGGTTTACCAATGTGACCTTTCGTCGTCGAGTGCTACCACGCTTAATGTCCTTTCATCATTGTTTCTGGCGAATGCCACAGCCAGTGCGACCGCCATGGCTGTGGATGGCCGTTCCAATGTGTTTCTCGCTTTTTCAGATGGGTCTATCTTAAGAGTTCAATTGCTGGACACCAATCCGCCCCCAACTATTTATCTGGAAGATTATGCGATGGGAATTTCCCCGGCGGTGCATTACGTTGTCAATAAATACAATTGGCAACCATCCGGTTTGGCCGTCCTGGCCGATGGGCAATTGGCCGTCAGCGACACTTTAAGCAACGCGATTTATGTTGTCTCCACCAACGACCTCGCCTCCAACAGCGGACCGCATCTAATGACGGGCGGGCGTGGAGCCGGCTTTAACGACGGATCTCCTGCTTTCGCTCAATTTAATCAACCGTCCGGCTTGGCCGCTTCTGGTGATGGCAGCCTAATCGTATGCGATACACTGAATAATCGAGTGCGCGCGGTGGACTTGAACTCGAACACCACCACGCTTTATGGAACCAGCAGCAACGTCTGGACGACAACTTGTTGTTCCTGCGATCCAACCCTATATGCGGGTTGGGTCGATGGCACTGCCGGTATTACATCCAATAGCGCTTCGGGCCGCGAGCCTTCCGGCGTGGCCATTGCGCCAAACGGATTGCTTTTCGTGACGGAACTTTATTACAGCCTGATTCGCCAAGTCACGAACACCACCTTTTCGCCGGTCAATCTCCAAGCCTCTTTGCCGATAGCAGTCACTCAACCCGCCACGGCCGTTACGCTTTCGAGCGTGACTTTAAACGGAACTGTGAACGGTGGAGACACAGCATCCTCGTATTACTTTGAGTACGGCACGAATACCTCCTACGGAAATTTCACCCCCACCAACACCCTTGCCACCAACTTGACCGCCGCCCAGGCGGTTTCGGCGACACTAAGCGATCTTGCCCCGGGCACCACCTATGACTTCCAATTGGTGGCGTATAATGGTCTCGGCTACAGCTACGGCGGTAATTTTACCGTCGTCACTCTGGCCGAAGCGCCCACGGTGAGCACACTGCCAGCCACGGACGTTGGGCTGAGCAACGCGACTTTGAACGCCAGCGTCGATCCTAATTCTTCCCCAACCTCGGTTTACTTCCAATATGGCCTCACCACCAATTTTGGAAGTATCACCCCGATTATTAATTTGACCAGCAATTTGACCGGCAATCAGTCCATATCGTGGACCTTAAACAATTTAATTCCGAACACGAACTATTGGTTCCAGGTCGTGGCGCTCAATAGCGGTGGCATGAGCCAGGGCAGCACGCTTATTTTCAGCACGGTGCTCCAAAGCAGCTTCTCCGCCACCAACGCGGTCGGTTTTCCCCAACCTCTATTTGCCGGTCCGGGCAGCCATCTTTACGTTCCGGTAACGGTTGATCTCACCACTAACGTCACGCTGCAATCTGTGCAATTCCGCGTCGAAATCACTCCTAACGGGTCAGCCCCCGCGCTCTCTTCGCTGGATTTGCATCCAATAACGCCCGAGGATTTTGTGCCGTTGTCTGGACCCGCGCCTAACGACGCGCCCGTTACTTTCAATACTTTCTCCTATACGACCTCCAGCAATGGACAGGGCTTGCTGATCTCAACCGAAGGCGGCACCTCCGGGCTGGACATGACTGGTTCCGGCGTGGTGGTCTTGCTGCACTTTGCAATTCCCAGCACCGCAACTTTGGGTCAAAGCTATTCTTTGAATGTCCTGGCTCCCTCCGGAACTTCCGATGGCCAGCAGGGCACGGTGGGCATGACCAGTTTGCCGATTCAATCATTGACTATAACTGACCCTGCTTACCTAGCCGGCAGTTCTTCTCCCAGCACGGGTTATAACGCCGGGCAATTTGGCGACGGCACTTTGAATAACGCCGATGTCAATAATGCCATCTACGCTTCCGCCGGCATACGTGTTCCTCCGTCTGACAGCGACGTTTTCAACGCCATGGACGTCTATCCACCGGATTCCGCAGGGCACGGCGGCGATGGTTTTATCAAATTGCAGGATTGGGAGACGATTCTGGGACGCTCCGTCGGTTTGGCAATTTATCCGGGAATGGATACAAATAATTACGAGCGCTTCTGGGCCACAGGCGATGTCAACTTTCCCTCTCATGAAGTCGTGTATTGGGGACCGGGCGATCCTCCGGTGCCACTTTCGCTGGAGCCTGACGCACCTTCGGATGGTTCCAGTCCGCACAAGCTTGATTTGACAAATCCTCCGCCAGGCTTGGTTTGGTTCTGCCAGGCGTCAGTAGGCTCAGGGACAATCACCAATGCTTCGGCGGGAAGCACCTATGAGCTGCCCGTCTATGCCAATGTCTTGCCCGGCTTTAGTTTGTCAGCTTTGCAATTCCGCGCCATCGTCACCAACAGCAGCAGCTCACCATCTTTGACTTCGATTCAGTTCAACCCGGCCAATGGTATGACTGCTCCTACGGTCCTGCCAGGACTTGCGGGGAACGACAAGATTTATTACTGGGCGTTCGGGTCTTTTTCCAGTCCGCTGCAAAACAGCAACTATCTCGGAACGATCTCGTTTACCGTCCCGGTTGGCGCAAGCTCGGGGGCTAATTACGCCTTACATTTCTCGTATGTGGATGGCGCGCCCGATTCTTCAACCGAGTATTCATTTGAAAGCCATCCGGGCAACGTCTGGGTGGATTCCGTCGCCCAGCAACCTGCTTCCATCACTTCCGACGAATGGAAGATCGCCTTCTTTGGCAGCCTGACCAACAGCCAATCCGCCGACCTTGTAGATGCGGACGGGGATGGTGCGGCAAATTGGCAGGAATACCTGGCCGGGACCAACCCCACCAATGCGCTTTCTTGTCTGAAATTCAGCAACTCCAGCCTTTCCACCAACGGCGTGGCCATAAACTGGCTGACCGCTCCTGGCAAGACGTACGTATTGCAATCCAGCGCCGCTCTCAACGGCGCTCGTTGGGCGGCCATCAGTACCAACAATGGCGATGGCAACAATTATCAATTCGTCATTACCAACGCGGGCGGCATCTCCCGCTTCTATCAGATTCTTTTACAGCCATGAACCCTCTTAAATGCCATCTCAAAAAGACATGCTTTGCCTTGAGCGTTTTGGCTGCGACCCTTTTGGGTTTACCGGCTCGCGCGCAATTCGTCAGCACGGTCGTTTCCAATAATCTTGGCCAGCCAGCGGGTGTTGCGATTGATTCCAGTAATATCGTTTATATCACCGACCCCGGAAACGATCGCATTGCCAGGTTTGACCCGTCTAGCGGCTCTTTGACAACTTTGGCGGGATCGGGAGCTTATGGAACGAACCTCGGCATAGGCCAGGCAGCCAGCTTTGTTCTCCCGCAGGGAATTGTCGCGGCTCGAGGCGGATTAGTTGTCTGTGATGAGCAAAGCCAGTTGATTCGCTTTGTCAGTTTGGCCGGAGCCGTGGCGCCCTTGGCAGGCCAGCCCTATATTATCGGCCAAGGCAATGGGCCTGCCGCCTCAGCAACTTTCAGCTTTCCGACCGGAATCGCAGCCGACAGTGCGGGCGACCTCTTCATTGCCGACTCCCAAAACGCCGTCATCCGCGAAATCGACACCAATAACAACGTCACGACTGTCGCAACTGGCGACTATGCGTTTGATCTGCCCAGCGCGGTGGCTGTGGATCCCTATAACAACATCTGGGTAGCCGATTCCGGTCAAAGCGTTATCTGCATGATTAGCAATGGCGTGGTGACAGTCGTGGCCGGTATAGCTGGGCAACAGGGCACCAACGACGCGCTAGTGGCCACGGGCGCACGATTCAATACCCCCTCTGGTTTGCTCTGGGTCAGCCCCAACAACTATCTCCTTATCAGCGACACCGGCAACAACACTGTTCGCAGTCTGTTTTTAACTAATTTCAACGGCGCAACCACCTATGCGGTGCAAACTGTGGCCGGTCTCCCTGGCCACGCAGGATTCGTGGATGGCTCCCTCGCGGTGGCAAAATTCGACCAACCTGTCGGGTTGGCTGTAGATAATACCGACGTCGGCTTTTACGTGGCTGACAGCGGCAATAATGCCGTGCGTGTCTTGCAGCCAACTGAACCTCAGCCGCCAGTGACAGCGCCAGTGCTTGGTTATGTTACTTTTCCGCCCAATGCCAATCCGCAATACACCTCGGTTTTCGTGCCCGCTTCTTCTGCTGTTTTCAACAATCTTACCAATATTGCCATAGAAGCCGAACAAGGAACCGAGACCTTTGTCTCTTACGGTCCAACCGGCACAGTTATCCCTCCGCCCGGCCCAGATACCGAGACCGCCCCGATTTATCCTGGCGACGGTTCGGCCCCGTCCAGCATTGCTTCCATAATATCGCCCAATCCGGGCACTAACGATATTACAATCCTTGCCCAAAGCGTGCAATCCGGACGACGCTCAAGCGCTATCGTCAGCGCGCGCTATCAATTCATCACGGCGAATCCGGTTATCACCGGTGACAACGCCGCCGATGTCCTTTTGACGGATATAACCCTGGGCGCAGACCTGTATTATACTATTGATGGTTCAGCCCCGACTAACGACGGAAGCAGTATCGGGCCTCTGAGCAGCGGAACGGTCCTGTCGCTTAATATTACCAGCAATGTTGATCTCCAAGTGCGCGCCTTTACCATCGGGCTTGCACCCAGCCAGGCGGTCAGCAACGAACTAACAATCTCCAATGTGATTGGGAACCAGTTAACCTGGGGTTTTCCCAGCGGCCCAGCTTCCACCCATTTTATTACCGGACTTAACCTTCTGTTCCGTGCTCCGGTGGCTTATACACAGGTGCCAAGCAGCCTCCCGATTTATACGTTCCAATTGGACATGAGCGTGACTAACAATGGGCCGGAGCCATCGCCGGATTTCGGATTTGTCTCAGACTTGGTCGAAACCTTTGCTCCGCCGCAATATACCAATATTCCTCCGGCCATCTACTTTCACGGAGTTACCAACTCCGGCATCATTACCACGCAGCCGGACACTCTTGAAACCTCATGGCTCGTGACTACGCCGATAACAAATCTGTATTTCAGCCCGTCATTGCTTGCTGAATCCCTCGCGGCCGACGCCACATTCACCCTTCCCAAGGCTGTTGTTGGAACGCTTTCATTTGTGGTGCCCGGCGGCGCTGTACCCGGCGCTCCCTATACCCTCCAGCTCAGTTATCCGTCGGCCAGTTCTTACGTTAACCCGTTCGACATCCTGCAAGAGCCTCCGATCAATGTTTTTGTGGAGGCTCCAACGAACGGCCCTGTGACCGGCACGGGTCCTAACGCTGTTAAGCTGGTCACTGTCCTTACTAATAACGCGCCTGCCAGCGCCCATTTGGTGGGCGACGTTGAGCCATGGACTTGGTACAATATCGGAGATTTTGGCGATGGTTTGCTTTTGGACGAGGATGTCATTCAAACTATGAGACTTGCCGGCGACTTTTCATTCGCGAACACTCCTTATTTTGATGCAATGGATTCATCCAACGGCGCGACCAACAACTATTACACGGCCAGCGATACTTTCGTTGACACCATCGCCAGCGGCGATGGCCTAATCAACGTGGACGATGTCTATGTGACTCTGCGGCGTTCGCTGGACCCGAGTCTTGCCAACTATTCCCGGTATTGGTCCGGCACAAGCTGGGTGCCTCAGGTGTACCCAAATTCCGTCCAATTGAGCCTGAAGTCCTTCCCTTCCAAGCTAGGCTTGAGTAGCCCTCGTTACATTTCTGTCGCGGCTGACCAAGTTCAGGCTGGCGGCAGTCTCACTGTTCAAGTGCCCGTTCGCGTTCTGTCAGCGGATGCACTGCCGGTACGTGTCTTTATGTTCAATGCTGTGATTGAGCCGTTGGATGGCTCCCCACCCGTTACTAGCCCTGTCACTCTTACTGCCGTCACCAATTTGGGCTCTCCTTGGGGCACTGCGTCACAAAACGTCAATAATTACATCGCTGCTTGGTTGGACTCGACGGTTGCTGGCGTCAGCGGAACAAACATTCTAGGCACTTTGAATGTTACGTTGCCGTCCAATGTTAACGCCAACTCCGCCTATTTGGTGCATTTTGAACATTTCTCCGCCTCTCCCAACGGCTTGGCTCTTTTCCATTCCACGATCCAAGACGGATTAATCACAGTCGGCAATCGCACCACCTCCAGTTGGCACGATGGAATTCCTGATACGTGGCGCTTGCTGTATTTTGGGACTGTTTCCAACGCGCTTTCCGCAGCCGGGGCCGACCCTGATGGCGATGGGGCCTCTAATTGGCAGGAATTTGTCGCAGGCACCAACCCTCTGGATGCAACCTCGGTTTTTCAATTCTTACCAGGCCTTTCCGCTTCCGGGTCTGGCTTCACCCTGCAATGGCCGTCAGTGGTCAACAAAACTTACTCCGTGCAATCTTCCTCCTCAACCGACGGTAATTGGACTACAGTCGCCTCCGGCCTGATTGGCAACAGCCAGTTTTTGCAATGGGCGGACACCAACGCGTCTGCCAGTACCCGCTTCTACCGCGCTATCGTGCAGTAACCAAGTTTCGCCAAAGGTGGGGATTTAAGCCAAGCTGCGCCGCCTCGGTTTTTGCCACGCTTTGAGAAACACGGCGATCTGCTATTGGATGGCCAATTCCTGTTTGATGCCGAATTTTTCCACCCGCTTGCGCAAGGTGGCCCGGGTGATGCCGAGCAACTTGGCTGCCCTGACTTGGTTTCCCTTGGTTTCCAACAAGGCTTGAATGATCAATTCCCGTTCCACGGCGGGTAAAATTTTCAGCTTCGGATTTTCCCGCGCCCATTGGAAAAGCATCCGGCTTACTTCCGCCATATCCGCCGGCTTGGCTTCCGAAGGTGCGACAGGGGGCGGGTGCGCGAAGAATTGCGTGGTGGAGTGCGAAGAACCGCTGGAAATTAACGGCGGGAGATCGCTCGGCAAAAGCACGTCGCTCTTGGCCATGACGATGGCTCGCTGGACCATATTTTCCAATTCACGCACGTTGCCCGGCCAATTGAATCGCTCCAACGTTTCCACGGTCGCGGCCAGGATGGATTTGGGGGGACGTCCTTGGGCCTGGGCGAATTTCTTCAAGAAATAATTGACCAGCAACGGAATGTCTTCGCGTCGTTCGCGCAAGGGCGGAATATGAATCCGCACTACATTGAGACGATAGAACAAATCTTCCCGGAATTCACGCGTCGCGACCGCCTGCTCCAGCGCCCGATGCGTCGCCGCGATCACGCGCACATCCACTTTGAGGGTCTGGTTTCCACCCACTCTCTCGAACGAGCCGGATTGCAACACGCGCAAGATCTTGGCTTGCGTCGTCAGCGCCATGTCGCCGATTTCATCCAGAAAGATCGTGCCGCCGTCGCATTGCTCGAACTTGCCGACCCGCTGGGCCGTGGCGCCAGTGAACGCGCCTTTTTCGTGCCCGAATAATTCGCTCTCCAGCAGGTTCTCCGGAATGGCGGCGCAATTGATGGCCAGGAACGGCAAACCGCTTCGTTTGCTGTGATGATAGATGGCGCGCGCGACCAATTCTTTGCCCGTTCCACTCTCACCGGTAATCAACGCGGTGGCATTGCTGCCAGCTAATTGCCCGATAATTTTGAAAACATTTTGCATCGCCTCGCTACGCCCAATGATGCCCACGTCGTAATCCTCCGATTCCAATAATGGTTCGTAAGAGACGACCTCCTTCATGTCCCGCGCGGCCTTAAGCGCGTTGAGCACAATTTGCTTCAAGCGCGGCACGTCGAAGGGCTTGAGCAAGTAATCGTACGCGCCGAGTTTCATGGCCTCGATGGCGGTTTGAGTCGTGCCGTAGGCGGTCATCATGACCACCATGAGTTTGGCGTCGATCTGGCGCAAGCGGCGCAGCGTTTCCAATCCGCTTATGCCGCCCATGCGCACGTCCATGATCACCAGGTCGGGCTTCAAACGGGGGATGATTTTTAGTCCCTCCTCGCCGCTGTTGGCCGTGGTCAATTCGATGTCGGGCTGGTCAAAAATGCGGCGAAAGGAGTACTGCACATCCGCCTCATCGTCGATCAACAGGAGTTTGTCCATAATTTCCGTTTTATTATTAACAGAAGCCGCGCCTGGACTCAATTCTCCTTTGCGTCCTCGCCCTCCTGGGTGACCTCACTCAAATGCTCCTTTTGGCGAAGTCCCATATAAATAAACCCGCCTATCAGACTCCAGAGAAGCCCCTGCGCCGAGGCAATTAAGGAAGCTGAAAGAGCGCCCGTTTTTGGTACATTGATCACGCCCAACATAAGGACGAAAAGATTTTCGCGCACTCCCAGCCCGTTGGGCGTAATAGGAAGGGACGAAATACACAAAATCATCGGCACGATGGCGAAAAGGGCCAGGGGTTGGATATTTAAAGCGAGTCCATGGCCCAGCACAATAATCTGTCCCACCCAAAGGATGTTTACGACCCAGGAAAGAGCCACCGTTTTCAGCAAAAAACTCTTTTGCTTTCCGAATTGTCGGCACGAATTCACAGCGCGCTCCAACACATCCCCTTTGGGCAGGCGGCGCAAATATTCCCTTGCGCGCGGTAACCCTTTTGAAATACCGCCCCAGAAAGCCAATCCGAGCACCACGCTCAATCCCAGCAGCATCGCCAAAATGAAGAGCGCAGGCACGGCCACGTCGCGCGAGCTTGTCAACACGGTATAATTGGGAATCATGAACAGGACCGCGAAAAGAAGCATTGACCACAGCCCTATAAGCCGATCCACAAACACCGTTGTCACCGCTTCCGTTTTCTTGTGATGCGTTTCGCGCGCGGC
>Ga0302326_10019791_pt1 | contig 13872 bp, 15 predicted proteins | sample Palsa_T0_3_FD_202264 | JGI IMG/M metagenome (GOLD analysis project Ga0302326, IMG submission 202264) | Peat permafrost microbial communities from Stordalen Mire near Abisko, Sweden - Palsa_T0_3 | ecosystem: Environmental > Terrestrial > Soil > Palsa > Peat permafrost | place: Sweden: Abisko... | reverse complement strand
TGGCAGCCGCAATCGCCGCCCGCGCCGCCGCAACATTCTTATCGAATAGCTCGAGCACGTGTTTCTGCGACTCCGCCACCGTCGGCTTACGCGCGAGTTCCCCGGCCGGCCGCTGCGCCAGATCGAACGCGTCGCTTTGCATCACGCTCACTCCCATCCCCGGCAGCTCCGCAATGTGTCCCGCCAGCCGCCCAAGCGTCATCGACTTCTCATGCGGTTTCCAGGCCAGCTTGTTCTCCGGAATCCGTTCCAAAGTCCGCCGCGCCGACGCCATTTCCAAATCAAACTCTGGCAAAAACTCCGCACTAACCCCCATAGCACCCTCCAGAAGTTTTTGAAGAAAGAAGAAGCCCTATGTAGCGACAGCCGCCTCGGCTGTCAGCGAGCGAAGCGAGATTCCAGCAAACTGGACGTCCCCGCACAGTCGCCTTGGATGTACCAGCAACCGATTCGCTTCTCGAAAGTTTATCAGGAAGAAGTTTCTTGAGAAAAGAAAGCCACTAAGCCGCCCTGTGGGAGAGAAATCCGTGAACCCACCAACCAAATCAACCCAAAGACCGCTCAACAAATTCCACTATTACCAACCTGGTTCGCACGAAATTCAAACCTTCCCCAGCGTTCAAAATTCCACTTCCATCGAACGCCACGCTCAACAAGTCGACAAACAAGCGCCGCAAGCCCCGATCAATCCCACCGGTTAACTACCCAGATAAGTATCAATCCGAATACCCCGTGACTCTCTGTGTGCCCTGTGGTTATGTTCCTGACCCATCCGCTAAAAAAAGTGGCAGCCCACAAAGGCCGCCAATCCAATAACTGAGAACTGAGAACTACCTTCCTACCGCCCAGCCGCCGCTGCCGCCGGCAACATTCCCGCAATCGCCATCCCTTCAATCCGCGCCAGCACATTCTCCGCGCTAGCCCCGGTGTCGGTACACGCATCCACATAAGGATGCCGGCTTCCATCCGCGTGCATCACCAGCACACTAACTCCCGCCAGCGCCTTCTTCACCATATACGGCAGATGATGCCGGTCATTCCGGCTCAGCGTCGGACCCAATACCACCAGGTCGAACCCGCCCTTGCCAATCGCCGTTTCCACTGCCTTTCGCCCCACTACCTTCTGCACCGTGTGCCCGGCCTTCTCAAACGCCGCTGCCGTAGCCGCCTGTGCTTCCGCATCCCCTTCACCATAAAGAATCTTCAGCTTCGCTGCTGTCGCCATGAGTCGTCGTCCTCGCTCGGTACCGGTGTCACCCACCCGGTACTCGCAACTCACGGTAGCAACCCACCCACCCCCGGAGTACATCACCGAAGACCAGCGACGAACGGGCCAATCCAAGCTACTAGTGTGGGGATTGTTAGCGTAGGAGATGCTCTTGTGGGGACAGCCGCCCCCGGAAAGCCCTAATCCTTCCTACCCAAAAAATCAGAACTCAAATCCTCTTCCACTCCGCCCGTTTCGGCGCTACACTCTTGCTCCGAGGGGTCTCCCATGTTCCGCGCTTGCTTGGTCGTCGCCGTTCTCATTCTGCTCGCTCTCACTGCCGTCGGCTCGGCGCAATCCGCGCCCAGCTCCACCGCCACCTGCAATCTCGACGACGGTCGCCAGGTCCGCCTCAACTATAACGCCGTCAGCGCCAAGAGCGACAAAGCCCCCAACGGCAAGGCGTGGGCTCCCGGCGGCGCTCCCATGACTCTCTTCACCGAAGCCCCGCTCAGCTTCGCCGGTTCCAGCATTCCCATGGGCGCCTATAGCGTTTACCCCATCCCCGGCAGGGACAAGTGGAGCCTCGTCGTCAACAAGAACGTCACCGCTGGCTCCCCCTACGACGAACGACAGAACATCGCTCACGCCACCATGGAGACCGACCAGATGACCGAAGCCGCCGACGCGCTCGAAGTCGCCTTCGCCCACGTCGGCTCCCGTTGCACCCTCCGCATCTACTTCAACAAAACCGCCACCTTCGCCGATTTCATGGCCAAGTAACCGCAGCTGCGTACAGAAATTAAGGATTGTCATCCTGAGACATGCGGTCCGCAAAGCGGAGCACATGTCGAAGTCGAAGGATCCCTGTGCCGGAACCGCTGCCTGTGCACGCGGGCCGTTTAGCGCAAAGCCTTTCTTCAGGCACCGATCCCCATTTTTTCTGAGACAATTCCTAATGCGCCACGTACTCACGCTCTTCCTCGCCGCTACCGCTTTAGCCCAGCCCAAGCCGCAAACTCATCCCTCCCACACCACTGAAAATCTCCGCGGCGTAAGCGCCGTCTCGCGCCAGGTCGCGTGGGCCTCCGGCACTCACGGCACCTATCTCCGCACCACCGACGCAGGCCGCACCTGGATCTCCGCCCAGATCCCGGACGCCGCCGCCCTCGACTTCCGCGCCGTAGCCGCCTTCTCCGCCGATGAAGCTTTCCTAATGCCCGCCGGTCCCGGCGACCAGTCCCGCATCTACCACACTACTGACGCCGGCCGGCACTGGCAGCTTCAATTCACCAATACAAATCCCAAAGGTTTCTTCGACTCCATGGTTTTCTGGGATCCAACCCACGGCATTGTCCTCGGCGATCCTATCCCCGACGAAGCCGGCAAACTAAAATTCGAACTCCTGATCACCAACAACGGCCAAACCTGGACCCCAATCCCACCCGCTCAACTCCCGCCCGCTCTCGAAGGCGAAGCCGCCTTCGCCGCCAGCAACACCTGCATAGCTATCCTTCCCTCGGCGCTTTCCTCGCCGCTTGTCCCCTCCGCACTTGTCCCCTCGGCGCTTGTCATCCCGAGCGAAGCGAGGGATCTTGGTTTCGCCGCCACGGCCCACGCCGCTCGCACCACCGCCACTCCGCCGACACCAACATGGCAGAGCGGCGCTTCAACGCAGCATCAGCCTTCAGAAAAGGCAACCGCCCCCGACCCCAACATCTGGTTCGCCACCGGAGGCCGCGCCGCCCGCGTGTTCTATTCCCCCGACCGCGCCCAAACCTGGCAAGTCTTCGACACTCCCATCCTCCACGGCCCCGATTCCGCCGGAATCTTCTCCATCGCCTTCCGCGACCCAACCCACGGCGTAATCGCCGGCGGCGACTACAAGCATCCCGAGCAGGACGGCCCCAACCTCGCCTTCACCAACGATGGCGGCAAAACCTGGACCCTCTCACAGATTTCTCCCCAGTCCTATTACTCCGCCGTAGCCTACGACCGGAAGAACAAAGCCCGCCTCTTCCTCGTCGGCTCCAAATTCATCTACGATTTCCGCCCGCCCAGTAATCCCACTCGCATCAGTCCCAGCAAGAAATCCGGTATCCAATTCAACGCCCTAAGCCCCTACCCCACCGGCGGAGCCCTCATCGTCGGCCCCAAAGGCTCCATCGCCATCGTCCCCTAAATTACCCTCCAATTAGAATAGTCATCTCGAGCGGCTGGTCCTTTCCTCGCACCCACTAGGCTCCTCCCAACATCCAATCCAGAGGTGCCTGCCCTGAAGTTTCCTTTTTCATGGCAATTCCGTCACTACGGGGCACCCAATTTGCGGTAAACTCCTAAGGGCAGCTTTACCCGTAATGTTCAACCCGCACCCCAACCTCGCGGATGACGTCAACCACGCCATCATCCAATCGGAAATCGAAGGTGGAGTCTTCCTCCACGATCTTCCGCCGTCCACCGTTCTCCACATTCAAACCATGCACCACTGCTACACCGCTGTTCTCCTCGGAGGCAGCGACGCTCTCATCTCCGGCCATCCCGAATTCTGTCCTGACCCGGTTCAAGTCGCCATCGCCGGTTCCACGTGGGGAGGTTCCATGCTCAAGCTCCAGTATGTCGGCCGCGGCATGCACCTCGAATTTCGCCATCCCGAATACGCCACCCCCATCGTCACCTCTCCCATCCAGGAAATCCGCGACTTCCAACCCATCTCCGCCGCCCTATCGCACCGCCCCTACTCTTGTCATCCCGAATAAGGACTATTGTCATCCCGAGTGAAACCAGGGATCTTGGTTTCGCCGGCACAACCTGTGCTGCCGTTTGTTTTCACTGCTGCGGCGAGTTAAGCGACTGTTCGACCTATGTCTCCTGGGTTAAGGATTTTCGCCACTGCCCGCACAAGCACCCATTGACTTGCGCCGCCCCGCGCTCTAACATTCACCCGAACTCTCAAGCGAGCACCAGAAACCAGAACTGGAAACTGACCCAATGACCATCACCACTCGCGATGTCAGCCACGTTACCATCGTCGACATTACCGGACGCATCACTCTCGGCGACGAAACCGGACTTCTCCGCGACACCGTCCGCCAGCTCATCACCCAAGGCAAGAAAAAAATCGTCCTCAATCTCGCCCACGTCGATTACATCGATTCCTCCGGCGTCGGCGAACTGGTCAGCAGCTTCACCACCGTCCGCAACGCTGGCGGCGAACTCAAGCTCCTCAGCCTCACCAAGAAAGTTCAGGACGTCCTCTACGTCACCAAGCTCTACACCGTCTTCGACATCAAAGACGACGAATTCACCGCCGTAAAATCCTTCGACTACTTCTTCGCCAAATAACAAATAATCGCCAAACAAATAATAGTCGTGCGTTGTCACTAACCCCTGTCATCCTGAGCGGAACAAGTGCTTGCGCGCCAAGCGCAAGCACTTGTGTAGTCGAAGGACCCCTGCCATCCCGGATGGCACTACCGCCTTCAACAGGCATTCTCCCGGAACTGCCGGCGCAACGCGACTTGCAGCGCGTGAATGTCGAAGCGTCTGAGCGTGTCTCGGACCAATGCTCGATGTGTAGGGCTAGGTCGAGCCTGCCCTGAGCGAAGCCGAAGGGACCCGGCCAGCCGCGCGGCGGCGATCCATGGATTTTGGGTGGAGCAGCGCTTCAGCGCTGCGGTTCACGCTCACTCAAGATTTCGGGCTTCAGCCCGAGGTACCTACCTATTCCATACTGGGTTCCGACTCGCAACTCGGTATTCCCAACTAACTCTTCCCATACTCCCGCACTTCCCCATCCACCGACACCGCCACATACTTGTGTGTCTCCACATCCCGAAACTGCACCACCTGATGCTTTTCCCGCGCCAGTTTCCCCCACCGGCTAGGCTTCTCCGGATTCTGCTCAATTGCCTCCAAGACCCGCCCATTCATCCGGAACTGAACCATCCGCAGCCGCCCGCTCCCCACTCGCTTGACCCGAATTTTCTGTCCCTCGAGAATGACTTCCTCGCCATTCATCAATTGTGCAGCCACCGATCCCAAAACTTTCTCCACCTCAGTCAAGACCATTCACCCGAGATTTCATGTGTAGGGCCGGTCGAGCCTGCCCTGAGCGAAGCCGAAGGGACCCGGCCAGCCGCGAAGCGGCGAAAGAATGCAGCCCACGGCGCAAGCCGTGGGTAAGTGCCGTGGGTAAGTCAAGAGAAACAAGAGTCAGCCCCGGAGGGGCGAAAGACAAGCCCGACGCAGACTCCGCATGGAGGGCACCATCCCACTTACTCTCCCGAAGCAGTGCCGAAGATCTGACAGCCCTAAGCCAAGGCAGTCGGGAAACACCCTCCCATCCCACTCTTACGATCTTGATTCCCCCCAAACTACGCGCGCGATCTAGGTTATCTGGAACGTGACGCAAGCGAGAATCTGCTGGCCCTGGCGGCCGAAGCAGGCCGAATCCTAAACGGTCTCCTAACTTCGCTAACCACCCGAGAGTAGCGCTCTGACTGGCCACTGACCACCGACCACTGCCCTTACTTCTTGCTCCGGAGCAACGAAGTAACCCGCTCATAATCATCCACAGAAGCGTACTCAATCACAATCTTTCCCTTCCCATGCCGATCCCGAATCCTCACCCGCATCCCCAAGGTCCGCTCCATATCCGTCTGCGCCGCCCGCACATTCGGATCCATCCACCGCGCCCCTCCGCTCTTCTTCTTCTCTCCCGGCAGGGTCTGCCCCGGCAGCATCGGAAACGACCCGTTGATCCGCATCACCCGGTCTTCAATCTGATCCCATTTCAACTTGTGCGTCACCACTTCGTCCGCGACCTGCTCGATGTAGTCATCATTCTCCAGCCTCAAAATCTCCCGAGCATCGCTGAAGCTAAGCCGGTCCGACAGCAGGTAGTTCATCACTTTTTCCGGAAGCCGCAACAGCCGCATGTAATTCGCCACCGTCTCCCGCGACACTCCAATCCGGTCCGCAATCTGCGCCTGCGTCAGCTTAAACTCCAGGCTCAGTACCCGGAACGCCTCCGCCTGCTCCACGGGATTCAAGTCCTCCCGTGCGATATTCTCCAAAACCGTCATCTCCGCCGCCTGTTGCGGCGAGAGCCTCCGCACCAAAGCCGGGATCGTCTCCTTCCCCGCCATCTTCGAAGCCCGCAACCGCCGCTCACCCACCACCAGGATGTAGCGCCCCTCCTCCTCCGCCGGCCGCACCACAACAGGCTGCACCACCCCATGCTCCTTGATCGAATCCCGCAGTTCCCACAGCATCTCCTCATCAAACACATACCGCGTCTGGTAAGGATTCTTGTCAATGGAATCCAAAGGAAGGTTAGCCACCAGGTTGGTAGGAATCCGAGTATCAGCCACAGCCTGAATCGAGATCACCTCGTCGTCAAACGTAGGGGACGGCGTATGCACGTGTGGGTCGGACACTCCTGTCCGACTTTCCTCCGGCCACTGTGGAGCCGGCGGTTCAAGAGTGGCGATTTCCCCATCACTCTTGTCATTCCGAACCACACTCTTGTCATTCCGAGCGAAGCGAGGAACCTGCTGTTCGCCGGCATCACCGCTGCCCTCCGCGCTCGTCTCACCGCCAGCACGTGTTGTTGGGAAGGGCATGGCTTCAGCAGCCGCAGCCCCGCTCTTCGCGCCACTCGGCACTCGGTTCTCGGCGCCAGGGATAACCACCCGCGGCCCCGGCAGCAAAGACTCCAATCCCCGCCCCAAAGCCCGCCGCTTCTCCACCTTCTCGTCCTTCTTCTCCCCCGCCACGTGCCCGCCCAATTTCTCCGCTGCCGAAGTAGTCATCAGATGTTTTCCTTTCCGTATCTTCTTACCCTGCCATCCTGAGCGCAGCAGATGCTGCGCAAAGCGCAAGCATCTGCGGAGTCGAAGGATCCCTATAACACCGCGCCCTCCGCCACATCGAGCGTCAGTTCAGTATATCGACGAACATCAATCTAATATATCGATGAATATCAATGTAATAATCAAGCGCTGATCGCCGCAGCCGCGTCGCCAGCCGCCGCCAGATGCCGCCCCAGAAGCTCCTTGGCCAGCCGGATATAACTCTCCGCGCCCTTCGACCGCGGATCGTACACCAGCGCCGCCTTCCCATGGCTCGGCGCCTCCGCCAGCCGAATGTTCCGCGGTATGGTTGTCGCGCACACCTTCGCCCCAAAAAACTTCTTCAGCTCAGCCGTCACTTGCTGCGCCAGGTTGGTCCGCTCATCCAGCATGGTCAGCACCACGCCTTCAATCTCAAGCCCCGGGTTCAACTCCACGCGGATCCTCTCCACTGTGTCCATCAGCTCGCTGATGCCTTCGAGCGCAAAGTATTCCGCCTGCATAGGAATCAGCACCGAGTCAGCCGCCACCAGCGCGTTCAGCGTCAGCAGATCCAGCGCCGGCGGACAGTCCATCACGATGTACTGGAAGCGATCGCGCAAGGGCGCGATCGCTTCCCGCAAACGGAACTCACGCCGCTCAGCCTCCACCAGTTCAATGTTGGCCCCGATCAAATTCTTGTGCGAAGGGATCAGCCAGAGCTGCTCCAGTTCAGTCGTCGCCAGCGCTTCCTCACTCGAGGCTGCGCCCAGCAGCAGATGATAGGTAGAGATGCGCTCCGGATCTTTCACCAGACCAAGGCCGCTGGTGGCATTCGATTGCGGATCGCAATCAATGAGCAGTGTGTTCACTTCAGCGGCCGCGAAGGACGCGGCTAGGTTGATGGCAGTCGTAGTCTTGCCCACGCCGCCCTTCTGATTGGCAACAGCGATGACGCGTCCCATAAGTTGTCGAGGAGCCAGAGCTTTTTGCAGAATAGTTCGATTCGCGTTTCGAATGCAAGGTCGAATTACCATGCGGAAGTTGAATTTGTGTGCAAAACGTGTCCAATGTTCCGGTCGGAACACTTCGGTTGGTTGCAGATGCTCTCATAGCCGTCGCCTCCAGGCAACACAGCTTGAATGTTCCGGTCGGAACATTCAAGCTGTTTTGCTCTGGGGTGCTTCCCGTTTGGTGGCATCAGATGCGATGAGTGTTCCTACTGGAACATTTGGAGCGTGTGCGAACGCTTGATCTGTTCCGGTTGGAACACATCGTCACAATGTTCCAGTCGGAACATATCGCCGCAATGTTCCAGTCGGAACATATCGTCATAATGTTCCAGCTGGAACATTACTGAGTGTTCCGGTTGGAACATGGGGAGCTTTTGGGGGCGGCGTTTACACGGATGATTGGGAAAATCAGGGGCGCTTACCACTTTTATGGCCGTCCCGCCTGGATCGGCCCTCGCCGTGGATGATTTGGTACTTGTAAAGTGGCTTGTCCACTCCACTTGTTTATTTTCTTGGTTCCGGGCGACTGAGCAGGAGCAGGCGGGATTGGGACTGGGGGACTTGGAGCGGCGGCTTCCAGTCAACATCGGGGAGGGTGGAACGGGTGGCTTCTAGTTGGGAGGAGGCGATCAGGAGGGCCAGGCGTCCGGAGGGGAATACGAGGCGGGCGGCCACTGGGAGGATCTTCTCGAAGCGCTCGACGGCTCGGAGGGCTACCACGTTGAAGGTGGATGGGGGGAGCGTTTCGGCGCGGACGTTTTGTATATTGATGTCCGTCAATGTAAGAGCGCGGGCTACTTCGCGGAGGAAGGTTGCTTTCTTCTGGTTGGATTCTATTAGCGTCAGGGCTATGTTGGGGGCCCAGAGTTTTATGGGGATGCCGGGGAATCCTGCGCCGGAGCCTAGGTCGGCTACGCGGGCTTCGGCTTTCGGGCTTCGGGCTCCGGCAACGTCAACTTCAACTTCAAAGTCTTTCACCACAGGGGACACGGAGGAAGACACAGGGTAAAACTTGGGGAACAGATGGCGGGCGGCGAAGAGGGATTCGCCGAAGTGGCGGGTTACTATTTCTTCTTTGTTGCGGATGGCTGTCAGGTTGATGCGGGCGTTCCAGTGTAGGAGTATATCGATGTACGTCGATATATGTTCGTAGAGGATGGTTGGGGGCTTGGACTGTTGTCGGTCGTCGTCCATCAGGAAGGGCCCGAGGAGTTCGGCGATGCGAGAAGGGTCCATGAAGTGTCGATTCTAGCGCCTCTGGGGCTTGCAGGCGCTAGAATGCGAGTGATCGGAAGCTTCCCCGCCGCCCGCCGCCATGGCTAAATCGAAAAAGCTGGCAGAAACTCCGCTCTTGGACGCCGAGGCGCTCGAAGGGGCGATTCGAGGCGTCGCAGGTCCCGAAGGTCATTAACGGCATTGTCAAGTTCTGTTATGACGAGTTCATTGCGATCGTCGCGTCACTATCTCCTAATGGACTCCTTGAATGGCTCGTTGCGCGCCACGAGTCAAATGTCAGTTCCGCTGCTAATTCTCGTCTGACGATGGCGACTCGTGTCGCCTGTTTCGGCCAGTCGCCTGAATTCATACAGGAGGCATCGAGAGGGCTCTCTGATGCGGCAGAAGCCGCAGTCGCAGGGCGGTTCCTGATTGAATATGTCTCGGCCCAGCCGCCGACCGGGTTTCGCCCAATGAGTTTGAGCGTCTATGACGCGCTGTTGGCTCGCGCGGCAATTATCGCTGGTTATGGAATGGTAAGCGATATCGTGCATTTCAATATCGCCAGGGTCGAAGTAGCAATGCTGGGATCGGGTCGTCTTGGGTTCAGGCCCGATCAATATCGAGCAGCGATGGACGACTACGGGAAGCGCTTTGCCGCAACTCAAGTGGCGAGCGCAGGAGAACGTTTTCGGCAGCATTGGGATCATCCCAACGAAGTCGATGAAGCGTGGCGCAGTCAAGTGGAGCAGGCGACGGAGGCCGAGTTCGGATTTCCGCTTTCGAGGCTTCTGGAATTACTAGCAATCGCGATTGAAATGGGATTGCAGAATCCACCCATCGTGAGGATGAAGTATGAGGACGCCGTTACACGGTTCGCGGAACATGCCGAGTGGGACGAGCAGACGGTCCAGACCTCTTTGGAAATGTTCTTGAGCCGCCCACGCAAGGACTTCTTCCCGAAGGGAAACGGGCTTACGCGTGAAGATGTCTATCCGTGGCGCTACGGGCGACGACTTTCGTATCTGCGAAAGCCGTTCGTTGTGGAGGAATCTGTGGATACATGGCTCATTTGGGGCCACCGCCATGTGAGGGATGCGCAAAGGTATCTTCTCCATACTTGCTTTGGGGGACGGCTGCAGGCCGTTAGCGGTGAAATGAAGGCACTCGTCAGCCGCCACGCGAACCGCGGGGGAGAGGTATTCAATGACCAGGTGGCGAACCGGCTCGAACGGCTGCCTGGGATGCTGGTAAAACGACGCGTGAAGAAGGTTGGTTCGGGTGGACAGGCAATCCAACCTCCCGGCGACATCGACGTGCTGGTCTTCAACACTCTCACCCACACGATCTATGTGCTGGAATGTAAGAATCTGGCCTTTGCACGAACTCCTTTTGAGCTCGCGTCAGAGATTAGGGCACTTACGGAATCGACTCTGCACCATAAGTCAATTATCCAGAAGCATCAGCGTCGGGTTCAGTGGGTCAGAGAGAATCTGGCAACGATCCTAGCCTAGGCGGGTTTTGATGGAGGGGAATCATGGACCGTGCGGTCTGCCGTCGTGGTCGACGAGCCTGTGATGAGTCCAAAGCTGCGGAATTTAGGCGAGCCGGTGTTTGACATCACCGAGCTTTCAGGAGCATCGGACTTGGGGCTTGATGCTCTCTGTACGGTCGTGTTCACTCCATTTCCAGTGGCTGATGAAGCAGGTAAGCCGCTGAGCTAGCGCTCTGCTGAGTGGGTTGTCGAGGGTTGAATCCTTGATAGCGCATTGTGGAGTGGCACGGAGTGCGTTTGTGGTGAGGAACTCCTGTTTGGGCCTATGGGTGGTGGCCGCGGGTAGGGATGCTTCTGCTTCGCTCAGCATGACAGGGGCGTTGCGCTGGCGGAGTACACAGGTCCCTTCGGCAGGCTCAGGGCAGGCTCTTCGTCGGGAGTCCTCCGCTTTTCGCGGAGGAGTCCACTTCCTCAGGATGACAATCAAAAGGATCTTCGTGCTGCGGGCATTTCGCGGGCGGGGGCGCCCGCGCCACACTTGATGCGTTAGTGTCGAAAGGATGGGGCCTGGGGTGGCTATTTGGGCAGAGGGTAAGGTCATTACGCGGGGGCGGGGTTGAGTGAAACGCCGAATGCGGTAGTGAACCTTGGGAATCTGAACCTGGGGAGAGGTGACTGTTAGGCTGCGATGATGCCAGTGTTTACGGAGAATCTGCCAGCGGCGGAAACGGGATCCGGCGACGACGCTAAGTTTACCGGGAGGGTTGAGGCCCTGGTACAACTGTTGCGGGGGCGATCCTATGAGGAAATCCGGCAACGGATGTATGACAGCCCGCCGGGGAGTGCCTGGTGGTCAGCGTGCAAGGCGGAGCTGGACCTGCGCAACGGACAGCAGGCGGCGGAAGCGTCCCTGGCGATGTCTCGAGTCTCGGAAAAAATGTGGGCCTCGACCCAGCACTTCGAGCAACTGGCCGAGACCTTGCACGAGGCGACCAATGACATCGCCGACCTGCTGCGCGGGATACAGGAAGCGGGACGAAGGCTGGAAATCGCGGTGTATGTGACGATCGGGGTAACGCTGGTACAACTCTTCAATCTGATCTTCCTGGCGTTCCGCAAGCGGTAAGGGCGGAAGTCCGCGCGGGGCGCGTTCAACACATCAAAATCAAAAGCAACCTCAAAGGCAGCGGACAGGAGTGTCCGCTCTACACGAGCACTGGTTATGTTTGCGGGCTTGTGTCAAGCTTGAGGGATGAAGAAACAATTAGCGGACCAGTCGTTTCATGATCGGCGGTATCAGGAGCGGAAGCGGGCGGAGGCGGCTCGAAAGGTTCCTAAGAAGAAGGTGGCTAAGGTGAGTGGGGAGTCACGAGTACCTAGTAGCTAGTGGTACCTTGGCGGCTGACGCCGCGGCTTGTTGCCAATTCTTATCGCAGCGCTGAAGCGCTGCTCCAGCGAAAGGTCGGAGTCGGCGGCGGAGCGAGCGCCGGCGAAACCAAGATCCCTCACTTCGTGTGGCATGACACAAGGCTTCTCTGTTTCGGGATGACAATCGGCTTTGAGCCGTGGTGGTTGACATGGCGGTGGTGTGTTCTGTAGGTTCTGATTGAACTGAAGGTACTGATATGGCTACTTTGACTGGGGTGCAGAAGCAGTACATTTTGCATTGGGGAGAGATGGGGACGCGGTGGGGGATTAACCGGACGGTGGCGCAGATTCATGCGCTGCTGTATTTGTCGCCGCGAGCGCTGCCGGCGGAAGAGATTGCGGAGACACTGAGCGTGGCGCGGTCGAACGTTAGCACGTCGATTCGGGAGCTGGAGACTTGGGGGATTGTGCGGGCGGTGCATGTGCTGGGAGACCGGCGTGAACATTATGAGTCGATGAAGGATGTATGGGAGATGTTCCGGCTGGTGATTGAGCAGAGGAAGCGGAGGGAGATCGATCCGACGCGGGAGATGCTGCGGAGGAGTTTGGAGGATCTGGATCCAAAGGAAGCGGGAGCGGATTTTACACGGGAGCGGCTGGCGGCTATGGCGGGATTTTTTGAAGCGGTGACTGAGTTGCATGATCAGATGAAGCGGCTGCCTACGGGGACGGTCAGGAAGTTGTTGCGGATGGGGGCTAAGGTGCGGAAGAAGGCGGGATAGTTCATTCTGCGGGTACCCCAGCATGACAGATTCGCTTCCTTCTTATTTAAGAGGTGGTTGAGGCAATGGCACAGGCGGGTGAAGCAAAACAGATTTGGGTGACGCTGACGGGGCTGCCTTTGACGATTGAGTTGGAGTGGCCGTTTCACCGGTCGACTTCGGGGGCGGATTTTTGGGTGCTGCATGGGGATATCCGGCTGGAGAATTCGGATGTACTGCATGCGCCGGTGGCGGTGAATTTGTCGGCTACGGTGAGGGAAGTGGTGGCGTCGCTGGAGCCGGAGGATGTGGAAGCTCCGGTGATCAATGCGCTGCGCAAGGAAGTGGACCGGAGGCAGATTGAGTTTGTGAAGTCGGGGAAGCTGAAGCCGGTAGCGTTTTCGAGCCGGCATTATGACTTCAAGCGGCAGAAGTGGGTGTTTGGGAAGGCTTCCGACGCGGCGATTGCGGAGTTTTTGGAGCGGAAGATTTATTGGGGGACGAAGGTGAGTGGTCAGGAGCGAGTCTGGGTTGGGGATCCTACGGAGGCACAGTATCTGGAGACTACTGCGGAGCATTTGGTGTCGATTGCGGAGCGGATGGCTGAGGATGGATTGGTGCGGATGGAGGGTGAATGGGCGGTCGCTACTGCTGGGTTGATGGGGCAGGCGGAGAAGTTTGAAGCGGCGATGCGGACGGCGGTGGAAGAGTTGGAGAAGAAGCATGCGTTTGAGCGCGGGTAAAGCTTTTGCCACGGATTTGCGCGGATTTACACGGATAAATAAGGCCTTCTTTCGGTAAGTTCGCAATTCTCGTTTTGTTTCCCTAATCTCTTTATTCTTCTGGGTGGGTTGTTGCATCCAAGGAGTCTATGACTGGGGGTTTGCTCGTGGCGGAGAAGTACAAGGCTCTTGGGCGAAGATCGCGGCAGAGGCGTTGCAGTTTGCTGGTGACGGTGTGTGCATTGATGCTGGGTGCGGCA
>Ga0302326_10019788_pt1 | contig 13874 bp, 11 predicted proteins | sample Palsa_T0_3_FD_202264 | JGI IMG/M metagenome (GOLD analysis project Ga0302326, IMG submission 202264) | Peat permafrost microbial communities from Stordalen Mire near Abisko, Sweden - Palsa_T0_3 | ecosystem: Environmental > Terrestrial > Soil > Palsa > Peat permafrost | place: Sweden: Abisko... | reverse complement strand
AAGGATGCCGGCGGCGGCGCGATGCTCGACGCTGCCCGGCAGATCGATCAAATGTGCCGCCAGGCGGGCGCAATTCTGATCGTCAACGATCGACTCGACGTCGCGATTCTGGCCGGCGCGCCCGGGATCCATCTCGGCCAGGACGACTTGCCGCTCGAAGACGCACGACGGCTATCAACAGACATGATTATCGGAATCTCGACTCACACTATCGCGCAAGCAGTCGCAGCCGAGCTCGGGGGTGCCGATTACATCGGGTTTGGGCCGATCTTTCCGGGCGGGCTCAAGCGCAACGCCACCGGCAAAGGACTCGAAATGCTGCGCGAGGTGCGTGCCGCCGTCAGCCTGCCAATCGTGGCTATAGGTGGTATTACCGAGGCGACGACGCCGTCGGTCCTCGACGCCGGCGCCAACGCCGTCGCGATTATCTCCGACGTGACCGGCGCGCCCGATATCGCTGCCAAGGTGCGCGCGATACTCGCCCTGAAGCTCAAGCCTTGACGGTATCTGCCGGCGCTATCGGCAGGTCGAGCGTCGCCTGTTCGGCTTCGAGTCCGCGGCACAGGAGCGCGGCAATCGTGGCGACGGCGGCGAGCGCAATAAAGATCTCGAAAGCCCCCACGTAGCTGGCGCTTTTGTCGAAAATCCTGCCCGAGAGCGTAGGCCCGAGCGCCGTGCCGACGGTGTAGGTCAGGTTGGTCAGGCCGACGATCGAGCCGAAGCGGCGCAGGCCGAACGATTCGACCGTGACCATCGGGAATAGCGCCATCGGCGCGCCCAGCGACAAGCCGAAGACCAGCACGATCAGCGGAATCGCGGCGCCGTGGCGGGCGAAAAAGAACAGCCCGATTCCACAGCCCAGCGCGAAGAAATCGATCGCGAGCGCCCGGCGGCCGGTCATGCGGTCAGCCATGAATCCCATGAAGAGTTTGCCCAACGCCGACGTGCCGAGCACGAGGCTGAGCGTCAGGGCGGCGATTGCGGCAGGATAGCCGAGTCCGATCAGGTAGGGCACCAGGTGCAGCGTCGCGCCGGGCGCGAAATAACCAAAACAAAAGTAGGCGATCGAAATCATCCAGAACGATCGCGTCCGGACAGCGTCGCGCACTTCCATTCCCTCGAGCACCGGACGAGCGCGCGGAATCGCGCCCGGTATCTCAACAAGCACCGGCGCCGGGCGCAGGATCAACAGCAGAATCGGCACGGCCAGAACGAACACCGGAATCGCCAGCACGATGTACCCAGTGCGCCATCCGCCGATCGCGATCGCATGGTTGGCGATGAGCGTCATCACCATCCCGCCCGTCGAGGTGCCGGCCAGCGCGACGCCCATCGCGAGTCCGCGGCGCCGCGTGAAGTGATTCGCCACGACGAACGACGTCGACAGCAGTCCGCACGCGCCCACGCCGATACCGATCGCGAAGTAGCAGGCGAACAATTCCGTAAAGGTGGTGATTCGACTGGCCGCGAGGAAGGCGATTCCGGTCAGCGCCGCACCGCCGACCATCAGGACCCGCGCACCGATACGATCAAGCAGCCATCCGAAGGGCGCCGCACTCAGGCCTGAGTTGACCAGCAGGATACTCGTCAGCGTCGATAGGACCGCGCGGCTCCAGCCGAACTGCTTGAGCAGCGGAGTAAAGAAGACACCCGCGGTGAAATAGCCGGAGCCGACGATCAGCATGTTGACGACGAACAGGCCGGCGACCATCATCCAGCCGCGCTTTTCTTCCCGGCTCATGATCTGACCGCTAATCTCCCGTAGATCTTCCCGTAAATCTTCCCGCAAATCTCAGCGAAGTCGCGCGACAATCCCTTGCTGATGCCGCGCCGGTCCCATCCGAATCCCCGCGAAACGTTCGCATGTTCCTGCGGCCGTCCCCCTGCCGCCGACTCATCCTACTCGAACGCCGAATCCACCACGTAACCCTCGCGTCCGTTGCGCATCTTGATCTTCAGATAATTCAGCGAGACGCCGACCACCTGGACGTTATGACCCTTATGCACTTCGGCTATCGGCGCGCCCCATCGCGTCGGATCGGCGCGCACCGCGGTATCATGTGTCAGCACGAAAAGTTTGTCGGCCGGCTTGACCATCGCGACTGCCGACTGCTCGATATACCCGCTTCGTCCGTCGTGCAGCTTGAGACGGAGCCAGCGGTGCGTCGCTCCGGTGACTGAGACCTCGGTGCCCGCCTCGACGTGTTCGACCTTGCGATCAGCGGTCGTCGGGCTCGCGTATATCCAGACCGTCTTGACGACCTTGAGCTTCGCGGCGACGGGTTCGACCTCAAATTTGGTGAGTGGATGGAAGTGCGGTGCGGTCGCGGCCGCTTTAACGGCGGGTGCTGGCGCAGGCGATCCGTTGGAGGTTGCCGGTGGCGGCGATTCGGGCGCAGACGCCGACGATGGTTCAGGCGCCGCGGGAGCGCCGGACGAATCGGGTGCGGGTTCGATCGACGTTGGCGGGGAGTCGTCTTCCTCGGCTCCCGCGGATGGCCCGGAGCTCCCGTTCTGCGCACGGGCGGTAGCGATCGCAATTGCGATCGTCATTATCAGCGCGGCCGCTCCCAAAGCACCCGCGACAGCATAGCGCGATATCAGCCGTCTTTTATCCTTGCCTGCACGCATCCACCTCACCCCCGCCGGACAAATTGTTCAGCATGCGCCGCAAACGGTGCAGCGCGTCACATCGCATGGCTTGCTCTGATGTTCGTAATGGGCCTTCTTCCGCTCAGACGAAAGAAACCATTTGTGAATATGATGGTCAATAAAATCCCACGGCAGCGTTTCATCGTGGGAGTAGCTGCGGGTAACGTAGGAGTCGGGATGGGGCAGCGTCGGCAACGCGGACTCCGATCGATCGTCATGCTCGCGTCCGATCTTTTTCAGCTCGTGCCAGATATCGCCGGGCTGCGAGCATCCGGCCGCGTCGAGCCGTTCGAGAATTCCTCCGACCCGGCGATCGCCGCGTGAGACCAGCGTCTGGAAGTAAGCCTCGCGCGGCGATTCCGCATCGAGCTCGATTCCGCCCATCCGGCCTACTTCCGATCGCAGCATCGCGACCTTGCGTTTGAGCGTGCGCGAGTCTTCCATCGGATCCCATTGAAATGGCGTCCACGGCTTGGGCACGAACGGATTGAGCGACACCGTCACGCGGCTGATACGTTTGCGGCCGGCCTGCGCGCGGGCGAGGATCGTACCGGTCAGACGGGCGATTTCGCGGACGTCGGCGTCGGTCTCTTCGGGCAGGCCGATCATGAAATAGCACTTCAGATGTTCGACGCCTTCGCCCACCATCAGATCCGCCGCGCGCAGGATTTCGGCCTCGGTCAGATTCTTGTTGATAACCTTGCGCATTCGCTCGCTGCCGGCTTCGGGCGCGATCGTCACGCTATGGTTGCCGTTGCGCGACAAGGCGGCTGCAAGCTGCGGCGTGATGCAATCGGCTTTGAGCGACGACGGCGACAGCCGCCCGCCGCTGTCGGCGACCGTCTGGGCAATCTCGGCGACGCCGGGAACGGTGGACATCTCGGCGCCCACCAGCCCGATCACGCGGCGCTCCTTTAGGCCGCGCTGTGCCTCGGCGGTGATATTTTCGGGGCTGCGATAGCGAATCGGACGGTACATGAAGCCGGCCGCGCAGAAGCGGCAGCCCCATTGGCATCCGCGGCTGGCCTCGACCAGGTACATGTCGCCAAACACGGACTCGTCGGTGAGAATCAACGACGCGGTGCGGAAGCGATCGAGGTCGCGCACCATCCTGCGCTTGACGCGTGCGTCGCCAGGCCCGCGATACTCGACGCCGGCCATAGGGCCGCCATCGTCATACGTCGGCCTGAACCAGTCGGGACGGTAAGCGCCGCCGACCCGCGAGATCTCGTCGAAGCGCGCCTCGGGCGACATTTCACGCCCGCGATGCCATGCGGCGAGAAACTCCGGCACCATCTCTTCGCCCTCGCCGATCAGGAACAGGTCGACAAAATCAGCGATCGGTTCGGGATTGAGAAAGACGGCGGAGCCGCCGGCGATTATCAGCGGATAGCCGCGGCCGGCACGATCGGCGCGGCGCGGCGGAATCCCCGCCATCCGCAGCATGCCGATTACGTTGAGATAGTCGGTCTCGAAGGAGATCGAAAAGGCGATTATGTCGAAGCCGGATAGCGGCTGGCCGTTCTCGAACGACACCAGCATGTCGCCGCGGGCGCTGATACCCGCGCGCTCATCGGGGTCGGGCAGATAGGCGCGGTCGGCGGCAACGAGCGGATCGGTCTCGAAGATATGGAAGATCGACTGGAACCCGAGGTTCGCCATCGCGAGCGGGTACGTGTTCGGATAGGCGACGCATACGCGGATGTCGCCACCGCGGCGACGCTCGTAGAGCACCTTTTCCTTTGCGATACGCTCCAGCGCCCGCCCGCGTGAATACATCTTTTTGAGATTACCCCGATTAATGGATTTAGCCTAATCCCGCCGGAGTCCGGGTAGGCAACTTAGCCACCGTCAATCTGAACCCTCTCCCTCACCTTCTCACCCCCTCCGTCATGGGGGAGGGTGATCAATCCGCTTCGCATCGTCTGGAAAGCGGGAGCGTCCCAAAATGTTTCACGTGAAACACAAACTTTCTAATGGGTCCCATTAACCAAGCTACTTAAATTGCGGTCTTCACGGCACCTATCGAGGAAAATAACCCCAGCAACAGGTTGGAAACCGATGGCCACGCAGGAAGGTCGCCTCATTTACTTTAGATGGACGGTCCGTATGCTGCGCGGGCAGAATCGGACCGTCCCGACCCAAGCTCAGGAAATCAAGGACCCTCACCCGGCGCTCTGCGCCGACCCCTCCCATGAGGGAGAGGGTCAAGATTTGCCTCTTAATCTGTTTCCTATCTTGCCAATCTATTCTGTTACCGATCCTACTGGTCTGCGCCCTTTCCTACTCTCTCTTTCACGCCAACAGAGCTAGCTTCGTGCTCTCAGTAACCCTCCGTTCTCACTCCGGCAATCAATCATGACGGCTTGATTCACAAGCCGTTAGCCGTCCGTTGAGACCGCCGCAATTTATCTCGCCTAGATTTCTCCGGAATTGCGGGCGCGTGGTGCGCCCGTGATGTTCACTTTTCGATTCGGCAAAAAGTCACGGAGGAGTCATGCGAAAAAAGTTCAGAGTTCTTATGCGCCGGGGGGTCGCGGTGATTACCGCGTTGGGGCTGGTGACCGTTCAGGCGGGGGCGGGATTTGCCAAGGGGGATCCCAATTCATTTCCGACGTCCACGCCCATCAAGCACCTAATCATAATCTTTGGGGAGAATATCTCCTTCGATCATTATTTCGCGACCTATCCCAATGCTACCAACCCGGCCGGTGAGCCGACCTTCAAGCCTGCCTCCGGAACGCCGAACGTCAACGGCCTTAACGGCGCCCTGCTGTCGGCCAACCCGAATCTGCTCAACGCCGTCAATGCTACCGGTGCGGCCAATCCGTTCCGCCTCGATCGTTCGCAGAATCTCACTGAGGATCAGGATCACGATTACACGCCCGAGCAACAGGCCTTCGATCACGGCCTGATGGACGCCTTTCCGTTTTACACCGGCAGCGCCGGGCCGCCGCCGACCAGCGGGCCGGGTCCGATCGATACCAACGGCCTCGTGATGGGTTACTACGACGGCAATACCGTCACGGCCTTGTGGAACTACGCGCAGAATTTCGCGATCAACGACAACTCGTACGGCACCAACTTTGGCCCGTCGACTGTCGGCGCAGTCAATCTCGCATCCGGGCAGACCAACGGTATCAGCAGCACCGAGAACGGCCCCTCCGACGACTGGATCAGTGACGGCAACGGCGGTCTGACCCTGATCAGCGACGCCGACCCGATCGGCGACACCTGCTCCACATCGACCGGTGCGAAAATCCAGATGGGCGGTAAGAATATCGGCGACCTGCTCAACAAGGCCGGTATCACGTGGGGATGGTTCGAAGGCGGTTTCGATCTGACCGTCGTCAACTCCAACGGGTCAACCGCATGCAAACGGAATACGACCTCGCCGATCACGGCCGTGAATAAGGCTGACTACGTGCCCCACCACCAGCCGTTCCAGTATTATGCGTCGACGGCGAATCCGAGCCATACCCGTCCCTCGTCGATCAGCAATATCGGCATGACCGACGCCGCCAACCATCAGTACGACATCAACGACTTCTACACGGCGCTGGGCATGGACAACCTCCCGGCGGTCAGCTTCCTCAAGGCGATCGGCAGCCAGGATGCGCACGCCGGCTATTCGTCGCCACTCGACGAGCAGGAATTCGTCGTCACGGTGATCAACGCGGTGCAGAAAAGCTCCTTCTGGAAGGACACCGCCATCGTGATTGCGTATGACGATTCAGACGGCTGGTATGACCATCAGATGTCCCCGATCGTCAATCAGTCCGACACCGCCGCCGATGCGCTCACGGGCGATGGCCTCTGCGGCGACGGTAGCAGCGCTCTGCCCGGCGTCGATCCGGCGACTGCGCACGCGCAGGGCCGCTGTGGTTACGGTCCACGGCTCCCGTTGGTCGTGATTTCGGAGTGGGCGAAGAAGAACTTCGTCGATCACACACTCACGGATCAGTCGTCAGTCATTAAGTTCGTCGAGGACAACTGGCTGAGTAGCGATCGGATCGGCGGCGGTTCGACCGACGCGATCGCGGGCACGATCGGGAATATGTTCGACTTCTCCAAGGTTGAGAAGCGCAAGGTGATTCTCGATCCGGACACCGGCGAGCCGACCCATCATTAATCCGGCAACGCCCTGAATCTGTATGACGCGGCTGGCCTGCACGCCTTCGGGCGCGCGGGCCAGCTTGCTATTTTTATTGCCGCTTCAGGCGGCCACTGCGAACCCGCTGAGAACAAGGATCGAACTAACGTCTTGCGCATCACACGAAGGGAATTCATAAGGCTCGGCGGCACTGCCGGCGCGGCCGTGATAGGCGCCGCGATGACGACGGGCGTCGTTACCTTCTCGGCAACCGATCGATCTGTTTCGCCACTTGCCGACGCGATCAGTCCTGCCGCGCTCGCGCCTTTTGTCGATCCAATGCCGCTTCCCCCGGTTGCCCGTGCGATCGGCACGCGTCCGAGTCCCACCGATCCGTCGCGCCGGATTCCGTTCTACCGTATCGAGATGCGCGAGTTCGCAAGGCGGGTCCATCGCGATCTCCCGCCGACCCGCCAATGGGGCTACGGCGGCACGAGTCCCGGTCCCGCCTTCGAGACGCGCGGCGGCGGCGCGCTGATGGTGGAATGGGTCAACCGCCTGCCCGAGCGCCACTTCCTGCCGATCGATTACACGCTTCACGGCGCCGGCCGCGGCATTCCTGAAGTCCGCACTGTCGTCCATCTGCACGGCGGCAAGACTCCGCCCGCGAGCGACGGTTACCCCGAGGACTGGTATCCGCCGGGCAAGTCCGGCACCACCTTCTACCCCAACGATCAGGAAGCGGCGGCGCTCTGGTACCACGACCATGCGATGGGCATCAACCGGCTCAATATTTACGCCGGCCTGACGGGCATGTTCATCGTGCGCGACGCCTTCGAGGATGCGCTCAATCTGCCGCGCGGCCGCTACGAAATGCCGCTGGTGATCTGCGATCGGATGCTCGATCCGGCAGGCCAGCTCTACTATCCGGTTTCGAGCAATCCGAAATCGCCGTGGCTGGCGGATTTTTTCGGCAACCTCATGATGGTCAACGGGATGATCACGCCCTACCTGGAAGTCGAGCCGCGCAAGTATCGTTTCCGGGTTCTCAACGCGTCCAATGCGCGCCTGTACCATCTGCGGCTGAGCAACGGCCTGTCGATGGCGCAAATCGGATCGGACCAGGGTCTGCTGGCGGCGCCGGTCCAACTCGCGCAACTGGCGATCGCGCCGGCCGAGCGCGCCGACCTCGTGATCGATTTCGCCGGCCATCAGGGCGAAAATATCGTGCTCAAGGATGACACCGTCGACACGATGCAATTCCGCGTGACGCGCGGCGCGACTCGTGACGACAGCAGTCTGCCGCGTACTCTGCGTCCGGTCGCGCGGCTCGACCCGGCGAGCGCCGTGCGCACTCGCATGCTGACGCTCAACGAGTATGACGATCCGACCGGCGAGACGATGATGATGCTGCTCAACGCCACCTACTGGCATCAGCCGATCACCGAGAAGCCGATAATCAATACGACCGAGATTTGGAACCTCATCAACCTGACCGACGACGTCCATCCGATCCATCTGCACCTCGTCCGTTTCCAGGTAATCGACCGGCGCGTCTTCGAGCCGTTCGGCTATCAGCGCACTGGCAAGCTGCGGTACTTCGGTCCGCCGATTCCGCCCGATCCGAACGAGATGGGATGGAAGGATACCGTTCGCGCGCAGCCGCACGCCGTCACAAGGATTATCGTGCGGTTCGAGGGCTACAAGGGGCGCTACGTCTGGCACTGCCACAACCTCGAGCACGAGGACAGGGAAATGATGCGTCCGTACGAAGTCGTCGGCAGCGCTCGGGAGGCGATCGTCATTGACGATAACAACGGACTCGCGGCGGCCGGCCCCGGCGGCGGCCTCGAGATGTGCATCGACGGCCGCATCGTGAAGGCGTTCTGATTGAAATCGCAATATCTCGCCGCAGCCACCATTCCGTGATGTCATCCTGAACGAAGTGAAGGATCCCACACCAGTTGGTACGCGAAAACCTCACGTCCGTGCCAATACATAATCGCGAGTGATTCTTCGCTACGGCAGCCTCCGCTCAGAATGACGTGGGTGAGGGCATTCCACCGAGAACGGCTGGCAGATGATCGTGGTCTCAGATTCTTCGGCGCGGCACCTCAGAACGACAAAATGCTGTCCCTCGTGGGTGCTTCCAGACGGGCGGCGTTTGCGCCATCATTTCTATTGGATAGAGATTGACGAGCATGCCGCAGGAGGATGCCCCGTTGCGCCGATTCAACTTTGAAGCTGAAGTCTATGAGACCCTGAGTTGCGTCCCGATGGCGGTGCGGCGCAAGCTCGATCGCGCCGGTGTCAAAGTCGGGCTCAAGCAATGGCAGGCGCTGGGTCGCGGCGAACGGCTGGCAATATGCCATCTGCCGGCCGCTTCCGACGAGGAAGTCGAAGCGCTCCATCTGTTTATCCGCGAGGCCCTGGCGCGCGGCGGTACCGAGCCGACACCGTTATCGGCAGCCGATCGCGCCGGCGCCGAGCCGCCCACCGATCCGCCGGGCGCGCTGGTCGAACAGGCCGGTATCCTCGGCTTCGCGCTGGACGGTTCAACCTGGCGGCAGCTCGACGGCGACGAACGCTACGCGCTGATGAAGCTCGGGACCGGGCCTAAGTTGAGCCACAACCTGAAGGCCGCGCTGGGCGAGCTTATCGGGGCGCACGCTTCCTGATAGCACCCGATCCTTTACGCGCCGCCGCGCGCTGAACAGGCGGTGCGGTCAGCTCGCCGATAATATCGCGTCCTGCACCAAGCCTGATTCTCCCCGCTACCGCACGATCCATTATCAGGCGGGCGGCTCGAACCGCTTCGATGATCGTGTCGCCGAGCGCCATCCGGGCCGCGATCGCCGCCGACAGAACGCAACCGCCGCCGTGCAGATCGAGGTCGGCAATCCGGCGGGCGGCGATGCGGATAAAGCGACTGCCGTCATAGAAAAGATCGACAACTTCCCCGCGCTTCCCGACATGACTCGAACCGCTCAGCGGATGCCCACCCTTGATCAGCACGGTGCGCGCGCCACCACGATGGATCGCAATCGCGGCTGCCTGGAGCGCATCTTCGGAATCGATGACGATTCGCGACAGCCGTTCGGCTTCAGGAATATTGGGCGTGACGATCGCGGCGATCGGAATCAGCCGGGTGCGCAGCGCGGTCTCACCTGCCGAATCGAGCAGCGGACGGCCACTGGTGGAAACCAGTACCGGATCGACGATCGGCGCGGGCAGATCGAGCCGTTCGATCGTGCGCACGACCGAGCGGACGATCGCGGCATTGAAGAGCGCGCCGGTCTTGATCGAGTGGGGATTGTATTCGGCGGCGACCGTTTCAATTTGGGCGGCGACGAGCGCCGGCGCCATCGCAACCACGCGCTCGATCATCCGACTGTTCTGGGCGGTGACGCCGGTGACGGCGCTGTAGCCATGCACGCCCATCGCGGCGAAGATTTTCAGATCGGCCTGCAGTCCCGCGCCGCCGCCTGAATCGCTGCCGGCTATCGTAAGCGCCGTGACGGCGCTTGAGGTGTGCATCGGACTCATCTCGATGTTGATCTATCCTCAACGCAGCTCGCAGACTCGCCTGCTCGCTCCGCGTAGGAACGCTCCGCTAGCGTCTCAACGCAGCTCCGATGGGTGGCCGAGTCTGCGAGGCGCAGCCTCGGTCCCGACTCGCCTGCTCGCTCCGCGCTAACGCGCTCCCCTAGCCCAGGAATCTAGCGCGATGGCGCGCCTCGCGGATACTTCTCGCGGTGCGTAGCGGCCGCCTGTCGCGGCGCATGGCTACCTATTTCTGCGCGTAATGATTGAAATTCGGCGCCGACGCCATCTCGCAGAATTTGTCCGCGATGAACGCGCCGGCAATGTGATTACCGATGATATTCCAATGGCCGGTGCCCGGCCGGCCCGCCTTGAAGCCGTGCAGGAAGACTCGGTTCGAGTCGGCCCACGCCTCCATCAGCGGAGCCAGGTTGAGAATCGGAAAGCCTTCCTGATCGGCGAGCGCCTTCAGATGCCGCTCGGGATAAAAAAGATCGTTGACGCCGACGAAGCGCATATAGCGCATGCGCACGTCGGGGTCGGGATAATCCTGGATGCCGGTGCTGAGCGTGACCAGCATAAAGCCGACGCCAGCGCGTGCGCTTTCATGATACATCTCGGCAATTTCGCCGTCGGTGACCCGCCACGCATCGCGCCATACCGGGTCGGCCGGCGGGCGATAGACCAAGTCGCTGACGCCGGGCTCGCGGCCCATCGTCGGCGAGGGACGCTTTTCATTGTTGCGCCACCAGTCGCGGATGGCGCTGCGGGCGCCGCCGATCGTATCGATCACTCGCAAGTGACGCGACTCGAATCGCGCCATGCATTGGAGACGGAACAGTTCCGAATCGTCGAAGGGGCCGCCCAGCTCGAGCACTCCGGAGCGATACACGAAGAACGGCCGGCACTTGTCGCCCTCGAGCCGGATGGAGTTGTTGCGCACGTCATTGCCGGCAAAGAAGGCAAGCACGACGTAGTCCGGATGGAAGCGGAAGGCGCGCCGGCGCATCTGGATCAGCTCCTGCGCGGTGCCGTACCCGTCAACGCCGAGGTTCAGCACTTCGACCTTGCGGCCCTTGAAAGCCGGGCAGTTGGCGAGCTGCCGCTGCATCACGGCGCTGAAGGTATCCTCCATCGGCACCTGCTGCGCCTCGGTGAAGGAGTCGCCCAGCACTACTATTCTGACGGTGCCGGGCGGCTTGTCGTATGCGACCGGCGGCCCACGAAATCCCTCGTTGTTGATCGCGAGCCACGCCTCGCCCTCATCGTTATCAACGCCGGCGGCGCCCGGGGCGGGCATCCATCCGGTGTTCGAATCATACACGTAGAAATTCGGCCTGGGGATCAGCAGCCGCAGGCCGACTTCGGCGATTACGAGGGCAATCGCAATGCCGCTCGCGACGAGCATCAGCTTGCCGAGAAAACTCCGTTGCTCGGCCATCAGTTCGCGCCGCTCTTTGCGCCGCTCATCGGCACAGCTCCGCTCATCGGCACAGCTCCGCTCATCGGCACAGCTCCGCTCATCGGCACGGGCGCTCCGCTCGTCGGCACGGGCGCTCCGCTCGTCGGCACAGACGCTCCGCTCATGTGGCACAGGCGCTCCGCCATCAACTCTCCGGCAATCCGATGGCCCTCCGCGTTCCAATGCCCGAAGCCCATCGGCGTGTTGCTGAAACCGTGCAGGTACACGCGATGCTGCTCGGCGTAAGCCGCCATCGCGGGCGCCAGGGTCAGCACGTCGAAGCCGTCGCGCGTGCCCAGCGCCTGCATATGCTCATCGGGATAGAAAAGATCGGTGATCCCCTGGCGGCGCATAAAGCGCTCGCGAATTTTCGGATCGGGCCACACCTGGATTCCGGTATCGAGCGTGACCGCCAGGAACATCGCATGATGGGCCGCGACTTCGCGCGCGGTTTGGGCGACCAGCGCGTCGGTGACGTCCCAGGCGTCGTGCCAGGCCTGATCGGCGGGCGGCTTGTAGATGTCGTAGTTGATCGCGCGCTCGGACGGCGAATCGGCGGTCGGCCCGTGCTCATGGTGCATAACGATATCCCACGAGTTGGCGAGCATGCCGGGAATCGACGCGTCGCGATAGTCGAAGCGCGCCATGCACCAGAAGCGGAACGAGTCGGAATTGATGAACGGGCCGGTCAGCGCCAGCGTGCCGTCGCGCATCATGTAGAACGGGCGGCACTGGTCGCCTTCAAGGACGACGGAATTGTTGCGGACGTCGTTGCCGAGAAAAATCGCCATCACGACAGCGTCCGGAGAATAAGCCCATGCCTGCTGGCGCATCGTGATCAATTCCTGCGCGGTGCCGTAACCGGAGACGCCGAGATCGAGCACCTCGATCCGCTTGCCCTTAAGGGCCGGACAGTTGGCGAGTTGACGCTCCAGCACGGCGCTGAAGGTTTGCTCGTAGGGCACCTCGATCGCTTCGGTATACGAATCGCCGAGCACCACCAAGCGAAACACTCCGGGTGGCTTGGCCCTGGTGCGCACGGGCCCACGAAAGCCTTCGGCATTGATCTGGACCCACGATTCGCCTTCACGATCATAGTGGCCGCTGGCGCCGGGCTTCAGTCCCCATCCGCGCTGCGCGTCGTAGCAGAAGAAATATGGAAAATGACGATTGACGACACGCAGGGCCAGTTCGCCGATCGCCAGCGCGATCACTATGCCGACCAACACCAGCGCCAAATTGGCTGCCAGCCGCCTAACCATTCCCACTGCGCCACTCGGTCATCCGCGCATTCACCGCGCGACAATGCGACCCGAAATTTTCACTGCCGAACATCCTAAGATTGCCGGCAGGAATCCGCCCCAAATCCTGCCAACACCTGCCCAACATAAACCACAAATCCACCAGCGCCCGCGCTCCGCCAAACCTTATACCCAATTCCTCACCATGAGGCGACCCAGACAATCAATTTGCGCAATTTGCGGCGCTTCGCACAAATCAGTAATGCTTGACTCAGCTTGAGACCGCTCCAATCATCGAATCGAATTCAAGCCGTCGAAGCACCTAATTAATTGCGTTTTGACGCTTGTCAATTCAATGGCGGCAAAGTTTTCTAAGAACCGGTCCAATCACAATTGAGGGAGGTCATGAACAGCATGGAAAAACGTCACGTCAATCCGCCGTCGCTCGCCCATCCACCGAGCTACACGCACGTCGTAACTATTGAAGGGCCGGGCAAGCTAATTCATATCGCCGGACAGGTGTCGCAGGACAAAGAAGGTCACGTGGTCGGCAAGGGCAGCCTCGAGGCGCAGGTCGATCAAGCGCAGGCCAATCTCATCGCGGCGCTGGCCGGCGTGGGCGCCAAGCCCTCCGATGTCGTGAAAATCACCACCTACGTTGTTAACTACAAACCCGAGTACCGCGCGATGATCTCGCAAAAGCGGCTGGCCGTGTTCGGCAAGGAAGCTCCGCCGGCGGCAACGCTCGTCGGCGTGCAGTCGCTTGCGCTCGACGATTTCCTGGTCGAGATCGAAGCGGTCGCCGCTATCAGCTAGGATTCGCTGCGGCGTCGCGCGAAATTTGTGGCGCCCGAAACGCGGCGGGGCCGCGCCCGCCGTTTTT
>Ga0302326_10019787_pt1 | contig 13874 bp, 8 predicted proteins | sample Palsa_T0_3_FD_202264 | JGI IMG/M metagenome (GOLD analysis project Ga0302326, IMG submission 202264) | Peat permafrost microbial communities from Stordalen Mire near Abisko, Sweden - Palsa_T0_3 | ecosystem: Environmental > Terrestrial > Soil > Palsa > Peat permafrost | place: Sweden: Abisko... | reverse complement strand
ATCGTGGTGTCGACGCACACGATTTCGCTGCAGGAGCAGTTGATCGAGAAGGATATTCCGCTGCTGCGAGCGGTCTATCCGGATGAGTTTACGGCTGTGCTGGTGAAGGGGCGGGGCAATTATCTATGCAAGCGGCGGCTGGAGCAGGCACGCGGGTGGCAGGGGGCGCTGTTCGATCAGCCGAAACAACTTGAATCGCTGCACGCGATCGAGCGGTGGGCGCGGGAGACGACGGACGGCTCGCTGGCGGACATGCTCGCCACCCCCGAGCCGGCAGTGTGGGAGCGCGTCTGTGCCGAGCATGGCAACTGCCTGGGGAAGAAATGCCAGTTTTACGAGGATTGTTTCTGGCAGGCGGCCAAGCGGCGGATGCTCGGCGGGAATATCCTGGTGGTGAATCACGCGCTCTTCTTTTCCGATCTGGCGCTGCGGATGGCGGGGGTGAATTATCTGCCGAAATATGACGTGGTGATCCTGGACGAGGCGCACACGATCGAGGATGTGGCCGCGAGCCATTTCGGGCTGAATATTTCCGAGCACCGGCTGAATTACCAGCTTCGCACGCTGTACGATCCGAAGCGCGGGCGGGGGCTGCTGAGCACGCACGGGGCGTATATCAACGATTCGATCAGCGCGGTGATGGAGATCCATCAGCGGATGGATGGATTTTTTGAGAGGGTTCTGGAGTGGCAGCGGCAGCAGGGCCGGGAGAACGGGCGGGTGCATGAGCCGAAAATCGTTGAGAACACGCTGACGCCGCTGCTGCGCGAGCTGGCGCTGCGGCTCAAGGCGGTGCTGGGGAAACTGGAAAACCAGGAGGAGATTTCCGAGCTGGGGGCGATGGCGGAAAAGGTGGGCATGCTCGGCGAGGAGCTGGAAGCGATCCTGTCGCAGCGGATGCCCGATGCGGTCTACTGGATCGAGCATGGCGGGCGGTTTCGGCGAAATGTGAGTCTGCACGCGGCGCCGGTGAACGTGGCGGAGGGTTTGCGCACGCACTTGTTCGAGAAGATGCCGAGCGTCATCATGTGCTCCGCCACGATGTGCTGCGGTAGCGTGGGCGTCCCGCCCACTCCCCCTCCAAACAAAAAAGACCCAGAAATGCGCCAAGGCAAGCGCCTCCCCCATCTCACAAAAAGCGGCGCAACCTACGCGGTAAATTTTCGCCTTGCCGACTCCTTGCCCCAGCAGGTTCTTTCCGCGTGGAAAGCAGAGCGTGAGGCCATCATTCAAGCCGCCGCTTCGCAGAACCGTGAACTGACGGACGAGGAAAAATCGCGGACGGAGTATTTACTTTCGGAGCGAGTGGAGAAATTCCTCGATTCGGGAACGGGCGCGTGCTGGATGAACAATGCTGAAGTTGCGGAGATGGTTCAGGACGGATTGAAATTTTTTGACGGCCAGCGTTACGACCTGCTGGCGTGGAGCGTGATGCCGAACCATGTGCACGCCGTGATTCGGCCGATCGACGATTTCACGCTGGAGAAAATCCTGCATTCGTGGAAATCATTCACGGCGAAACGAGCCAATGAAATTTTGAAGCGCGAAGAGGAATTCTGGCAGGAGGAGTATTACGACCATCTCATTCGGGATGAGAAGGAATTGATTCATTCCTGCGAATATGCTTGGGGGAATCCCGATGCGGCGGGGCTGGAGGATTGGAAATGGAGGGGAATGAATGAGGGGAAAATTAACCGGTTGTTGGGGGTGGGGGAAAAAGAAAAGAGTGGGCGGGACGCCCACGCCACATTCGCCACGTTCGAATACATGATGTCGCGGCTGGGGGCGCAAGCGGCGCGGACGTTGGCGCTGGGGTCGCCGTTTGATTATTCGAACCAGGCGACGCTGTATATCGAATCGGATTTGCCTGAGCCGGGTGACACGGCGCGGTTTGCGCCGGCGGCGTGCGAAAAGATCCTGGAATATCTGAAGCAGTCGCGCGGCGGGGCGTTTGTGCTTTTCACCAGCTTCAGCGCGCTGCAGGATGCGGCGCGGCGGTTGAAGGAACCGCTGGAGAAACTGGGGTATCCGATGCTGGTGCAGGGGCAGGATGCGCCGCGGAAGGTGCTGCTGGAGCGGTTTCGCCAGACGCCGGGCGCGGTGCTGCTGGGGACATCGACGTTCTGGCAAGGGGTGGACGTGCGCGGCGATGCCCTGCGGAACGTCATTATCGTCAAGCTGCCGTTTTCGGTGCCGGATGAACCGGTGGTGGAGGCGCGGCTGGAGGCGATCACCCGCGCGGGGGGAAATCCGTTCATGCAGTATTCGGTGCCGGAGGCGATCATCCGGCTGAAGCAGGGATTTGGGCGGCTCATCCGCAGCAAGACGGATACGGGAATTGTCGTGATCCTGGACAGCCGGATTAAAACCAAGCGGTATGGCAAGCGGTTTTTGGCGGCGCTTCCACCGTGCAAGGTGGTGGTGAGGGATGGGAAAAAGAGCGCGGAACCATGAAATTTCTTCAGCAGCCGATCGAGAAAAAATTGTCGGCGCTGCTGGGCGCGAAGGTGACGTTCGCGCGGCTGAGCATTTCACCGCTGTCGGGGAAGCTGGAAGCGGAAGGAATGCGCGTGGAGGGGGAATCGGGCGATCGGCCGCTGCTGAGCGTCGGACGGATCGAAGCGAAGATGGTGGTGGCGAAGGCACTGATGGGGCAGATCGTGGTGAAAAGTCTGGTGGTGGAGAGGCCGGAGGTTTTTCTCGTGCGGAGGGAAGATGGCACGCTGAATATTCCGCCGCGGCCGGCAAAGATTTCTGGGGAAGAGAAAGAAGAAGACGGGAAATGGGAATTTGAGGCGGAATCAATTCGGTTGAAGGATGGCGTAATTCGGTTTTGGCGCGGCGGGCAAGTCTCGGTACTGGAGGAGATCGATGCGGAGTTGAAATGCGATGATCGGGGGAAGATTGACCTGGCGGCGATTGAGCTGCGTGGAAAGACGGATTTACAGGGTTGGCTGGATTTTCTGCCGCCTGAGGCGACAGCGAATGTGCGGGTGGAGATTACGCTGCCCTGGCGAGCGATTTTTCCGGGGCGTGCGCGTGAATAATGCTCGCAGGCTAATCGGAGGCTTCACATTGTCCGCAAACGCGGTGGCGTCCGGCGAGCATCCCACCCAGAAAAATCACCCCCATGATTCCGCAGGCGGGTTCGGGGACATTTGCAAGGCTGATTCCGTTCGCCGCGGCAAAGTCATCCAGCGCGGTCAAATCGGCCGCTGAAACGTCCGATTGGCTGGCGTACTGATTGAAGTTGTTGGCAAGAAGAACGAAATCGGAGCCGTTGACCTTTCCATCGTAATTGAAATCGCCTTTGTCCCAGCCGTTGGTGACGGCATCGTTGAAATTCGCCGCCATCAGCGTGAAATCAGAGCCGTTGACTTTGTCGTCCAGGTTGGCGTCACCGAGGAGGGTGTACTTTATTTCGATCTGCCCGGCGGAGAGCCCGGCGGGATTGCCGGGATCGGCGGAGTCGGCGTAACCGATGCCGTAGGAGACGTTGGCGGCGGCGGTGCTGGAGACGATGCCGGCGCCGTTCCACGCGCCGCCGTTGTAGCCGCTGGCGATCAATGCCGCGATAGAAGAGATGGGATCGGGCCCCGAGCCGTAGTTGATAAAGATGTGATTATTGGTGATGTCGAGAGAACCGGCGCTGACGGTCAACTGGTCGAGGGAGCTGGCTCCGCTGCCGGTGTTGAACTGGAACGTGCCGCCGCTGATCGTGAGAGATCCGGTGCCGTTGATAGCGCCGGAGGTATCGCCGGTGGCGTCGAAAACGAGCACGCCGTTATTGGTGATTCCGGCAGGTTGGGTGAATTTCGCCGATGAGGTGAGCGTGCCTGTGGACGAGACGGAAACGGTGCCGGCGGGGGAGCCGTTGTAGGGGGAGGCGAAGGACAGAATGCCCCCCTGGGCAATGAGCGTGCCCGTGTTGTTGAACTGAAGGCCGGATCCGATATCGAAGTAGGTTACGGCCGGGTCATTGACCTTGAAGGTGCCGCTGTTGTTGATGGTGGAGGTTGCGCCACCGCCGCTATAGATATCGCCATCGGTGGCGGTGAGGGTGCCCGCGTTGTTGAAGGTGGCGCCGCTGCCGGGTTCGAAAAAGATATTCCCGGTAGCGCCAAGGGTGGCGGATTGGCCCGCGGGGTTGGTGAGTGTTCCAGTGTTTAGAAACGCATACTGGTTTCCGTGGAAGTCGATGCCGGACTTGGCAGTGACGGTGACGCTTGCACCGGGTACCATCGCTCCATTGCTCCAGACGAGGGGCCCCTGGATATTTTCGTTAACGCCGAAGGCGAGCGTTCCGGAGGTCAGATAGGTGGTGCCGGTGACGTTGTAATTGGCGGTGTTGACGGTCTGCTCTCCGCCGGAGAAGGAATAGGCGCCCGCGCCCGTGAGGGTTGATGAAGAAGCGAAAGTGTAATTGGCGGTGAAGGCGATGGTGGCTCCTGACGAGACGGTGGAGGTGCCGGTGGTGGAACCGTTGTCGGGAGCGATGAGCATAAGCTCGCCGGCCTGGACATTGGTGGTTCCGCTGTTGTTGAAGATAAGTCCGCTGCCGATTGAGAAGGTGGCGCTGGGTTCGTTGACGTTCACTGTGCCGCTGTTGTTGACGGTGGAGGTTGCGCCACCGCCGCTATAAATACCGCCGTTGGTGGCGGTGAGGGTGCCGGCGTTGTTGAAGGTTGCACCGTTGGCCGGTTCAAAAAAGATACCGCCGGTGGCGCCGATGGTGGCGGATTGGCCCGCGGGGTTGGTAAGGGTTCCGGTGTTGAGAAACGCAAACTGGGTTCCGTGGAAGTCGATGCCGGACTTGGCGGTGACGGTGACGCTTGCGCCGGGGGTCATCGTTCCACCGCTCCAGACGAGGGGGCCCTGGATATTTTCGTTGACGCCGAAGGCCAGGGTTCCGGTGGTCAGGTAAGTGGTGCCGGTGACGTTGTAATTGGCGGTGTTGATGGTCTGCTCTCCACCGGAGAAGTAATAGGTCCCCGCGCCGGTGAGGGTTGATGAAGAAGCGAAGGTGTAGTTGGCGGTGAAGGCGACGGTGGCTCCTGACGAGACGGTGGAGGTGCCGGTGGTGGAACCGTTGTCGGGAGCGACGAGGAGCAATTCACCCGCTTTGACGCTCACCGTACCGCTGTTGTTGAAGATAAGTCCGCTGTTAATACTGAAAGTCGCGCTGGCCTCATTGACGGTGAAGGTGCCGGAGTTGTTGATTGTGGAAGTTGCGCCACCGCCGCTATAGATGTCACCGTTGGTGGCGGTGAGCGTGCCGGCGTTGTCGAAGGTGGCACCACTGCCCGGTTCAAAAAAGATATCGCCGGTGGCGCCGATGGTGGCGGATTGGCCCGCGGGGTTGGTGAGAGTTCCGGTGTTGAGAAACGCATATTGGTTTCCGGAGAAATTGATGCCTCCATCGGCCGTCTCGGCAGTTGCGCCGAGGGTGCCGTTGGACCAGGTGAGAACCCCGAGGACGGTTAGCGAATCGCTGCCGGAGATTGTTCCCCCGGACATGCTCATGAGCTGAATGGTGGGGCTGACGTTAAGCGTGACAGTGCCGGCGCTGACGACAACGTCGTAGAGGGTACCGGCGGGGGTGCCGTTGTGGGGGTAATTGGGATTGGTTGTCCAGTCAGCAGCGCTGGACCAGTTGTTGGCAGTGCCGTCCCAGGTGGCGGTGGTGTCGGCGTGGGCGAGAGGTGAGAGGGTCGTGGCCAAGGCGGCGGCGCTGATGGACATTAAAACGGCGGAACGGCGATGACGGCGACTCATTTTTCCCTCCCTGGTTTTGGTCGAAACGATTCGTGAGGCAACAGAACGCTGATGATATGACTCGGTGGAATGCGCGGCAAAGGTATTTCGGGGTGATTTGGTGATTTCGTGAGGTGGGGCGATCATATCAGACCGCGGGTCGGTATGGGCGCGCCGAGTGTGGGGGCAAATGCAGGCGGATAACCCATCGGACATGCTCCGATTATTCAGGCCTCGATTTATTTTCTGAATTAGTCGCCGGTGATGTTTTTCCGATGCTTCAGGCAAAGAAGTGTGGGACGCTCACGCTACAAATCTGCGGACGTGGACTATTGACACGGTGAAGTTGCTGGGATGAAGAAGAGCCACGGCAGGCCGGTGAGGGAGAAGGAACTACGTGGAGTGGGGGACAAGAACGGGGACGCAGCTAGTTTTGACATTCTGAGCTGATTTACTTCTAATCGCGTCAATGCCCCGACAAGCACGCGCAGCCCCCGGCGGACTGGTCTACCACGTCCTGAACCGATCGGTCGGGAAAATGACGCTCTTCCGCCGCGACGCGGATTTCGAGGCCTTTGAGCGGATCATCCACGAAGCTCATGATCGCCATCCCCTGCGCATCCTGTGCTATTGCGTCATGTCCAACCACTGGCATTTCGTGGTCTGGCCGGAGGAAGATGGACAGGTGACGGGATTTTTCCGCTGGCTGGCGCACACGCACGCGATGCGCTGGCGCGTGTCGCACAACACGGTGGGCTACGGGCACCTGTATCAGGGCCGCTTCAAATCGTTTCCGGTCGAGCAGGATGAACATCTGCTGACGCTGTGCCGCTACGTTGAACGCAACCCCGTGGCGGCGGGGCTGGTGAAACGGGCCGAAGATTGGCGATGGAGCAGCCTGTGGATTAGGCTGCACGGCGACGCGAAGCAGAAATCGATATTGTCGGCGTGGCCGGTAAATCGCCCCAGCCGATGGACCGAGCGGGTTAACCAGCCACTGGGCGAGTCGGAACGCTCGGCGGTCAAGACGAGCCTGGAGCGTGGCCGGCCTCTGGGCAGCACAGCCTGGACGCAGACAATCGCATCGCGACTCGGCCTTGGCCACACGGTGCGCGACGAAGGGCGGCCGAAAAAGAATGCATCGAAGAAAAACTAGCTGCGTCCCCGTTTCATGTCCCTAGCTGTTGGAGTTCCGGTATCCGATGCAGGAATAGTTCAAGACAGTTCATTCGTATCGGCGCTCGATCGAATTGCCAACCAATTTAAAACCGTCATTCGTGTTGTCCCAATTCGGGAATGGTCAGTCGAGCTTGAAGAAGCTGGAGAATGAGGTGCAAAATAAGTTCAAACCAATGCTGCATTTATTTAGGCACAGAAAAAATGGCAATTTCATTATTTTGAATTCCGGAGTTGAGCCTCAGATGGGATGGCTGTCTGATACCGGCGCGATGATACATATCTCCGAGGAAACAATGACAGCGGACGGGCTAGCGATCATTGTGCGAAATTTGGAGGAGTTCAAGCAGCGAAAATTTGAACGGGGAGAATTATCGAGTCTCGATAGGTCTGGAAAGCGCAAATTCGATAGAATTCACGATGAATTGTTGGTAACATTAAAGTCGCCGAGCGAGCTAGAGCTTCAGCCGATGGTACCAGTCAGGGGAAAAATGGGGCGACGAGGCGACAAGAAGCAGGCTATTTTGGTGCGGCTGCCTGTTAGCTTCGAGGCTTTTTGGGGGGAAATTAATGTTGCCTTCTCGCGGTGCGGCGGTTAATCCGTTATCTGCGGGACATGGAACGGGGACGCAGCTAGTTTCTCTTCGCCGGATTCTTTTTGGCCGTTTGCCGGTTCACACCATTTCTTCGCCTTATTGTATTGCGGTTTTCGTCGCGCGAGCAACTCTGTCCGACGGACGTATCCTGCGCCGGAGCGACCGAGAAAGTTCGAACTGTTACATCTCAAAACCGCCCCGCTACATGCAACACACCCGGGGAACGGCTTAAGATATTATGAAAACAATCATTACCGCCAACAAGAAAGAATGTAAACACTAACTTCTCCGCTAATCGGTGTAACATTCGTAACTTCTCGCCCCACTGTTCATATTCCCTTGTTTAATGATCCACGCGAATTGCGTCAGGCGGGATGCGGGAGTATTCTCGGCCAAAATATTACAGATATTCCCTGAAACACGGAGGTCATCGCCATGTCATTCGAAGCCGCGGTTAATCGGAAAGCCATTGATATCGGAAAACTCAGCGTGGAGATGACGACTTCCGCGGGGAGCGGGCATCCTTCGACGTCGCTGTCGCTGGCGCACCTGATCACCGTCCTGATGTATCACCAGATGCGGTGGGATCCGAAGGATCCGTGGAGTTTGGCTTCGGACCGGCTGGTGCTGTCGGAGGGGCACGCGGTGCCGATCGTTTATGCGGCTCTGGCGGATTTGGGGGCGACGATCATTCCGCTGGGCAAGGGGCGGGATGCGGCGCGGCCGATGACGGTGGCGGATGCGATGACGCTGCGGGCGATCGACAGCCCAATCGATGGACATCCCAATCCGCACGTGGGCGTGCCGTTTTTCGATGCGGCCACGGGCAGTCTGGGGCAGGGATTATCGGTCGCGGCGGGGCTGGCGTCGGCGGCGAGGATGGACAAGGTCGATCGGAATATTTACTGCATCATCGGCGACGGCGAGAGCCGCGAGGGGCAGATTTGGGAAGCAGCCGATTTTGTGGTGGATCATGCGCTGACCAATGTGGTTCCGATTTTTAATTGCAATGAGCTGGCGCAGAGCGATTGGGTGTCGCCGCAGCAGAGTTACATGGGGCTGGCGGACAAAATGCAGGCGTTTGGATTTTTAGTGCGCGTGATCGACGGGCATGATCCGCACGACATTCGCGATGCGCTGAGCGAATTGCACGTGGTTCAGAACGGGCAGAAGCCGATGGCGATCATCGCCCGGACGGTGAAGGGATGGGGCGCGCCGCACGAGCAGGGGATGGGCAAGCATGGCACGCCGGTGAAGAAGGATCAGCTTCCGTCGATTCTCGGGGAGCTGGAAAGCACGGCGAAGGATCTGGGCGTTTCGGATTACAAATCGGGCGAGTTGAAGCCGGGCGCGGTCACGTCCAAGGCGCCGGCGCGGGATACGAAGGGGATCAAGATCAAGTCGTATGCCGATGGACTGGCGGCCGTGGGATTGGACAAGGATCTGGCGGCGGGCAAGCCGATCGCGCCGCGCAAGGCGTATGGGGCGGCGCTGGTGGCGCTGGGCGAGGCGGACAAGCGCGTCGTGGGCCTCGATGCGGATGTGAAGAATTCGACGCATGCGGAGTGGTTCGCCAAGAAATTTCCGGCGCAGTATCTGGAGTGCAAGATCGCCGAGCAGAACATGATCAGCGTCGCTGCCGGCGCGAGCGCGGGGGGGAAAATTCCGTTTTGCTCGACGTTCGCCAAATTCGTGGCGCGGGCGTATGACCAGGTGGAGATGGCGATCATCAGCGGGGCGAACATCAAGATCACCGGGACACACGCGGGGGTGACTTTGGCGGCGGACGGGCCGAGCCAGATGTCGCTGCCGGACACGGCGTTTTTCCGCAGCTTCTGCCATGCCAAGGGGTATGACGGGCAACTGGCGGTGCGCTATTTCTTCCCGGCGGATGCGATCAGTTGCTACAAGATTACGGAGCTGATGGCCAACATTCAGGGGACGTGTTATCAGCGGGCGCTGCGCGCGGATACCAAGGCGCTGTACAAGCCGGAGGATTCGTTTGAAGTGGGCGGATACAAGGTTTTGCGCGAGGGGAAAGACCTGGTGTTTGTCGCCGCGGGATACATGGTGCATGAATGCCTGAAGGCGGCGGATGAACTGGGCAAGAGCGGGAAGAAGGCGGGGGTGATCGATGCGTATGGATTGCCGCTGAAGGACAATGGGATTCTGGACATCGCCGCCAAGTCGGGCGGAAGGATCATCACCGTGGAGGACAATTACACCGGCGGTTTGGACAGCGAGCTATCGGAGCAGATCGCAGCCACCGGAGCGGCCGTGAAACTGAAGGCGATGTTCGTGAAGCAGATTCCCAAGAGCGGGCGCGAGCCGCAGGAAGTGCTGGATTATCTGAACCTGGGATACAAGGCGATTTTGGCGGCGGTGTGAGGGAAGAGACCGCCGGCGAAAAAAATGAAGTGTGTAATTTGCAAACAAGGAAAGACGGCTCCTGCACGGGTAACGGTTACACTGGAACGCGGCGCTGCAACTCTGGTGTTCAAATCAGTGCCCGCCAATGTTTGCGGCAACTGCGGTGAGCAATATATTTCAGAAGATATAACGCGGCGATTACTTCGAGAAGCGGAGGAGGCGATTGGGGCTGGTGTACAAGTTGAGATCAGGGGATTCGGTCTGAAGATTGCCTAAAAGAATGCGCTGAGGACAAGGATGTCGCTTTCGGTTTCCATTCTCGCCAGCGGATCGGGCGGCAACTGCGCCGTGGTGCGGGGGGCGGGCGGGGTGATGCTGATTGATTGCGGGATCGGGCCGAGGACGGCCGCGGGGCGGATGAAGGATTTGGGCATCGGCATCGGGGATATCGGGGCGATCTGTCTCACACATCTGGATCGGGATCATTTCAGCACGGCTTGGGTGGCGACGATCGTGCGGCGGGGGATTTCCGTTTTCTGTCACGAAAGCCGGCTCGAGGATTTGGTGCGGGTTGGCGGGGGATCGGCAGAATTTGCGCGGCTGCTGAGGCCGTTTAACGGAGAATTTTTTTCGCCGGTCGGCGCGATGAAATTCTGCGCGATTCGATTGGACCATGATGAGTGCGGATCGCACGGGTTTGTGGTGGAGAGCCGCGGGTGCCGGATGGGGTATGCGACCGACCTGGGGCGTGTGCAGGAGCGTTTAATCCGGCATTTTTGCGGGGTGGACGTGCTGGCGATTGAGAGCAATTACGATCCCCGGATGCAGATGAGCAGCGGGCGTCCCTGGTTCCTGAAGCAGAGGATTATGGGCGGTCGGGGGCATTTATCGAATTCCGATGCGCTGGCGGCGGTGTTGGAAATTCTGAATCAGTCGCAAGCCGGGGGCCGCAGGTTGCCGAAACATATTATTCTGCTTCATCGCAGCCGGGAGTGTAACTGCCCGCGTCTGGTGCGCGAGCTGTTTGGCGCCGATGAGCGGATTGCGGGCCGACTGACGCTGGCGGAGCAGGACCGGGCGACGGGCTGGCTGAGCGCCGGCGATCGGCCGGTGGCGCTGCAGCTTGAATTGCAATGGGCGTGACTTTGCGCCGCGAGCAGCGCAAGTCGATCAGTTACAACCGATCGGGGGAGTTTGGGAATGGGACGCAGGGAATGGGATTGTTCGGATTTCTCAAGCGCGCCAAGCCGACTCCGGTGACCGATCCGGTCATCATCGAGCTGCGCATTCCGAAGGTGAACGAACCGGACATGACTCCGGGCGAGCTTCGGCGTCAGCTTTTCGACGCAGCGGCGGCGGGGGACGAGGAGAAGCTCTGCACGATCTGCCAGGAGCATGAGAAGTCGATCTTCGAGCAGGGGATGATCTGGTCGAGAATCCCCGATGAAGTGAGATCGAGCCCGATGGTGCTGCGGTGGTACTGCAACGGACTGAGGGCCATCGCGCGGTTTTGCGCGGATCGGCTGGGGAAGCCGGAATTGATGGACCAGATGAAGGGGATGGATCTGCTGCCGGGTGGGGAAGAGAAGAATAGCACGCGGGGGGAGTAGCGATCGCGTGGGGGGAAGTCCGTGGATGATCCCAAACGCATCCCGCTGGAATACGAATTTCCTCTTACCGGGAAATCCCCGGTGTCGCGGCCGAAGTGGGTGTACTTCGTCGTTGGGGCATATCTTCTGCTCGCGTGCGGGTTGCTTTTAACGCCGGTGTGGGCGAATTGGGTGATTGACCCGTCAAGTGTTTTGCCGGTGGCCGTCGTGGTCGCGGTGCTGGTGATTTGCGGTTTGACGTTGCTGATCGTACCCGCTCGAGCTTCGAAACGGCGGCCGGTTGCTCGGCGATCGGTCTGGTACCCGATCGTGGCTTCGGGGTTGCTGCTTGGTGTCCTGGTATTCAGCGGAGGCATGGCGCTGGAGGAATTCGTCAATGAAAGAGGGGATATCACGAATCAATTGCTGATCGCCGGGGGTGTTGTATGGATATGCTGGTCAATGTTTTTCGTTTGGATGACATTCAGATCTGATCCATCATGGATCGGGATGCGATTACATCGGTTTCTCATTGCCGGCAGCGTTCTGGAATTGCTGGTGGCGGTTCCGACGCACATCGTCGTGCGCCGGCGGCCGGACTGCTGTGCGGGAATTGCAACCGGGATGGGAATTTGCGTCGGGGTCGTGGTGATGTTTATCGCATTTGGGCCGAGCGTTTTGCTGCTTTATCATAAACGATGGAAGCAGATTTCGGGGACGAAGTAGGGGCGATTCGCCGTGGACTTCCCACGGCAGCGCCGTGGGCGTTTGGGATCGAGCCGAATCTCTGTAGAAACTTCGATGCTTGAACCCGCGCCGCCTCACGCTTAGGATTCGCGTTCTTTTCACGATATCTGGAGGTTTTTCGATGCGTATTCTGGTTGCTGACAAACTTGCGGAAGAAGGCCTGGAGTTTTTGAAGCAGAACAATGCGGCTTACGATGCGAAAGTGGGGCTGAAGGAAGATGAGCTGGCGGCGGCGGTGGGGGAATATGATGCGCTGATCGTCCGGTCGGGGGCGAAGGTGACGGCGAAGGTGCTGGAGAAGCCGGGGAAGCTGAAGGCGATCGCGCGTGCCGGCGTGGGAGTGGACAACATCGATCTGGAAGCGGCGACGGCGAAGGGGATTCTCGTGCTCAACACGGCGGAGGCGAGCACGCTTTCGACGGCGGAGCACGCGCTGGCGCTGCTGCTGTCGCTGGCGCGGAAGATTCCACAGGCGCATGCCGGTTTGAAATCGGGAGCGCTCGAGTGGAAAAAGCGCAGCGTTTATCAGGGGACGCAGCTTGCGGGCAAGACGCTGGGCGTGGTGGGGTTGGGGCGGATTGGGCGGACGGTGGCGACGCGGGCGCTGGCGATGGAGATGAACGTGATCGGGTTCGATCCGTATTTCTCCGGGCCGGCGGCGCTGGATGGGAAGGTGAAGCTGATCAAGGATTTTGATGAGTTTCTGTCGCAGATCGATGTGATTACGTTTCACGTGCCGGGCGGCGAGCAGACGCGGCATTTGCTGAACCGTGAGCGGCTGATGAACAAGTGCCGGCCGAACCTGCTGGTGGTGAACGATGCCCGTGGAGAGGTGATCGACGAGATCGCGCTGGCGGAAGCGCTGAAGGAGAAGAAGATCGCGGGGGCGGCGATCGACGTTTATGCGAGCGAACCGCCGGCGAAGGATCATCCACTGTTTGGCTGCGAGAACGCGGTGTTGACGCCGCACCTGGGCGCCAGCACGGACGAGGCGCAGACGGCGGTGTCGGTGGATGCGTGCAAGGCGATCGTGGCGTTTCTGAACACAGGCGAAATTCGTGGCGCGGTGAATGCCGGTGGATTGAAGCTGGATTTGCCGGCGGATGAGAAGCCATTCGTGGAATTGGCGCGGCGGATCGGCATTTTGCTGGCGGCGCTGTGCGAAGGCGGGTATCGCTCGATCACGCTGCGCGCCAGCGGGACGCGAGCGCCCAAGCACATGAACACGCTGCTGCGCGTGGCGGCGGTGGAATTGCTTCGGCCGCACCTGGATTCGGTGAACGTGATCAACGTGGAACATTTGGCGCGGGGGCGCGGGATCGAGCTGGTGACGATTCACGAGCCGAATCCACCGGCGGGATTGGTGGGGGATATCGTGGGGGTTCGCGTGGACAGCTCGACGGGCGAAAGCCACCGGGTGCTGGGGACGGTTTATGCCGATGGCTTGCCGCGCGTGCTGCGGATTGACGGTTACAGCATGGACATGATTCCCGAGGGGAACATGGTGCTGATCGTGAACCAGGACACGCCGGGGGTGATCGGGCTGGTGGGTTCGAGCTTCGGCGATGCGCAGGTGAATATCGCGGACATGGTGATCAGTCGTGAGATCGACAAGGATGGGAAGGCGACGGCGCTGATGGTG
>Ga0302326_10019785_pt1 | contig 13875 bp, 13 predicted proteins | sample Palsa_T0_3_FD_202264 | JGI IMG/M metagenome (GOLD analysis project Ga0302326, IMG submission 202264) | Peat permafrost microbial communities from Stordalen Mire near Abisko, Sweden - Palsa_T0_3 | ecosystem: Environmental > Terrestrial > Soil > Palsa > Peat permafrost | place: Sweden: Abisko... | reverse complement strand
GCGGATGAAGCCTTCTCAATTAATTTTTTTTAAACAGAGAAAGTAGATTCCGCGGAATCCCTCTGGAACCACGAATGCCGCTTCGTGTCTTCGTGCCTTAGTGGTTCAATTTCTTCCGAATTCCACGGGATCCGTGGAACGTCGCAGTTGGCCGCAGGCGGCGTCGATGTCGCGGCCGCGGCTTTTGCGGACGTGGGCGTTGACGCCGTTGTTGCGCAGGATGCTCTGAAATCGCACGACTGCCTCGCTTTCGGGTCTTGCAAACGGCAATCCCTCGACGGGGTTGTAGCGGATGAGATTCACGTTGGCCCGCAGCGTTTTGCAGATTTGCGCCAGCTCACGGGCATGTTCCGGTTGATCGTTCACACCCGACAACAGAATATATTCCAGCGTCACCTCCCGCCCGGTGCGATCGAAGTAATATCTGGCCGCGGCCAAAATATCCTCGAGGGAAAAATGTTCCGCCCAGGGAATCAATTGCCGGCGAAGAGATTCATTGGGCGCATGCAGAGAAATCGCCAGATTCAGCGGCAGCGATTCCTCGGCGAGTTGTCGCATGCGCGGCGGAACGCCGACGGTGGAGAGCGTGATCTTCCGCGCTCCGATGTTGAAGGCGCGCGGATCGTGCAGGATGCGGATGGCCTTGAGAACACTGGCATAGTTGGCCAGCGGTTCGCCCATGCCCATGAAGACGATGTTGCTGATGCGGGTTTGTTGTGCCTTCAGAATTTGATTGAGGAGAAAAACCTGCTCGACGATTCTGCCGGGTGTGAGATTCTGCTTCACTCCGTTGATTCCGCTAGCGCAAAATTTACAACCGACGGGGCAACCGACCTGCGAGCTGATGCAAGCCGTGTGGCGCGGGCCATCGGGAATCATGACGGATTCCGCTGTCGCGCCAACGGGCCAACCGGCGAGAATTTTGATCGTCCCATCTTCGCTGATCTGCTCGCGGCGCACATTTCCCGGCGTAAAATCGAACGATTCCACCAAGGTATCGCGCTGGAGTTTAGAAAGATTTGACATCAACGCCGGGTCCGTTACGGATTTCACATAGACCCATTCGCAGACCTGTTTACCGGCATATGCGGGCCATCCCCACGATTGCAGGAGGGCATCAATCTCCGCCGGCAAAAAATCAAAAAAGGCGTTTTTATCGGAAACAGGCACGTCGTGTGTATATTATGTTGATATGAACAGCCCGGCAATTTTGGCTGACCCCACCCGGAAGGCGGACTCAACCGAAATGATTCAGAATAGAAATAATATCTGGACGATCGCCGGGCGAAATACCGCGCGAGTTGCAGATGTTTTGCAATTTGCGTCGGCGTCAAAAAGTCGTTGTGCGTCGTGGATGCGTGGTAGCTCATTGATGAGTTCTATTTTTTTCGAGGGTACAATATGAGCTTGTCAGTCCATCAGCGCGGCGAAAAAAATCAAGGGCGAGGTGAGAAGCCGTCGGGAAGCAAGCTGCCGGTGTTCCGCGATCCCGATCAGGGCGCGGACGCCGCGCCATCGACGCCTCGTGCGAACGATGTCGCTGATGAACAACTTCTGGAAGCATATCGTCGCGGCGATCGCGCGAGTTTCTCCAAACTGGTCAATCGATATCACCGCGAGTTGTTCCATTTTCTGGTGCGCTTCCTCGGCGATCGCGCGGCGGCGGAGGATATGTTCCAGGAAACTTTCCTGCAGGTGCATCAGAGTGCCGACACATTTGATCCACAGCGGCGATTCCGCCCGTGGCTTTTCACCATCGCCGCCAACAAGGCGCGCGATCTGATCCGCGCCCAATCCCGACGACCGGCAAATCCGTTGCAGGCGGCCATTCATCAGGGCGACGAGCAGAGCGGCGAATTTATCGATCTGATCCAAAGCGCCGAACCGCTGCCCGAAGAGCCGCTGGTGCGAAAAGAATTACAACAACAGGTGCAACGGACGGTTATGGAGATGCCTGCGCATTTGCGGGAAATTTTGCTGCTTTCCTATTTTCACCAATTTCCGTATCGTCAGATCAGCAGCATTCTTGGGATTCCCCTGGGAACAGTGAAATCCCGCCTTCATGCGGCGGTGGCGTATTTTGCCGATAATTGGAAGAGGACGAACCCGGGTGAAAATGGCTCGTAGTAGTGACGTGCCAAAGGCTGGTGGATGTGTCCGTGCCATCGGTTGTGGTATCATGTGACCGGATCGCTTCGAGTTCATGTGGCGATTGGCGGCTTTGAAGCGGGCTGCCGGATTTTGGGGACAGTATGAGTAAGAAGCTCAGCGACGAAGATCGTCGCGCCATAGATATGCTTTTGAATCGAGCCAACGAGGCCAAAGCCGGCCGAATATCCCCGCGTCGCATCGCCGCCGCCGCAAAGATTCTTTCCGCCCTCGACGCATACCCGACTCCAGAGCCGTCCAAGGATTTGGTCGAACGCACATTGCGACACATTGACCGTGCGGCCATCCCGCTTCCCACGCCGGACGACAGTATTACGGGCTTCGATCCGGGCCTGCTCGCCTGAGAAGAATTTTCAGATTCTCCAATAGCGCCGCCAATTCCTCATCAGAATGTTCACTCGAAAGCGTCACACGCAATCGGCTTGTTCCGCGCGCCACGGTCGGCGGGCGAACGGCGGAGACCAAGAGCCCGGCTTCAAAAAGTTTTTCCGATGATTCCATCGCCGCTGACTCGCTGCCGAGAATGATGGGGATGATCGGCGAATCGCCGTCTGGAATTTTCACGCCGGCGGCGCGCAGATTTTCGCGCGTGCTGCGAGCCAGATCGCGCAGACGATTTTGGCGCTCGGGTTCATCGCGCATTACGCCGATGGCGGCTTCAATCGCCGCAGCAATTGGCGGCGGGACGCTCGTCGAATAGATGTACGCCCGCCCGGCATTCAGCAGCATCCGGTAGAACTCCTCGCTTCCGCACACCGCGCCCCCGATGCAACCGGCGGCTTTGGAAAATGTGACGACGCAAACATCCACCGCATCGAAAACCCCGATTTCACCGATCAATCCGCAGCCACCCGGGCCATACACGCCGCTGCCATGCGCTTCATCGACGAAGAGCACGAAATTAAATTCCCGTTTCAATTCCGCCAGTTCCCGCAGCGGCGCGGCATCGCCGTCCATGCTGAAAATGGATTCGGTGACGACGACTTGCAATTGATTCGGATTGGATTTCTCCAGCATCCGTCGCAGCCTGGCGAGATTGTTGTGCGGAAACACACGCCAGGGGGATCCGGTGGATCGAACGGCATCGAGCAAAGACGCATGCGCCAATTTATCGATCAGGAATCGCACACCGCCCGATCCCAGAGCGGCCAGCGTTTGTATGGCCGCGAAGTTCGCCTGATATCCGCTGGGAAGAAGCACCGCCGACTCGGTTTTTTTCCAGCGCGCGATGGCAGATTCAGCCGAGCGATGAACGGATGTGTATCCCGAGATCAACCCCGCCGCGCCGGAGCCAACGCCGTTTCCCGCTGCCGACTGCATTGCGGAAATAATTTTCGGATGGTGCGTCAGGCCGAGGTAATTGTTGGATGAGAAATTCACCAATTGCCGGCCGTCGATCAGCACATGAACGGCATCCAATATCTCGACAATTCGGCGGGTGCGCAGCAATCCCGATTGGGCGCGTTGAGCAAGTTCATCCTGCAGAAGTGATTCCAGGGAAACCAGCGGCGGGTCATTCGTCGTCATCATCGGACCCGGACATTTCAGCGACATCGTCCTCGTCGATCGCGTGGCCGCTGAGTTCGGCAAGTTTCTGCTTCATCAATCGGCCGATCTTGAATTTCACGGTCCGTTTTTCCGGGACGTCGACGGGCTCGAGGGTTTTGGGATTCTGGGCTTTGCGGGCCTTGCGGAGCTTGGTTTCAAAGACCCCAAAGTCCCGAAATTCCAACCGATTGCCTTTGCCCAGTTCGTTGACGATCTCATCAAGGAATTGCTGGACCACCTTCTTGACCTGCACCCTTTTTTGGGAGGCATTGTCAGCGATGCGGTCGATCAATTCTTTCTTAGTTATGGTTGCCATACCTGCCTCGGACGGGTTTTAACACGCGACAGGAAACAGACTTAAACAATATCACCAATCCCTTGGCCGATTGCAAGTATTAAATGAGGCCCACAACAGGAGGGGGTTAACAGAGCAGTAGAACAGTAGAACAGTCGAGCAGTAGAGGGAGCGGTTTATCGGGCCCAAAGGGCTTAGCGGTAGGAAGCACCGTAGGTCTCGCTGTCGGAGTATTGCTCGAATTTATCGCCATCAATCCCACCCCGCTGGTCGTTGATGGAACTTTGGTAGAATAAGGTGGTGCTGGAATCCTGATAGCCGGCAAAGGCGCCCGGCTGGCGGCCATCGCGGGAAAGGTCCATGCGCGGTGTTCCGGCCAGGACCGGGGGATCGAAGCAAAGCGCGCCCGCCCCGGCGGGTTGGTAGGATGCGGGCACAATTGCCTGCACCGGGGGTTGAGATTGAACCGCACATCCGCCCAGGGCCAGAGCCGCCAGAATCATTGCTATGCTTCGCATGGAAATGCTTAATCAAATCCGATGCCGCGCGGGATTTGCATCCGGCAGAATTGAATCGTATGTCAAAAGCAACGCGAGGCGGGCATCCCCCGGCCCCGTGAAAGGCGGTTTGCCGCGTTTTGGCGGCCGCAGTGCCCATAATGTGTTTCCTCCGTCAAAGACCGGCCAGACGGGGTGATGCGTTGGGGCAACAATCCCCGTGGCGTCGCGGAAACACGTTTACTCGCGGCGTCGCTCACGGTGGCGTGACGGGTTTGAAGGGTGTGAAAAGTGTGAAGGGACGGGCTATCCCCTTCATACCCCTCGCACTCTTCTTACCCTTCACGCCCCGTCACGGTTCCGTTGATGGCGCTTCCGTCGGTTCTATTCGAAACAAATCGCGCGGCAGAATCTGGTCCGATAATTCCGGAGGAATCTGTCCGGTTGGAAAAATCACTGCGATCTGTGAGGCGCCATACACAACGTCGATCCTTCCGGCTGGATCGAGCCACGCGCGCTGGATGTCCGAAAAACTCGGAACGTCTTTGCTGAAGACGGCCTCGACCGATGGTTGTGTGCCGGCTTGATTTGCGGAGAGCCGGGTGATCGTGCCGCTGGGTTGGATAATGAAGATGTGGCCGTTGCCGTCGGGGACGCGCCAGCTTCCATCGCTTTGTGGGCCGGTCGTGGTCGTGGTCTTCGGTTGATCGGTCATCACTTCCCAGCCGTTGGCGGTTAATTTCAGATTTTCATTGCCGCGTTTGATGGATGGCCAGTCGTCGGCGGTCCACGCCGCATTGTCTAATATGGCCAGTTGCCAGATTGCCAGGCGCGGATTGGGATCGGGAACGGTCGGATCGAGCAGCAATGTTGGCCCATCGGCCGCGCCCGGTTCACGGAATAACCATCGGCCACGCCGATCGATCGCAACCAGATCGGTAAACGGTTTCTCCGAATCCCGCAGCAGAACATCGAACTGATCCGGCGGCAAATATCGCTCCGGGCCCTTGTCCGCGGAGGTGACAATCCATTCATCCCGCACGCGCGAGATGTGATCGTTTGGCCCCAACGCCGAGACAATCGCCGCCGGGGCTTGCTGCCACGCGCTGCTCGGCCGAATCACCAGATAATCCGGCTTGACCACCAGCGGATCGTCCTGATCGCGCGGAATGCTCACGCCCTCCGGCAGGAAAAAAATCGCCCCCTCATCCGGCAACCGCGCTGCCAGCGTCATCTGATTCTCATTCACCAGCATCCCACCCAGATGCGCTTCGAGCCGCCGGTCGAGCAATTCGTGAATCCGCGCTAATTCCTCGGGAGACGCATCGGCCTGAAGTTTTTCCAGAATCGGAAAAATCCCGGGGCCGTAGCGAGTGAGTTCCTCAAAAGCGTCCGCGCGCTTGGCGGGATCGTCATCGCCCAATTGCTCGGCCAGCGCGGTGACGGCTTGCTCGTCGATCGGCGCGCTCTCGAGTTGCACGATGCTGAGGTCCACCGATCCCGCATCGGCTCCCGCGCGCACCTGCATTACGCTGCCGTCCCGCATCGGCACCAGTTGGATGACATTCCCCGGCCAGTCGTCGCCGCCGAGAACATTCCATTGCCCGTCGACGAACCGGGCGATGTGCGACGTGCCGTTGATTTTTTCCTCCGCCCCGCACCAGGCGAGCCGGCCGCGCCCGTCGAAAACAATGTGCGGCCGAGGGAATGGCCCGGTTCCATCGCAGAGATTGCAATAGGATTCGGTCAGTTGTTTGCCGAGGGTGATGATGTCAACGCCGCCGTCGCAGGGAACGGCGATGCGCGTCTGGCCGTTGTCGTCCCAGTTGGTGGCCCAATCCCAGTGATAATTGTGTTGCCACGGAATCGGCTGGGTTTGATTTGCTGAGACCAATTCCCAGCCATCGCTGGTGGGACAGACGGCCGATGGTTGCCACTGGCCCTTGGCGTCGATGCTCCAGTTGACGAAGTAAATTTTACGATCGACGACATGCTCCATTTCATCGCCGGCCCGGGCCAAAACTTGTGGCAATGGATCGGCATCGGGGCACTTTATCCACAGATCGCCGCGTGGGCAGACGTACACGGGCTCTTTCAGCATGATGTGAGCCGCATCTTCCAGATCAACGCCGGCAGCCCACGGACGAGTTTCGGGATAATTCAACAGATACCGATGCAACACCTGGCCGTAGGTTTGCACGGTGATTGGCGCTGGCAGCGTTGCCGGCGCGGTCGTGGCATCGGGAATTGTCGCGGCAATCATCGTGGTCGGCTGGGTGGCCGCGATTGGAGCGGGTGGCCGTCCCAGAAATAAAACCAATCCGAGACCGATCCCCATCGCTGCCAACAGGCAGATCATCATCCCCAGGATTCGTCCGGTACGTGCCCGCATGTTGATCCCGCTTCGTCGCCAACATCCTACCAGCGCAGCGGGGACATCTGTATGATGAACCGTAGTCTCGGATGTATTGCCGGGTGCGTGATGTTTGCCGCAAAAAATTTCCCCCTCCCCTTGTACTCAGGGGGAGGGTAGGGGTGGGGGCCGAACGTCGATCGGCCGCAAGACCCCCACCCTTGCCCTCCCCCTGAGTACAAGGGGAGGGGATAAGAAAGTTTGCCGTCCGTCGCGCACCCAACGTCCGGGGATTCCTCAAAAGGCGGATCGAATTCCATGACCACGGCGACCGACGGCCACGCGATCAGCCTGCAAAACGTCACCAAGATTTACCGGCGGAAAATCCACGCGCTGCGGGGAATCAACATGCAGGTCAAACGCGGGGAAATCTTCGGATTGCTCGGTCCCAACGGAGCGGGCAAGAGCACGCTGGTCAAGATCATGATGTCCGTCGTCCGGCCGACGCGGGCCGAGGGATTGATCCTGAATCGTCCCATCGGCCACAAACCGACGCTTCGGCAGATCGGGTATCTGCCGGAGAATCATCGGTTTCCCAAATATCTCACTGGCCGGCAGGTGATCGAATTCTTTGCGGCATTGTGCGGGGTGGACCGATCCACGCGCCGTAAGCGCGCGGGGGAATTGCTCGAACTGGTGGGCATGACCAACTGGGGGAACGCTAAAATTTCGCAGTATTCCAAGGGGATGCTGCAACGCATCGGGCTGGCTCAGGCGATGGGAGCCGATCCGGAATTGATCGTGCTGGATGAGCCGACCGATGGCGTCGATCCGGCCGGGCGACGGGATATTCGCAAGGCGCTGCTGGAACTGCGCGCTCGGGGCAAAACGATTTTCATCAACAGCCATTTGCTCAGTGAACTGGAAAGCGTTTGCGATCGCGTGGCGATTCTGGTGCAGGGGGCGGTGGCGCGGCAGGGGACGATTGATGAGCTGACCGTCGCCAAGCAGTGCTTTCTGTTTGAAGTGTCTCCCGTGGAGAATTTGCCGGGGCTGGTGAATGCCGCATTGGGCGGGGTGCTGAATTTGCAGGTCCCGCCGCCGTTTCGGGGGAAACTTGCGGATGCAACCTGGTGCGAACTCGACGGCGTTTTCCTGCGATTGGGCCGGACCGATCCGGCGGCGGTGCAGGATGTGCTCGATGCGCTGCGGCGGCAGGGACTGGTGATTCGCCGGATGCATCTGGTGCGGCCGTCGCTGGAGGAATTGTTTTTCGAGGCGGTGGCGAACACGGCGCTGGGCGCGGGGGCGGCATGAGACAGACCTGGGCTTTGCTCATCGACGCGTACCGCGATCTGAATTCGCGCAAACTTTTCTGGATCGTGCTGATCCTCTCGACGGTGGTGGCGGCTTCGTTTTTCGCGGTGGGAATCGACGACCGGGGCGCGAGCATTTTCGGGCATGTCTTTTTTCCCGATTACAACACGCATTTCGTCAAGCGCAGCGAGTTTTACAAGGAAGTATTTGTCGGCTACGGCATCGATACCTGGCTCAGCTTAGTTGCGATCGCGCTGGCGCTAATCTCGACGGCCAGCATCTTCCCCGAATTTCTCGCCGGCGGGGCGGTGGACCTTTATCTCTCCAAGCCCATCAGCCGGATTCGGCTTTTTCTGACCAAATATTTCTGCGGGCTTTTGTTCGTGGCCATGCAGATATTCTGCTTTTGTCTGACCTGTTTTCTCGTCATCGGCATCCGCGGCGGCGAGTGGTTGCCCGGCGTTTTTTTGGCGGTGCCGATTGTGTTGCTGTTTTACAGTTATCTCTTTGCGATCTGCGTTTTCTGGGGCGTCTGGACGCGCTCGACGATTGCGGCGCTTCTGCTGACGATTTTGTGCTGGTTTGTGATCTTCGGCGTGCACTTTGCCGAAGTAGCGATGTTGCGGATGCAATACTCCGACGAGGTCCGCTCCAAACAATTGGAGGAACGCATCACGCGTGAGTCGGCAATTCTCAAGCAGGTGGATAAACAGTTGGCCGAGCAGCCGGACCCGGTCGCCACGCAACCCACGACGCGCGCGGCCATGGCGTTTTGGAAAACGCTATTTCCCGGCCCGGACAATGAAAATGTCGATCCGCGCGTGCGGCTGCGAGAACGCACCTACGACCAGCTCACTGCGGATCAGGAAGAACGCCTGCAGTACACCGGCACCATCGTCTTCTGGCACAAAGCGTTCTATCTCGTGATGACGGCATTGCCCAAGACTTCCGAAACGGTGGATTTGCTGACGCGCGTGCTGATCAAAAATACCGGAATGGAAGGCTCGGACGCGACGCGCCAATCCGATGACATGAGCGACGACAATCGGGTTCAACTTGAGGATCAGGCCCAGCAGATGTTTATCAAGGAATTGAACAGCCGATCCGTCAGTTGGGTCGCCGGGACTTCGGTGGGGTTTGAGGTGGTGGTGATGATGATCGCGGCATGGATGTTCTGCCGAAGGGATTATTGAAGGGATCGGGTTTCGGGTCTCGGGGTTCGGGTTTCGGGTGAAGAGGACGGCGAGCATCTTTTCTTACCCGAAACCCGATACCCCAAACCCGAAACCCGATTGCTCCATCCCTTGCTCCCCGCCTAATGTTGCATATCCTGTTTGACCTATGGCCAGAGTACGCAAAGCAGTCATCACGGCGGCGGGGCGGGGAACGCGGCAATATCCGGCTTCCACCGCCGTGCAGAAGGAAATGTTTCCTCTGGTGGATCGCGACGGGCTGACCAAGCCGGTCATCCAGATCATCGGCGAAGAGGCGATCGAATCCGGGATCGAAGAAATCTGCATCGTCACCCAGCCGGGCGAGGAAAAACATTACCGGGAATATTTCCGCCGGCTCGATGATGAAATGGTCAAGGCCTTTCGCGGCAAAGATTGGGCGATTCTGGAATCGGAAAAACTCGGCGCGTTCGGCGAGCGGCTGCACTTTGCCGAGCAGCATTCGCCTGAGGGATTTGGGCATGCGGTTTATCAGGCGAAGAAATTCGTGGGGGATGAGCCGTTTTTGTTGCTGCTGGGGGACCACGTTTACATCAGCGACATCAAGGATCGCTGCGCGCGTCAACTGATCAAGGTGTACGAGCAATACATGCTCGATGCGATCACCGGCGTGCAGCCGACGCTGGAGCGGATGCTGCATCTGTTCGGCGTGATCCGCGGCGCGCCCATCGACGCGGCCCGTGGCATTTACAAATCAGAATTGATCATTGAAAAGCCATCCATCGAACTAGCGCGGGAAAAACTCTCCACCCCCGGCCAGCCCGCGGGGAATTACCTTGCCCACTTTGGAATCCACGTTTTCTCGGGGCGGATTTTCGATTCGCTGGAATACCTGATCAAGAACAACATTCGGGAGAAAAACGAAATCCAGCTCACCGCCGCCCAGGAACATCTCCGGCAAAACAGCGACAAATACTGGTGCCTGATCACGCAAGGCCAGCGTTACGACACTGGAATTCCCTATGGCCTGATGGAAACGCAACTTGCGCTTGCGCTAAATGGCGTGCATCGCACCGATATCTGCGAAGCCATCGCACGCATCCTGGCCATGCAAGTGAAAAATTAGCACTGGCGACCGCGCGACGAATGCATTCGCAACAGGGTGTTGAAGTCCATCCGAATCCGGCGTGCAACATTTCTTGGATTTTGCCGTTATAAAGAAGTGCGCTACACTTGCTGCAAATAATTTCCTCCTCCCCTGGAGTACCGGAGGTGGGGACGAGGATAAATCGGCCGAAAGTGTTTGGCACCATTTATAGAATGGATAGTGGAACGGCATAACGATGAATGAAACACTGAAGGAAAGCGAACGTAAGCTGGGGAAGGCCGAGCGGATCTCGCACCTGGCGCACTGGGACCGCGATTTGGTGACCAACGTCCTCACGTGGTCGGACGGCATTTACCGGATTCTGGGTCTGGAGCCGCAAAAGCGGAAATTACAGTTTGCCGAGTTCGTGAAATTCATTCACCCCGAAGATCGGGCGAGGATACTTAAGGAGGTGAAGGTGGCCACTGGACAGCTCAAATGCTTCCATGTGGCGTACCGAATTATCCGACCCGATGGCCAGTTGCGATATGTCCAGGGCGACGGCGAAGTGATTGCGGACGATGCCGGTCGGCCGCGCCGAACGATCGGCTTCCTTCAGGATGTGACCGAACAACATCTGGCAAAAGACGCCCTGGCAAACGCTAATCGAATGCTTGAAGCGCGACACGCCGCCATGCAGGAAGTGCTGGCAAGCATTCAGGCAGAGCGGACCAAATTCGGGACGCAGGTGAATAAAAACGTGGAAGAAGTAATCCTTCCCCTTTTGCAGTCCCTCCGGCAAGGTGCAACCCTCCGCCAACAGCGTGCTATCGCGCAAATCGAAAATTGCCTGCGTGAGATTGTTTCGCCATTCCTCGACAATGTCGCTCAGGCCGTCAAAGGCCTCACGCCCAAGGAACTTCGCGTTTGCAGCTTCATAAGACAGGGATTGACCGCCAAGCAGATTGCCGATCTTGAGTATGTCTCTCCCGAAACTATCGCGGCCCATCGGCGAAACATCCGGCGCAAACTTCAAATCGCCCATCGAAAGATCAATCTCACCAGCTATCTGCGCGATGCGTTCCCGGATTCCCGCGCCCCGATGATCTGAAACGCATCGGGTAGATCGGCTACCCGATTCCTACCTATTTATACACCACTTTTGTCGCCTTGATTCATCGGGCGCGACTCTGCTTTAATGGGTATTGAAAAAGGGATGAGCCAATCGACAGATCGCGAAGCCATCGTCGGCGTTTCAGCCATTTAAGTAAAATATCGGCTCTGCATCGGACATCCAAATTAGGCTACAATAGTTGCCGCATCGTGGTGTTGTAGACAATCCGGCAATTGGGCGCGGCGTTTTTTCAGAATTTGAGGAAATTTTGCTGTGTATTACAGCAAGACATGGAAAGTCCACGAATGATGTCGCATAACTTCACAACTGCGCAGATTATTGATGAAATGCGTTCAATCGATCCGGCCCCGAAGCAAATCATCCTGGAGCGCGGCAAGGTCGTGCACGAGCCGGATGAACCCGCGGAAACAGTTTTCCTGATCGAGACCGGCCAGATTCGCCTGTTTCAACCCTGCGAAGGAACCAAACCCCGTTTGCTGGAAATCCTTGGGGCCGATGACTGGCTGGGGGCGCCGGTGCTGGCACAACGCGCGGTCTACGGATTGCGCGCCGAGGCGGTCACCCGGTCTATGATTTGGGCTGTGCCGGCTGAGCAAATGTATGCTGTTCTGGCACGCCGCAACGAATTGGCGATGTATATTATCCATCGGCTTGCGGTTCGATTGATCGCCGCCTGGGACGCTGCCACCGCGCTGGCGGCGGACGATTGCCGGCATCGGCTGATCCAAACCCTGCTGCGTTTCAGCGAATCTTCCGCGGCCCAGCGCGCCGCCGAGGGGATCATTTTGCGGATTACCCATTCGGAATTGGCCCAGGCCATCGGCGCCGCCAGGGAAACCGTCAGCGTCTACCTTACCGAATTACGAAACCAGAACGTCGTTCGCACTGGCCGAAATCGGCTGGTATTCAATCCCGAGCAATTGCGGAATCTTCAAAGCGCCTGATTTCGAGTTGTTCAGTCACACCGAAATAATGGCTGAGCCCGCCTCCCGATTGCTGCAGGTATCAGGAATGAAATTAAAGCGCCCACGGGTGTTAATCGGCGCGGCAAAAAATAAATATTTGCACACAAAAGATTTAGCGTTCCATCAAAACCCAAATACGACTACAAGCGCTGCATAAGCGATGTGCCGTGAAAATTTGAAAATTTGGAGTGCGGTATTTTATATACAAGATGCCGATAGGTACTCGGCATCAAGAAATGGCCCTGCAGAACCAATAATATTATGAGTGCGCAAAACTTTACAACTCCGCAGATACTCGAAGAGTTATTTCAGACCAACCAACCGGCCGAACGAATTGCTTTGGATCGCGGGGAGGTCGTCCATCATTCGGATGAGCCTGCTGGGAAGTTCTTCCTCATCGAAACCGGCCAAATTCGCCTCTTTCAGCCTCACGAAGGCGGTAAACCCCGCCTGCTGGAGATTCTTGGCCCCGATGATTGGTTGGGTACGGCCGTGCTGGCGCATCACCCGTATTACGGATTGAACGCGGTGGCGATCAATCCTTCGGTGATCTGGGCGGTGCCAGCGGAGCAGATGCACGATTGCCTGGAACGTCGCGGCAATTTGGCGCTGCACATTCTCAGCCGGGTGGCAACCGGGCTCATCGCCGCATGGGATGAAGGCAGCGCGCTAGCTGCGGACGATTGCCGGCATCGGCTGATCCAAACCCTGCTGCGCTTCAGCGAATCCTCTGCCGCCCAGCGCGCCGCCGAAGGCATTGTGTTGCGCATCACACATTTGCAGTTGGCCCAGGCTGTCGGCGCCGCCCGGGAAACCGTGAGCGTTTGCCTCACCGAACTACGAAACATGAACATTATTCGCACGGGGAGGAATAGTTTGGCATTCGATCCCGAGCAGTTGCGGAATCTGCAGTTGGTCTGATCACACCAGCGTCACCGCGCGATTCCGTCCGGCGGCCTTGGCGCGATAGAGCGCCTGATCGGCCTGTGCGACGAGTTGGTCGCCGCCGGCGGGATGGCTCATGAGGCGCGTCGTGATTCCCACCGACATGGTCACGCCCTCGTTACGCCGCAGAATAATCCCCGATCCCTGGAAATATTCATCGCGAATTCGCTGGATCATCGCCTTGGCATCGTCAATGGCGGCGTGGGGAAGCAGCAGAATAAATTCATCTCCGCCATACCGCGCGGCCACGTCCATCCGCCGCATGTTGGCGGCGATCACTCTCCCCGCCATCGCCAGAAGCTGATCGCCCATGGCGTGACCGAAGGTGTCGTTGAGCTGCTTGTATCCGTCGAGATCGATCATCGCGCAGGCCAATTCCGTTCCCATTCGCT
>Ga0302326_10019784_pt1 | contig 13876 bp, 10 predicted proteins | sample Palsa_T0_3_FD_202264 | JGI IMG/M metagenome (GOLD analysis project Ga0302326, IMG submission 202264) | Peat permafrost microbial communities from Stordalen Mire near Abisko, Sweden - Palsa_T0_3 | ecosystem: Environmental > Terrestrial > Soil > Palsa > Peat permafrost | place: Sweden: Abisko... | reverse complement strand
CAAAAAAGGGCTGAGAATAGCCTGCACGCACTGACCGAGATTTACGGCCGCGTCAGTGCGCGCGAAGGACTGTACGCTCGCCTCAGCGAGGAGTTGTCCAAAGCACTCTCGCTCGCCGAGACGGCGGACGTCATGTTACGGGCGATCATTCCGGAGTTTGCCGACTGGATGTCGGTCTATCTGGAGAAGCGCGACGGTGAAGGCTTTGAGGTGATCGCAATGCGTCATTGGGACGAAGGCAGGCAGCCGATCATCGATGCATTGCTTGGAACGAGTTTTGCCACGGAGAGCAGCGCAACTGCGCAGGTCTTGCGAACGGGCGAACCCGTACTGCTCGAACGTTACCCGCAAGACCTGCGCGAGCGCGCGATCCGGCCGGAACACGCACTGCAGCTGCAACAGCTCGGATTGCGCTCGGCCATCGTCGTTCCGTTCAGAGACGCGGGCAAGGTGATCGGCGCGATCCACGTCATCCGCGGCGACAATCCCCAGGACTTCGCCTATGAGGATTTGCTGCTCGTCGAAGAACTTGCTCGACGGATAACGCCGGCCATACGTAACGCTGAAGCGTACGAACGCGAACGCGTCGTCGCTCGGCGCTTTCAAGAAGCGGCACTGCCAATGACGCTTCTCGAAACGCCCGGCTTGGAATTCGACGCCGTTTACGAAGCCGCGAAGACGGAGGCCACGGTCGGCGGCGACTGGTACGACGCCTTCCGCATCGACCACGAACGGATTCTCATATCCATCGGTGACGTGGCGGGCCACGGCCTGCGCGCTGCGACAATCATGGCAATGTTACGCCAATCGTTGCGCGCATTTTCGCTCACGACGGCAGCGCCCGGCGAGCTCATGTTTTTGCTGCGCTCGCTGCTGGCAAAAGAGTATCCCGACGTGTTCGCTACGGCTTTCATCGGTGTGCTCTGGCCGCTCAGCGGCAGACTCGAGCACGTCTCCGCCGGCCACCCGGCCCCGCTGATCCGCTTCGCGTCCGGTCGCATCGAAGAGCTCGAGGGCGACCGGCGCCCGCTGCTCGGCATCGCGCATCCCAAGAGAGCAACGTGTGCGCAAACGATTCTCGAGCGAGACTCGCTCCTGGTGCTTTACACGGACGGCGTAACGGAAGCCACACGGGACGTCGTCGAAGGAGAGCGTCGGTTACGCGTTATCGTAGAGTCTGCGCAGGTCGGAAATGCGTCCGATCCCGCGCACGTGATCCACCGCACGATGATACCGCACGGCTCCTTCGACGATACTGCGATCTTGTGCGTGCGCTATCGAGGCCCGCTCGCCCTTACCGCCCAAAACGCTTGATCACGGCGTCGATAGGTTCCTATCAACACACGCGTGGCGGGCCGGGGCGATACCGCGGTCGTCGTGGGGACGATTAGGACCGATGCGTATCGTCCTCCACCGGGAAGCCGAGGCGTTCGCTTTCCACGATCAGTTCCTGTTGCCGGACGAGGCCCGTGTCGTCGGCGGCCGTCACTTCCTCTCGGAGATCCTCGTCGCGGTCGTGGTCTGGGTCGCGCTGATTTGTATGCATGAGCCTCACATACCCAGATTCTGACGGCGCTTCACGGCGTGGGCCGGAGACGGGACCGGCAGCCTAACGGACGCCGCACGACCCGCTCCTGTGGGACCCGCAGGCTAAAACTTGCTAGCTGCGTGCCAGTGCGAGGGATCGTTCGAAGCGCGAGCCGTACTTCGCTTCCAGTTCCGCGCGCCGTGCTTCGAAGACGTCTTTGCCGACGTAGTCGAGGTAGGAGAACACGCCGCCCGTGAACGCCGGGAAGCCCCAACCGAGTATCGATCCGATGTCGCCCATCGCGGGATCGGTGAGCACGCCTTCTTCGAGGCAGCGCAGCGCCTCGAGGGTTTGCGCGAACAGAAGCCTGCGTTTCACGATCTCGACGTCGAGATGATTGACCGGCGCCGCGACCTGCTCGGCGAGGCCGGGCCACAAGTACTTCTTTCCCCCGGCGGGATACTCGTAGATGCCTTTGCCGGCGGCTTTCCCGCGCCGATCGAGTTTAGTTGCGAACAGTTCGATCAGGGCATCGGCCGGACCGGGTTGAAAGGCCGCCCCGAGATCGCGTTTGGTTTGTTCCCTCACGTGCTGCATGAGCGAGAAACTTACTTCGTCGGCGACCGCGAGCGGGCCGACGGCCATTCCCGCGAGGCGGCCGGCGTTCTCAATCAAGGCCGGTGGCACGCCCTCGGCCAGCATCGCGAGCCCCTCGTTCACGTACGTCGCGAAGACGCGGCTCGTGAAGAAGCCGCGGCTGTCGTTGACGACGATCGGCGTCTTTCCGATGAAGCGCACGTAATCGAGCGCGGCCGCAAGCGCTTCGTCGCCCGTCTCTTGGCCGAGAATGATCTCGACCAGCGGCATCCGCTCGACCGGTGAGAAGAAGTGGATGCCGATGAAGCGCTCCGGCCGAGCGCTCGCGTTCGCGAGGCCGGAAATGGGCAGCGTCGAGGTGTTGGAACCGAACACCGCGGTGGCCGGCAAAACTTCTTCGCTGCGCCGCGTGACGTCCGCCTTGATCTCGCGATCTTCGAACACGGCTTCGATGACGAGGTTCGCATCGCGCAACGCAACGTACTCAGTGGCCGGCTCGATGCGCGCGAGGATCGCCGCGGCTTCGCTTTCGCTCAGGCGTTTGTTGCCGACCTCGGCTGCCAAGAGTTTCTCCGCGTACGCTTTGCCGCGATCGGCTAGGGACAGCTCGCGGTCGATGAGCGTCACGCGCGCTCCCGCGCGTGCCGTCGCGTACGCGATGCCGGCGCCCATCATCCCGGCACCGAGAACGGCGACGTGAGCGAACGTGGTTTTTGCGATGCCCTGCGGACGTGCGCGGAGTTTGTTGGCTTCGTTCAAGGCGAAGAAAAGCGTCTTCACCATGGCGGGCGCTTCGCGACCCGCGAGCAGGCTGCGGAAATAGCGTCCTTCGACGCGCAGTCCGCCGTCGATATCGAGCTGCGATCCTTCGTAGACGCTCGAGAGGATCGCACGCGTAGCCGGATAGTTACCCCAGGTTTTCTTGCGCAGCATCGCATTTGCGCCGACGAATGCTTCGGCGATCTTGGGATTCTGCGGCGTGCCGCCGGGGAACTTGAACGCCTTATCGTCCCACGGAGCTTTAGCGCCGGGATGAGCGAGGATCCAAGCGCGGGCTGCCGCGATGAGATCGGCTGCGGGCACCAGCTCGTCGATGAGGCCGATTTTCTGCGCAGCCTCGAACCGCAAACGTTTACCTTCGAGCAGCAGTGGGAGCGCCGTCATGATGCCGACGAGGCGCGGAATGCGCTGCGTGCCGCCGCCGCCCGGCAAGAGCCCGAGGGTGACTTCCGGGCATCCAAAGCGCGCGTCCGTCTCCGCGACGCCGATGCGGCGGTGGCAGGCGAGCGCGATCTCGGCGCCGCCGCCGAGCGCGGTGCCGGTCAGCGCCGCGACGAAGGTTTTTCCGCCGGTTTCCATGCGGCGGGTCAGGGCGTGAAACGTGTCGATATCCGCATCGAGTTCCGCGATGCGCTCGGCGCCGACTTCGTTCAAGTCGAGACCCACGATGAAGTCGCTCTTCGACGACGTCACGATCGCGCCGACGGCGCCCGCATCCGCGAGCACGCGCTCCACGGCCGCGGCGAATTGCGGCACGCTCTGCGAATTCAGAACGTTCACGCGACCCGGCATCGCCCACGTGAGCGTGACGATCCCGGCCGAATCCCGATCGTAGGTGATGAGCTCGCTCATACGAGCTCCACGATCGTCGCGATGCCCATACCCCCACCGACGCACAACGTCACGAGACCGACGCCGAGGTTGCGGCGCTCGAGTTCGTCGATGAGCGATCCGATCAGCATGGCGCCCGTCGCACCCAGCGGATGGCCGAGCGCAATCGCGCCGCCGTTGACGTTGACCCGGTCGTGATCGACGTTCGCGTCTGCCATGAACATCAGCGGAACGACGGCAAACGCTTCGTTGACCTCGAAGAGATCGATATCGCCGAAGGTCATGCCCGCCTTCGCGAGCGCCTTACGTGACGCGGGCACGGGGCCGGTCAGCATGATCGTGGGTTCGGTGCCCATGGTCGCCGTGCTGCGAATCCGCGCGCGCGGACGCAGGCCGGCGCGTTCGCCCGCCGCTCTCGAGCCGACGAGAACGGCGGCCGCGCCGTCGACGATACCCGAAGAGTTTCCGGCCGTGTGCACGTGCTCGATCCGCTCGACTTCGGGGTAGCGCTGAATCGCAACCGCGTCGAAGCCGACCGACTCGCCGATGCCGGCAAACGACGCCTTGAGACCCGAAAGCATCTCGAGCGTCGTACCGGGGCGCAGGTATTCGTCGCGATCGAGCACCACGCGGCCATTTTCATCGACGACCGCAACGATCGAACGCTCGAAGCGGCCCGCACTTTGCGCAGCCCCGGCGCGCTGCTGCGAGGCGAGTGCGAAGCCGTCCACATCGTCGCGACCGAGCTTGCGCAACGTCGCGATGAGGTCGGCGGAAATCCCTTGCGGCACGAACCCGCCGGCGTAGCTGAGCGCCGGATCGATCGCGAGCGCCATCCCGGACGACCCCATCGGCACGCGCGAAAGGGATTCCACGCCGCCGCCGATTGCAAAATCCGCTTCGCCGAGCGCGACCTTCGCGGCCGCCATATTGAGCGCTTCGAGACCCGACGCGCAGAAGCGATTGATCTGCACGCCCGTCACGCTCTCCGCGTACCCGGCGACGATCGCGGCGGTGCGGGCGATATCGCCGCCCTGCTCGCCGACCGGCTCCACGCATCCGAGCACGATGTCGTCGACGAGACTCGTATCGAGGTGCAGGCGGTCGCGCAGCGCCGAAAGCACCGTTGCCGCTAGTGTGGTCGGCGTGACGTCGTGGAGGCTGCCGTCGCGCTTGCCGCGACCGCGCGGTGTGCGCACCGCGTCGTAGATGTAGACGTCAGACATCGAGCGTGCGTCCGATGATCTCGCGCATAATTTCGTTGGACCCTCCGTAGATGCGCTGCACGCGGGCATCCGCCCAGGCGCGCGCGATGGGATATTCTTGCATGTAGCCGTAGCCGCCGTGGAGTTGCAGGCACGCGTCGAGCGCGCGGAATTGGAGTTCGGTCGTTTCGAGTTTCGCCATCGCGGCGGTCGCCGCGTCGAGTTGACCCGCGCAGAGTAATTCGATGCAGCGGTCCACAAACACGCGTGCCATCACGATCTGTGCTTTGAGCGTCGCGAGCGTGAAGCGCGTGTTCTGGAAATCGAGGACGCGTTTGCCGAAGGCTTGGCGGTCGCTCGTGTATTGGATCGTCTCCGCGAGGCCCGCTTCGGCTGAGGCGACCGCTCCGACCGCGATGCTCAGGCGCTCCTGCGCGAGTTCGCCCATCAACATGCGAAAGCCGCGATTGAGTTCTCCGAGCAGTGCGCTCCCCGGAACGCGACAGCGATCCAGGGTAAACTCGGCCGTATCTTGGGCGTGCAAACCGAGTTTCTTGAAATGCGTTCCGGCGATAAAGCCCGGCCGCGAACGTTCGACGAGAAAGAGCGAGACGGCACGCGACCCGGCCCCGGGCTCCGTCGTCGCGACGACGATCACGACATCGGCCATTTCACCGTTGGTGATGAAGGTTTTCGCGCCGGTCAAAACCCAGTCGTCGCCGTCGCGATCGGCGCGCGTCGTAATCGCTGCGAGATCGCTGCCCGTGCCGGGCTCGGTCATCGCGATCGCCGCGATCGCTTCGCCGCTCGCAAACTTCGGCAGCCAGGTTCGCTTCTGTTCGAAGGACCCATAATGAAGCACGTAGGGCGCGACGATATCCGAAACCAGCGAAAAACCGGGGCCGCTCGCGCCGATCCGTGCAAGCTCTTCGATCAGAATCGCCGACGATCGAAAATCAGCCCCCCCGCCGCCGTACTCTTCGGGCATCGTCATGCACAGGAAACCCGCGGCGCCCGCTTTCTTCCAAAGTTCGCGCGGCACGCAACCCGCCGTTTCCCACTCCGCGTGAAACGGCACGATCTCGCGTTCGCAGAAGCGGCGCACCGCATCGCGCAGCAAATCGTGCTCGGAGTCGAAGGCGTCTCGCGGAATGCCGGCCCGCGGGCCGGCAGTCGCGGGCCCATTCGTTGTGATCATTGAGCGTTTCTCCTTGTCGTAGCCGGCTCGAGGCCGCCCGCGAAAATGTCGAACAGGGCGTCGCCGGCTTCAACGGCGCTGAGGGTTTCGCCCGGGTGGAACCAGTTGGGCGTCCAATTCATCGCGCCGTAGAGCGCGAAGGCGGTGAGGCGCACGTCGCAGTCGCGAATCGAGCCGTCCTTGATGCCTTCGGAAATCAGTTCGCGACCGATCGCGTCGATGCGGCGGTAGCCGGCCGCCGTGCGCGCCCGCGTTGCCGGAGCGACGGGGACGCGCCGCAGGCCGAGGAGGCAACGCCCGGAATCGGTGTTCATCATTTCCACGTACTCGCGAACGAAGAAGCGCAGCCGTTCGAGGCCGGTCGAGCCGTGGGCGCGCGCCCGTTCGGCGCAGGCGTCGACCGCGCCGATCGCGCGCTCGATGATCTGCACGACGATATCTTCTTTGTTCTTTACATAGTAGTAGAGCGTCGGCTTCGTGACATGCAGGGCCGCCGCGATGTCGGTGAGCGACGTCTCGTAGTACCCGCATTCGTCGAAGAGCCGAGCCGCCTGCGCCAGGATCGCCGAGCGTTTCCTCTCGTGCCGTTCGGTGATATCGGCGACCGCCCCGTTCCATTTCGTGCGTTTTTCTACCACGTTGACTATATATCTACCATCGGGTAACATTGTCCTGTGGGACTGGGGACCTGACCGCCGTGCCGTATGATTCCGTGTTCCGGCCGGGCTTGTTCGCGGGCAAGCATGCCGTCGTCACCGGGGGCGGCAGCGGCATCGGGCGTTGCACCGCGCACGAGCTTGCGGCGCTCGGGGCCGCGACCGCGCTCGTGGGACGCAAGCTCCAAAAGCTCGAGTCGGTCGCTGCGGAGATGATCGCTGCGGGCTACATCGCCCCGACGCTGCACGTCTGCGACATCCGCGAAGAAGAAGGCGTACGCGCTACGGTCGCGGCGATTCTCGCCGAACACGGCACGATCGATGCGCTCGTCAACAACGCCGGCGGACAGTACCAAGCGGCGCTCAAAGATATCACGCTCAAGGGCTGGGAAGCCGTCGTGAAGACCAATCTCACGGGCGGCTTTCTCATGGCGCGCGAGTGCTTCAACCAATGCATGGCGCGCTCGGGCGGCTCGATCGTCAACGTGATCGCGGATATGTGGGCCTCGATGCCGGGCATGGGTCATTCCGGCGCGGCGCGCGCGGGCATGCTGAACTTCACGATGACGGCCGCCCTCGAGTGGGCGCCGGCCGGCGTGCGCGTGAACGCGGTCGCGCCCGGCTGGATCGCGTCGTCCGGCCTCGCGCACTATCCGCCGGAGGTTCGGCCGCTGTTGCGCGCGCTCTCGAAGAGCGTTCCGCTCAAGCGCCTCGGAACGGAATCGGAGATTTCGGCCGCCATCGTCTTCTTGCTCTCCGAGGCCGCGAGTTTCATATCGGGGTCGTGCCTCCGCATCGACGGCGCGGCGCCCAACGCGCGTTTGCATTGGCCGATGCCCGACCACGCCGCGTCGCAGGCGTACAAGGGCTTCGATCTCGAAGCGCCGCCCGACTTTTTGCGGGATCCGTAAACCGCGTGGCCGTGTTGAGGTCGACGATCGATACGAAGGGCGAAACGTTCGCCCGCAATCGCGCCGCGATGCTCGCGCTCGTCGCGGAGTTCCGCGAGATCGAAGCGAGGATCCGCGCGCTCGCCGAAACGAAGCGCGCTACGTTCGAGAAGCGCGGCCAGCTCTTGCCGCGCGAACGCGTCGCGCTCTTGCTCGATCGCAACGCCCCCTTTCTCGAATTCTCGACGCTCGCCGGCCTCGGAATGCACGAGGATAACGGCAAAGACAAGGTCTTCGGCGGCGGCATCTCGGGCATCGGTGAAATCGCGGGCGTGCGCTGCGTGGTGGCCGCTTCGGAGAGCGCGATCAAAGGCGGAACTTCGACACCGATGGCGGTCGAGAAGGCCCTGCGCATGCAGGCGGTGGCGCGCGAGCAGAAGCTGCCGGTCGTGTACCTCACGGAATCCGGTGGTGCGAACCTGCTCTTCCAATCGCAGATGTTCGTGCGCGGCGGTGCGACGTTCTGCAATCAGGCGCGTCTTTCGGCGGCCGGTATCCCGCAGATCAACGTCGTACACGGCTCCTCGACCGCGGGCGGCGCGTATCTGCCCGGCCTCTCCGATTACACGATCATGGTGCGCAATCGCGCGAAAGTGTTTCTCGCAGGACCGCCGCTGTTGCGCGCCGCCACGGGCGAGATCGCGACCGACGAAGAGCTCGGCGGCGCCGAGATGCATGCGGCGGTCTCGGGCGTCGCCGACTACATCGCGGAAGACGACGCGGATGCCATCCGGCAAGCGCGCGAGATCGTGATGAACCTGCATTGGAACGAACGCCTGCCGTACCAGCCGGCGCACCCCTTCGCCGAACCACTGTACGATGCGGACGAACTCGCGGGCATCGTGCCCACCGATTTCCGCGTCGCCTACGACGTTCGCGAAGTCTTGGCGCGCCTCGTGGACGGCTCGGTCTTCACGGAGTTCAAGATCAACTACGGGAGCGCGACGGTCTGCGGTCAAGCCACGATCGCGGGCCTCCCGTGCGGCATCATCGGCAACAACGGCCCGATCGATGCGGACGGAGCGACCAAGGCCGGACAGTTCATTCAATTGATGTGCCAGATCGATACGCCGCTCGTCTACTTGCAGAATACGACGGGCTACATGGTCGGCGTCGAGGCGGAGCGCGGCGGCATCGTCAAGCACGGGTCGAAGATGATTCAAGCCGTGTCCAACGCCACCGTGCCGCAGATCACGCTGCACATCGGCGCGAGCTTCGGTGCTGGCAACTACGGTATGTGCGGCCGCGGCTTCGATCCCGATTTCATCTTCGCGTGGCCCAACAACCGCATCGCCGTGATGGGCGGCGAGCAGGCGGCCCGCGTGATGAGCATCATCGCTGAAGACCGCGCGGCGCGCGAAGGCACCTCGCTCGAACCCGAGAAGCTCGAGATGGGCCGCAAGATGATCGTGTCCCAATTCGATCGCGAATCGACGGCCCTCTTTGCCACGGCCCGTCTCTGGGACGACGGCCTGATCGATCCCCGCGACTCTCGCAAGCTCCTAGGTTTCCTGCTTTCCATTTGCCGCGAAGCACGGCTTCGCACGCTCTCTCCATCCACGTTCGGCGTCGCCCGCCTCTAGGACGACTCTTCTCATCAAAAAGGTGTTGCCATGATCTATTCCGACGAACATCTCGCGCTCCAAGCTTCGCTTTCGAAATTCATCGCGAACGAGATCAATCCGCATGTGGACGGCTGGGAACGCGAAGGGATGTTCCCGGCGCACGACGTCTTCAAGAAGCTTGGGAAGCAGTCGCTGCTCGGCATCAACAAGCCGGTCGAATTCGGCGGCCTCGGGCTCGACTACAGTTACGAAGCCGCGTTCTGCGAGACGCTCGGCGATATCGAGTGCGGTTCGATTCCGATGGCGATCGGCGTGCAGACCGATATGGCGACGCCCGCGCTCTCGAAATACGGCTCGGACGACCTTCGCAAGGAGTTCTTGGAGCCGTCCATCGCGGGCGACTACGTGGCCTGCCTCGGCGTCTCCGAGACGGGCGCGGGCTCCGACGTGGCCACGATTGCCACGACCGCCCGCAAGGACGGCGGCGACTACGTGATCGACGGCGGCAAGATGTGGACGACCAACGGCTATCAAGCCGACTGGATGTGCTTGCTCGCGAACACGAGCGACGGCGCCGCGCATTTCAACAAGTCTTTGATCTGCCTGCCGATGAAAACCGCGGGCGTCAGCGTCTCGCAGAAGTTCGACAAGGTCGGGATGCGCTCGTCCGATACGGTGCAGGTGTTCTTCGATGGCGTGCGCGTCCCGCAGCGCTACCGCATCGGGCAAGAAGGTCACGGGTTTATCTACCAGATGCAGCAGTTCCAGGAAGAGCGGCTGTGCGGGGCGCTCACGACGATCCGTGGGATGGATCGCGCGATCGCGCAGACGATCGCCTACACGGGCCAGCGCATCGCCTTCGGGAAGCCGATCCTGCACAACCAAGCCGTGCACTTTCGCCTGGCCGAACTGCAGACGGAGATCGAGGCGCTCCGGGCGTTGATCTATCGCGCCGTGGATGAATATCAGTCCGGCAAGAACGTGGTGATGCTCGCTTCGATGACCAAGCTCAAGGCTGGCCGCCTGGCACGCGACATCGCGGATACGTGCGTCCAGTTCTTCGGCGGCATGGGCTACATGAACGAGACGCCGATCACGCGCTTTTGGCGCGACACGCGCCTGCTCTCGATCGGCGGCGGCGCGGACGAAGTAATGCTCGGCATCATCAGCAAGGAGATGAAGATGCTGCCCGAGCGGCGCCGCAAAGAAGCGAACGGACGGGAGACGGCACCCACGACGATCGCCGCTTCGGCAGAGCCGCTGCCGGTCTGAGGGATGTCAGGTAAAATCGGGGCGGCGCGCCCCCCGCTAGCCCCCAGAAAACTGCTGATTGCAAATCGTGGTGAGATCGCCCTGCGCATCGCGCGCACGGCGCGCTCGCTCGGCTACCGCACGGTCGCCGTCTATTCAGACGCCGATCGCGGCGCGCCGCACGTCGAAGCCTGCGACGAAGCGGTGCACGTCGGCGAAGCGCCCGCGGCGGCATCGTATCTTTCGATCGAACGGATCGTCGCGGCCGCGGTGCGCAGCGGTGCGGATGCCGTCCATCCGGGATACGGCTTCCTCTCGGAAAATGCGTCCTTCGCGGAGGCCTGCGGCGCGAACGGACTGATCTTCGTCGGGCCGCCGCCGGAGGGCATCCGCGCGATGGGCAACAAGTCTGCCGCGAAAGCGCGCATGCTCGCGGCTGGAGTTCCGTGCATTCCGGGCTTTGCGGGCGAACAAGCGGCCGGCGCCTTCGCCGCGGGCGCGCACATGATTGGGTACCCCGTGATGCTCAAAGCCGCGGCGGGCGGCGGCGGCAAGGGCATGCGCGTCGCGCGTAACGAGATTGAGCTCGAGGCCGCATTTGAGACGACCCGGCTCGAAGCAGAACGCGCCTTTGGTTCCGGTGAGCTGCTGCTCGAAAAGGCGCTCGAACGCTCGCGCCACATCGAGATTCAAATCTTTGCCGACGCGCACGGCGCGATCGTGCACCTCGGGGAGCGCGACTGCTCGATACAACGGCGCCATCAGAAGATCATCGAGGAGGCGCCCTCGCCGGCCGTCGGTGCGGAGTTGCGCGAGGCGATGGGAGAAGCCGCGATCGCCGCCGCACGAGCCGTCGGTTACGTCGGGGCGGGTACGATTGAATTCTTACTCGACGACGATGGTGCGTTTTACTTTCTGGAAATGAATACGCGCCTGCAAGTCGAGCACGCCGTCACCGAAGCGACGCGCGGCATCGATCTCGTCGCGTGGCAGTTACGCGTCGCGGCGGGCGACCGGCTCTCGACGATCGCGCCGAATGGAACGATCGCTGCCGGGCACGCGATCGAAGCGCGTCTGTATGCGGAGGACCCGGCGCACGGATTTCTGCCGCAGGCGGGCACGATCGCAATGTGGCGCCCTCCGGCAGGCGACGGCATTCGCATCGACGCGGCTCTCCGCGACGGCCTCGCCGTTTCGCCGTACTACGATCCCATGCTCGCAAAGATCGTCGCCTTCGGCGCCGATCGGGCGGAGGCGCGCCGGCGCCTCGTGCGGGCGCTCGAAGATCTCACGCTGCTGGGAATCGCGACGAACCGCACGTTTCTCCTCGATTGTCTCGAACGCGAAACGTTCGTCTCCGGCGAAGCGCACACGGATTTCGTTGCTGCGCTCGCCGACACGTCCGCGTCGCACGGTGCGGCGGCATCGTCCGACGCGGCGCTCGCGCTCGGCGCCGTGTTGTTCCATTCGCGCGAGCACGGTGGCCGCGGCTGGCAGAGCCGCCCCGGAGCGTCCACGAGACTCACATTGCTGCAGGGCGATCGATCGGCGAAGGTCGCCGTGACGAACGGAGAAGGAGCGGCCTACGCCGTTTCCCTGCCGAGCTCGGGTGGCCCGATCGAGATCGAGATCGAGATCGTCGCGAACGATGGCGAACGCGCGCGTTTCATCTACGAAGGTGTCCTACGCAGTGCGGCTTTTGCGTGGGCGGGCGACACGTTGTACTTGCAGGTGGGTCGCGCGGACTTCACGATCGTCGATGCAACGCTAGCGCCCTCGGCGCAGCATGCGAGCGCGGAGCGAGGGCCCGTGACCTCGCCGATGCCGGGGATCGTCGCCAAAGTATCGGTGGCCGTCGGTGACGACGTCGTTCTCGGGCAAACGCTCGTCGTGCTCGAGGCGATGAAGATGCTCCACGAGGTTTCGGCCGGTGCGACGGGCCGCATCGCGAACATCCTCGTCGCGCCCGGCCAGCAAGTCGGTATGCGTGCGCTGCTCGTTGAGATCGTTCCGGATGCGCGCAGCAAAATGCGCGGAAACGAGGTCGCACCGTGAACGATGCGCCGCAAACCGTCGTGCGCTACGAACGCCGTGAGAGCGCTGCCTGGCTGACCATCGATCGTCCCGAAAGCCGCAACGCATTGACCGCCGGCGTGCTCGCGGGCCTCCACGCCGGAATCGCAACGGCCGGCGCCGATCCGCAGGTACGCGCCATCGTCTTGACGGGCGCGGGCGAGAAAGCATTCTGCGCGGGGGCGGATCTCAAGGCGGCCGCGAGCGGCTTGCGCCCCGATCCGGCGCGCACCACGACCGAGTATGCCGATCTCTTGCGCGCGCTCATGACGTGCACGCTGCCCATCGTCGCGCGCGTGAACGGTCATTGTCTGGCCGGCGGCATGGGGTTGCTCGCCGCAAGCGATCTCGCGATCGCGACGGAGAACGCGCTCTTCGGCCTGCCGGAGGTCAAAGTCGGACTCTTTCCGATGCAGGTCTTGAGCGTTTTGCGCCCGCTGCTCGGCGAACGTCTGCTCGCCGAAATGTGCCTGACGGGCGAGCCGATCGACGCGCAGGCCGCGCGCGCGGCGGGCCTCGTCAATCACGTGGTTCCCGCAAGCGATCTCGATGCCAAGGTCGCGTGGCTGCTCGCGCGCCTCGTCGATAAATCACCGACCGCCCAGCGGCGCGGAAAATACGCGCTGCGGGCGATTGCGGGGATGACGTGGCACGCGGCGCTGCCCTATCTCGAGACGCAGCTCGCGACGCTTGCGACGACGCAAGACGCGCAAGAAGGGCAGAGTGCCTTCGTGGCGCGGCGGCCGCCCGAGTGGACCGGGCGATAAGCGAAAGAACGGGGACGTCGTGCGCATCGGCGCCGCGTTCAAGGGCTCGCGGCCTCGACCGCTAAAGGCAAGCGGGTCAGTGTTCCGTTCGCCGCGCTCGCATGGGCCCGCGGCGGGACAAAGGCGATTGGGTACATGTCGGCGTCGTTACAAGACGCCCGGAATATCTCACGATCCTACGGGGGCATCTCATACCCGAACGTGTCGCTCAGTATTTTCTCGCACTTCGTCCGCATGGCATCGATGCGAATCGTCCCCCGTAACGGCGCCGAGTTACTGGAGGTGTTGAAATGAGAACGAACCGGCTCGCGCGCAGCCTTCAAATCGGCTGTATTTCGGCGCTCGTTCTGTGCGGCTGCGCGGGCTCGAGGCAGGTAAGTCCGTTACCCGTCGCGACAAATCGCGATCCGCCGGTCGCGCGGAAGGATGCGGCGCCTGCGGCCATGTGCTCGATCTATGCCGGCGACGGCACGCT
>Ga0302326_10019782_pt1 | contig 13877 bp, 11 predicted proteins | sample Palsa_T0_3_FD_202264 | JGI IMG/M metagenome (GOLD analysis project Ga0302326, IMG submission 202264) | Peat permafrost microbial communities from Stordalen Mire near Abisko, Sweden - Palsa_T0_3 | ecosystem: Environmental > Terrestrial > Soil > Palsa > Peat permafrost | place: Sweden: Abisko... | reverse complement strand
GTACCCGCCGAGGATCTGCAGCGAGCGGTCCGCGCGGTGGCCGAAGGCGGCGCCTGGCTCGACCCGGCGGTCACCGCGCGGGTGCTGGCCATCTACCGGTCCGCGGCGCCGGGCGCGAACGCGGCCGACCAGGCCGACCTCGACGTCCTGACCGGCCGCGAGCGTGAGGTGCTCGCCCTGGTCGGCCGCGGCAAGACCAACGGCGAGATCGCGGCCGAGCTGTTCGTCAGCGAGGGAACGGTCAAGACGCACATCAACCACGTCTTCACCAAACTGCAGCTGCGGGACCGGGCCGCGGCGGTGGTGTTTGCCTTCGACCACGACCTGGTGACGCGTGAGTAGGACCCTGCCGCCCGACCACGACACAATGGTCGGGTGACCGACAAGAGCGCCGAGAAGTCGGAGAGCACCGGTTGGCTGGTGCTGATCTACCGCGTCCCGCCCGAGCCAACCCGGCTGCGCTCCACGGTGTGGCGGCGCATCAAGAGCCTGGGTGCCATCTACCTGCAGAACTCGGCCGCCGCGCTGCCCGCCAGCGCCGCCACCGAACGCGCCCTGCGCAAGCTCCGCCGGGAGATCCTCGACATGTCCGGCACCGCCATCCTGCTGTCCTGCGATGTGCTGGCCGGGGAAGCCGACGTGCGCAACGCCTTCCAGGCGGCCAGGAACGACGAGTACGAGGAGATCGTCGACCGCTGCGAGGACTTCCTGCAGCAGGTGAAGAAGGAGTACGCGGAAAACCACTTCACCTACGCCGAGCTTGAGGAGAACGAGGTCGACCTGGTCAAGCTGCGGAACTGGTTCGCCAAGATCCGGGAGCGGGATGCCTTCGACGCGGATGGCCGGCAGGCGGTGGAGAAGGCGCTGGAAGGGTGCGAGCAGTCGCTGGAGGCCTATGCCGCCCGGGTGTACGCCGAGGAAGCGGAGAGCAAGTGATGACCGGCCCGCGTTTACGTCCGCACCAGCAGGAACACGGTCAGGCTCGGCACGTGAGCGACCCGGACCACCCGGTAGTGCGGCCGCAGCAGGGCCGCCTGGGCTCGGGTCACCGCTGCGTACGGGCTTCGGTCGTAGCCGCTGCCCACGATCCAGATCCGAGGCTCCGCGCCCACGCGGCAGCCGGCCGGTTCCTGGCACGGGACGGGGTACAGGCGATCGGCCTGCACGCTGGTCTCGGCGATGAACAGCTGGCGCGGCAGCGGGGTGCCCGGCCGCAGGTCCTGGGCCAGGTAGTACTCAAGGCCGTAGCCGATCATCAGCCAGCGGACTTCTCCTGCCTGGCTCTGGTAGACGATGCCGTCGCCGGCCCGCGCCGACCGCGCGACGACCTGCGCCGCCTGCGCGTAACCCAGATACGAGCCGCCGTCGCCGACGGGATAGGACGACCAGCTGTGCGCCCCGGGCGCGCGGATCACCTGCTGGTCGCCCGCGCCGAGCACGGCGATCAGGGCCAGCCCGACCGTGGCGAACCTCAGGTCGAGGTTGCTCAGCGCGATCCCGGCCAGGACGGCCCAGGCGCCCACGGTCAGCAGCAGGTAGCGGGGAAAGAAGTAGGAGTACGGGCCCTGCGAGGCTAGCCACACCGCGGCCACCGGGACCACGGCGATCGCGGTCATGAACGCGGCTTTCTGCCAGGAGATGGCCCAGGCCAGGACGGCCAGCACGATGAGGGCGGCCGCGACCGAGGTCGAGTAGAACAGATTCCGGCCGAAGAAGGAGAAGTCGGCCAGGTCGATCCCGGGTCGCGGAATCCATTTCACCTGGTCGGCCGCCTGGGCCGAGCCGAGCACGGCCAACGGCAGGCAAACCAAGAGCCCCGCCGCCGCGCTGACCCCGAACCAGAGCTGGCGGTTGTCCCGGTCCTGGTGCCAGCGCAGCGCCACCCCCGCGGCGTGGCCCGCCACCACCGACAGGGCCACCACGTCGACATAACCGAGCAGCGCCAGGCAGCCGGCATAGGCCAGCCAGCGCCGCGCCGACGGCTGGTCCAGGGCGCGCAGCAGCAGCAGGGTGGCGACCATGGCCACCAGCACCTCGAGGGAGTAGAACCGGACCTCCTGGGCGAACCGGGACACGCTCGGCACCAGCGCGAACACCAGCCCGGAGAGCAGACCGGCCCGGGGGCCCGCGAGCCTGCGGCCGACCAGCGTCACGCACGCCGCGGCGGCCGCCATAGCGAGCACCGACAGGCTGCGCATGGCGTCGACGGAGTCGCCGAAGGCCATGATCCAGACGTGCAGGAGCAGGTAGTAGGCGAGCTGGGTACCGCCGGTGTGGCGCGCGGTCGCGATCAGGCTCGACAGCGGCCGGGTCCCGAACGACCAGCTGGCCAGTTCGTCCCGCCACAGCTCGGGGCGGCCGACCTGGTAGAAGCCGAGAACCACGGTCAGCAGCGCCGGCCAGCACCACGGCATCCGCGCTGCCCAGCTGACCAGGGCCGTGTTCGCCAGCACTACCCGGTCCCCGCGCGTCTCGGGTGGCCCGAGAGCCGGGCGCTGCCGCGCGTATTCGGTTACCGTCATCAACCATCCACTCAGTTCGGGGCGCCCGTCACTGACTGGTTAGGCTACGGCCGAATTCGCCGCGCGCCCGCCGGAACACATGCGGCGTAAGGGAGATTTCATAACTGCGCGCTACGGCGTGGGCACGGTCACCGTCGGAGGTACAGCCCGCCGCGCGGGACGTTGCCCGCGCCGAGGGAGGAACTGGGCAGGCCGATGAGCCTGAAGTGCGCTTCGAAGTAGGCGTGCAGCGCGGGAGTCCAGGCGATCCGCGCGCCGGTATAGCCGTTGTTGCCGATCAGCCAGACGTACCGGGCATGCTCGAACGCCTGCTGCCAGACCTGCGTGTCGGCCCGCAGAACCCCGGGACCGGCCACGAAGTCCTTGCCGTCCGTGGTGGCGATCAAGGTGCCCACGGTGTCAACGATGGCGGGACAGCCGGGTGAGCGGGCGGTGAAGCGGCCGATCACGACCGTGGCCGCGGCCGTGTCGGTCAGCACGCACGCCCCGGGCGGGATGAGCACGCCCGCCGCGGACAGGTTCCGGGCCGGATACAGCGTGGTCACGGCGTAGCCGTCGGCCGCGCCCATGGCGGCGACCAGGAGCGCCGCGAACACCCCGACCGCCACCCGGCCGCGGCCATGCGCTTTGCGTGGTAGTTCGGGCTGTGCGAGCTCTCCGGGCCTTACGAGCTGGTCGGGTTTGTGGTGCTTCCCGGGCTTGTCGCGCTTTCCGGGCTTGACCGGGCGGGGCCGCCCAGCGGTCAGGAACCGGGCCGCGGCCAGGGCGATCAGGCTGACCAGGAAGGGACCGGCGAAGGCCGCGTAGTGCACGTACCACTCCGACGGCGAGAACAGCATCCCGACTACCACGAAGGTGCTGATCAGCGCGAACCAGTCCAGAGGGGTGGCCCGGGAGCCGGCCCGCCAGGCCCGCAGCCAGGCCGCGACCACGAACAGGAACAAGACTCCGGCCGCCGTGGACCCGGCCCAGATCTTCGGGTTCACGCCGACGCTGGACAGCCCGATGATCCCGGTGATGTCGGCCAGCCGGGGGTTCGCCCCTACCCGGCCATGCGTCGCCTGGACCAGTTCGGAGACGAAGACGGTCCGCCCGAAACCGTTCGGCGCCAGGGCCAGGAAGGGCAGGCAGGGGACGGCGATCCCGACGGCGAACCCGCCCGCGAAGGGCAGTGCTCGCCGGGGGCGATGACCCCCCGCCACCCCCCGCTCACGGGGGGGCTGCCCACTCCCCCATTTCCGCCTGGCCCGCAGGCGTCGCAGCAGGCACAACAGCCACGCCAGCAGAGCCGGGATGGCGGCCCAGATCTTGACCGCGGCGCCGAAACCGAAGCACACGCCGGCCCAGAACGCGCGGCGGGAGCCGTGCTCGCCGGGTCCTCCCCGATGGCCCGCCAGGTGGTCACCGTCGAATAGGAGCACAGCTCCCAGCAGGCAGAACAGGTTCAGCCAAGGCTCGAGGAACAGGGATTGCGAGGCGTTCAGCGCGGCCGGGTAGATCGCGTAGCCGCCGCTGGCCACACCTGCGGCCAGCGGGCCACGGTGCCGGACGAGCAAGCCGACCAGGACCACGTTGGCGGTGTCCGCGCCCACGGTGAGAATCCGGGCCGCGGCCAGGGCCCACGCGCTGCCGAACACCTTGCCGCCCAGCGCGGCCGGCACCATCAGCAGCATGGAGCCGGGCGGCTGAACCATCGCGAAGTCCCGGTACGGGATCACCCCGTTGACCAGGCGCAGCGCGTTGCCGATGTACACCCCGTCGTCGTACTGGGTGAATCCGAGCAGGTAACCCGGCCGGGTCAGCTGGAAGACCCGCAGGCCAAGGCCGAGCAGGGCGGCCGCCGTGATGACCAGACCGGGGCGCGACCGCCAGATCGGCGGGGCCGGGCGCGCGGGGACGATGCGGGTACCGGCTGACCCGGTAGCAGGCGGCATGCCCACGCCTAACCCGCCTTTCCGCCCCTCTTTCCTGCTTATCACGGTCTGCGCACGTGCAACCTTACCGACGAACCCGAGTTACGTTGCGCTCGGCCGCGCAGCCGGCTGCTTGCTGATGGTAGTGGGTCACGGTCACCGGGAGGGCCGGAACCCTAGCACATGCCCTACGATCAGCAGGATGACGGTCACTCTGCTTACCAGCCAGTCAACGCCGACGGCGACCGATGCGGACGCTCTTGTTATCGGAGTGTTCCAGGGCGCGGACGGCCCGGTCCCGGCCCCGGATATCGACGACATCGACCTCATGGCCGCCCTGACCGCGCTCGGCGCGGCTGGCAAGCCGGAGGAGCTCACCAAGATCCCCACCGGCGGCCGCCTGGCGGTCCCGGTCATCGTGGCCGTAGGGCTGGGTGCTGCCCCCGGCACCGACCCGTCGGCCCAGGACCCGGCCGAGCGTCACGCTTACTTGGAACGGCTGCGGCGCGCGGCCGGGGCCGCGACCCGCGACCTCACGTCGGGCCGGTCCCGGCGGATCGCCGTTGCCCTTCCGGCCGGCGAGCCGGACGAGGCCGAGGCGGTGGCGCTCGGCGCGCTGCTCGGCGCCTATTCCTTCCGCAGGTACCGGACGACCAGCGCCGCGCCCGGTAACTCCGAAGTCATCGTGCACACCGCCCGGGACCTCGCCACCGACCGGGCCAGAATCCTGGCCGAGGCGATGACGCTGGTCCGCGACCTGGTCAACACGGCGCCCGCGGACATGGTGCCGGCGGACCTGGCCGCGGTCGCCCAGCAGACGGCCAGCGCGAGCGGCCTGGGCGTGCTGGTCCTGGACGAGAACGAGCTGGCCAAGGAGGAATACGGCGGCATCCTGGCGGTGGGCATGGGCTCGGCGCACCCGCCGCGGCTGGTCCGGCTCGAGTACTCCCACCCGGAGGCCACCAGCACCGTGGTCTTCGCGGGCAAGGGAATCACGTTCGACTCCGGCGGCCTGTCGCTGAAGCCGCCGAAGGCCATGGAGACCATGAAGGCCGACATGAGCGGCGCCGCGGCGGTGCTGGGCGCGTTCCAGGCCATCGCCGCGCTCGGCCCCGTGGTCAACGTGGTCGGCTACCTGCCGCTGGCCGAGAACATGCCCGGTGGCGGGGCCCAGCGGCCCTCCGACGTCATCACCATCTACGGCGGCAAGACCGTGGAGGTACTGAACACCGACGCCGAGGGGCGGCTGGTCCTGGCCGACGCGCTGGCCCGCTCGGGCGCGGACGCGCCCGCCCTGCTCATCGACGTGGCCACCTTGACCGGAGCGGCGACGGTGGCCCTGGGCACCCGCATGTCCGGGGTGATGGCCAGCGACGAGGCGCTGGCCGCGCAGGTCGCCGAGTCGGCCAAGCGGGCGGGCGAGGCGATGTGGCCGATGCCGCTGCCCGAGGACCTGCGCAAGGGACTTGATTCGAGCGTCGCGGACATCGCCAACGTGGCCGCGGATCGCGCGGGCGGCATGTTGACCGCCGGGCTGTTCCTGCGCGAGTTCGTGCCGGACGGCGTCCGCTGGGCTCATCTGGACATCGCCGGGCCAGCCTTCAATGATGGCGGCGCTTACGGGTACACCCCCAAGGGCGGCACCGGAGCGGCAGTCAGGACCCTGGTGCAGGTCGCGCTGGACGTGGCGGACGGCAGGCTGTCCTGATTCCGGACGGCTCGGCAACGAGCAAGTGAAATGATGAGGACTGAGTAAGGCGATTAAGGAGGCTCGAGGGGTGGCAGAGGGCATCGGCAGCTACGACATCGTCGTGCTCGGGGGCGGCAGTGGCGGGTACGCCTGCGCGCTACGCGCGGCCGAGCTCGGTAAGCGCGTGGCGCTGATCGAAAAAGACAAGGTCGGCGGGACCTGCCTGCATCGCGGCTGCATCCCGACCAAGGCTCTGCTGCACGCGGCCGAGATCGCGGACCAGGCCAAGGAGAGCGCGAAGTTCGGCGTCAAGACCGCGTTCGGGGGCATCGACGTACCGGGCGTGCAGAAGTACAAGAACTCGGTGGTCGACCGGCTGTGGCGGGGTTTGCAGTCCACCATCTCGGCTCGGAAGATCGACACCATCGAGGGCTCGGGCCGGCTCGAATCGCCGAACTCGGTCAGGGTCGGCGACACCGTCTACGAAGCCGAGCATGTGGTCCTGGCCACCGGATCGGTACCACGCAGCCTGCCTGGGCTGGAGATCGACGGCACGCACGTGATCACCTCCGACGACGCGCTGGAGCTGGACCGGGTGCCCGGTTCGGTGATCATCCTCGGCGGCGGCGTGATCGGGGTCGAGTTCGCGAGCGTATGGCGGTCGTTCGGCGCCGAAGTGACGATCGTGGAGCTGCTGCCTCAGCTGCTGCCGCTGGAAGACGAGACCAGCGCGCAGGTGCTGCAGCGGGCGTTCCGGCGCCGCGGCATCCGTTTCGAGCTCAACACTAGCTTCGAGTCGGTCAAGCACACCGATACCGGCGTCACGGTCACCGTGGAGGGCGGCCGGACGCTCGACGCGGACCTGCTGCTCGTGGCGGTGGGCCGTGCTCCGGTGTCCGAGGGCCTCGGCTACACCGAGGTCGGCGTGGCGCTCGAGCGGGGTTACGTCAAGGTGGATCCGCTCTGCCGCACCAACATTCCCTCGATTTCCGCGGTCGGCGACCTCATCAACACCCCGCAGCTGGCCCACGTCGGCTTCGCCGAGGGGATCATGGTCGCCGAACGGGTCAGCGGGCTCGACGTCAACCCGATCGACTACGACGGCGTGCCGCGGATCACCTACAGCGAACCCGAGGTCGCGTCGGTGGGCCTGACCTCGGCTCAGGTCGCGGAGCGCCGGATCGAGGTCGTCGAGGTCAACTACCCGCTGGGCGCCAACGGCAAGAGCGTCATCCTGCAGACCCAGGGCGCGGCGAAGGTCATCGCCGAGGCCGGTTCCGACGGGTCCGGGCCGGGACGCGTGCTCGGCATCCACCTCGTGGGCAGCAGGGTCGGCGAGCTCATCGCCGAGGGCCAGCTGATCTACAACTGGGACGCGGAGCCCTCCGATGTCGCCCAGCTCATTCACCCGCACCCGACCCAGTCCGAGATTATCGGCGAAGCGCACCTCGCGCTGGCCGGCAAACCCCTGCACTTCCACGCCTAATTTGCTGCCCACCCAAGGAGTCCCCAAAATGTCGGTCTCGGTATCCATGCCGCAGCTCGGTGAGAGCGTCACCGAGGGTACCGTCACGCGCTGGCTGAAGAAGGAAGGCGAGCGCGTAGAGGTGGATGAGCCGCTGCTGGAGGTGTCGACGGACAAGGTGGACACCGAGATCCCCTCCCCCGCGTCCGGGATCCTGCGCTCCATCGCGGTCGACGAAGACGAGACGGTCGCGGTAGGCGCCCAGCTGGCCGTCATCGAGGACAGCGAGACCAGCGACTCCGCACCAGCGCAGACCAGCCCGCCCGCCGCGCAGGACACCTCGGCGCCGCAGACGGCCGGCGCGCCGCCGCAGGACGCCGCCGAGTCCGCGCCGGCCGCCGAGCCGGAGCCGGCCACGGTCAGCTCCGACGGGTGGAACACGCCTGGCTACGCCCCGCCGGCCCCGGGCTACGCCCCGCCGCCCGCCTACGCTCCGCCGCCCGCCTATGGCCAGCCCCCGTCCTACGGCCAGCCCGCCGCGCCGACCCTGGCGGCTCAGGACCAGCCCTACGCGCCACCAGCCAGCCAGACCCCGTCCGCCCCGTCCGCGCCGTACGCAACGCTGCCGTCGATGCCAGCGTCCCCGCCCGCCGCGGCGGAAACCCCGCCGGCCGGCCAGGCTGAAGCGGCCGCCCCGGCCGAGTCCGCCGACGAGGAGTACCCGGCGCCGACGCCGCTGCCAGGGGCCGGCGAGGCGCCCTATGTCACTCCCCTGGTCCGCAAGCTCGCCGCCGAGCACGCGGTGAACCTGGAAACCGTCACCGGAACCGGCGTCGGCGGGCGGATCCGCAAGCACGATGTCATGGAGGCCGCCCGGGCGCAGCGCGGTTCGCAGGCCCCCCAAGCGTCCCAGGCGGCACAGGCATCCCAAGCGTCCCAAGTACCGCAGGATGCGCAGGCCTCCCAGGATACGCAGGCGGCCGCGGTGCCCCAGCAGGCCCAGCGACCCGCCGACGGGCCCGCCCCAGCCGGCCAGCCTGTCGCCCCGGCGGCCAGGCGTCCGGCGGTGGTGCCGTCCTCGCTACGCGGTACCACGCAGCGGATGTCCCGGCCCCGCCAGATGATCGCGCAGCGGATGGTCGAGTCGCTGCGGACGTCGGCGCAGCTCACCACCGTGGTCGAGGCCGATGTGACGGCCATCGCCCGGCTGCGCGACCGGGCCAAAGCGGACTTCGAGGCCCGGGAAGGCGTCAAGCTGACCTTCCTCCCGTTCTTCGCGCTGGCCGCCGTCGAGGCCCTGAAGGTGCACCCGAAGCTGAACGCGGTGATCAACGGGGACCAGGTCACGTACCACGACACCGAGCATCTCGGGGTGGCGGTCGATACCGAGCGCGGCCTCATGGTGCCCGTGATCCACAACGCGGGTGACCTGAACATCGGCGGGCTGGCCCGCAAGATCGGTGACCTAGCCCAGCGCACCAGGTCCGGGCAGGTCGGCCCGGACGAGCTGGCCGGCGGCACGTTCACGCTGACCAACACGGGCAGCCGCGGCGCCCTGTTCGACACGCCCATCATCAACCAGCCGCAGGTCGCCATCCTCGGCACGGGCATCGTGGTCCGGCGCCCGGTCGTGGTGGAGGACCCCGCGCTCGGCGAGGTGATGGCGGTTCGTTCGATGGTCTACCTCGCGCTGACCTACGACCACCGGCTGGTCGACGGCGCGGACGCGGCCCGGTTCCTGACCACGGTTAAGAACCGGCTGGAAGAAGGAGCCTTCGAAACCGAACTCGGGCTGTAACCAGCCTGGATGAAGGTCGCCGTAACCGGCTCCTCCGGTTTGATCGGGACCGCGCTGGTGGCCAGCCTCCGGTCGGACGGCCATCAGGTCATCAGGCTTGTCCGGCGGGCGCCGAGGTCCGACGACGAGGTGCGCTGGGATCCGCGGGCAGCCGACGCGGGACTTTCCTCCGATCACGGCGCGCTGGAAGGTATCGGCGCCTGCGTGCACCTAGCCGGCGCCGGGGTGGCCAGCCGCCGCTGGACGAGCAGCTACAAGGCGGAGATCCGGGCCAGCCGGGTGCTCGGCACCCGCGCGCTGGCCGGTGCCCTGGCTCGGCTCGGCTCGCCGCCCGCCACGCTGGTGGCGGCCTCAGCCATCGGCTGGTACGGCGAGACCGGCGGCCGTGAGGTGGATGAGACCGCCCCGGCCGGAACGACATTCCTCGCCCGGCTGGTCCGGGACTGGGAAGCAGCCGCGGACCCGGCCGCCGAGGCTGGCATCCGGGTCGTTCATCCGCGCAGCGGCCTGGTCCTGACCCCGGCCGGCGGGCTGCTGGCCCGGTTGCTTCCCCTGGCCCGGCTGGGCCTGTGCCCCCGGTTCGCGTCGGGCACGCAGGCGATGAGCTGGATCTCGCTGTCCGACGAGATCGGCGCGATCCGGTTCCTGCTGGACCGCGAGGACATCACCGGCCCGGTCAACCTCACCGCTCCGGAGCCGGTCACCAATGCCGCCTTCACCGGCGCTCTGGACGCCGCGGTCGGACGCCGGGACCTGCCCTGGCTGCGGATTCCCGGCCCGCTGTTGCGCGCCGGCCTGGGCGAGGCCTCGGTGGAGCTGCTGAGCAGTACCCGGGTGATCCCCAAGCGCCTGCTCGGCGCGGGTTACCAGTTCGCCTACCCAACCCTGCCCGAGGCCCTGTCCGCGGAACTCGCGGCCCGATGAAACTCCGGCGCGGATTGGCCACGGCGGGCGCGACACTCCTGCTCGGCTGGGTTCCGGTCCTCCTCCTCCCGGCCCCGCCGGCCAGTGCCGCGGCTCCTTCGGTCAGCTGCCAGTCGCCGTCTCATCCCGCGCTCGCGGCCCGGCTGGACCGCGATATCGACCGGGCCCTGCGCGGCCGGGTTTCCGCGGTCGCGGTGGGCGTCGATGATCCCGGCCAGGGACTGAAGTGCTGGCTCAACAGCTCGGCGCATTTCGATTCGGCCAGCGTGGTGAAGGTGACCATCCTCAGCGCGCTGCTGCGTAAGGCCCAGCAGCAGCACCGCCGCCTGACCCCGACCGAGGCCGCGCTGGCCACGGAGATGATCACCGAGTCGGACAATGATGCCGCTTCTGACCTGTGGGTCGACGTGGGACCGTACGACCTGCAGCACTTCCTGGACCTCGCGCACATGACGCAGACCCACCTGGGCCCGGGCCCCTACTGGGGTTTGACCCAGATCACCGCCTACAACGAGGTGCTCCTGCTGCGGCTGCTGCTCAACCCGAACGCGGTGCTCGATACCACCTCGCGCGATTACGTGCTCGACCTGATGGCCCGGGTCATCCCGTCGCAGCGCTGGGGTGTCCCGGTGGGCGCGCCGACCAGCCTGACCGTCCACGTCAAGAACGGCTGGCTCCCGCTGTACCCGCACGGCTGGCGCATCAACAGCATCGGCGCTTTCACCGGCCGCGGCGGCGCTTACAGCATCGTGGTGCTGACCCAGGACAACCCGACCATGACCTACGGCATCGACACGATCGAGGCGATCGCCAAGGTGATCAACCGCGACCTGAACCCGGCGGCGAAATCACGCGTCCCGTCCTCGGCGTCCTCCGCGTCGTGGGGCACCCCCGACGAGCCCGTCCCGACCGTCCTACCTGGTAGTACGTAGGGTAGTATCGTTGGTATGAAGGTTAGTGTTAGCCTGCCGGAGGATGATGTCGAGTTCCTCGACTCTTACGCGCAGGCCCAGGGCGCGCCGTCCCGGTCCGCGGTCTTGCACAAGGCCGTCGGGCTGCTGCGAGCCGCCCAGCTCGCAGACGCGTACGAGGAGGCATGGGATTCCTGGGCCTCCTCAGAGGAGGCCATGGCCTGGGAGAGCGTCGCCGCGGACGGCCTGGGAAGCTGACGTGCGCCGCGGCGAGATCGTCACGGTCAACCCTGATCCGGCCCGCGGATCAGAAGCCAGCAAGACCCGGCCTGCGGTCGTGGTCAGCAATGACGCGGCCAACGCCACCGCCACCCGGCTCGGCCGGGGCGTGATCACCGTCGTACCGGTGACCTCGAACATCGCGCGCGTTTACGCATTCCAGGTGCTACTGCCGGCCGGCCAGACCGGACTGCCCCGAGACTCCAAAGCCCAGGCTGAGCAGATACGCTCGGTTTCTGTCGAGCGGATCGGCACACGTATAGGTCAATTGCCGGCGGCGCTCATCACCGAACTCGACCAGGCGCTTCGCGTGCATCTGGGCCTATAGGGGTCCCCCGACCGGTCACGGCCGGCCGGGGGACAGCTCGCTCTAGCTTGCGGCGCGGGCCAGGGCCGGAACGAACAAGGCAGCGTCCACGGTGCCCCACCCGGTCGCGTCGTTGTAGGTACCGTTGGCCTGGAAGCCGCGGACGGTCACGAGGTCGGAGCTCGAGGCGCAGGAAGCGTCGCTCCCGATGTCAGCGGCGATGCAGTACGTGTAGGTGTTGCTGCCCTGGGAGATCGGCACGATGCCGTCAGCCGCCCTGCTCTGGCCCATGGCGTACAGGGCCGGGTTCAGGTAGCCGAGGCTGTGTCCCGCCACCTCGTCGGCCAGGGCCACGATGCCGGAGAAGAGCGGGGAGGCTTCACTGGTGCCGCCCACGATCCCCCAGCCGGCGACCGACGGGTCGGTGGTGTCGTAGAAGTCGACCGCTCCGTTGACCGCGCCGCTCATCGCGATGTCAGGCGTGCCCCGGCTGTCGCCGACGGTGCCTGCCACGCCGTCTTGGAACTGCGGGCGCGAGAAGACCGTGGAGTGTCCTCCGCCGCTCGACCCCCAGGTGTAGACGGGCCCGGTCACCCCGACCGTGGAGCTGAGGTCGTTCCAGACGCTGTCCGGAGCGGTCCGGCTGCCCAGATCGTCGAGCTGCAGCTGGGTGCCGCCGACCCCCGTGACCAGCGGGTCCGACGAGGGCCAGTCGATCGTCCGGTGCGAGGTGCAGCACAGCACGTTGTTCGGGTTCGCGCAGCCCGAGGTCGGATCGCAGTAATCGTCGGTCGCGCCCTGGTCACCGCTCGCCGCCAGGACGGTCACCCCGTGCTGCTCCGCGTTGACGTACGCGGAGCGCAGCGAGTCAATCTGGCTCGGACCGGTGAAGGTATTCTCGCTGGCCCCCCAGCTCTGGGAGATCACGTCACCGAGATGGTGGTCGATGACGTAGTTCTCAGCCGCCACGAGCTGTGGGAACCCGTAGATGCCCTCGGTCTCCGTCATCGGGGTCTCGACCAGAATGATGTTGGCCTCCGGGGCCATCACGTGCGACCACTCCACGTCGAGGCTCGTCTCGTCGGTCCAACCGTAGTAGTCGGAGCACAGATCAGGGCCGGTCGGGCTGTACGTGGACGTGCAGTTCGCGGGGTTGGTGGTGATCGGGCCCTCGGGGGTGATCACCTGGAAGGAGGGCGGGTTGGGCAGGCCCATGTCCGAGTCGAAGTTCGCCAGGTCGGAGGCGATGGACGGGGAGCCGAAGGCATCGACGATGACGATCGTCTCACCCTGGCCCTCGATCCCCTTGGAGAACAGCGGAATCTCGTCGTAGGCTCGCTGGAGCTGGAAGGCCTGGTAGCAGGCGATGCCGTAGTTCTGCTCACATTGCGCGGTGGTCGGCGGTTGCGCCATATGGCCCGCCGCCAGGATGTGGCCGGTCGCAAACGGGACCACCTGGACCGCGGCGGCGGTCACCGGAGCCCCTGCGGCAACTGCCGTCGAAGCCACCGCGGCGCTGCCCGCCCCGAGCGCCGCGACCGCTGTTATGGCCGCGCCGCTAACCAGGACCAGTACGCGAGAACGTCCCATCCCGAGTCCTCCATTTCGCCGCCATTGGCGCGGCTAGATCTCGCCTGAATGCGGGCTGAGCGTACCAAGATACCGGTGAAGAAATCGATGAAGATCGCGAAGAGAGACTCGACAGTTACCTAGATGATTCACGCCGGGGCTGACCTGGGCGAGGTCTCGCCGGTGGCCGGGGCGGCGAGCGGTAGAGCTCGCTCAGCAGCGCGACGGCGGCGTGCGTGGAGAGATGCGGGTCGTGGCGTCGCCAGATCATCTGCACGGTGATGAGCGGCGCGTCTCGCAGCGGACGGAAGACCACGCCGTCACGCCGGTACTGGGCGGTGGTGCGCCCCGATCAGCCGCAGGACGCCGGCCACCGCCGCGGCCAGCACCACCGAGCCGATCACGGCCAGCACCAGGCGCCGCACCGCGGGCCAGGTCCCGGCGCCCCGGTCCACGAGCCGGGCGGGCACGAACAGCGCCGCCGAGCCGAGCGGCGCCG
>Ga0302326_10019779_pt1 | contig 13879 bp, 12 predicted proteins | sample Palsa_T0_3_FD_202264 | JGI IMG/M metagenome (GOLD analysis project Ga0302326, IMG submission 202264) | Peat permafrost microbial communities from Stordalen Mire near Abisko, Sweden - Palsa_T0_3 | ecosystem: Environmental > Terrestrial > Soil > Palsa > Peat permafrost | place: Sweden: Abisko... | reverse complement strand
TTCGGCTGGGACCCGACGAACGGAGAAATCTTCTGGTCCGACGAGACCTATCGGATATTCGAAAGCGACCCCTCGATCAAGCCGACCATTGAGCGGGTGCTTGAGCGAACTCATCCGGACGACCGGGCATATTTGCGGCGAATTCTCGACCGCGCCTCGGTCGAGCGGAGCGAGTTTACCGTCGAGCATCGCCTGCTGATGACCGACGGCTCCGTTAAGCATGTCGGGGCCGTGGCTCATTTCTCGGCCGGCGCCGATCCCGGGAGTTTCGTCTTCGTCGGGGCGGTAATGGACATCACCGAGCGCAAGCGCGCCGAGGAAGAGCGCGAAAGATTGCGCCAGTTGGAGGCGGATCTCGCATATATGAACCGTGTCAGCATGATGGGAGAGCTGGCCGCCTCGCTGGCTCACGAGATCAAGCAGCCGATTGCCGCCGCGGCCCTCAATGGCGCGGCCTGCACCAACTGGCTCCGTCGCGACGCACCCGACCTGACGAAAGCATTGAGCGCCGCTTCGGCAATGGTCGCCAACGTGATGCTCGCCGGCGGCATCATCGACCGCGTCAGCTCACTCTACAGGCGCGGCACGCCGGCGCCGGAATCGATCGACCTCAACGAAATCGTTCTGGAGATGAGCGCGCTGCTCGTCCATATGGCCAGTCGGAACGCTGTTTCAATCCGCACCGAACTCGATCCGGAGCTTCCGACGACGACGGCAGATCGCGTCCAGCTGCAGCAGGTCTTGATGAACCTCATGGTCAACGGCGTCGAGGCGATGCAGAATTCCGGCGGCGAACTGACGGTCGCCTCCAGCCAGACCGCGGACGGTCAATTATTGATCTCGGTGAGCGACAGCGGTGTCGGGCTTTCGGTCGACCAGGCCGAGCGCATTTTCGAGGCGTTCTTCACCACGAAACCGCAAGGCACCGGCATGGGATTGTCGATCAGTCGGCGGATCATCGCGTCCCATGGCGGCTGTTTGTGGGCGAACCCGAATAAAGGACGGGGTACGACCTTTCAATTCATGCTGCCCGTCGAGGCGACACCCTCACGCGTGGTCGTCTAACACGCCGGCGGCAGACAATTGTCGCGCACAAGGTGTCTCCTCTTCCGCCCGATATGGCGCCGATATCGCCGACAGAAACGCGCCGAACGTGCCGCGGAGATACCCCCGAGCTCGATCTCGAATTGCTGGAGCCGATGGACTGCGTGCGGCGCTCCGAATTAAAAGGCGCTCTGCGTCGGAAATACCGGCTTCCGGCGTTCCTTGACGGCGGCAATGCCTTCCTTCAGTTCGGGACCGGTAAAGGCGTGGAATTCGAATGCGAGCGAGGCATCGAAGATCGGCCCAGCCATCCTGAGCCAATGGTTCATGGTGTATTTGGTGAGCCTGATTGCCGTCGGCGGTCCCTCGGCAAGCTGGGTCGCGACCTGGAGCGCCTTCGCGTCGAGTTCGGAATCCTCGACCGCGAGCGACACCAGACCGATGCGCTCGGCCTCCTCGCCGGTGATGGTGTCGCACATCAAGAGGTGATATTTGGCGCGCGCCATGCCGCACAGGAGCGGCCAGATGATCGCGGCATGGTCGCCGGCGGCGAGCCCGATGCGGGTATGGCCGTCGATCAGCTTCGCGGTCTTGCTCGCGATCGAGATATCGGCAAGCAGCGCACAGACGAGGCCGCCGCCGACCGCGGGTCCCCGCACCGCGCTGATGATCGGCTTCGTGCAATTGATCATGTTGTAGACGACATCGCGGGCCTCGCGCAGATTCTTCATGCGAACCTCGAACTTGTCGACCATTTCCTGCACCATCTCGAAATTGCCGCCGGCGCAGAACGCGTCGCCCGCGCCGGTCAGGATCACGCAGGCGACGCTGTCGTCGTAGCTGATGTCGTGCCAGACGCGGACCATTTCCGGATGCATCACCTCGTCGATCGAATTCATCTTGCCCGGGTTGTCGATCGTGATCCGCAGCACCCGCGGGTGAGGGCGGTCGAAGCGAAGGCGGCGGTAGCCGTCATAGAGGTCGGTCATCGCGTTCCCTTGTGTTTCTTGTCTGGCTGTTTCCGGCTGTTCGTCGTTTGCCCGGCGCCGGCGCCGAGGGGATTGACCGGGCGGGCGAACAATCCTAGCATAAGCGGGCGCTTAGTAAAGGATAAGCGGTCGCTTAGACAGATTTCGGCAACTATGCCCTGGAGAATTCAATGCCCGTCGTGAATGACGATCTGCTCGATCCTGAAATCGTGCAGAACCCGGCGCCATATTACCGGCTGCTGCGCGAACACCATCCCTGCCACTGGAACGAACGATGGCGCGGTTGGGTGCTGACCCGCTACGAGGACGTCTACAATGCCTTGCACTCCAGCCAGATGCTGGCCGACCGCATCACCCCGTATTTCCAGACCCGCCTGAGCGAAGAGGAGCGCAAGCACTTCGCCCTGACCTATGAGGTGCTGCATTCCTTTGTCGTGTTCCGCGATCCGCCGGACCACACCCATTTGCGCCGGATTTTTGCCCGCTCTTTCATGCCGAAATCGATCGCCGCGATGCGCGACGTGGTCGCGGCCTATGTGAAGGACTTCTTCGACGAATGGGAGGGGCGCGACACCGTCGATCTCAACCGCGACTTTGCCTATCCGTTCCCGGCCAACGTGATCGCTTCCATCATCGGCGCGCCGCGCGAGGACGTACATCGTTTCCACGCCTGGGCCGATGCGTTGACGACGCTGCTGCTCGCCGGGGTCGGCGAGGACCAGCGGATGGACCGGGCGCAGAACGCGCTGATCGAATTCAAGGCCTATCTGGCCGGACTCTATGACGAGCGGCTCAAGACACCGCGCAACGACATGATGAGCTGGCTGATGGAGGTGCAGCGCGGCGATCCGACGCTGACCCGCGACGACGTGCTGCATTCCTGCATCCTGCTGGTCAACGCCGGCCATGAGACCACACAGGACCTGATCTGCAACACGCTGACCACACTTTTGAAGATGCCGGAGCAGTTGGAGCTGTTGCGAAGCAATCCGGCCCATATGAGGACCGCGATCGACGAGGGATTGCGCTTCAACGGGCCGCTCAAGGGCACCATGCGGGTCGCCGGCGCCGATATGACCATCGCCGACGAGCAGGTACGCGAAGGCGACCGTATCCTGCTGCTGATGGGTGCGGCCAACCGCGATCCGGCCAAGTTCAACGATCCCGAAACCTTCGACGTGACGCGCAGCCCGAACCCGCATCTGTCGTTCAGCCATGGCATCCATTTCTGCCTCGGCGCGCCGCTGGCACGGATGGAAATGGAAATCGCGTTCAACGAGATGCTGAAGCGCTTTCCGAGGATGCATCTGATGAGCGAGATCAAGTGGGATCCGCGCATTCTCGGGCGTAGTATCGAGCCGCCGATCAATCTGCGGCTCGGCTGAACGGGGAGCATCATGGCCGAACGCAGGCTGGTCCGGGTCGAGGTTGACGCCAATCTCTGCGTCGGCTCGGGCATGTGCGTGAATTTCAATCCGGACCTGTTCCGGATCCAGCCCGATGGCCATGCGGCCTATGTCGGGGAGAGCCCGGACGAGCACGCCGCGCTCGATGCCGCGGAGCTGTGCCCGGTTTCGGCTATCAATCTGATCTACGAAGAATAACAATGAACAACAAAGAACAGGGGAAACGTCGATGGCCACGAAAGGGCGCTGGAAAACCGCGCTGACCTATGGCGACCGCGATTCCGTCGTCATCCGCGGCTATAGCCTCGGCGAACTGGTCGGCAAGGTATCCTTTGCCGAAGCGTTCCTGCTGCTCGCTCGCGGCGAACTGCCGCCGCCCGGGCATGCCAGGACGCTGGAGGCGATGCTGGTCTCGGTCCTCGACCATGGCATCGTGCCATCGAGCATCGTCACGCGCTATCTCGCCTCCTCGGGCACCCCGATCCAGGCCGCTGTCGCCGGCGGCATTCTCGCCTTCGGCGACATCTATGGCGGCGCCTGCCAGCAGCTGGCCGAGCGGCTGGTCCAGCACCGTCCGCTGATCGATGCGGGCAAGCAGACGATCGAGGCCGCCGCACAGGAGATCGTGCAGCACTTCGCGCTGCGCAAGGAGCGGGTCCCCGGCTACGGCCATGCGCTGCATCCCGAAGGCGATCCGCGCGTGCCGAGGCTTTACGCCATCGCGGACAGCAACAGCGTGACCGGCGGCTATTCAAAACTGGCCTTTGCCGTGCAGGATGAACTCGGCCGCACCAAGAAGCGCTCGCTGCCGATGAACCAGGACGGCGCGCTCGCAGCGCTCGGCCTCGACATGGGGCTGGACTGGCAGATCGTGCGCGCGCTCGCGTTCATCCCGCGTAGCGCGGGGCTTGCGGTGCATGCGGTGGAGGAAATGACCCGCGAGGACGGCTGGCGCCATGTGCCCGACGACGAGGTCGATTATGACGGCCCGCCGCTGCGTCCGTTGAACAGGGGGTAATCATGGCCGGCGTGCTGCAGGGTTTGAAGGTGGTCGAGTTCACCCACATGGTCGCCGGACCCGCCTGTGGCCAGGTGCTCGGCGATTTCGGCGCCGACATCACCAAGGTCGAGCCGCCGCAAGGCGACATTACCCGCCGTATCGGACCGATGGCCGGCGATATGGCCGCGCTCTATGCGTCCACCAACCGCAACAAGAAGGTGGTGTGCATTGATATCACCGATCCCGAGGGCGCCAGGCGGGCGCGCGAACTCGCCTTGCAGGCCGATGTCGTGATCTCCAACCTCGACACCGCCATGCTGAAGCGCGCGGGGCTCGATGGCGCCTCGCTGCGCGGTGAGGCGCCGAGGTTGATCTGCGTTGAGATCACGGGTTTCGGGCAGGGTGGTCCCGCGGGCACCGATGGACTGGCGCAGGCCGCGATGGGCCTGATGGCGACGACGGGCGCGGTGGAAGGTCCGACTTTCCGCACCGGTCCGTCGGTCGTCGATGTCTCGACCGGGGTGTGGGCGGCGCTCGGCGTGATGGCGGCGCTGGAAAACCGGCGCGTCAGCGGGCAGGGCGATTATATCCAGGCCTCGCTCGCCGATGTCTGCCTCTATATGCAGTACCCGCACATCACCATGTATGGCGCCGCGCCGGACGTGGTGCGCCGCAACGGCAACCATTCGGTGGTTTCCTGCACGCCGAAATTCGAAACCGCCGACGGCATGATCCAGGTCACCGTGCTGCACCAGCGGCACTGGCAGGCATTGTGCGAGAACGCGGGCGCGCCGGAACTGGCCGACGATCCGCGCTTTGCCGGCAACGACCAGCGCTGCGCCGCGCAAGGCACCATCGAACAGCTGCTCAACCCGCTGATGCGCAAGCGATCTCGTCACGAATGGGTTGAGCTGCTGCGCGCCGCCAAACTGCCTTGCGGGCCGGAGCGCGACTATGGCGAGGTCACCACCGACGCCGAGCTGCATGCGCGCGGCATGCTGTACGATCTGCCGTCGGCCGATGGCGGCAGCCTGCAAGTCCGCATGCCCCTTGAATTTGCGACAACGCCGCGCGCCGCGCCGCAAGCGCCGCCGTCGCTGTCGATGACGCCGAAGAAGCATTGACCGCGATGCCCGAGCGCGCCGCCAGATTCGATCTCTCGGCCGGTGAGCGCAAGCTGCTGGCGTTCGCGCAAGGCGTCGCCGCGCCCTATGCGGCGTATCAAGGCGCGCTGCCGCTTGCAACGTTGCAGGAGATCTTTCGCAAGCTCGAACCATCGGGCTATCTCGGTTCGATCCTGCCGGTCGCGGCCGGGGGCAAGGGCCTGTCGCCGCTCGCTTTCGCGGCGCTGGTCGAAGGCCTGTCGCCGTCACTGCCGCTGCTCGGCAATCAGAGTGTGCAGCGCTATCTGCACGATTTCGGCTCGCCGGCGCAATGCGCGCGCTTCCTGCCCGGATTGCTGTCGGGTGACGACATCGGCGCGATCGCGATCAGCGAGACGCAGGCCGCCTCCGACCTGTCGCGGATCGAGACGACCGCCACCAAACATGGCCACGGCTGGAAAATCACGGGCCGCAAGACCTGGGTCACCCATGGCATGGTCGCTGCGCTCTTCATCGTGCTGGCAAGGAGCGGCGATGCGCCTGGGCAGTTCACGCGCTTCATCCTCACGCCGGATATGCCGGGCTTTGTGCGGCGGCCGCTCGAGCCGATCGGCCTGGCGCACCTTACCTTCGCCGAACTCGAATTGAACGATTGCGAAGTCTCCGACGAGCTTCGGCTCGGGGGCGAAGGCGAGGGTGCGAGCGGCGCCAAGGCTGCGTTTCCGATTGCGCGCCTGCTCGCCGGGCTGCAGGCGTTGCGCATCGCGCAGGCCGCAATCGAGATGACGGCCGACTATGCCAGAGAGCGCGTTGTCGCCGGCAGCGCGCTGGTCGAACGCAGCCTGGTCCAGCGCGGCCACGCGGATTTGTGGGCACGCATCGAAGCCGCGCGGCTGCTCGCTTATCGCGCCGCGGCCAATCTTGCGGACACCGAGGCGAGCACGCTGGCGTCGGGCGCCAAGGCCATCAGCGGTGAGCTCGCGCTGGAGGCCTGCCGGTGGGCGGCCGATTGCATGGGTTCGTCGGCGTTGCCCGCCTCGCACCGTCTGCATCGGCTGCACAACGACGCGCGCATGATGGCGGTCGTCGACGGCACCTCGCTGCTCAATCACCTGGTGGTCGCCCGGCGCGGCATCGCGCGCGGGACTTCCCCGCGGACGAAATCATGACGGACGCAAGACAAAACGTGGCTGGAGAGATCGATCACATGATGCAGTGCAGCGACAAGAGGACATCAGGACTTCCGGTTGACATCGACCGGACCTCGCATAAGCTGGCGCTTACTAAATACTAAGCGGGCGCTTATTCGCATGATACTCGATCCGAATGTCACCTGCCTGGCCGACCTGATCGGGATTGCGGTCCGCCGCAACCCGAACGCGGTCGCCATTGAATTCGACGGCGGCAGCCGCACCTACGGACAATTCTGGGACCGCGCCAACCGCTGCGCGCACGCGATGCTGGCGCTTGGACTAGCCGCCGGCGACCGCGTGGTGCTGTTCGCCAACAACAGTCCCGAATATCTCGAGATCTATACGGGCCTGCAGCTTGCAGGCCTGGTCGCGGTCCCCGCGAACTACCGGCTGACCGGGGAAGAGCTGGTCTATCTCGTCAATAATTCGCGCTCCAGCGCGCTGGTCATCGGCGAGGAATTCCTGCCGTTGTTGATGACGGTGCAGAGCAGGATTCCGTTCGGGCCCGACAAGATCGTGGTGATCGGCGGCGCAGCCGATCATGCCAAGGCCTATGAACGATTGATCGGCGCGGCGTCCTCCGCCGCGATGAAGAGCCGCGCCCAGCTCGCGATGCCCGGCGCGATCTTCTACACATCAGGCACGACCGGCTTTCCCAAGGGCGCGATGATGAGCCATCTGACGATGCTCACCCGCTTCAGTTCCTGGGGCTGGCGCTTCGGCATCACCGAGGACGAAGTGACGCTGGTGCCGGGGCCGATCTTCCACCAGTCGTTCGGCTCGGTCGCCATCGTCTCGCTATGCGTCGGCGCCAAAGTGATCCTGCGTTCGGAGTTCAGGGGTGAGGAGATCCTGCACGATATCGACCGTCACGGCGTGACCTGGTGCTTCCTGGTGCCGAAGATGATCTCGACCCTGCAGGAGACGGCGGCGGCCGGCGCGCGCGTCGGCGAATGCAGGGCGTTGCGCGGCATCATGAGCTCCGGCGCGAGATTGCCGACGCCGGTGATCGACGGCTTCGAGCAGATGTTTCCGAAGGCGCGGCTGAGCGACGCCTACGGCTGGACCGAAAGCGGCTGGCTCACTTATTGCCGCCATGAGGACCTGATCCGCACCAACCGCTCGCTTGGGCGATCGTCCTTTGGCTGCGAGGTCGCGATCCTCGACGATGAGGGCAAGCGGCTGCCGCCCGGCGAAGCCGGCCAGATCTACGCGATCAACCCGGTGCCCTTCATGGGCTATTTCGACAACCCGCAAGCGACCGCCGCGATGCGTGCCGGCAAATGGGAGACCGGCGGCGACGTCGGCGTGATGGATGAAGAGGGGTTCCTGCACATCCTCGACCGCAAACGCGACACCATCATCAGCGGCGGGGAAAACATCTATCCCGCCGAGATCGAGCGCGTGCTGGTCGAGCATCCCAAAGTCCTGGAAGTAGCCGTCGTCGGCGTGCAGGACACGAAATGGGGCGAGTCGCCGCGGGCATGTCTGGTGCTGCGCGAAGGCGAGAAGATTACCGATGACGAAGTGTTCGGCTTCTGCGTCGGCAAGCTCGCGAAATTCAAGCATCCGAAATCCGTGGTCGTGCTCGAGTCCCTGCCCCGCAACAGTATGGGCAAGGTGCTGCGGCGCGAACTCAGGGAACAGTTCTGGACTCAGTAAAAAGGGGATTGGCAGTGACCGCTTCGAGATCGAAAAATGGGCTGCGCGCCGCGGCTTTCGTCGCAGCCGGCTTTGCAATGAGCGCCGCCGCCTCGGCGGAGACGGTCAAGATCGGCATGGTCAACAGCCTCACCGGGCCGCATGCGAGCTTCGACCTGCCGGCCTCCGAGGGCATCCTGATGGCCTTCGACGAGATCAACAAGAAGGGCGGCATCACGGTAAAGGGCAAGAACTACACCTTCACGGTGCTGTCGGAGGATGCGCAGTCCAAGCCCGAGCTTGCCGTCAGCGGCGCGCAAAAGCTGCTGCGCGACGACGACATCAAGATCGTCTACGGCATCCTTACCAGCGGCCCCGGCATGCCGGCCGCAACGCTGTTCGCCAAAAGCGACATCCTCTATTTCGGGGGTTTCACGCTGATGGATACGCTGCTCGGCAAGCCCGGCTTCGAACTCGCGTTCCGCACGCTGGACGCCGACGCCGTGGTATCGAAGTCCTTTGTCCCGACCGGCGTGAAGGAACTCGGCATCAAGAAGGTCGGTATCCTGCTTCCCAACGAAGATGTCAGTCGCGCCATCACCGCGGCCTACAAGCCGCTGCTCGAGAGTAGCGGCGTCAGCGTACCGATCGTGGAGTATTTCCAGCCCGACACCGCGGATTTCGCGCCGGTGCTGCGCAAGTTTCAGAACATGGAGCTTGACGGGCTCCTGACCGGCACCAACGACGCGGTGGTTGAAGCGATCGTTCGGCAGAGCACCGAACTCGGCAATTTGCCGAAGAAGTTTCTCTATCGCGGCGGCTCCGGCGGGCCCGGGATCAAATACGCAAAGCAGATCGACGGGTTCGCCTGGCAGATATTGACCCGCGACCTCGACTATCCCTCCGATCCCAAGGTGAAGGAATGGATCGAGCGCTACAAGGCGTTCACCAAAAAGGACATGTCGCCGAACACCTATTGGGCCCTGACCTTCTATGACACCGTGTTCATGATGGCCAATGCGATGGAGCAGGTCGGCTCTGTGACCGACGTCAAGGCGATCGCCGAGAAGGTCAAGAGCATGCGCTACGACGGCGTGCGCACCATGCGTTTCGACAAGGACGGCCGGGCGCAATCCGACATCGACATCGGCATGCTCAAGGACGGCAAGATTTCCTCGGTTCGCGCGCCGTTCGAATAGCCGAAAGAGCCCATGCTGCTGGACATCGCGCAGACCGCCGTTGACGGGTTGATGGTCGGCGGCCTCTACGCCACCGTCGCCGTCGGGGTGACGCTGGTGTTCGGCATCATGGGCATTCTCAATTTCGCGCACGGCCAGTTGGTGATGCTGGGTGCTTATGTCGCTTTCTACAGCGTGACGGCGGGCTGGGGTTTTTGGCCGGGGCTGGCGCTGGCGGCGCTCAGCATGGCGCTGTTCGGCCTGATCCTCGAGCGGCTGATCTTTCGCCACACCCTGACCGATCATATGGCCGGGCTCACGGTGTCGCTCGGCATCATCATGGTGGTGGAGAATCTGGCGTCGGCCGTCTTTACGCCGGATCCCCGCACCTTCGATCCGCCGCTGGCGGGCAGCGTCCAGGTCGCCGGCATGACGCTCTCGGCGCAGCGGCTGCTGGTGCTGGCGCTTGTGCTGCTTCTGGTCGGCACGTTCTACCTGTTTCTGCAGAAGACCCGCTTCGGCAAGGCGATCCGCGCGATGGGACAGAACCGAACCGGCGCAGCGCTGGTCGGCGTGCAGATCACCCACGTCACCGCCGCGGTGTTTGCGATCGGCAGCGCGATGGCGGGAGCAGCCGGCGTTCTCTACGGCAGCCTGTTTGCGATTACACCCTATATGGCGGCGGGACCCCTGATGAAAGGTCTGATCCTCACCGTGCTCGGCGGCCTCGGCAGCGTGCCGGGCGCGGTCGCGGCCGGATTCCTGCTCGGCCTCGCCGAGAGTTTCGGGGCGCGCTATCTGTCCGCGTCGTTTCGCGACGGTTACGGCTTCATCCTGATGATCGTGACGCTGATGTATTTTCCGACCGGGCTGTTCGGCGCCCGGGGCAAAGCGCGCGTATGAGTCCCGCCGCTGTCGTCGTGCGTATACTGCCGCTCCTTGGATGGCTGCTCCTCGCCGGGCTGATCTTCGTGCCGGTTTATGGCGGATCACGCTATCTCATCTATATCGGCACGCTGATCGCGCTGCAGGCGGCGCTGGCGACCTCGCTGAATCTAATTGTCGGCTATGCCGGCCAGTTCGCGATGTCGCATGCCGCATTCTACGGTTTTGGCGCTTATGCCTCGGCGATCCTGGTGAACAGCGCCGGCCTGAGTTTCTGGTGGTCGATCCCGGCAGCGATGCTGGCGGCCGCCGCGATCGCGGCGATCATCGGCTATCCGGCACTGCGCTACACCGGCGGCGTTTATCTCGCGCTGATCACCTTTGCCTTTGGCGAGTTGGCGCGACTGACTGCGGCCAACTGGCAGGATGTCACCGGCGGTGCGATGGGCATGCGCGTCACCTATGCGCCGGAGTCCCTGTTCGGTTTCAGCTTCGCAAACGGTCGCGGCATGTACTGGATCGCGATCGGCATGCTGCTGATTTCGCTCGCAGTGGTGTTCCTGGTGCAGCGCTCCCGCTTCGGACGCGCGCTGATCGCCGTGCGCGAAGACGAAGTGCTGGCCTCGTTTCTCGGCATCGATGTGATGCGGCACAAGCTCGTGGCCTATGTCATCAGCTCCGCGCTGGCGGCGATGGTGGGTACGCTTTACGCGCCGGTCATGAGTTTCATCTCGCCGGACCTGCTGTCGGTGCAGCAGACCATTTCGCTGATCGGCGTCGTGATCCTCGGCGGTGCCGGCACGCTCGCAGGCCCCGTGGTCGGGACTTTCGTGTTTCTCGGCATCCCGGAATTCCTGCGGATCGAGAGCCTGTATCGCCTGATCGTGCTCGGCGTGGTGATCGTGCTGGTCGTGCTGTTGATGCCGCAAGGCGTCGTCGGCCTCGCCAACCGGGTCTTGAAGCGATGGCAGCGCACCGCGCCTGCGACGCCGCCGACCGAAGCGGGAGCCTGACATGCTCCGCATCGACAATGTCAGCAAGCGTTTCGGCGGCCTGGTCGCACTCCGCAACGTCACGCTGGAAATCCGCAAGGGCGAGCTCAGCGGTCTGATCGGTCCAAACGGTGCCGGCAAGACCACGCTGTTCAATGTGGTGAGCGGGTTTTTGCCGCCGACCGAAGGCCGGATATTCTTCGAGGATCGGGACATCACGAATTTGCCACCGCACGCGCTCGCCGGCCGCGGCCTCGTGCGCACCTTCCAGGGCGCGCGGGTGTTTCCGAAGCTCACCATCCGCGAAAGCCTGCGCATCGCCAGCCATCTGCCGCTCGGGCGCGGCGCAAGCCGGCAGCCGGTCATTCCAGATGTCTTGCATGAATTCGGCTTCGAGAAATATGCCGACGAGCCGGCGGGCTCGCTGCCGAGCGGCGTGATGCGCGAGCTCGGCATCGCCATGGCGATCTCGACCGGCGCCTCGATGCTGCTGCTCGACGAGCCGGCCGCAGGGCTCAGCGCAGAGGAGGTCGCGAACCTGCAGCGGGTGATCCGCCGGGTGCACGCTGCCGGTGTCACGGTCTGGGTGATCGAGCACAATCTGCATTTCCTGATGGGGCTGGTCCATCGCGCGGTGGTCGTTGACGCCGGCGGCGTAATCGCCGACGGCCTGCCGAGCGAAGTCACGCGGGACCCGCGCGTGATCGAGGCCTATCTCGGAGCCGAAGCCCATGCTGCGGGTTGAAGATCTCCATGTTTCCTATCGGAGCGTGGCGGCGGTGCGCGGCGTATCGTTGGATGTGCCCGATGGCGCGATCGTGGGCCTGGTCGGAGCCAATGGCGCCGGCAAGACCTCGACGTTGAATGCGATCACGGGCCTGGTGGCGCGGCGCGGCAAGACGTCTTTCAACGGGCAGGACATCAGCCGGCTCTCGACTGCCGAGATCGTCCGGCGCGGCGTGGTGCAGGTGGCGCAAGGCCGGCAGCTCTTCCCCGACATGACTGTGCTTGAAAACCTGGAGATGGGCGGTTTTCTGCAACCCTCCACTCGACTGCAGGAACAACTCGGCAAGGTGTTCGCGCAATTCTCCGTGCTGAAGGAGCGCGCCGCGCAGCGCGCGGGCACCTTGAGCGGCGGCGAGCAGCAGATGCTGGCGGTCGGGCGTGCCCTGATGTCCGACCCGAAGATACTGCTGATCGATGAGCCGTGTCTGGGCTTGTCGCCCAAGATGGTTGGGCGCCTTGGCGAGATCGTCCGCGAAGTCAATGCACGCGGCATCGCCGTGCTGCTGGTGGAGCAGAACACCGCCTTCGTGTTCGGCCTGGCCAGCTTTGCCTATGTGATCGAAAACGGCCGCGTCGTGCTCTCCGGCACGCCCGACGAATTGCGCAGCGACGACCGTGTTCGCAGCGCTTATCTGGGAATCTGAAATGGCTGATGCGATCGAGGTACAGATTGGTCACGATGCGATCGCGATCGTTACCTGGCGCGCCGGCCTGCTCAATCCCGGGACGATCTCGCGCTTTGCCGAAATCGTCGACCGGCTTGTCGCCGATGATGGGCTCAAGGGCGTTGTCATCACCGGCCAGCAAGGCCGCTTCGTTCCCGCGCTCGACCTTGAATGGCTGCTGGAGGCGACCGCGCCTGATAATAGCGAACGGGACCTGCAAGGCGCGGTCGACCTCCTGAATGCCGCACTTCGCAAGATCGAAACCGCCGGTCGTCCCTTCGTTGCCGCCATCGACGGCAACGCCTGCGGCGCCGGATACGAGATCGCGCTCGCCTGTCGCCGCCGCATCGCGGCGGGGGGCGATCGCATGCAGCTTGGCTTGACCGATCTCCGGCTCGGCCTGCCGCCGGTCGCCGGCGGCGCCTTGCGGCTTGCGAAGCTCTTGGGCGCATCGGCCGCGCAGGCGCTGTTGCTCGGCGCCCAGCCTTTGACGCCGGCGCAGGCGCTGAAGCGGGGATTGATTGACGACATCGTGCCCGGCGAGGATCTGCTGGATGCCGCGCGGCGTTGCATCCTGCGGAATCCCGCACCGCTGTCGGACAAATCAGGCGATCCTGCGCCGCTGGTCAAGACGGCCATCAACCAGCCGGCGCCGCGCTTCATCAACGAGTTTTTGCGGCAAAGCCCGGGTTTGGGCGATGACGAAGCATCGGAGCAGACCTCCCGGCGTTTTGTCGAGATCGCGCGCGGTCCCATCGCCCGCAATATGGTGCGAACGCTTGGCGTCAGTGTGGCCAAGGCCAATGCCCTGGTACGGCGGCCGGCAGGCCTGCCCAAGCGCTGCTTCCGCAAGGCGGGCGTGCTGGGTGCGGGGTTGATGGGTGGCGGCATCGCGTTGGTCTGTGCCCGCGCCGGTCTCGATGTCGCCTTGCTGGATGTCAGCGAGGAAGCGGCGCGGCGGGGGTTCGACCGCCTGCGCCGGCAGGAAGAGGCGGCT
>Ga0302326_10019776_pt1 | contig 13880 bp, 13 predicted proteins | sample Palsa_T0_3_FD_202264 | JGI IMG/M metagenome (GOLD analysis project Ga0302326, IMG submission 202264) | Peat permafrost microbial communities from Stordalen Mire near Abisko, Sweden - Palsa_T0_3 | ecosystem: Environmental > Terrestrial > Soil > Palsa > Peat permafrost | place: Sweden: Abisko... | reverse complement strand
CGCGGCGCGCGGCGACGGCCCGGACCATCTCGGCATCGCCGGCGGCCTGGAAATAAGTTTCCGCCAGAATGAACTCGCGATCGGCTTCCTTCCAGCGGCCCTTCTTGGCGTAGGTCATGGCCAGGCGCAGGTGTGCCGCCGGATGATTGGGCGCTTTCACCACCACTTGTTTCCAGTGCGCTTCGGCCTCGGGCCTGCCAAGCTGGTCTTCGAGAAGCGCGAGATCGGCCGGGCGCCGGTCCAGAAGTGGCAGCGCCCGCTCGCGCTGTCCGGCCAATTCGAGCCGCACCGCTTGTTCGAATCGGCGATCGAGTTCCGGTTGAAACGGTTTGTATAGCGCGCGATTCAGCTCGGAATGCGCTTTGTCCTCGAATCCGAGTTCGTGCCAGGCCAGCGCGAGATAGGCGTGGGCCACCACCGGCAGACGGTGCTGCGCCAGAGCCCGCTCGATGCGGCGGGCGGCCTGGATCGGGTCACCGGCCTGCAGGTCAAATACTCCCCGCTCCCAATCCACAACCGCATCGGAGCGCGGCTCGGGAGGCCATAGCCACCACCCGATGGCGGCAATGGCGGCCAGGCCGGTTGCGGCTGCCGCGAGCTTGAGTTTTCCACCCTGCCGGCGCCGCAGAAGCCTCCACCACAAAAAGCTGCGGCTGCGCGTCTCGAGATAGGTGAGTATTTCCCGCACGTCGCCGAATCGCCGCTTGGGATCGGCCTCGAGACAGCGGAGGATTGCGGCGGACCACGTGGGACGCAAGGCGGGGGCTAGCTTTTCCGGGACAGGCGGCCGCTCGCGGGTCTTCTTGACCGCCATGGCGAGAGGCGAGTCTTCCGGATAAGGCAGGTCTCCGGTGAGCATCTCATAGAGGACCACACCAAGCGCATAGATGTCGGCGGCCGGGCCCACCTTGCCGCTCTGAATCTGCTCCGGCGCCATGTAACCGGGTGTCCCATAACCCACCATCGAACCCGGAGACCACTTCGTGACGGTCGCGCGGCGATCTGTAGGAAGTTGACGCGCCAGGCCGAAGTCAGTGATCACCACGCGCGGCGCGCCGCCTGTGCGCGGCACAATCATGACGTTGCCGCACTTGAAATCGCGATGCACTACACCGGCCCGGTGCGCGGCGCAGAGCGCAGCCACCATCTGCCGGATGATGGGAAACGCCTGGCGCTCCGTGAGGGGGCCCTCGCGGCGGAGCTTCTCGCTCAGCGTCTCCCCTTCCAGCAGCTCCATCGTGAGGAAGACCACCGAGTCGCGGGACGCTGTGTGAGTCTGCACCAGATCGAAGACGCGGCACACATTCGGGTGCTGGATGCGCCGCGCCGCCTGCACCTCGCGTTTCATCCAGAGCACGTGATCCGGGTGAGCCAATTCACCGCGGATAGCCTTGATGGCGATGCGCTGGCCAAGCTCCAAGTCTTCCGCTTCGTAGACTTCGCCCATGCCGCCGAAGGCGAGGAAGCGCCGGATTTCGTAGCGGCCGGCGAGCACATCGCCGGAACAGAAGGCATGCTGTTCGATGGCGTACTGGGTCACCTCAGCAGTTGGTTTTAGTTCGGCGAGCCGCTCTTCCGCTCCCTCGTCCAGGCGCAACAGGCGAAGCGCTTCGTTCTCGATTTCGACGTCGCCGTGGGCGGCCTGATGCACAAACCGGGCGCGCTCCGGCTCGGCAAGCGCGGCGGCGTCGGTGAAGATGTCTTTGACCCGCTCCCAGGATGTTGGATTCACACGCCTGCCGCCTGGTCTAACTCGCCGCGCAGCCAAGCCCGGGCCATCGACCAATCGCGCTTGACGGTTTTCTCGGAAACCGCTAACGCTTGCGCTGTTTCCTCCACCGAAAGACCGCCGAAGAATCGCAGCTCGACGATCTGGGCTTGGCGCGCATCGATTTCGGCCAGTTTTCGAAGGGAGGTGTCAATCGTAAGATACTCCTCCATCTTGCCCCGGTCGATCCAACCAGGGCTATCCAGCTCGACGGGCTGCGGCGTCTCGCGTTTCTGCGCGTGGCGGCGCCGGGCGTGATCTACCAGCACCTGCCGCATGGCACGCGAAGCCACGCGAACATAATGCTGCCGATCTTCGAAGCGCATGGACCCTCCGGACGCCAGCCGCAAATACGCCTCATTCAAAAGGGCTGATGTTTGCAAAGTATGGCCGGGCCGGTTCCGCCGCAGGAATGACGAGGCCAGCCGGTGCAGCTCGTCGTAGACCAACTCGAGCAGCTCGCGTTCCGATGGATTGCCTACGCTGAAACCCGGCATTTCGGTCATGATTTCACGGAACAGTAAACCTACCCCGGTTGAGATCAGGATTGTTTGAAAATGAAATGCGTGGCCGGCCGGCCGTGCCGAAACCCGTAGTTACACTATATTTACACAAAAGTCGAAGGCCAAAGAGAAGAGATCGGAGAGTAAACCGCGGAGGAAATCGTGCTCGGGACCTGGCTCAAGGTCGGCCTTTTGCGCGGCAGTCGAAGAAAGTCCGCCTGTTTTGCGAAACGAACCCCGGCGCGAACGAAAAGCCGGATTACGAAACGAACTCCCCAAGGCGCATTCGGGAGACAAGTATGCAGTTAACCCATTAAAGGACAGTAACTTACGAGATTTCATATCAGACGCATAAAAGGCGAAACAATTCGTTCCGTATCGGCCTGTCCTCCCAGGCGGTGCCGGTCGCGGCATGACGAATTCGTTTCGCAAAAAACGCCTTTTCTTCGCCTTGTCGGGGAACGCACCGGCCAACCTGACGTGCTCCGTCGTGGTGATCACAACCGCCTCGGAATCTTTATTTCTGCGCTAACTCTGCTACTTACAGCCATCCACTGCACTCCCGGCTCACCCACTGAGCCCATACTTGAATACAAGAGGAGAAACCCCGCGCCCCCGGCCAAGACCCGGCCGTCTTGAATCGCGCGGTGCCTGCGTAATGCGCCTGTGAATGAGCAGGCAGGAAGCTGATAGGATGGCTCAGACATGAAATTCCGCGGCGGGAAGTGTTTCTTTCCCCTGATCCTGGTCGCGGCGGCGATCCTCGCGGGGCAGACCGCCCCGGCGACGCAGGAAGTGCGCGTGAGCACTCGTCCCTGGACTCCGCCTCTGTCCTCGTATAGCTTCCACGCCCAGACCAACCTGGTGGAAGTGGGCGTCGTCGTTCGCGACCGCGATGGTCGCGCGGTCGCCGGCTTGGCGCGCGAGAACTTCAGGATTTACGACGAAGGGAAGGAACAGCCCATCACCGCGTTTGCGGCGGATGCGGATCTCCCTGCGCCCGTAGGCCCGAATGCCGTGGCGGAAAAAGCCGCGAACTCGACAAGCCCAGCGCAAACTCCCGCTGCCGGGCGCGCGCAGGCGCCACGCTACATCGCGCTGTTGTTTGATGACGTCAACATCAAGCCAAACGATTTGAACCAGACGCGGATTGCCGCCGGGCAGTTCCTTAAAGAAGGAATGCGGCCCGAGGACCATGTTGGAGTGCTGACGACGTCCGGGACAGTCAACACGGCGTTCACCTCCGATCGGGATGCGGTGATGGCTGGACTCGCAAAGCTGCAATCGCACCAGCGGGTTCCCGAGGACGGAATTCTCCCGTGCCCGCGGATCACGCCGTATCAGGCGTATCTGATCGTGAACCTCGACCTGCTGGCGCTACAGGCCGCCGCAGACGAGTCGGTGGAATGCTTCGGAAGTGTACAGGATGACGCAGCGCCCCCGGCAATGGCCACCCCAGGGCCCCCATCATTATCAATAACAACGGCAGGCGGAGGCGTCGGCGAGGTCAAAGAAGTGCTCAATCACGTGCGCGTTCAGGCGGAACAAACCTGGGAGCAGGTGCTGGTCTCGTCGCAGGCCGGCCTCGACATGATTGAGCGAGTGGTCGAGGGGATGGCGAAAGCGCCGGGGACGCGCGTTGTGCTGCTGGCCTCATCCGGGTTCGCCGGAACGCTCGGGGAACAACAAAACCGAATCGTTAACAAAGCGCTGGCTGCGGGGGTGGTGATCAACTCGCTGGATACGAAGGGCCTGTGGGCAGGCACGCCGGCGCGGACAACAGAGGAAATGAACCGGCTGAGAACCCTGCCGCAAAGCACGCGGCTGTTCGATGCCACCGCCTTTCAAGCCCAGTTCCAATGGATGGCGGCGCCTCTGGCCACTCTCTCCGAAGGCACGGGCGGTGTGCTATTTCAAAACAGCAACGACCTTGCAAGGGGAATTCGCGAACTGGCGGCGGCGCCGCAGGCGAGCTACCGGCTGGGCTTCCTGGCCGATGAAGAAAACAAGCCGAAGTATCACAAGCTGAAGGTCACTCTCGTCTCGAAGCATCTCTATTCGGTGCAGGCGCGCGCAGGATACTTCGGGCACGATCCCTCTGAGCGGCCCGCTGAGCCGAAGCCAGCCCACACGGCGCGCGAACGGTTGGATGAAGAAGTGATGGCGAGCGATTCGGTCGCCGATTTTCCGGCCACGGTGACGGCGACGGTAGGCAAGGGGGAGGACGGCGCGCCGGTGGTTTGGGCGAGCATGCATGTAGACCTGAAACAACTTCGATTCAACTCGCAGAATGAACATGAACTGCAGAGTCTGACGCTGATCACGGCGCTCTTCGACGAGAGCGGAAAAGTAATGGCGGCGAAGGAGAGCCGCATGGACTTCAATCTCAGCCAAGCGACTTTCTTGAGGCTGATCGAGACAGGCATGAACGCAAAGACCTTTCTGAAAGCGGCGGCGGGCAGCTATTATCTCCGGGAAGTGGTGCAGGAAGGCCTGGAAGGGCGCATGGCGGCCATTACTCAACCCATCGAGATCCGCTCGCCGGGAGTTGCCCACTGAAACTCAGTCCGGTGAAAGGCTTCGCGTCATACGCTAAGATCTGCTCGTGTCCGGCAAATGAAAAGAGCCGCTTACCTCATCGTATTTCTCGCGTTTCTGGCGTGTTACTTCACTACCTCGCCTGACTATCTCAGCGATACCACTTCCTACGCCAACGACGCTGTCCGCCACGCCCAGGGGCGCGAAGCGCAGTTCTGGGATTTCGGCCACCTGCTGTGGCGCCCCTGGGCCTACGCCGGTCACGTTCTCTTCGGCGCATGGTTCGCCCGGTCTTTCGGCGATACTCCTCAACAAGCGGTGGCGCGCTTTCTCATCGATACAAACTTCGTGTGCTCCGCTCTCTTCTTATTTCTGCTGGTCTTCCTGCTGAGCAAGGTTGCCCGCCCTGCGATCGCCGCCGCCGTGACATTAGCGATCAGTTGCTGGAACCCTTTCCTCAACTACTGCCATTCGGGCGCATCCTACATTCCCGCGCTGCTGTTCTCGCTCGCCGCGTTTTGTTTGCTGGTCGAAGCGGCGGAGCGCAAGGAAGAGCATGACCGCTGGTTTGCCTTGCTTGCAGGCGCTTCCTTCACCATCGCCTGCGCATTGTGGTTCCCGTTCAGTCTCACCGGTTTCGGATTGCTGCTGGTCTTGTTCCTGTGGCCGTCGGCCAGCCAGGGAACAATCTGGGAGCCAAACTCAAGCGCAATTCTGCAAGCAAACGAGCTGGAGCGTGCACGCCGGATTCGCCTGCTGGGAATTTTCCTGTCATCACTGGCCGCCACATTCTTGATCCTGTTTGCAGCCGGCGCCGCTGCCCAAGGAGTCTCCAGCATCGCCCAGTTGCCGGCTTGGATATCGAGTTCCAGCCACGGATGGTCGCAATCAAAAACTGCACTGCGCGCCATTACCGGTGTCGCACGCATTGTCTGGGATTTCGGCGGGGACACGATTCTTCTGAAACGGTGGCTTTTCGCCGACCCATACAATCCGGTAAACATCCGGATGGTTCTGTTCAGCATGGGCTGGAAACTCGCCGTGTTCTATCTCGGCCTTGCCGCAATGCTCTGGGCGCTTTTCAAACGCTCACAGCCGGGAAGAGACCGGCGCGATCTCCTGCTCATGTTCGCCGGCGCCGGACTTCCGTTGCTCGGGTTCGCGATCGTGCTCCTTGAGCCAAGCTCTCCTGAGCGCTTCATGCCCTTGCTGCCGTTTGCGGGTGTCGCCCTTGCCGCCGTGCTCGAGAATTCCCGCTGTCATCTGTTCGCCTCGGCCTGCGTGGCGATCCTGCTGGTGAGCTCCGTTGCGGTGAATCTGGCCCAGAGGGAAACCGTCGGAGATGCTCGCTTGGCTCAGGCCAAGGCCCGGATGGAGGCCCTGAACCAAGCCGTCCAGCCTGGCGCGCTGGTCTTCGTTCTGACGTTCAGCGACGATCTGGTGGACCTTCCCGCAATCCGTCCCCTGGACCACAGCCTGCTGACCTCGCGTTTCAAGGTGTCAGACACCGTGGAACCAGCCTCTCTGCGCGTGCTGCGCTGGCGAGCCGAATTTGCCCAACGAGCCCTCGATCAGTGGGCAGGCAATCACGAAGTTTGGATATCGGAACGCCTGCTTGCTTCGCGGCCCGACGCCCGCTGGGGTTGGGTGGAAGGAGACGACCCAAGAATTCGATGGGCCGAGTTGCCGGCCGCGTTTTCCGGGCTCGACTTCGATGCCAAAGTTCTGGCTGGAAACGATGGATTCCTGCGCGTTGCGCAGAATGAGGATAATCGCCGGCGCCTGACCACCGATTTTGCCGATGCAGGCCGGAAACACGCAGCGGCGCGCGACGAACTGGCCGCGTTGCCGGCCACACAGCCGGCGCCCGGCTAGTGCGTCAGCGCCCAGGGGGTACAGCCCCTGTTACCTCGTCCAGTCCCCACATCCCGCCCGCAGGGCTGACGCCATAGACCGTGTTGGCTTGCGGACCAGCGGCGAACGCGATGTAACGTGGCGGGCCTTGACAATAGCGCCACTGGCCCTCATACGTCGTACAAAGATAGAGCGGGATAGCCGTCAAATCAACTTCGGGCGGATTCAGCTGCGCTCCTGGCGACACATACAAGCTGCCTGGCGACGTTGTCGCGAACACCTCGTAGCCCGCGTTGCTGATCGAGATGACTACCAACCCGCTGGCCTTGCTGGCGGGGTTCAGGCCAAGTTGTAGGTTCTGCGTGGGTGTGTAGACATTCCCATTCGCACGGAAGCTGAAAGACGAGAGCGTAAGCGCCGGGCCATTGAATACAGGCGTTGGAAGAAACGAAGCCGAAGATAGCGTGATGGGCTGCGCGGAGAGCGGCATCGCCGGCACCCCGGCGTAATGCAGCAGCCCGAATAGCATGATCACGCCGGCAACCACGGCGAGGACTCGGCCCAGCGAACGCGTAATCGTCTGCACCGTCAAACATGTCGTTGTTGGTCTCATATCCTTCTTTCTTCGAGTTTTTGCCATCGGCATCCGCGTCAGTACGTCCGCGCGGATAGCCATTAAAACATAAAGAGGCGAAAATGTCTCAAGGAATCTTTCGCTTGGTGCACTCGGCATTGCTGGAAAGCCTGACGCGCACGGGCCGCCGGCTGTGGTGACCAAGACCGAATCGATCCCAACCATCGCGCACGGCTATCCGGAAGTGCATCGCGACCAAAGACGTTGCAGCCGCTGGTCGGCGAAATGGTTTATGAGATACTACCACTATTAGTTGCCGATAGCCACAAAAATGGATCGAGGGCGCAGGAGCCGCGATACGGAAGCAATTGCTGGCAAGTAAGATGTATCGGACAGGTGGGTGAGTGGTTAAAGCCAACAGACTGTAAATCTGTCCGCCCTTGCGGCGTACGAAGGTTCGAATCCTTCCCTGTCCACCAGTTTTGTGGTTTCGCTGCAAGGCCGGCGAAAAGGCGTTCTCGAGTTGAGCGAGGGCCGTTGTAGCTCAGTTGGTAGAGCACTTCCTTGGTAAGGAAGAGGTCACCGGTTCGATCCCGGTCAACGGCTCCAGAATCCGCTCCTCTCAGAGTGGGCGGGATTGGCAAGCAACACCGGCCCTGTTTTCGCGAGGGAGCGCATCCTGCGGCGCAATTGGCAGTCCGCCTGAATTTGGATGAACTTGAGGAACCATAGACGATGGCGAAAGAGAAATTTGATCGCAGCAAGCCGCATGTGAATATCGGGACGATCGGGCACATCGACCACGGCAAGACGACGTTGACGGCGGCGATCACCAAGACGCTGGCCAAGCACAATCCGAAGGTGAAGTTCCGGAGCTTCGATTCGATCGACAATGCGCCGGAAGAAAAGGCCCGCGGAATCACGATCGCGGTGGCGCACGTGGAGTACGAGACGGCCAAGCGGCACTATGCGCACGTGGATTGCCCGGGTCACGCCGACTACATCAAGAACATGATCACCGGCGCGGCGCAGATGGATGGAGCGATTCTGGTGGTGGCGGCCACCGACGGGCCGATGCCGCAAACGCGCGAGCACATTCTATTGGCGCGGCAGGTGGGAGTGCCCTACATTGTGGTGGCGCTAAACAAAGTGGACATGGTGGATGACGCGGAGCTGCTCGAGCTGGTGGAGCTGGAAGTGCGCGAGCTTTTGACCAGCTATCAGTTTCCGGGCAACGATCTGCCGGTGGTGCGGGTGAGCGCGCTGGGGGCGTTGAACGGGGAAGAGAAGTGGGAAAAGACGGTGGATGAGCTGATGGCGCGGGTGGACGATTACATACCGCTGCCGGAGCGGGTGATCGACAAGCCGTTTCTGATGCCGATTGAAGACATATTTTCGATTCAGGGCCGCGGGACAGTGGTGACGGGGCGAATCGATAAAGGGATCTGCAAGGTGGGCGAGGAAATGGAGATTGTGGGTTTCTCGGACACGCGCAAGACGGTGGTGACCGGGGTAGAGATGTTCAAGAAGCTTTTGGACGAAGGGCGAGCCGGGGACAACGTGGGGCTGCTGCTGCGCGGCATCGAGAAGACGGATGTGGAGCGCGGGCAGGTGGTGGCCAAGCCGGGGTCGATCAAGCCGCACAAGAAGTTCAAGGGCGAAGTATACGTGTTGTCGAAGGAAGAGGGCGGGCGGCACACGCCGTTTTTCAATGGGTACCGGCCGCAGTTTTATTTTCGGACGACGGACGTGACGGGAGTGGCGAAGCTGCCGGAGGGGATGGAGATGGTGATGCCTGGCGACAACGTGTCGCTGGAAGTGGAATTGATTACACCCATCGCCATGGATAAGGGGCTGCGGTTTGCGATACGGGAAGGCGGCCGGACGGTGGGCGCCGGGACGGTAGCGGAGATCGTTGAGTAGCAGTTGTGTTCCACAGTTGATCACAGGCTGAAGCCTGTGCCACCAGAGTCCGAGGGTTAGTGCGAGAGAATTTCAATACAAGGAGCGCAGGATGGCGCGCGAGATTATTCAGTTTCAATGCCAGGAATGCAAGAATCGGAACTATAGCAATACGAAGAACAAGAAAACCACAACCGAGCGGTTGGAGTTGAAGAAGTTCTGCCCGTATTGCCGTAAGCATCAGCCGCACCGCGAAACCAAGTAGGGAATTCGGACGAGCCCGCCGCGCTTGGCTGCGGACGGTTTCCGGTTTCTGGTAGGCTGAGTGAGGAACGAGGAACGCAGGGGCATAGGTTTAACGGCTAGACCAGCGGTCTCCAAAACCGCGAGTGGGGGTTCGAATCCCTCTGCCCCTGCCAGACTTGCGCGGTGAACGGTGAGGACCGCGGCGGGCGAGTCACGGCACGACCCTGTGAGGCGGCTCCAGGTGTTCCCAGTCGAAACCCCGGAAAGAATCAGTGATCGTTCGGTAAGGTTGGTAGGAACCCGATGGAATTAGCAAAGTTGCCGCTGGCGACAAAAACGTACGTGGAAGAGTTGCACGCTGAGATGAAGCGAGTGACGTGGCCATCCTGGCCACAGGTGCGCGCTACGACTGGCGTGGTTATTGCGGCCGTCTTTCTGTTTGCGGCTTACTTCTTCGTAGTGAACTACGGTGTGAATATGGCGATTACTAAGCTGATCGGCCTTTTTTCGAAGTAACGGGACGGGAGCGGTGGGTAAATCTATGGCCGAGCAGGAATCCGAATTGGAACACGAGCCGGAACACGAGTTGGGCGTTGAGGAGTCCTCAGCAGACCAGACTCTGGCGGAACTGCCGTCCGCGGTCGAAACCTCGCACGTTGCTGAAGAAGCAGCGGCGGAGCCCGCTGAGGCTGGGGGCGCCGCTTCTGCTTCGGATGTCCCGAAGAACTGGTACATCATTCACGCTTACTCGGGCTTTGAGAACAAAGTTGCCGAGTCGCTGCGCATGCGAGCCCAGGCATTTGGTTTTGCGGACCGCATCGGCCAGATCCTGATTCCCACCGAAGAGGTGGTGGAACTGAGAAACGGCAAGAAGGTGACCAGCAAGCGCCTGCTTTACCCAGGCTACGTGCTTGTGGAAATGGAGATGGACGACGAGCTGTGGCATGCCGTGAAGGATACGCCGCGGGTGACCGGCTTCGTGGGGGGCGGAACCAAGCCCGTGCCGCTTTCGGCCGATGAAGTGAATTCGGTTCTGTATCGTCAGGCGCCCGAGCGGCCGCGGCCGAAGCTCTCTTTCGAAAAGAGCGAGAGCGTGAAGATCATCGACGGGCCGTTCACAAATTTTTCCGGCAAGGTAGACGAAGTCAACACCGATCGCAATACGTTGCGGGTACTGGTGACGATCTTCGGACGCTCGACGCCGGTCGAGTTGGATTTCCTGCAGGTGGAGAAGATCTGACCTGCAATATGAGATTGAGATGAGATTAGGAAAAGACAAATGGCGAAGAAAGTAACCGCGCAGGTAAAGCTGCAGATCCCGGCCGGCAAGGCGACGCCGGCGCCGCCGGTTGGCACGGCGCTGGGACCGCAGGGTGTAAACATCATGGAGTTCTGCAAGGCCTTCAATGCGAAGACCTCGGCCAAGGACCAGGAAGGGCTGATCATCCCGGTGGTGATCACCATTTTTTCCGACCGCTCATTCACCTTCATTACGAAGACTCCGCCGGTGGCGGTGCTGGTGAAGCGCGCGGTGAACCTGGCGAAGGGATCGGCCGAACCGAACAAGATCAAGGTTGGCAAAATCACCCTGAAACAGGTCGAGGAGATCGCGAAGCTAAAAATGCCCGACCTGAACTGCTTCACGGTGGAAGCGGCGATGGCGCAAGTGAAGGGCGCTTGCCGCAGCATGGGCGTCGACGTAGTTTAAGCAGCCCGTTCAAAGCGCCCGTGTCCTGGCTCCATGTGGCGCGGCCACTCGTGGCTGCCGCGCCGAGACTCGTCTCGGCGCTCCGCTGAGAAACCGCCATGGTCATAGCCGCTCGGCTTAGGCCGACCATCCAGCTCGAACAAGCTTGACGCCCGTTCCTGCTTGCCCTACCCTAAAGGCGATGGAAGTGCAATTCCCCCCGGAACTCCAGGCGAAACTTGACCGTGTGGCTGCGGAGAATCATCGTGGCGCAGACGAGTACCTTCAGCAGCTCGTCGAAAACTATCTCGATTACGATGCCTGGTTTCGGCAGAAGGTAACCGCCAGCCTGGACCAACTCGATCGTGGGGAGTTTCTAACTCACGAGGAAGTCGGGGTTCGCCTCGAAAAGATGTTCGCGTCGTAAATGCAGATTCGCTGGTCACCCGACGCGGCGGCCGACCTCGAAAACATCGTCGACTTCATTCGCCGAGACAATCCGGCTACGGCTCAGCGCGTTGGCAGAGCGATTTACGAACGCCTCATGAAGCCTCAAACCTTTCCGTATAGCGGCCGGCCCGGCCGCGTGGAGGGTACGCGTGAATTGCCCTTGCCACCGCTGCCATTCATTGTGGTCTATCGGGTGCTAGAACACGCGGAGGCGGTGGAAATTGTGAATCTGGTTCACGGAGCGCAACGCTGGCCGCCTGCGAGCTAAGGTATCGGGGTTATTCTGGATGAAAGGAGCCACCGCAAATGCCAGCTCTCGATTGGTCAGAATGCGCCGCCGTGGAGAGCATCCCCGGCAAGCGCAGTGGCGCATGGGTATTCCGGGACACGCGGACGCCGGTTTCCGTTGTTTTTGACAATCTCGAAGTGGGAGCCTCGATCAGCGAGATCATGGACTGGTTTCATTTGTCGCACGAGCAGGTGGTTGCCGTGATCGAATTCGCAGCGCGAAGCCTTGATGTGCCGCCTGTCGAGCAACCTGCCCAGACGGTCGATGCTCATACTCTTCGATAACGGCACGCCGGCCCCGCTCCGGTACGCCCTCAATGGCCATGTCGTAGTCGAGGCCATCGAGCGCGGATGGGACCAGCTTGCTAACGGCGAGCTGATAGCGGCCGCCGAGGCGGCAGGCTTCGAACTCTTGCTGACGACTGACAAGAACATGCGCTACCAGCAAAACCTGAAAGGCCGGCAATGGCAGTGGATACAGCTTATGCTGGGCCGATTTTAGTCCAGCACGGCCTCCTTATATCCTCGGCGCACGGTCGTCCGGGATTCGGCGGGTAAGGCGTTGAGTGACATCATTGAGATTAGCTGTCGGCGCACGAGCCCGCGTGCGGGAGTCTCCCGAGAAGAAGAACTCCCGCACCCGCTAGGCGTACAGTATGAGGGATGGCAAATAACGAAGGTCCTGACCGGCGCGCATTTCTGCGGCGCGCTGCGCTGGGTGTGGTGGCAGCGGCCGAGGCAGCCCAGCCGCAGACTCCCGCAAACAATCCGAATACTTCCGCTGCATCCACAGCTCCGGGGCATGTCGAACCAGACTACTCGCCCGCGCATGGCGTCATCTCCTATCCACGCGTGTTCACGGGCCGGCAGCTCGAGCAGATCGCGTTCCCGCTGGGTGGCGTCGCGGCCGGCAGCTTGAGCTTGGGTGGGCGCGGGCAGCTGCGCGATTGGGAAATCTTCAACCGTCCAAACAAGGGCTTCTCGCCGCCATACGCCTTTCCGGCGATCTGGGCCCAGGCGGGTGATGGCAAGCCAGTGGCGCATGTGTTGGAAGCGCGCGTGCTGCCGCCCTACACCGGGGAGTCTGGCCTCGGCTCGGACAATGTGCCCGGCTTGTCGCGGCTGGCTTCAGCGCGGTTTCGCGGCGAGTATCCGCTCGCTCACATCGACTTCGAAGATTCCACCTTGCCTGTGGAAGTGTCGCTCGAGGCATTCTCGCCGTTCATTCCGCATGACCCGGAGGATTCGGGACTGCCGGTAGCGATTCTGCGATACACGGTGAAAAACCCGGGACATACTGCGGCGAAGGTGTCGATTGCTTTTTCCATCGATAACCCCGTCAAGGTGAGTGACGATCACGGCGATGTGGCGGCGTTGCACAAAGACGAGCGCCTGAATGAGCTCAGAGAAGCGTGGGCACTGTCGGGGATTCGATTCAGCAACCCCGCAATTCCGGCTACGGATCCGATGCATGGATCATTTGCGCTGGGTTTCATCGGAGACAACGACGCGGTGGTCACTCGCTGGCGCGGATGGCCGCAAGGGCGCTGGTGGAACTCGCCCATGTTGTTCTGGGACGAGTTTTCGGCGCATGGCACGTTGGGGAATGAGCCCGACCCGCGAAGCACGGTCGGGGCATTGTGTGCGCAGCGCACGATAGCGCCCGGGAAGACGGCTGAGTTCACCTTCGTCATGGTGTGGTATTTCCCGAACCGGACACCGAACTGGTGCGGCTGGTCGGCGCCGAAGGGCGAAGGCGACACGATTATCGGCAACCACTACTCGGCGCGCTTCGAAGACGCGTGGGAGATCGCGGGCTACGTGCTCGGGAATCTCGAGACGCTGGAAGCGCGCACGAAATTATTCGCCCAAGCGATGCGCGAGAGCACGTTGCCGGCGGAAGTGAAGGACGCAGCCAGCGCCAACCTTTCCACGCTGGCTTCCACCACCTGTTTCCGTACGGCGGATGGCGACTTCCACGGCTTTGAAGGCGTGGACGACCACCGCGGCTGCTGCTTCGGCAACTGCACGCACGTGTGGAACTATGAGACCGCGACGGCGCACCTGTTC
>Ga0302326_10019773_pt1 | contig 13881 bp, 8 predicted proteins | sample Palsa_T0_3_FD_202264 | JGI IMG/M metagenome (GOLD analysis project Ga0302326, IMG submission 202264) | Peat permafrost microbial communities from Stordalen Mire near Abisko, Sweden - Palsa_T0_3 | ecosystem: Environmental > Terrestrial > Soil > Palsa > Peat permafrost | place: Sweden: Abisko... | reverse complement strand
TCAACAGGCCGAGGGGGCGGAGGACTTCTTGCAGTCAACGTAGATTTCCAAGATGCGATCTATTTTCTTACTCCAGTCGTAATTTAGTTCAACGCGTCTCCGACCCGCTTTTCCAAGTTTGACACGAAGCTCCGCGTCGCCGATGAGCCGACACTGAGCCTGCACAAAGCCCTCGATGATAGTCTTGGAACTAGAGGGATCAATTAAGATGCCGCAGGTGTCGTCTAGATATTCCGAGGGTCCTCCCCAGTCTGTCGCTACCACCGGAATCCCGCAGGCCATGGCCTCAAGTACGACAGCGCCTCCACATTCATAAATGCTTGGCAATACAAGGGCAGCAGCGCCTTGCAGATGTTTGGCGCATTCAGGCTGCGAGAGCCAGCCCAGCCAAGACACTCGCTCTGAAATGCCTAGTCTTGCGGCTAGATCCAGCCAAGCTGAACGCATTGGCCCGTCGCCAATTACGTCCAGTCTCGCATCCGGCACGTCCTGTAAAGCTTGCAGTACAAAATCAAGTCTCTTCCAGTCCACGAGTCGCCCCACGAAAATAAACCGCGCCGGTTCTGCGTCGGCGGAGCCAACCGCCGCTGGCGTCCACATCGACAGATCCACGCCGTTCTCAGGTAGATGGACGACTTGCCCTTTCGCTCGCCTAGGCAGCGCATGTCGCGTTCTCTCATTCGCAACCATTAAAACGCTTGCGTTAACCTTGCCACGAATGATTGCGTTAACGATGTTCGCGCTGGCCCGAGTTAGCGCAACGGTAGCTCGGGTGAACAGGGATTCCTCCTGGCGAAAGGAAACTGGGTATTCCATGCCTCCGTTCATAGGACCAATGACAACCGGGACCCCCAAGCCATAGATAAACGAGGGGGCCTTGGGCGATACTGGAATTGGTTGATGCACAACATTAACGTTATGCTCGCGAATCAATTTTCTTGCCATTCCTACCTGAATGCGCTGATTGATTAAGACCATCAGAATGCCGCAGGTTGCCTCGGCAACCCGCCTTGGCAGCAGCGAGCCAATTCTCCAGATAACCCTGTGATACCAACGATCTGATATGTACAGAATGAACTCGCGGTCCGCCGGAAATAGCGACTCGAGTTCATCGCGTGTGCGGCTGTGCACTATAAGCCACACCTTAACGCGACGGGCGCGCAGCCGAAGAAAATAGTGCAGTGGCAACGAGGACTCGCCGCCGAACTTAAACGACGCGCTCTCTGCAACAATGCAAATACGAAGTTCATGCTCGAGAGTCAACACGACCTCGCCTTACCTGAGCGGGAAAAGATAATCGGTAGTAGCCGACCCACTTAGATCATGAGACTCTAGTGCATAATTTGCCAGAACTGAGTCATGTCCACCTGCGCCTTGAATCATATCAAACCCGTTGGCGCACGTGGAACGCACTGCGGCGCCAAAGAGCGTACCTAAAACGCCGGAACATGAGAAATCGCGCCCCTTTTAGGGAGGCGTCTCTGACCATCTCTGCCGAGGCGGCTGATGCTGTCTCATGCGGTGCCAAATTAACAATGTGGCTCGCCGAGAGGCCGAAACATTCGGCCTCCATTTTGACACTGGGCCTGTGCCGCTTGGGAGGTTAAAGTTTCTTGCTCTCGCCTTTTGTCCTCACAAAACACTGAGCTCACGTGGCGCAAATGCTAGAGAACACCATTTTCCTGCGATCTCCTTCGTCGATACCAAGTCAAAGAATTCAAGCTAAAAGTTTCCCGGGCGTATTAATTATCGGGCTTGCGCCTTAGGCTCCAACATGCGCTGTAACCTGCGTCAACTCGCACGTGTCTTATCACTACCGTGAAGCATCGCTTGCGATACGCGACAGGTAGGTGTCAAAAATTGGCCTGTTCCCCAAGGCTCAAGAACAAGCAGTCAGGCGACGATCGCAGTGATCTCAAACCAAACAGACCTTATTGAGCGTGGATTACGCTCGAACAGTGCGTGGGTGGATGTCGAGCAGCGGATTTTTCGGACGCTAGGACCTTCGATGCGATGCCATCATTCCACGACAGACAGTGCGATCGATCGAGGCCTGGGTACGCGATTGCACCCTGGAACTCCTAGTACATAGTGCATTGTCATTCGCACTGATGTTCGAGGTATCTCTAGATGGGCAATCTAATCCGCGCGCAAACACTTCGGGTTTCATGGCGCACGCAAAAGAGTAGATAACTCCAAGGTTTATGAATATTGATTAGTGCGGAGGAGCGCTAATATACCTATAATTATCAATAGCTTAATTGTCAGCGTGCGGAGGTGGCTGCTGGCAGGTCGACATTCATCGCAACGGGGCGCCCGGCGCGCAACACCAGGCTCATTGAGGCTTTTGATAGGACAAGTCGCTCTGGGGCCGCAGTTTTGTGTGACAAGCTGCCTACTTACTGGTGGTTATTTGACCTAAGGTTACTTGCCCAGGTGAAGAATTGCGCTGCTCCAGGGCCAACACGCGATCTTGCTGAGCTTTGCGAGGCTACAGGCCTGCTTTCGACTTACAAATCCGCTCACGCACACCGGACGGCCAATTCGCGTCAGAACCCTAAACTTTGCCGTGAGTCGACTAGTGCAGTGAATGTTGGCGGACCCAAGGAAACGAGACGCAAGACGCCAATAACGCTTTAGACTTATACCGGCCGCTGAATGCCCGCGGCGCCGCGCCCAGCCGGCCATTTTGTCACCTCGAACTTGAGCATGTTGATGAGCCATGAAAAAGCCTGCCGTTGTCGTTGCCATAGTCAGTTACAAGTCCGCAGATCTCACGACTCGCTGCCTCCACTCACTCAGTCTGGAGCGCGAGGCATCAAGCTCGAGCATTGATGTCATTGTTGTTGATAACGCGTCTGGAGACTACCCCCACCTTTCACGGGTTGTAACCGACAACGGTTGGACATCGTGGGTGACCCTCATTGACGCACCACGGAATGGCGGTTTTGGTTACGGCAACAACATCGCTATCCGGCGCGCTCTTGGGACTGCAGCCCCGACATACATTCATCTCTTGAATCCGGATACCGAGCTTCGCGCTGGAGCAATATCGGCCTTGGTTGACTTCATGGAATGCCACCCACGCGTCGGTATTGCTGGGAGTAGTTTTGAAAATCTGGACGGCTCCAACTGGCCCATTGCGTTCCGCTTTCCGAGTCTCAAAAGTGAGTTGTGCCAAGGTTTGGACGTCGGACTCATCTCAAGAGTTTTCGAACACTGGCTGGTTCCACGCGTCATGCCCAGCATTCCAAATCCTACAGATTGGGTATCTGGCGCATCGATGATGGTCCGCGCAACTGTATTTGCAGCCATAGGGGGCTTTGACGAGAGCTATTTCCTGTACTTCGAGGAGACCGATTTCTCGTATCGAGCCATGCAAGCAGGTTTCCCAACGTGGTATGTGCCGCAGAGTAGGGTAATGCACATTAGCGGCTACAGCACGCACGTCACGTCTGCAACCGCGCAGAGGAGAAGATTTCCTGCCTACTGGTTCGAGTCCCGACGACGCTACTTCGCTAATACCCACGGACTTCCGAAAGCAAAGCTTGTCGACATGGTGGCAATAATCGCGTCCTCATTGGGGTGGATTAAGAAGACCATATCAAGACAGAATGATCGAATAGTGCCGCACCTAGTTAGAGATTTGTGGCATTACAGTGTCTTAAGGCGACGAAATCAGGTCACTGCAAGCGCCATGACATCGCTGGAAGTCTAGTAGCGCTGTGGCAATATTCAGCACATTCTTCGGCGCCGGGCTGTGTCACATTGGTCGGCTGATTGGCAGCTATACCACAGAGGTTGCCCTCACCGCGCCCACAGTAACGCAGTGGCCCGTCTGCAACCGAACTTTCCAATAGTTGTGACTGTGAGTCGCCTTTGCCGTTATCAGCGTTATTGCAGCGAGTGTCCGCCGCAAGTTCCACGGCTTCCGAATTGGAAGCGCACCCAAATGGGGAATGGAACGTCCGCTGAAGCGACTGCCCCGCACGCCTTCCGGCTCTAATGCGCATGGCCAATGTTAAGCAGCTGCTGCGCCCGTTTAGCATAAAAAGCGAGCTCTTCGCATCCACTTTCTCGTACGCTGCAACGTCCACTATTAGGCTCGGCAGCAGTCTTGTACTTACCCGCCTATTGAACCCAGAGTCCTACGGGATTTTCGGAATACTCACATCCCTTCTGTTCATAATTGAGTTGCTGTCGGACGTAGGAACGACCGCGTTACTAATTCGGCATCCGCGGGGCGGCGAAAAACGCTTTGTTCATACCGTGTGGACCATCCGCCTGATCAGATCGCTGGCGAATTTCGCGTTGGTGCTCATAGCCGCTCCTCTAATCGCCCGACTGTATGGAGCACCCGTACTGACGGGACCATTTAGAGTCCTAAGCTTGTGGTTTCTCATTTCTGGCACGGAATCCATGTCATTTGTGCTCGCTCAGCGAGATCGAAAGGCTCGGATTAGCAACTACACAGATTTGGTGACTTCAGCAATTATGACCGTGTCTGTCATCGGCGTAGCGATGGCACTTCATAATCAGTATGCCCTCATATTTGGCGCGTTGCTCCAGCGAGCACTCCTTTCCGTAGCGAGCCATTTCTTTTACAGAGACGTTGGGGTTGGACTTGCATTCGATCGAGAGGCGATAAAGGAGCAATTCCGGTTCGCTCGATTTGTAATACCTTCCAGCGGCTTGACCATTTTGCTTTCTCAGTACGACAAGTTAATACTTCTGAAATTCTTTAGTTTCTCAGTCGTCGGCATATACACTGTCGCCGGTAGCATGCTCGCTCCAATAATCGGATTAATTACTCACAACGCTCGAGTTGTGCTGTACGCGCGTTGCGCGGAGTACTTTAGAACAAACCGAGAGACTGCACGTTCGCGATATTATGGGGAGAATCACCGATTGCTTTTAGTTGGAGTGCTCGCCCCGGCAATTCTCGCCGGACTTGCGCCAGCGGCTGTGAGCATCCTTTACGACGCTCGGTACACGATGGCGGGGGGCGTGTTGACGATTACGGCGCTAGGAGCAATATTGTTGGCGTTTCAACAAGCATCGGAGAATCTCCTGGTCGCGGCTGGACAGACGCACATGGTTTTAGTTGCAAATATCATTAGGATGATCACCGTCGTTCCAGCATCGATCCTTGGATTCTATCTGTTTGGGCTTTACGGCTTTCTATGGTTTTCCTTCGGAGCAACGACCCCATTGTTGATTTACTTTTACTACCATCAACACAAGCTAAAATTGTTCAGACTTGGACCGGAGCTCTATTTGCTGGGAGCAGCGACATTAGCGTTTGTTATTTGCTTTGCTCTCGCGCACGTCTTGCTTGGAGTAATTCCACAAACGTGGCTGCACTTGGGCATCCACAGACATTAGACAAATCCAAATCAACGACGCATCCTCGTATCTTGCTTACTTCATTACGCAGTTGCCGCTATCCAACTGGACAGTCTGCAGGCGGCCGATCGCTGCAAATGAATTCGCGGCGTCGACAGCCGCCAGCTTCTGATCGACCAGCTATGACACAACATCGTATGCACTATTTTTGTTGTGTTGTGGAGCCTAGGATTCCAAGTTGGCGTGGCCACCTTGGTGAGATTCAGGAGTACCGCCCTGGGAGGCTGATGTTCGAGCGATATGGATCATTACTAACGCGGCAGGCTGAGCACATCTCTTTATGCAGCAATCCCCCCTAATGCGCGTCGGGTTAGAATTGCTGGTAAGGGCTAGATCTCTACTTCTTCGAGCACCGCCTACCGGCACGGTCATCTCCTCCAAGACTCGCCGCCCGAGCTATATCCCTACGCTAGACGGTTGGCGCGCAGTTGCCATTCTGTTGGTATTGGTAGATCACAGCGGTGACAGTCTACTTCGCCCTACCCTTGAGTTTGCGGGCGCTCACATCGTTTCGTCACCTGCGGATTTTCAGCTCCTGAAGGAACTCATTGGTACTGCCGGAGTCCATCTGTTCTTTGGACTAAGTGGCTATCTGATAACTACAAACTTACGCAACGAGGAAGTCACGACCGGCGCTGTCAGTCTAAAGACCTTCTACCTTCGACGTCTATTCAGAATACAGCCCGCATCCTTGGCGTTTCTACTGGTCATTGCGCTTCTCGGATTAACCAGGTGCATACCGGTCAACCCGTTCGGCTGGCTAAGCGCAGCGTTAGGCTTTGCGAATCTCACGTCAACTTCCCAGACTTGGTATACGGGTCACTTCTGGTCGTTGGCAGTAGAGGAGCATTTCTATCTGCTTTGGCCCGCTTTGTTTGTAGCTCTTAGCACGCGGCGGTTCATCGGAGCGCTCACGATTGCATGCGTAGATGCCATTTGGAGGGTCACTGCGCAAAAATATCATCTAACCCTGTCGCCGAATTTCTGGGTGCGAACGGACGTGCAGCTCGAATGGCTGATGTGGGGGTGTTTTGCTGCTATCGCTCGCTGTCATCGGCTGGGATTGCAATTTATGCAAAAATTATCAGCGCCCTGGCTAAGCCTGATTTCTATCCCGCTACTCGCACTAACTATTGTAGGTAGCTTCACGGGAATGGATTGGAAAATTCAGCAACTGCTGGAATCTGCGGCGGCGGCGACCACGCCGCTGCTTTTCGTCGGAACCGCATCCAGACCCGATGTCGGTCTTGGAAGACTCCTAGAGATGCCGTTAGTCTCTTGGGTTGGTCGAATCTCCTTTAGCATCTATCTCTGGCAGCAGCTATTTATCGTATGGTCCGCAGATCGCGCGCCATCTATACGCCTGCTGCAGCTTTTCCCTGTAAGTTTTATCATGGCTATTGTTGTTGGTGCTCTCAGTTACTACGGCATAGAGAGGCCGCTATTGGCCGTGGGTAAGCGCTACATTCAGCGCCATGAGCACCCGGCGCGACGCATCTCGTAGAAATCAATTGAAGATGCTGACGTTGACTTGCTGCTCGCATGTCTGCGCTTGTCGCACTCAGCGCAACATTATTCCCACGGCGACGAACTGTCGAGCCAGGTAGCTACGTTGCAAGGGCGAACCAGCTGGGGCCACACGAAATTTGGCCGTCTAGACACCGGGGCCCTTCAGCATCTTGCAGACCAGACTTCGGACTGCTTGAACCTTGCCTCTGAGCGTGTTCATCTCAACTGCGTTTCGAGATGACGTCGCGGTGCCGGCAGCATTCCGGCGCCCACTTACCTGCCTGCTACCCCGCGATTCCGCTATCGCCAAATTGGCGGCCGCGTTTGTACTCCGGCCGGACACGTGCGTAGAATTAACTCCTAACGCGTGGCTACACTTGGGCCTCCGCAGCCACCGATTTCCTCCTTAGTAATAACGATGCCCCATGCACATTGCGCTTCTATCCCCCAGCTGGCCACTCAAGAGTGCCCACAATGGAATAGTGACCTACGTGCACTGGATGAAACAGCAACTTGAATCTACAGGACACGAAGTCTCAGTATTTGCCAGTAAAATAGACACCGATGTTTTTGACTCCCATGTTTATGAAATTTCAAGCCCCCGTCTAAGAGCTCGACTTTATCGTGCCTTTTTCAGAAGAGAGACCGGACCGCGACAGGTTTTCAATGTGGGAATGAATATTGCGGATTCAATGAATAAAGTACATCGTCGGGATCCGATCGACGTCATTGAGATGGAGGAATCCTATGGTTGGTTTGCGGACGTGGGCCGGATCACGAAGATACCCGTGGTCGTAAAACTACATGGACCCGCATTTATGTCTATGGTAGGCAGTGAGCTAAATACGGCTTTCGCGCGCGAGAAGATTGAGCGTGAGGGCGCTGCCCTGGCGCTTGCCAACGCCATTGTTGCGCCCTCGGTAGATACATTGACTCGCACCATCGCAAAGTACAAATTGACGCCAAGAATGGCGAGGCAAATCAACAATCCGCTCATGCTTGAGCAAGGAACTCCGATTTGGCAGCTTGGCAAATGCGAGCCGCACACAGTGTTGTTTGTCGGGCGTTTTGACTTGAGAAAGGGAGCAGACGTTGTTCTCGGTGCGTTCGCTCTACTTGCGCGAAAACGAACTAACTTGCGCCTTATATTCGTAGGCCCAGACATCGGAATTCCAGATAGGTCTGGCCATCTCGTGGGATTCAGGTCCTATTGCGCCGCAAACCTTGATGCCGATGTGGCAGGCAGGATTGACTACAGGGGGCGCATGTCGAACCAGGAGATTTGTGAGCTTCGAACTAAGGCAATGGTCACCGTGGTGGCATCGCGTTGGGAGAGCCAAGGCTACACCGCCCTGGAGGCAATGCTACAAGGATGCCCTATCGTTTGTTCAGATGCAGGTGCACTGCCCGAAAGCGTAGTCGACGGCTCGACCGGTCTATTGGCGGCCTCTGAATCTCCGGAGATGTTTGCTCAACAAATCGGTGCACTGTTAGACGATCCGGTGGCTGCGGCGAACCTAGGTCGGCGTGCGCGTCTGTATGTCGAGACTGCTCACTCGCCTCAGGTAGTGGCGCGCGATTCGTTGGCGCTGTATACGAAGGTTGTTGAAACAAATCGAAGGTAACAGCGCGAGACACCAGCGGCCTAATCCCTCCTCGGCGTATTGCGGTTCACTCCCTCAATTATCAGAACTTTCGGGCACTGCTTATAGGTTTCGGTTGCTCTCACGGCTCCACTGCCGCCTTTTCAATCAGTAATACATTCACAAGTCTTTAAAAACGGCCGAGACGACTTCTTTATAGATAGATCGCGTATGCCACTAACACTAAAAGAGCTCATAGTTGTGATGATTCTCGGCGGAGCGACGCTCTTTGCCGCGCGACCAATTGCAATCCGCTTCATGGCCAAAGAGGACTTCGCGCGACGGCGCAATGTTTGGATTGCGCTTACGGCAACGGCGTTTCTCAGTCCGAATTTCTGGTGGTTCATCGCCATCGCAGTTCCAATCCTGCTGACTGCAGGTCGGAGAGACCCGAATCCATCTGCACTTTATGTATTCCTGTTGCAGGTGATTCCACCTATTTCGACCGTAGTTCCAATTGTCGGCGTTTCCCGTCTTATGACAATCGACATCTATTTGCTTCTCGGCCTATTCGTGATGCTTCCGGCTGCGCTAAGAGTTCGTCGCAATCCTGATGCGATACTGGTCCGCCGCTTACAGCTGATGGACTACTTGCTTATCGGTTACGGTATCGTTATTGGGTTCTACTATATTCACTCGGAAATCGCGCATGGTGTCTTGTTCGAATCCACGATTACCGATTCTACGCGGAGAATATTCGAATATGCGGTCAGCATCTATGTCCCATATTTTGTTATTAGCAGGACTTGCATAACTCGCCAATTGCTCGCCGAAGTACTGGCGATGTTTACCTTGTCCTGCGCGATTATGTCTGTAATTGCGCTATTCGAGGCCACGCGCGGCTGGTTGGTGTACGCCGATTTGGGCCGCAGCTGGGGAATTGAAGAAAAAATCAATATCTATGTGATGCGCGGCACGACCCTTCGAGCAGTAGCTTCCGCCGGCCACTCTCTGGCACTGGGATTTCTCTTATCCATTGCATTCGGGTTTTGGCTTTACTTGCAACGTTTTGTGGAAAGCTTGCGCCGGAGGCTTTGTGTATTTGCGCTTCTTATGCTTGGACTGTTGGCCGCGTACTCCAGAGGTCCCTGGATTGCGGCAGTCTGCATTTACTTTGTTTTCGCCGCACTGAACCCGAGCGGTAAATCTAAACTTGTTAAGGCAACCTTTGTTGCGGTGGTTGTCGGCACGGCGGCCTACCTTTCGCCGTTAGGAGCCAGGATCGTGAGCGTATTGCCGGTATTTGGAGGCACTGTTGATGATAAGGATCTCGATTATCGTCGACATCTCATAAATCGAGCGTGGGAGATCGTCAAGGACAATCCGATGCTTGGCGATCAGCATGCGCTGCTTAGAATGCAGGACCTACGTCAGGGGCAAGGGATTATCGATTTGGTAAATACTTACGCTGGTGTTCTGCTGGGTAGCGGGTTTGTGGGACTATTCCTATTCCTCTTTTTTATCTTGCTCGCCCTATCAAAGGCGATTATAACGGCGCGGTCGAAAGGCAAGTCAGATCCCGAGTTTGCTAGTCTGGGACTATGTTTGGGCTCCTGCATAGTGGGCATGCTACTGATGTTGGAAAATAGTAGCCTTGCTGTGGGCCCGCAATGCATTTTCTATGCTACTGCCGGTTTGGCGACGGCATATGCAGCTATCGGTAGTATGAAGAAACCGCCAAGTCCCAAATCAGGCCAGCGAATGGGCAGTAAGGGCGCGTAGAGTTGAGACGCCATTTTCAAGAATTTATAGTCTGCAATTTCATAATAGCGGCATCGCTAATGCCAAACCACACGAGTACGTGAAAAGGAAGGCACGCGTGTGTAACTGTGCGGCCAATTCATCATACGTCCGTGGAAGATAGCGACGGATTATTGTGTCCATCAACGCGATGGTGGACAGATGGACGCTAAGGTGGCGGGATCAGAGCTAGGACGTCGGCGAGCGCGTTTTAAGGCCGAGTCTGTCGCGGCCGTCGCGCTGCTGCGTTCGCTGGACACGAACAGCTGCGCGCATGGTTGTGGCGGCCGAACGGCGGGGAGTGAACAGCGAAGCGCTTGCAGTGGAGTAACGAACTCGTGTTGAGGCCGCCGGGTTCCCGCTTATGGCGCTGAACTTGGGCAGAAGAGCGGCACACAGATCCGCATCGAGATCCGCCGAAGCAGCAACTAGGTCACAGTGCAGCGGACGACCGCCGGTGCAGCGAAGTATGGGCGTTGGCTGCGCATCTGGGTCTTATGCCATTGGAGCGGTCGACCCGTAGCTTTGGACTTCTTCCGAAATTGATGCGCGATAAATGCATTCAGCCGAGGGCTGTTTATTGCCTAATCGCGGGCGGCAACCCGGGACCGCGCCTCATTGGGCCGTGAAGTGAAGTGTTTGGACCAGCTTTAAGGTGTATCGAGGTAATTGGCAATTTCCTACTTGAGAAAGTAGACTTTCTACGTTGGGAGGCTGATTCTGTCTGCCTCAGTGTCAGCCAGCGGCAAGTGCAAGCTCACTGAAGTCCATGAAGCCGGAAAGAAAAGGCAATCCAGTTCTGCCAAAGCGACGCCCAGCGTCTCGTGCAAGATTGATAGCGATCGTCGTGATCGTCCTGGCTCTAGTGTTGATCCCGCTTAAATTATCGATAAGGGTCGCCCGTACTTTTGGCGCCGGATCACCGCTAACACACAACGGCACGCTCATAGGATTCGTATTCCGCCGAAGTCTCCAATACGATATCTGGAAAGTGGAAGCGCTGTTTACCTCTAGAGCAACGCGCGATCTCGCTGAGATGAAAAACAGTAATGTTCAGGATCCGCGGGTCATCACGCGCTCAGAGCTTCAGATGTCGGACAAACAGCCCGAGGCGCCGACCGCTGCTGATTATCAATTCATCAGGGGTGAAGCCTACGATAGCGCCAGCAATTACGGGTTGAGCGCAGTACCTCGTTCGGGCGCGAGCGGGCTCGAGGAATCGCAGGATAGCTCTGGCTGGACGATGCAGGCCGGTGGCGATTTTGCTCAGAGATTTGCACGCATCCAGCAAATTAACAAGGACAATGTCACCGGTCTGAAGCTGGTTCACGAAATAGACGCGGATGCCACGCTCAAGGGAGGCTGGGACGGAAATAGCGAGTCCGCGCCGCTCAACTGGGGACCATTCGTCTACTGGATCTCTGCGGACGATCGGCTTATCGCGGTAAATGTTGAATCCGGGAAGATCGCTTGGCAGGTCAAGGTTCCCTCGTTCGGGTATTCCCGGCGCGGTTTCTTGCTGGACGGAGCACAATCGGACCAACGGGCCACCGTCTACGTGCCAATGGGCAAATTTATAGTTGCCCTAGACGCTGCAACCGGAAAGCTAAATCAAGATGTCTCGGGCAACGGAGTAATCTCCCTAAGCGACGCTACTTTGCTCAATCCGGTGCTGTGGAATGGCCAGCTGATACTTGCGCTTTACAACAAGCAGGAGATCGTTGGCATAGACGTCAAGACTGGTGTAACGCAATGGACGGTTCCGCTACATGATGCCGGGCGCAACTTTGAAGGCGGTGCGCCGTGGGGCGGAATGGCTTTGGATCGGGCGCGATCAGTTCTTTACGTCTCGACCGGCAACCCGCGCCCGGCGCTGTTTGGGAGCACCCGGCCGGGAGATAACAAGAACAGCGATAGCGTCATCGCAATCGATCTTAAAGGAAGAGAGATCAAGTGGGCGTTTCAGGAAGTGCGCCATGATCTTTGGGATTTCGATATTCCCGCAGGTCCGATCCTAACGACATTGACGGTTAATAACCGAACATTCGATGCGGTGGTCACTGTCACCAAGATAGGAAACACGCTCGTTCTTGATCGCGACACCGGACGGCCGATTTTTGATTTTCGTTTGCGCCGGGCGCCCTCCTCAAGGCATGTGAATGAGCTTACTGCGCCTTATCAGCCCGATGTGGAGTTGCCCGAGCCGCTTATCGACATTGCGTTTACTCCGGCGATGGTGACGGACGTATCGCAGGAAAGCCGGTCGTTTGCGCAGACGCAACTGAATCCGGATGGCGTTATCTACGGTCGATTTGTCCCGCCGGAACTCAATAAGGATCTAATTACCTTCGGTATGCACGGAGGCGCCGAGTGGCACGGTGCCGCACTGAGTCCAGATGACAACATCATGTATGTACCGGTCAACATGATTCCGTGGGTTATCCGGCTCTATCTACAGGCGGGACCTGGCTATCGACTTGCAAATTTGTCGGATCGCGATGGAACGTCCCTCTATACGGCAAAGTGTGCGTCGTGCCATCTCGACAGCGGCAACGGCGACTTCCGGAGCGTCGGAGAGGCAACCACACGCTATGTTCCATCCTTGCACGGATACACGTTGATCCCTGAAAACAAAGTGCTATTCGAGGCCAAATCGTTCGCGCTCTGGCCAAGTCACCAGGGTGTTTCAGTCACACAGCCGGAGTTGGACAGGCTCTGGGCGCTGCTCGGGGAGTCAGATACGAAGCTCTTCGAGGAGGGTCACCCAACGTTGGCTTCCGCTTGGCGCCAGCTCCTCGACCAACAGGGCCTGCCAGCATCCGCTCCTCCGTGGGGAAAAATCGTGGCGCTTAACCTCTCAAGCGGGCGAAAGCTCTGGGAAGTCCCACTCGGCGAAAAAATGATAGCGGGTAAGCCTGTGAATACGGGCTCTCCATCCTACGGTGGTTTAGTGGCGACTTCAGGTGGCTTGATCTTTGTGGCGGGAACTGACGACAGCTATATCAGGGCGCTGGACAATTCCACCGGGTCAACTTTGTGGCGCTACCACATGTCCGCAGCCGGAAGCGCTCCACCAACGACTTTTCTGGTTAACGGCAAGCAGTACGTTTGTGTCGTGGCCACGGGCGGGCGTTACCACAATTTCGTTGCTAAGGCGGATAAGCTCTATATTTTCTCGCTTTGACCAACCATCCGTGTCGTGGACTTGGCGGCACTGAACGGGCTTCCCGTTAGTCCAGGGTAACCGTCGGCTCAAGTCATTCCATTTCCATGGAGGATAGCGACGGATGATCGTGCCTATCAAGTGGACACCACCCTTTGCTACTCTTGACCTGTTCGCCAGACGGCCCTCGGATAATGTTGATATGTAATCGGCGAACCCTCTGACGTGCGGGTCGATTTTCGGTCCAGCTGATACTTTGGGACAATGGCCCTTTGATCCGCTTTCATTATTAGGGCCACAGTCAGAGAGAGCTTCCGGCGTGGCTGGTGGCGCGCGACGCACCTGCCGTGGCGGTGATGCACGAGCTGGCGGCGCAGTACCCGCGCTACGGGTACCGGCGCATCCAGGTGTTCCTCGAGC
>Ga0302326_10019772_pt1 | contig 13881 bp, 14 predicted proteins | sample Palsa_T0_3_FD_202264 | JGI IMG/M metagenome (GOLD analysis project Ga0302326, IMG submission 202264) | Peat permafrost microbial communities from Stordalen Mire near Abisko, Sweden - Palsa_T0_3 | ecosystem: Environmental > Terrestrial > Soil > Palsa > Peat permafrost | place: Sweden: Abisko... | reverse complement strand
TTCGAGTCCCTTCTTCGGCACCAATGACTTCTAAAAGCCCCGAGTAGCTTGGGGCTTTTTGCTTTCAATCAAGCAGACGTAGCCGCCGCTCCGGTTTTTTCCAGCGCCTGGAAGAAGCGGTCGCGCCAGGCGAGTATGTCAGCCTGGCGAATCTGCTGGCGCAGGCGAAGCATGCGGCGCCGCCGTTCTTCCGGCTTCATTTCCAGCGCCTGCTTGAGTGCCGCCGCTACCCCCACCTCATCATTGGGATTCACCACGATCGCGCCCACCCGCAGTTCAGGCGCCGCGCCGGCAAATTCGCTCAACACCAGCACTCCATTCACTTCCGTTTTGGCTGCGCAGTATTCCTTTGCCACCAGGTTCATGCCGTCTTTGAGACAAGTAATGAGTGCCACATCAGCGGCGCGATAGATAGCCACCAGCTCGTCCCGCGGCACCGAACGATAGATGTAGTTGATCGGCACCCAGCCCGGCTCGCTGAATTCTCCGTTCACGTGGGTCACTAGGCGCTCCACCTCCCGCTTCAGCTGGTCGTAGCGGGGGATGCCTTCGCGGCTGGGCACGACAACCTGGATCAGCTCCACCTTGCGATGGAATTGCGGGTAATTGCGTAGAAAATAACCAAACGCCTTGAGCCGCTCAGGAATACCCTTGGTGTAATCGAGACGGTCGACACCCACCGTGATCTGAATGTCATGCGTCTTGGCTTTGATCTGTTTCGCGCGTTCCACTACCGGCGCCGACTCTGACTGTTCAGAGAAGGCGCGAAAGTCGATGCTGATTGGGAAAGATTCAATGTCTGTGTGCCCGTGCGCGCTGATGACCATGCGGCTTTCTCCACGGCCCGAAATCTTGACCGACGGAACGAAGCAGCGCACGCAGGCGATCAGGTTCCGCTGGTCGCGGCCCGTCTGCACTCCAACCAGGTCGTGCGCCAGCAGGTCCTCAAGGATTTGCTGGCGCCACGGCAGCTTGGCAAAGATGTCGGGTGACGGGAACGGAATGTGGAGAAAGAATGCAAGCTTGGCCTTCGGACGACGGCTGCGCAAGGTCTTGCCCACCTGCATCAGCTGGTAGTCGTGGATCCAGATCAGGTCGCGGGGATTCGAAGCCTGCCCTACAGCATCCGCGAACTTGCGATTGACGCGTTCGTAGAAATCCCAATACCGCGGATCGAAGTTGCAGCGCGATTGCAGATCGTGGAAGAGCGGCCACACAATCTCATTGGAGAAGCCTTCGTAAAAGTTGCTCTGCTCCTCCTCGGTCAGGAAGAGCGGAGCGTATTTATAAGGATTATCCCCGCTCGCCTTTTCCAGGATCTTGCGGATCTGCGGAGAATCTTCAGTCCCGCCGGAGCCTACCCAGATACCACCATGATCTTTGAGCAGAGGCTCAAGTGCGCTCACCAGGCCGCCATTGCTGGGCACTCCTTTAAGCTTTCCACCTTCGGTCGTGAATGTGATGGGGATGCGATTGGAAACCAGCACCAGCTTGGGGGCGCTCATCGCGAGGCCCTTGCGGCCGCTGCCGGGCTGGCGATTTGTGAGCTTATGATCCACGCATCCAGAAACTCCAGTAACTCTTCGGGCGGCCTTAGCCAAAACTGTGCCGAGGACTCGCGAATCTCTGTACGTACCAGGACGGAGTAACCCCGGTTCCCAATGGCAACAAAGGCGTCTTCATCGGTGAGATCGTCGCCCAGGTAGGCTACCGGCGTGTCATCCGGCTCCTGGGAAAGAATCTGCGCCACTGCCGACCCTTTCGTGCGATCCGTCGAGCGCAGCTCCAAACCACCATCGAAGGGCAGCAGGTGCAGACCGCCCGCTTGGCCAATGCCCGCAAAAATCGATTCGACCGAAGAGCGAATCCGTTCCTGCATGGCAGGCTCGAAGCTGCGCCAGTGGATGGCCAGGGATGTGGGTTTGACCTCCAGCGTTTCCGAAAGGCCAAGTGCTGAGATTTCCAGTCCCACCTTTTCCAGCGCGGCCTGCTGCATCGAGTCAAGCGCGAAAAGTTTATAGGCCCCGTCGCTCTTCAACTGCTCCCGGCCGTGGCTTCCCCAGATTTCCGCCTTGATCCCCAAACGCAGAAGATCATGAAGCTCCTGGGCAGAACGGCCCGAGACCAGAACCAGGCGAACTTGTGAAAGTGTAGATAGGCTTGCGAGCCGGTCCTCCACTCCTGGATAGGGGGTCGCAGCAAAGCGGTCGACATGGAAGGGCGCCAGCGTCCCATCGTAGTCGAGCATCAGCACTGACCGGGCCGCGGAACGTAACCGCTGCTCCAGAGTCGCCGCCTCTGCCGACTTAGTCCAAACCTGGGGAAACTGATTCATATACAGATATTTGGATGCCCGCGCTACCCAACTGGAGTCTACGCCAGCTCGTCGGTTGCCCGAAGCCAGCGGCATATACTGGTATTTCGACCTAAGAGAGATGGACAGTCAACTTACAAAGATCCTGGCCAGCACCCGGCGCGGACTGCTGGAGCGGAAAGACGCCTCGTCCACGCGGGTTCTTGAGCAGGCGGCAGCTGCCCACCAACCGCGGGGTTTCGCTCGGGCGCTGCGGCAAAAGGCGGCAAACGGCCCGGCGGTGATCGCGGAGCTGAAAAAGGCATCGCCCTCGAAGGGGCTGATTCGTCCTGACTTCGATCCCGCAGTCCTGGCCGCGAGCGTTGCCCGCGGGGGCGCGGCAGCGCTCTCCGTGCTCACGGAAGAGCACTTTTTTCAGGGCAGTCTGCATAACCTTGAAGTGGCTTCCCAATCCTGTAATCTGCCCTGTCTGCGCAAAGACTTTATCGTCGACGAGTTCCAGCTTCTGGAGGCACGCGCCCACAGGGCCGATGCCATCCTGCTGATCGCCGCCGCCCTTAGCGATCAGGAACTCCGTCACCTGACCGCGCAGGCACACGCTCTGGAGCTGGACGTCCTCTGCGAGGTGCATACGGCCGAGGAGCTTGATCGCATCCTGGATCTTGATTGCGACGCAGTCGGCGTCAATAACCGGGACCTTAAGACATTTGCGGTTCGACTCGAGGTCTCGCTCGATCTCGCTGCCCGGCTTCCTGCTGCGGCAGTGCGCGTGAGCGAAAGTGGCATCGAGACGGCCGAGGATATGAATCGGTTGCGTGCCGCTGGGTTCCATGCCTTTCTCATCGGCGAATCGTTGATGCGGAAGACTGACCCCGGAAAGGCGCTCGAGAGCATGCTGTTGGCCGCGGCCGACCGTGCGCCCGTGGGCAAGTGAAAGGCTGCCATGTGGATCAAGATTTGCGGCAACACCAGCCTTGAAGACGCGCGCTTTGCCGCCGAGTGCGGAGCCGATGCAGTAGGTTTTGTTTTTGCCCCCAGTCCCAGGCGCGTCGAAGCTGAACTGGTCCGAAAAATCACGGCACAGTTGCCCCCGCAGCTGGAGAAGTACGGCGTTTTCGTGGATGCAGGCTTCGACGAAATTGTTTCGACCGTTGCCGCTTGTGGTTTGACCGGAGTGCAGATCCATCGCTCGTTGGACGTGTCTCTACCCTCCCGCCTCCGCCAACACTTTGCCCAGTTTCCGGGGCGGATCGGTATATTGCGTGTCTTGCACTATAAGCACCAGGCTCCCGTATTCGAGCAGCAATTGAAGGAGTTAGGCCACAACGACGCTCTGGATGGGGTGCTGGTGGACTCGTCGACGGCGCGGGCCGTAGGCGGCACCGGCACCAGCTTCAACTGGCTGGAAGCACGAAACAGCTTCCGCTGGGCAGCGCCGCATCTACGATTAATTGCCGCCGGCGGCCTGGCGCCGGAAAACGTGAAGCAGGCAATTCAGACACTTCGGCCCTGGGGCGTAGATGTGGTGAGCGGCGTGGAAAGTGCCCCGGGCAAGAAAGACCCCGCGAAGGTACAGGCTTTTATCCGCTCGGCACAGGAAGCGGCGGAAGAGATCTTGGCAACGTAAGCGAAGAGTGAGGGGAGTCATCGTGAACACAGTTACCAGTACCATTGCGGGTCGGTTTGGCGCCTATGGGGGCCGCTATGTTCCCGAGACCCTCATGGCCGCTCTGGAGGAACTGGAGCACGCCTACGCTGAAGCCCAGGCGGATCCGGTCTTTCACGCCGAGCTCGATTTGCTGCTGGCGGACTTCGCCGGACGCCCGACCCCGCTGTACCTGGCCGCGCGTCTGACCGCACAACTGGGTGGAGCGAAGATCTACCTCAAACGCGAGGACCTGCTCCACACCGGCGCCCACAAGATCAACAACTGTCTCGGCCAGGGGCTCTTGGCGCGCCGCATGGGCAAGCATCGGGTTATCGCTGAGACCGGCGCCGGACAGCACGGCGTAGCTACGGCCACAGTGTGCGCCCTGTTCGGCATGGAATGTGTTGTGTACATGGGCGAGGAAGACATGCGGCGTCAGGAGCTGAACGTTTACCGCATGCGCCTGCTTGGAGCGGAGGTCCGCGGCGTCAGTTCCGGCTCCCGCACCTTGAAAGATGCGATTAACGAAGCCATGCGGGATTGGGTCACCAACGTCCGCACCACCCACTACCTGCTCGGCAGTGTCCTGGGCGCGCATCCTTACCCCACCATGGTGCGCGACTTCCATCGCGTGATCGGGCAGGAAATCAAGCAGCAGATGTTGGAGAAGGAATCCAGGCTGCCCAGTGCAGTGCTGGCCTGCGTGGGTGGGGGCTCGAATGCGATTGGCGCCTTCTACGATTTCATAGACGAGCCCAATGTCCGCCTCATTGGCGTCGAAGCCGGTGGCCGGAGCTTTGCTTTGGGCGACCATGCCGCACGTTTTCGCGGTGGCAGCCCCGGCGTGTTGCAGGGCACCTACTCCTACGTATTGCAGGACGACGCTGGGCAGGTTTCCTTGACCCACTCCGTCTCCGCCGGCCTGGACTATGCTTCGGTAGGTCCCGAGCATGCCGCCCTGCACGACTCGGGCCGGGCCGAATATGTTTCCGCATCCGATGAAAAAGCCCTGGAGGCTGCTCTACGACTGGCTCGGACGGAAGGCATTGTGCCCGCGCTCGAGAGCGCGCATGCGGTCGCGGAATGTATCCGCATAGCCCCCAGTCTGGCCCCGGATGACATACTGGTGGTGAATCTCTCCGGCCGCGGCGACAAGGATATGGGCATCATGGCGCGCGAGCTGCACCTGGCACCACAAGCAAAAGAAGACGCAAAAACGAATGCCGATTGAATTCCACAAAAAGCCCGGCCTGGTCATCTATCTCACCGTCGGTGATCCAGACCTGGCGACTTCGCGCGACGTGGCCCTGGCGGCCATTGATGCGGGTGCGGAAGTGCTCGAGCTGGGGGTACCGTTCAGCGATCCCCTGGCCGATGGTCCGGTCATCCAGCGAGCCAGCGAGCGTGCCGTAGCCAACGGTACCCGCCTGCAGGACGTACTCACCCTGGCCGCCGAACTGCGTGCCATGCGACCCTCCGCCGGCCTGATCATCTTCACCTACTTCAATCCCGTGCTGCGCTTTGGTCTGGAGCGCTTTTGTGTCCAGGCCTCCACCTGCGGCGTTGACGGTGTGTTGATCACCGACCTGATCGTCGAAGAGGCCGCAGAATATCTGAATCAGTTGCACCACAACGGCCTGATGCCGATTTTTTTGGCTGCGCCTACCAGCAGCGATCACCGCTTGAAGATGATCGCAGATGTTTCCGACGGATTCGTCTATGCCATCTCGCGTGTAGGCATCACTGGGGCGCAGCAAAGTGTGGCCTCCGATGCGCGCCGCCTGGTGGAGCGCTTACGCCGTTTTACGAAGTTGCCGATTGCCGTCGGTTTCGGCATCTCTACCCCGGAACACGTAGCCGCCGTGGGCGAATTCGCCGACGCGGCAGTCATCGGTAGTGCCATTGTTTCCCTGATTGAGAAGGCCGCGCCGGGCAAGGCTCCGGCCGCAGTATCAACCTTCCTTCAGGGACTTAGGCAGGTTGCTGTTCAACGTTAGGTCAAGGGCCGGAGCCATATCATACAGAGCAAGGGAAGTGCATGGATATTGTTGACTGGCGAATAAAAATTGACGAATTGGATCGTCAAATCGTGGCGCTGATCAGCGCGCGGGCGCACGCCGCGCAGGAGATTGGCAAGTTGAAGCGTACCATCTCGATGCCGGTGTATGAGCCAAACCGTGAGCGCGTGATCTTCGAGAATGTGCGCGCGGCCAATAAAGGACCGCTTCCCGATATAGAAATGACCCACATTTACGAACGCATCATCGACGTGATGCGGGCGCTGCAGAGAGATGATTCGGCGTCCAAAACAGGAGAGACAGGAAAGTAACCATGATTGTTGCCATGCAGGAAAGAGCGACCGAGGAAGACATCCAGGGGGTGATCGAACGCCTCGTCCAGGTCGGGTTCAATGTTCATCGCACCACAGGGGCCGTCCAAACGGTTTTGGCGGGCGTAGGCACGCCCTCACATTTTGATCACAAAGACTTCGAACTGCTACCCGGCGTCGCCGAGGTGGTGCGCATCTCGTCTCCCTACAAACTGGCTGGCCGAGGTTTCAGGCCGGAAGGCACCATCGTTCGTTTTCCCAACGGGGTCGCCGTGGGCGGAGATGAGATTGTGGTCATGGCGGGCCCGTGCTCGGTGGAATCGCGGGAGCAAATCTTTACCGTTGCCGACCAGGTCAAGTCCGCCGGGGCCTCGTTTCTCCGCGGGGGTGCATTCAAACCGCGAAGCTCGCCCTATTCCTTTCAGGGACTCGGGTTGGAGGGGCTCAAGTTGCTCAAGGAAGTGGGCGACCGGACCGGCCTGCTGATTATAAGTGAGGTAATGGAGATCTCTCAGATCGACCTCATGCTGCCCTACGTGGATGTGCTGCAGGTGGGCGCTCGCAATATGCAGAACTTCAATTTGCTGCGCGAGATTGGCCTGGTGCGCAAGCCGGTGCTGCTGAAGCGCGGCATCGCCGCAACCCTCGAAGAGCTGCTGCTGTCGGCCGAGTACATCCTGGCGGGCGGCAATTACGACGTGATGCTCTGCGAACGGGGCATCCGGACCTTCGAGACCTACACCCGCAACACCATGGACATTTCGGCCATACCGGTGATCAAGAAGCTATCCCATCTCCCCATGCTGGCCGATCCCTCGCACGGTGTCGGTCGCCGCGACAAGGTTGCGCCCATGGCTCGCGCTGCAGTCGCAGCGGGATGTGACGGACTGCTGATCGAAGTTCACCCCAATCCTGACAAGGCGCTTTCCGACGGGGCGCAGTCGCTGTTTCCGGAACAATTTGACCAGCTCATGGACCAACTGCGCATTATCGCCTCGGCCGTGAACCGCAACATAAGAGCCGAGATCCCGGTAATTTGAGAGGTTCCGTCCCTGCCACCCGTCGGTTACCGAGGGCAAGAGGGGGGTGCCCCAGGTCTCGCTTCTGCGGCCTGGGATCCTCCTGGTGGAGGTCTATCTAGTCCGGTTTGTGATACTTCGGGCCATGGCGCATACTTTCGCCCGCGCCGCCGTGGTACCCTTTTCGCTCATTTCGCTCATTTCGCGCACTTTTTTTTGGAACCCCCTGCATTCCCGGTGCCTACTGCCTCTATGACCATCCAGCGCATAACGATTATCGGCACCGGCCTCATTGGCGCTTCCGCCGGACTGGCGCTTCGAGCAGCCCGGTTCCCCGGCGAGATTGTCGGATGGGACCGCCACCCCTCCCAGGCACAGCGTGCGCTGGAGCGCGGAGCGGTGGATACTATCGCCGGCGATCCAATCACCGCGGCAGTGACCAGCGACCTCGTGCTACTCAGCGGGCCGGTGTTCGCCATTCAGGACTGGATCGAGAAACTCGCTCCGCACCTTAAGCCGCATCAGCTGGTAAGCGATGTCGGCAGTATCAAAGTGGCCATCGCGGCACGAGCTCAGCCGCTCTTTGGCGGACCCGGCCAAGCCGGCTTTCTCCCCGGGCACCCCATGGCAGGCAAAGAAGTAAGCGGCGCCGCCAACGCCGACGCGCAGCTCTTCGCCCATGCCGTGTGGCTGTTTACCGAGTTTGCCGGCCATCCCTTGGCCGCAGAGTGGCGGAGTTGGGTCCAGCGCTTCGGCTGCGGAACCATGGACATCCAGGCCATCCGGCATGATGAAATCTGTGCCTGGGTCAGCCATCTGCCCCAATTCCTGTCCACCGCTTTGAGTGCCATGCTGCAAGACCGCTTCGGCGACGCGCCGGACCTGAGAGCCATTGGAGGCCGGGCCCTGCGCGAGATGACGCGCCTGGGAGCCAGCCCTTATTCCATGTGGCGTGACATAGCCCACGCCAACGATGCAGAGATAGCGGAAGCGCTGCTATCGATGGAGCAGCGGCTCGCCTACGTGCGGGAAAACCTCAAGACCCCTGAACTGCGCGATGAGTTCGATCGAGCCAGTCGTTTCCGAACCGATCGCTGAAGCGCCGTAAGCAATCACCTGAACGAAGGGCGCAGGTTTACAGACTGCGGAAAAAGTCGTTTCCGAGGACAGGAAAAGGTAGGTACGGGCTTTAGAGGCTGCGTGAGAACGACCATCTCGAAGAGTCCCGGAGGGACGGCTGAACTTAGCCCAGGACGCAGTCCTGGGTTGGCATGCGCCATGGAAAAGTCCCGCAGGGACGACTGAAAAAGTTATTGAGACATAGTGCTAAATTCGGGGAGCGGGTCTTCTTCCTGTCTTTTCTGTACAAATCGTCCTTGTTCCGAGCCTGTTCAATCGCGCTATAGATGCTAACCACAACACGGCTCTAGTCGCTGAGGTACCCTTTCTGTACCTCAGCAAACTATGTAACTTCCACGGCATCAAAACAGTCAGATCAGTTCAACGAGCGTCTCACAGCGCGGCTCGGGATATGATGCGGGTGGGGCTTAACAATAACCGGCGCCACAGAGACGATGTTCGAGAGAACCGGACTCAAACAATGGCAATAGAGAATTTGGAAGCAAAATATCCCGGCCCCCTCAGGGGAGACCCGGAAAGCCTGTTCGAACGATGGTCATGGTTCTACGCGTTCTGTCGTGAGCATTTGTTCCGCGATCACACCGCAGCCATATCCCACGCCCTTTGGCCCGGCACCCGCCCCGGCCCTGAAACCCGCCTCCTGGAAATAGCTTGTGGCCCCGGCTTCTACGCCTGCAGCCTGGCACAGCGATACCCGGACATTCAGATTACCGGTGTCGATCTTTCCGAGCGCCTGCTTTCCCGTGCCAAAGACCGGGCCGATATCCGCCACCTGAAGAATTGCCAGTTCGTAAAAGCCAACGTGCTCGCACTCTCCCAGTCGCTGGAGCCGGTGGATGCGATCGTCGCCAGCCGCCTGCTGATGGTCGTGGAGGATCGCACTCAGGCGCTGCGAGAAATATTCTCCGCCCTGCGTCCGGGCGGACGCTGCTTTATCGCCGAGCCCACATCGGCCTTGCGCGCCATGATTCCCCTTTCCTGCATGTGGCTGTTTGCCCGCATCACCGGGGACTGGAGCACCCGGTTTCACGAACCCGGTCGCGCAGCGGTGCTGAACCAGGACGAATTCCAGTCCCTGATCGCCTCCCAACCCTGGAGCACGGTCAGCCTGTGGCAGGACAACTGGTATCAGTACGCGGTGTGCGACCGGAGCTGCTGACGTTTGCCATACAAGGTACTGCAACCCGGAGAATCGGCAGGTGTTGGTGAAGACTACTGCGCCCTGGCCGTGATGGCCAAGGCTCCGCGCCCCGGCAAGGTGAAGACTCGGCTCTCTCCCCCGTTGACCCCCGACCAGGCCTCGGCCCTCAACATCTGCTTTATCAGGGACACCGCGGAAAACATCCAGCAGGTAGCAGAAGCCAGCAACAGCGCCGGGCTGGTGGCTTACACACCGATCGGGGATGAGGCCGCGTTCGATGGACTCCTGCCGCCCGGTTTCCAGCTTTTGGGACAACGAGGCGACGGTTTTGGAGAACGCCTTCTCTTTGCGTGCGAGGATTTATTCGCCTGCGGGTTCAACGCCGTGTGCCTGATCGATTCTGATAGCCCTACCATGCCGCAGGATGCGTTGTTGCAGGCGGTCGAAAGGCTGTCACGTGCAGGAGATCGAATGGTACTCGGCGGATCCGATGACGGCGGCTACTACCTGATCGGCATCAAGCGCCTGCACCACCGGCTGTTTGACCAGATCGACTGGAGCACCGAGCGCGTCTTTGACCAGACACTGGAGCGAGCCAGGGAAATCGGTTTGAATGCTGAACTGCTTCCCACCTGGTACGACGTGGACGACGCAGCCACTCTCGAGCGGCTGCGTCGAGAGCTCGCTGCTCCTGCGGGTGCGGGATACGATGCAAAACACACCCGCGGATATCTCCAGAGTCTGCAGGTCGCACAAGGAAGCTTCTCTGCGAGCAGCACATGCTGACCCGGCGCCTATCCCCTGACTGGTGGACCAACGCCGGTCTTGTCTTGCTGGGACTCGCGCTGGTTGCGCTCTGCCGCCAGGGAGTGAATGAGATTCAGCACTTCGTGATTGGTTTCGGGCTGGTCGACATGTACCAGGCGCTGCTTTATCTGGTGGCGGTGTGGGTGGTGCTCAACCGGCCGGTGAATCGCTGGACCTTTGCCATCATCCTGGTCTGTGCTGCCGCTTGCCGGCTGGTCTGTCTCTTTTCTCCGCCCTTTCTTTCCACCGATATCTTCCGCTACGTGTGGGATGGACAAGTGCAGGCCGCCGGCATCAATCCCTACCGCTACATTCCGGCCGATGCTCATCTCGCCTTCCTGCGCGACCTCGATATCTATCCCCACATCAATCGTCGAACCTACGCCCACACCATTTATCCCCCAGGCGCACAAATGCTCTTCCTGCTCATCACCCGCATGGGCGCATCGGTGCGCTGGATGAAGGCCGGCATGGTCGGCTTGGAAGCGCTCACCATCTGGATCCTGGTCAAGCTGTTGAGCGCCCTCGGGGTACGCCGCGAGCAGGTGTTGATCTATGCCTGGCATCCGATGCTGTTTTGGGAGGTAGCCAGCAGCGGACATGTGGACGGCGCGGCGCTGCCCTTGATCGCTCTGGCTCTGCTCTTCTACGTCCGCCATAAACCGGTGGCGACCGGAATTGCCCTGGCTGCCGCAACCCTCATTAAGCTCTATCCCATCGCCCTTTTTCCCGCGCTCTATCGGAGAAGTGAGTGGCGTGATTGGAAGATGCCCGCCGTCGTGGCCGGCGTAGTTGCGGCCGGGTACGCCTGCTATGCAAGCGTGGGCGTTCATGTTCTCGGCTTTTTGCCCGAGTACGCCAAAGAGGAGGGGCTGGAATCCGGCAGCCGCTACTTCCTGCTTACCCTCGCCCGCCATAGCCTGCATTGGGAGAGCCTCCCGACCGGCGCATTTTATGCCTTTGCCGCGTTGCTGCTGTTGGGATTAGCCCTCTGGGCTTGGTTGACGAGTGAGGCCGGAGCCTGGTCTGCGATTCGTTGTTCCTTCGTCCTCGCGGCCGCGCTCATGTTGCTGTTTTCCTCCCACTACCCCTGGTACTACCTGTGGTTGTTGCCTTTTGTGTGCATGATCCCCTACGTGCCCATGCTTTATTTCACTACAGCTTGTTTTTATCTCTACACCACCTCGCTTGCTAATCCCGGCCCGGCCATGTACTACATGTTTGAATGGCTATATGCCACAACGGCTTTGCTGGCGTTGTGGTGCCTGGGCGCTCGTCGATTGGAAGCGAGACTTTCCCGCGGGCGATCCGCGCCCCCCAAAGCATTTGCCATCTATGCGAGGAACTCATGAGCGAGAGTCTTTCTGTACTACCGCAGCAGGACATGCGGCGTTACTTTGAGAAGCCGGAAGACCAGCTCTCGGTAATCATGGAAGCCGACCCGGTTTGCCTCTATCTGGAAACCACCAATCGTTGCAACCTTCTGTGTACCACCTGCCCGCGCACCTTTGAAACGCTCGAGCCCGAAAAGGATATGTCGTGGGAGTTGTTCACCAGCATCATCGATCAGTACCCCAAGATCGCGCGCGTGGTGCTGCATGGGATCGGTGAGCCCATGCTGGTGAAGGACTTGCCGCGCATGATTCGCTACTTGAAGGACCGCGGCGTTTATGTGCTCTTCAATACCAACGGCACCTTGTTAACCAAAGCCAACGGGCAGGCCCTGATCGACGCCGGCCTCGATGAATTGCGAGTTTCGCTCGACGCAGCGGAATCCTCCGTCTTCCAGATGGTGCGCGGTAAAGACATGTTCGACCGCATCGTCACCAATGTGGGCAACTTTGTCACCATGCAGCGTGAGAACAATACTCAATTGCCGCGTGTCTCCCTCTGGCTTACCGGCTTGCGCGAGACGCTGGCGCAACTGGAGGCCTTCGTCCGCCTGGCTCATCGCCTCGGCGTCATGGAGGTCTATCTGCAGAGGATGGTCTACCTCCCTGAGGGACAAGGACTCGCGCGGCCCGAATCGGCGTTGTTTGAACACACCACACAGCAAGAGGAACAGGTGATCCAGCGAGCCGAGGCGGTGGCGCAGGAACTGGGAGTATTCTTCTGTGCGTCCGGCGCGACCGAGCCCCAGGTGAGTATCAAGAAGCGCCAGGACGACAGTCCCTGGTCGCTCTGTCGTCGGCCCTGGAGCCTCATGTACATCACCGCGAACGGACAGGCTCTTCCCTGTTGTATAGCTCCATTCTCGATGCGCGGATATGACAGTTTTACCTTGGGCAACGCAACCCAACAGACCATGCGCGAGATTTGGAACGGCGAAAAATACCAGGATTTTCGGCGCGCGTTGCTCAGCCCGCACCCGCCCGCCGCCTGTTCCAGTTGTGGCCTGCGTTGGAGCCTCTGATTTGGGTCACGGGGTTTCGGTTGTCATTCCCGCACTGAACGAAGCGGAAAACATTGCAGCAGTAGTTCGCGAAATGCCGTGGGCCTTGATCCGCGAGTGCATCGTCGTGGACAACGGCAGCACCGACGCGACCGCGGCCGAGGCGACAGCAGCCGGTGCCACGGTGGTCGCCGCGCCACAGCGTGGCTATGGCAGGGCATGTGCCGCGGGAGCCGCCGCTGCGGACGTTGGCTCCGACATCCTGGTCTTCATGGACGGAGACGGCAGCGATGTCCCGGCTGAAATGGGCCAATTGCTGCAACCGATCCTCGCCGGGGATTGCGATTTCGTAATCGGCTCCCGCACGCGCGGCAAGCGCGAACCGGGCAGCATGCTGATCTCCCAGATTTTTGCCGGCTGGCTAGCAGGAGTTCTCCTCCGCCTGCTATACCGTGTGTCCTACACCGACATGGGACCCTTTCGCGCCATCACGCGAGAATCCCTCAGCCGCCTGCACATGCGAGAGGAGACCTACGGCTGGAATCTGGAGATGCAAATGCGTGCAGCGCAATGCGGACTGCGCATCCGCGAAATCCCAGTGAGCTGTCGCAAACGCGCCGGCGGGGTCAGCAAAGTAGCAGGTTCGCTGAGTGGCTCGGTTCGTGCCGCCATACGCATCACCCAAACCCTGCTGCGAGTCGCCTCGACCCCAAACCCTTAACCCAAATTCTGAAATCGCTCACGAACTCTTGGGTGCCCCATATCTCGCTCGTTTTTCGCGAGATATGGAATACCACGGGTCTTCACCGCACACCTTAAAAGACACAACCCGATAAAAGGGAACCGGACGGGACAAGGACATAACCAGCCTAAAGGGAACCGGACGAGACAAGGACGTAACCCGCCTAAAGGAAATCGGACGGGTGCCCCACGTTCGCACCAGCGTACTCCGGATTTCCTGTTGAGCTTGATGGCGTTGGCGAACTTCATGCGGCTTTCCTTAATGAAAGCCGCACACGTGGATGTTGCTGGCGCCTCGTGCAGGAAATCCGGATACGTGGGACTAAAACGGTGGGCGCAGCCCAACGATC
>Ga0302326_10019770_pt1 | contig 13881 bp, 7 predicted proteins | sample Palsa_T0_3_FD_202264 | JGI IMG/M metagenome (GOLD analysis project Ga0302326, IMG submission 202264) | Peat permafrost microbial communities from Stordalen Mire near Abisko, Sweden - Palsa_T0_3 | ecosystem: Environmental > Terrestrial > Soil > Palsa > Peat permafrost | place: Sweden: Abisko... | reverse complement strand
CTGCGCCGGAGGTACCCCTGGGACGGCAAGAAGTCGCGATAATCTGCCCGGCGCGCCCGCGGCGGTTCGATCGCACTGCTTGCAGCCGCCTCCTTCTTCGTACTGTCGCACGACTCGGTTATCGCTTGTTTACACCTGACTCCAGGCGTTTAGGGAGCGTGCTGAAGAGAGCGCGTTTCGCGGTGATTACAGAAATGATGATCGGCGCCGGCGCCGCGACCGTCGGCGGGGTTGCCCTCACCCGTACACGGCGCGCCAGGCTGTACCGGGAACTCTCGCGGCGAGTCGTGGCGATCACGACCACCCACGCGCTCGACATGGGGCCGGCGCAGCGGCGCCCGCTCCCGAGCTTCGCCGATCGGCTGGCGATCCTGCCGGATTTCCTGCCGCCCAATACCTTTGCGGCGCTCCGGGCGGAAGCGGAACGCCTTGCCAGCCCGGAACGCAACTACGTGCCGGCCCACAAAAAAGGCGGAACGGTCGCCTACGAGACCTTGATCGATACCGCGCCCGGGACCGTGTCGTTCTATCACTCGGCGGACCTGTTGGGCCTGGTGTCGCGCCTCGTCGGCGTATGGGTCGGGCCGACGCCGATCCACGATCAGAACTCGCTGTCGCTGTTGTCCTACAACAAGCCCGGCGACCATATCGGCTGGCATTACGACCACAACTTCTATCGCGGCCGGCACTTCACCCTGCTGCTCGCGATCGTCAACACCGGGCGGGCGGCGCACGGCCTGAGCCACGCGGTCCTCAAGGGCCGAGTGGGCGGCCGGGAGATCTTGATCAGCACCGCTCCGAATACACTGGTCGTGTTCGAAGGGGCATTGGTGCAGCACCAGGTGACGCCGATTCTCGAAGGCGAGCGGCGCCTCATCCTCAGCATGACCTATTGCAACGATCCGCGGGCGCATTGGTGGCAGGCTGCGGCGCGGCGGGTCAAGGACACGGCCTTCTTTGGGATCAGGGCGCTCTGGACCTGACCTGTCATCGGCGCATGATCCCGAAAAGTTGCAGACTTTTCGGACAAGATCATGCTCAAACTAAAGGCCATTTGAGCGCTGTCCGATTCAATTCGAAAGGATGGCGCCCTCGATCATGATCGACCCGATGAGAATGCGATCGGGCGGGCTTGCCCGCCGCTCGGTCTAATCGTACAGAGAATGGCTGTTATCGGAGCGGGCGGGCTGACGGGCCGGTCTCCACGCGGCATATGTAGGCACAAGTTCCATCGCTCCGGTCAGATTTTGGACCACAAAACCCAACTGCTCACTGATATTTCTGATGGCGCAAAGGCGAAGCCGCTGCCGTTTTTCCCGGCAGGGTGGGCCCGCTGCGCCGCCGGAATAGGCGGTAAAACCATCCACCTCCAACCGGTTTTCCGATTTTACTCGATCTGAAACCGCTCTAGAGTTTGGGGCGACTCGCCCACAGCTTCGGGACAGCCATGCTGCAGGAAATCAAACGGTTATTTGCCGAGCTCAGCGGGGGCGCCAAGCACACCAGCCATTTCGATGGTGACGATTACCGGGTCGCGGCGGCTGCATTGCTGGTTCATGTGGCGACCCTGGAAGGTGACCTTTCCGAGCCGGCGCGGGCCAAGCTTCGTGCCCTGCTGCGGTCGCAATTCTCGCTGGACGATGCCTTGACGGACGAACTCATCGATACGGCGGTGGCGGCCGATCACGAGGCAGTCGATTTTTTTCACTTCACTCATCTGCTGATGCGCAGCCTGAACGAAGAGGGCCGCTTGCGGGTGGTAGAAATGCTATGGGAGATGGTATTCGTTGATGGGGGCGTCAGCGAATTCGAGGACAATGTAATGTGGCGAGTTGCCGATCTTCTGGCGATCTCGCCCCATGACCGCATCGCGCTGCGCCAGCGCGTCGCCGGCGATCGACCGAGCGCGGAGGACAAATGAACGAAGTCGCCCCAAAAACACGTCAAGTGGTAGTGATAACAGGGGCTTCGGCCGGCATCGGGGCCGCGCTGGCGCGGGTGTTCGCCGAACATGGCCACGACCTCGTGCTGATCGCGCGGCGCGAAAACAAACTCGATGCCCTGGCCGACGAAATCGCCGCGGCAGGAAGCCAGCGGCCGCTGGTGCTGCCGGTCGACCTCACCCAGCCCGACGCGGCGGGACGAATCAAGGCGGAGCTCGCGGCCCACGCGCTCGAACCGCAATACATCGTCAACAATGCCGGCTTCGGCCTGGTCGGCGAGGCGGCCCAGCTCGATCATGCCGAGCAGCTCGCCATGATCGACCTCAATATCCGCTTTCTCACCGAGCTGTCGCTGGCCTTCGTCGACACGCTGAGCCGGCTGCGCGGCGGCATCCTCAACGTCGCCTCGGTGGCGGGGTTCCTGCCGGGACCGGGAATGGCGGTGTATTACGCGACAAAGGCCTACGTGCTGTCGTTCAGCGAGGCGCTCAATCACGAGTTGATCAGGCGCGGCGTGCGCGTCACGGTGCTGTGCCCCGGCCCGGTGCCGACCGAGTTCCAGGCGCGCGCCGGGATTCCCCGGGTGCCGTTTCCGAGAAGCAACGGCGTGCCCCGCGTGGTCGGCTCCAATGCGCTGACATGCAGCGCGGCAGAGGTCGCCGAGGCCGGCTATGCCGGATTGATGCGCGGGCGGCGGGTGGTGGTTCCCGGGGTGGGCAACAAGGCGGTCACGCTGCTGACGCGGTTGTTGCCGCGCCGGGTTTTCCTGGAAGCCGTGGCGCATTCGCAGCTGATGCGAGCCAGGGGCTCCAACCGGGTTCTGAAAAAGGCCGTGCGGGAGGCGCCGTGAACGGTTGTGCTGCGGCATCCAAGCCTGTCCTGATCGTTCTGCATCAGGAGATGTCGACTCCCGGCCGGGTCGGCCACTATTTACAGGCGCGCGGCATCTCGATGGACATAAGACGGCCGCGGCTCGGCGATCCGCTGCCGGAAACCCTCGCCATGCATGCCGGCGCGGTGATTTTCGGCGGCCCCATGAGCGCCAATGATCCCGACGATTTCATCCGCACCGAAATCGAGTGGATCAAGGTGCCGCTGCGCGAGGAGAAGCCGTTCCTCGGCATCTGTCTCGGCGCCCAGATGCTCGCCCGCCAGCTCGGCGCGACGGTGGCCTTCCATCCCGAAGGGATGGCGGAGGTCGGCTATTACCCGATTCGCGTCACCCCGGCAGCGCGCGGCGTGATCGAGACGTGGCCGTCGGTGGTCTACCAATGGCACCGCGAGGGTTTCGAGTTGCCCGCCGGCGCCGAATTGCTCGCCGAAGGCGATCTTTTCAAGGTCCAGGCGTTTCGCTACGGGCCGGCGGCTTACGGTCTCCAGTTCCATGCGGAGGTCACCCACGCCATGATGTGCCGCTGGACCACCCGCGGCCACGAGCGCCTCGCGCTGCCGGGCGCCAAGCCCCGCGCCGCGCATTTCGTCGACCGGCCGGTCTACGACCTCGCCATCCGCACCTGGCTGTTCGACTTCCTCGACCGCTGGAAAGAGCAGGGATCAGGGATCAGTAATCAGGGATCAGAAAAACGGGTCTGATTACTGATCCCTGATCACTGATCACTGATTACTGAGACGGTCCACCCGCAGCAGGGCGGGAAATGCGCGCATGGCGATGGCGACCACCACAAGGGTGCTGACGCCGCCGATCAGCACGGAGGTGGCGGTGCCGAACACGCTCGCCATCACCCCGGCGCGGAAATCGCCGAGCTGGTTTGCGGTGCCCGTGAACAGCGAATTCACCGCACTGACCCTGCCACGCATCTCGTCGGGCGTCTCGACCTGGATCAGGGTCTGGCGGATCACGACGCTGACCATGTCGGCGACGCCGAGGACCGCCAGCACGGCCATCGACAGATAGAACGACGACGACAGCGCGAACACGATGGTCATGACGCCGTAGACAATGACACAGGCGAACATGATGCGGCCGGCGCCGCCGGCGAGCGGCGCGCGCGCAAGCGCGACCGAGATCACCAGCGCGCCGAACGCCGGGGCGGCGCGCAACAATCCCATCCCCCATGGCCCGGTCCCGTAGACGTCACGGGCGAAGGCCGGCAGCAGCGCCATCGCGCCGCCCAGCAGCACCGCGAACAGGTCGAGCGAGATGGCGCCGAAAATGATGGGATTGCGGGTGATGTAGCCGAACCCCGCGAACAGGTTGTGTAAGGTGAGCGGCTCGCGCTTCGCCACGGCGCGCGGGGTCTTGATGAACAGCATGCAGGTTCCGGCGAGGAGAAAAAGCGCGCCGCACAGGGCGTAGACGAGGGTCGGCCCGAACAGGTAGAGCAGCCCGCCGAGGGCCGGCCCGCCGATGGTCGCGATCTGCTGGGCGGAGGCCAGCGCGGCGATCGCCCGCGTCAGGTGCCCGCGCGGAACGATGACGGGAAGCACGGTCTGGAATGTGGTGCCCTCGAAGGCGCGCGCCGAGCCGACGATGAAGGCCGCCGCGAAAATCCATTCCCTGGAGGCGACGCCGGCGGTGGTCGCCGCCAGCATCATCAGAGCGGCGATCGCTTCCACCATCTGGGCGAGGCGCAAGACCCGCGAGCGGTCGTAACGGTCGGCGACCTGCCCGGCCGCCAGCGACAGCGCGGCGGCCGGCACGAACTGGAACAACCCGATCAGGCCGAGATCGAGCGTGCTGGAGGTCAGCGCATACATCTGCCAGCCGAACGCGACGCCCTGCATCTGGAACGCGATCATGCTGGCGACGCGGGACACCCACAGCAGCAGGACCGGAGGATGCCTCAACACCGAGAACGGCGGTTTCAATTCCGTTGCGCCCTATCGCCCGCCGTCCATCGCGGCGATCACGCGCGCGGTAAAGGCCTTGGTGCCGAGCGGGCCGCCGAGGTCGCGAGTGCGGTGGGCGGCGACCGCGATGGTCGCGTCGACCGCCGCGGTGATGCACTGGCCGGCGGCGGCGAAATTCGCGCCTGCGCCGCGCTCCTCCAGCCACGACAGCAGCATCGCCGCCGATTCGATCAGCGAGGACGGATTGGCGAGATCGCGCCCCGCGATGTCGGGAGCCGAGCCATGCTGGGCCTGGGCCACGGCATAGCGGTGGCCGGCATTGAGCGAAGCCCCGATGCCGAGGCTGCCGGCGATCTCGGAGGCCTCATCGGACAGGATGTCGCCGAACATGTTGGTGGTGACGATGACGTCGAACAGGCCGGGATCGCGGATCAGCAGCGCCGCCATGGCATCGACGAGGCGCTCCTCGCAGGCGATGTCGCCATGCCGTTCGGCGACCCGCCGGGCGCAGGCGAGGAAAAATCCGTCGGACAGGCGCAGCACATTGGCCTTGTGGACGACGGTGACGCGTCTGCGCCGCCGCGCGGCAAGCGAGAACGCCGCCTCGACGATGCGCTCGGAGCCTTCCCGCGTGATCTTGCGGACCGACAGCGCGAGGTCGGGAGTCGGCATGAATTCGCCGGGGCCGACGTGCATGGAACGGTCGGCGTAGAACCCCTCCGTATTCTCGCGCACGATCACGAGATCGATGTCGCGCCCGCAGCGCGGCGGCAAGCCCGGCCGCGATCGCGCCGGCCTTATATTGGCGAACAGGTCGAGCCGGCGGCGCAATTCTCCGGACGGATTGAGCCCGCCCTGGCTGACCGGCGGATAGTCGTTGTGCGACACCGGGCCGAGGATGACGCCGGCAGCCGCCTTCGCCTGCTCGACCACCGCGTCGGAAATCGTGGTACCCACCTTGTGCAGCGAACTGAAGCCGATATCGGCCGCTTCGTAAGCGAGGCCGAGAGCGAACTTCCGGTCGGCGGCCTGCAGCACCTCGACGGTGGCGGCGACGATTTCCGGGCCGATGCCGTCACCCGGCAGCACCAGGAGAGTGGTCGTGGCGGCACGCTGCCGGCCGGTTCGCGTCTCCGCCAAAAACTCCTCCTCCGTGGTCCCCGCAACACGAGGCGACAGCGGCGAGGTGAAACACACACCGCCGGCGACCGCAAGGCCGTCGTCGTCGTGGTCGAATGACGAGCGTCATGGCCGCGAAGGCGGCCGGAGCGCGGGCTACTCGAAATCGGCGATCAGGGTGACGGTGCTTTCGAGCATGAATGTGTAGCTCTCCGTCGTACTGACCACCTTCCCGTTGTCGGTCCAATGGACGAAGGTGTGGCCGGCGTTGGGGCTGGCCGTCACCGTTTGCATACTGCCTTGCACGAATGTGCCGCCGCCGCCGACGGTGCCGTCGGCCGCGGGCGAGGCCCTGACCGTAATCGTGTATTGCTTAGGGGCGGCAAAATCGGCAACCAGGGTGACGTTGGCACTGAGCACGAACGTGTAGCTCGGGGTCGTGCTGACCACCGCACCGTTCTTGGTCCAGTGGACGAAGTCGAAGCCGCTATTGGGCGTGGCCGTCACCGTTTGCGAGCCGCCTCCCACGAATGTGCCCCCGCCGCCGACCGTGCCGTCGGCCGCGGGCGAGGCGCTGACCTTGATCGTGTATTCCTTCGGGGTGACGTTGAGCGTCGCAAGCCGGGTCGTGTTGCCTTGGCTGTTGGTCGTGTTGTTGAACCCGATGCTGCTGATGTAGCTGGTGGGCGTGAGTTTGTCCGCGCTGGAATTGACCGTGAAGGTGATGGTCTTTCCCGATTTCGTCACGGTTCCGGAGGTCGACGAGGCGGTGAGCCAGCTCGGCACATTGGTGATCGAGTAGCTCACGGTCCCGTTCGGGGCGGTGAGCGTATAAGGGAACGATGTCGGCGAGAAGGGGCCGCCCTGTTGCCCCATGGCGGTGATGCCGGTGGCGGGCGAGACCACAAAGGCCGGCGGACTGACGACGAGCGACGCGGTTCGGGACTGGGTACCCTCGCCGGTGTCGGTATTGGTGAAAGCGATGGTGGCGTTATACGCGCCGGCGGCGAGGGTATTCGCGGTTGCATTGACCGTGAACGTCACCGGCGCGGGCGTTCCGGAGGTCACGGTGCCGGCGGTTGCAGAAGGGGTGAGCCAGATCGGAGTGCCGGTTATCGAGTAGTCGACGCTTCCGCTCGCGGCGTTGAGCGTATAGGTGAACGACGTCGGCGAGAATGGGCCCCCCTGAGTCCCCGAAGCGGCGATGTTGCCCGCGGGGGTCACCTGCAGCCCCTGCGCCGGCCCCGTACCATTCCAATTCGTCACCAGATTGTAGACGTTGACGGTGCCGATGCCGGTGGCGAAGTCCCAGCCGGTTGCCGCGCGGTAAGCCGGCGCATAGGAGCTGTTCGAGGTCGACAGCACGCCGTTGGTGCCGGAGGGGATGTAGCAGTTGTAGGGCCCCTTGCAGTTGGCATCATTGTCGCCGAGCGTCACGTCATAGAAAATGCACGCGCTTCCCACCGTGTTGCCGTTGCTCGAATTGCAGGAGGCGTTGCCGCTCGCGCCATATTCGCCGGCGGCGAGCTGATACAATTGGTAATTGGGATTGCCCTGGCTCGCTCCCTGTTGCTGGTTAACCAGCGCCTGGATGCCGGCCATGATCGGCGACGCGAAGGATGTTCCGCCCGCGCCGCTCCAGGTGCTGGGCGCGCCGGTACAGGGGGCCGAACCGTTCGCGGTCTCATCGGGGTCGGACCAGCAGAAAACGTAATAGTGGCCCCACACGCCGTTGGCGGCGAACAGCGACACGTCCGGAAGATCGCGCACGCCGTCGCTGGGGACGCCGAATACGCCGGCCTGCCAGGACGGCTTGGGGTATCCGGCGCAGGTGCCGCTGACGACCCCGGCGGTGGCGGGCGCTCCGGTCGCGCAGCCGCTCGGGCCGCCGCTGCCCCCCGCATTGCTGAGGAAATCGGCCTCCCCGGTGCTACTGTTGCAGAAGCCGGACGTGCCGTAGGTGGTGGTGTAACCAAACAAATTGGCGAAGAGCTGGCTGGCGCAGGAGTCGTTCCACGGAATCTCCGGGATGTAGGACAGGGCCGAGCCATAGGTCCCGGTGTTGATGGAATTCCAATAGGTGCCGGTGGTCCCCGAATAGCTGTCGCTGAAATCGGTGCCGCCGACCGCGACGTTGTAGGGGGTGGAGCCGAAGCCATTCACGCCAATGCCGTGAGTCACCACCGTGGCGTCGTAATCGCACCCGCCGGCGTCTTCATCGCCCGACGAGACGAAGATCGAGGTCCCCTCGGCGACGCCCTGCTGATAGATCGCGCTGAAGGCCGCATTGCCGGAGGCGCCGTTGTAGGCCTCGCAGGTTCCATAGCTCAGGCTGATGATGGCGGGCGGGTTCGCCCCGTTGATCAGGTTCTGTATCGCGATCAGGCCGCCGAAGGTGGCGGTGTCGGCGCAGGCGGCCACCACGATCGCGGCGCTGGGCGCGGCGGCGCTGGCGTATTCGGCATCCAGGATCGCTTCGCCGTCGTCGCTGTTCACCCCGGGATTGGAGCAGTTGTCGGTTCCAGAGGGCGGCGGCGGGTTGATCGTGTTCAGCGACGCGCCCGTATAGCCCGACAGGCCGAACGTCGAGCGGAAGGTGGTCCAGTCGCCGGCCGAGTAGAGCTCGGTGTCCTCGATCACATAAATGGTTTGATTCTGGCCGGTGTTGCCGGCGGTGAACACCGGGTTGAAATTGTAGATCGTCGCCAAGTCGGGAGGCGTGACCAGATAATCGCCGCCGCCGACGGTGTAATTGGTCTTCGGCTTGCGCACCAGGTTGGGCCGCGGCATGAAATTGTTCAGCGACACCACGCCGACGATCGCTGGCGCGAGCGCCGCCGGGATCTGCGGGTCGCTCATATTTGCGATATGGGTGGCGCCGCCGGCCTCGACGAAATGGATCTCGGTATGGAAGGCGGCGAACACCTGACCGGCGGTGCCGGAAAAATCGATCGTCATGCCGCTTGGATAGACCACGTTGACGACGAATCCGTGCCCCTGGAGCCACGCCGTGATCTTCTGGATATCCGATGGCGCCGGGCCGAACTGGGCGCCGAACTCGCCCGCCGTGAGCCAGTGGTGGAACTTGGCCGACCGGGGATCATGCAACTGGTCGATCAGCTGCGCGAGCGCCTGCTCCTGAGCCGCCGGGCGCTGCAACTGCAGCAGCAGGTGCTCCATCGGGAGAGCCTCGGGCACACGGCCGCGATCGTTGGCGGTGTTGGCCTCGGGACGGGTATTGCCGGACAGCCGCACCAGGTTGCTCTCGACCACCGGTGCCGTGATCAGCGGCCGCGCCGAACCGTCGCCGGACAGCTGTCCGTGCGCCGGGGGCGTGATCGCGAAAACCAGCGCCAAGACCGCCAGCGCCGAGACCGCCAGCCCGATGCCGGCACCACCGTGCTTTCCGATCATGCGTTCCCCTCCCGTGTTTCGCCGCCTTAGTATGCGAGTCCCGCGTCTTCCTGCGCCGTCCCCCAAGGGGAGGAATGCGAGCGAATTTCACTGCCGACGTGCTCTCGATCGTCACCCCACATGCCGGACGAATCGTCGCGAACGAATCTGGCACTTGTCTACGATTAGGAGGACATGTTGCCCGCTCTGTGGCAACACGACCCGCCGCACATCGCCGAATCGGACATCGCAACGATTTTCGGCCGCGGGCCTACACCAGCCGGCAGCGTCCCGAATGGGGCACAGGGTGTTGCTCAAATGCAGCAATTTCCGGGCGCAATTGCAACACGCGCTTCCGCGCGGCCAACCCGGCAGTCCGTCGGCCGGTCGATGATGGCGTCGCCTCGATGTCTGAAAGCTGCGGACTGCTCGGACCACGATGTCGGTTCAACCGCGGCCGTCATCACAACCCCTACTTGCCTGACATAATTTGTTCGTGCTATACGCGCATTGTTCCTTTCGGAAAGAGAACCGCTCGTTTCGGGAAGAGATCAGTGTGCTCGAACGAATACTGAACCTTCGCAAGGCACGCCGGCCGGATTCGCATCGTCCCGACACACATCGCGCATATTTCGACGCGCGGACGTACCTGCGGAAGTATCCCGACGTTGCCCGGAACATTCTCCATTGGTACAATGGCGACCATCGGCGCGCAGCAAGTTCAATCAGGCTGCTGCGGTCTTCCGCCATCTTCGATCCGGTTTGGTATAAAGAGCATTATCAGGACCTTCACGGCACCACCGTCGATGCGATTCGCCATTATGTCGTTTACGGCGCTCGCGAGGGACGCAATCCTCATCCGCTCTTTGATACGAAATGGTATCTGCATCAAAACCCGGACGTAGCGGCTTCGCAAAACAATCCGCTCGTACATTATATACTTTATGGTGCGAAAGAGGGTCGCAACCCGCATCCGGTTTTCAATACCTCGCGATATATGGCCCATCATCCGGATATCGACTTCAGGACGATCAATCCCTTACTGCATTGTATTCAGCATTATCGCGCGCAAGAGCGCGACCGCCATAGTGTCACGGAAGCCGCGATGTGGAAACGTGTGGCGTTTGCGGTCGAGCATGATTTCCGCGCGGCCGATGGATATTATTCCCGGGTCCGGGAGGTGATCCTCAAAGAATTCGACGCCGACTATTATCGCAGCAACAACCAGCAAATGCACAGTATCGATCCCGTCGATCACTTCCTCACCATCGGCTGGCGTCGGGGATACGATCCGAGCCCGAGATTTTCGGTCATCCACTACTTGTCCCTAAATCCAGACGTGGTGTCCGCGGGCTGCAATCCCCTTTACCACTTCATAATGTGGGGACGGTCGGAAAGACGTTCACCGAAACCGGAAATAAAGCGGCACATCGCGGCCTCAAATCAGCTCGCACCGATCCTGTTCGTCGGCCATGAGGGCATCAAGACCGGCGCTCCGGTCGTCCTTCTCGAAATCGTCCGCTGGTACGCCGAACATACGCGCCGACCAGTCGCAGTGCTGCTCATGAGCGGCGGCTGCCTTGCTTCCTCCTATGCCGAATTTGCCGACGTGTATGTGTTTCACGACACCATGCACGAATCGCTCGATTCTGATGCATTCGCAGCGTTTATAAACAGGCCGTTCGCCTTGGCGTACGTCAACTCCGTCGCCTCGGGCGACTTTTGCGTCGTATATGATCGATTTCTGAAAGCCAAGAACGTTCCTCTGGTTCTACACGTGCACGAGCTGTCGAATGTCATTCGCATATTTTATGACAGGTTCAGGGCATTACAGTCCCGCGCCGTCTCCTTTATCGCGGTTTCCGACAAGGTCAGGACTTGTTTGATCGACGAATTCGGTTGTGATGAACGCGACGTATTTTTGTCGCGCGCGTTCATCAGGCCGGTCGAAACCGCGGCAAACAATATCGTCGCTTTACGCGAAAACGCAAGGCGCATACTAGGCCTGAATGCCTATGATTTTGCCGTTCTGGGATGCGGAACCATTCATTGGCGCAAGGGGCCTGATTTGTTCCTCGACGCGGCAACGAAAGTCATCGAGCGTGGGTTGATACCCAATGCCAAATTCGTCTGGGTCGGCGATGGTCCCGATATCGAGCAATACCGATGCGCCGCTCGCGACCCCAAGCTGCTCGGCCGCGTTCAGTTCGTTGGATTCCGAGATGACGCCAGCGAACTGATGGCAGCGGCCGACGTCTTCTATCTGTCGTCGCGAGAGGATCCTTTCCCGCTCGTCTGTCTCGAAGCGGGACAGTTCGCAGTACCAAGCCTCTACTTCGAGGGTACGACCGGCATATCGGAGTTCACCGGGAGCGACGCCGGAATCGGCGTTCCTTCCTTCGACACGGACAAGATCTGTTCAACCCTGTACTTGCTCGCTCGACATCCCGTGACCCTCATGCGTCTCGGCGAGGTCGCCCGCGCGCGAGTCATGGCCGGCTATACGGCGGAAATAAAGATCAGTCAGATCGCCCAGCACGTTCAAAACGTCACCCGGTTCGTACCCGATGTCTCCGTCATCGTCCCAGCGTACAATCATGCCGATTACATTCAGGAGCGACTCAACAGCATCCTCACGCAGACGATCCAGGACTTCGAGGTGATCGTTCTCGACGATTGTTCGAGCGATGCGACCGCGGAACTGGCCGGCACGTTCGCTTCCGACTCGAGAGTGCGCCTGGTTGGAAACGCCGTGAACTCGGGTTCGCCTTTCAAACAGTGGCGGCGCGGATTGGAGCTTGCGAGATCGCCGCTCGTCTGGATCGCCGAAGGGGACGACTCGGCAAGCCGGAACTTTCTCGAAACGCTTCTGCCGGCGCTCGAAGATGAGCGAATTTCGCTGGCATTCTGCGCAACTGCCGTCATCGACAGCCAGGGCGCGGCGAAACCCGGAGTGCTCGATGCCTATTACGCGCAAAGCGCATTTCCCTTCGACGACGAACAGGTGCTGGTCGATGGATTCAAGGCAGTGGAACTCGGCTTTGGCGCCATGTGCCTGATCGTCAACACGAGTGCCACGCTGATGCGAAAGGCCCTGCTCACGGAGGCCGTCGGGGCAGCGGAAATGTTCAAGATGTGCGGTGATTGGCTGATATATCTGCACGCCCTGAGAAACGGGAAGTTGTTCTACTCGACAAAGGCGACGAATTACTTTCGGCGGCATACGCAGTCCGCGGTTCACAAACTGGAGGGGACGCCGACGTACTTTGAGGAACGTCACAAAGTAGCCAGCTTCGTCGTAAGCAACTTCAACATATCATCCGGCGCTTTTCGCCGTCTGCTTGCGCTGAACGAGAACGAGTGGCACAGGTTCCGCGGCAGGAATCCCGGTCGAAACAAGGCACCCCTGCTGCGTCATGATGCGCTCGTGGCGGCCCGCAGGGCGCGATGGAAAATTGCGCCGATGCGTATCGGTTTCTACGTCCACGGGATGCTGTTCTCGAAAGGGGGAATCGAACGGCTCGCTGCTGCGCTCGCGAATTCGCTGACGAGACGCGGGCATTGTGTCTGGATTTTCTGCCGGGTCTGGGAACCCGTGAGGCCGGTTTACGACCTCAACGATTCCGTGAATGTCGTTCCTATATTCGATGAAAACGACATTGAAAACTCCGTTCCGCGGCTGCGTCTGGAAGTTGCGCGACATGACTTGAGCTGCTTCGTTCCTATGCTGTCGGAATGGCTGTTCGACCCCATCATCGGCGCGGCCGAAGGCCTGGGCGTGCCGATCTTGGCGTCGGAGCACAACGATCCGTGGAAGATCGAAGAGCTCTGGTGGTCGAAGCAGGAGCGGGCTGCCTGCTTCAGGAAAGTCGCGGCGGTCCACCTGCTGCTCGAGCGGTTCAGATCGTCGCTTCCGGTCGAATTGGCGTCGCGGATCCACGTGATTCCGAACGGCATTCAGCTGGTTGCGGAGATCTTATCCGTCCCCGTGGCGAACAGGCCCAAGCGATTCATAGGGGTCGGGAGACTGGAGCCGCAGAAGCGCTTCGACCGGCTGATCAAGGCATTTTCGCGAATAGCCCGCGAGATTCCGGAATGGCGTCTCGATATTTTCGGCGAAGGAAGCGAACAGATCATACTCCAGGTCATCATCGATAGAAATGATCTAGGCGACCGCATCCGCTTATGTGGAGGGTCGGAGACGATTCTTCAGGAACTCACACGCAGTTCCGTCTTTGTGATGCCGTCGGAGTTCGAAGGGTTCGGTCTGGTCGTGCTCGAGGCCAAGATGGCTGGGCTGGCCGGCATCGCCTATGCGAATTGCAATGGGCCGAACGAGTTGATCCAACACGACGTGGACGGGCTTCTTGCCGAGCCTGACGAAGACGGGGAAAACTTGGCCGCGGCAATGATAGCGCTGGCGAAAGATGAAAAGCGTCGTATCGGAATGGCCTCCCGGGCGCGGGAGAACTTGAAGCAATTCGACTTCGAAGCGCTCGTCGATCGGTGGGAAGAGCTGCTCGTGCGCGTGGCCCGGACCGAAGAGGTGGAGGTTCCAAGCAAGCTGGAAGAGAGGGCCTCTGGGGCTGGAGATCGGTTCCGGTGCCTTAGTTGA
>Ga0302326_10019769_pt1 | contig 13881 bp, 9 predicted proteins | sample Palsa_T0_3_FD_202264 | JGI IMG/M metagenome (GOLD analysis project Ga0302326, IMG submission 202264) | Peat permafrost microbial communities from Stordalen Mire near Abisko, Sweden - Palsa_T0_3 | ecosystem: Environmental > Terrestrial > Soil > Palsa > Peat permafrost | place: Sweden: Abisko... | reverse complement strand
GCCATGATGGCCAAGGAGGACTGGGACGGTTACGGCGGCGTAGGAGATTACGCCACAGCGAACGGCAATACCCATGCGGTAATGACCGCAGGCCACGGCATTCGCGATGCGCTGTACACCGGGCAGCTCAAAAACGCGCAAGCGACCGGAGAGATCTTCGATTGCGTGGTGGTCGGAGGTGGCATCAGCGGATTGGCCGCCGCTCATCTTTTTTCTGAAAAGACCGGGCGGTCGAAACGCTGCCTGGTGCTGGAAGACCACTCCATCTTCGGCGGGGAAGCTCGCCGTAATGAATTTATGGTGGATGGGCATCGGCTGATCGCAGGCCAGGGCTCGGCCACGTACTTTCCTTCCCTTCCGTCTTCGCTCACGCAGAGGTTTTACGAATCGATCGGCTTTGACGGTAAGCCGTTGGAGTACCAGAAATGGGGCGGCGGCCAGCCTGAACTCGACGTAAACACCCTTCCTTATGCCCGGGGCAGTAAGAATTCCGGAATGTTTTTTGGCGCGCGTTTCGGCCATCCCGAGGGGTTTTGGCTCTTCGATCCGTGGGGTAAGAAGCTGGCCGGCGCGCCCGTTCCCGAGGCGACACGGCAACAGCTGCTCAGGGCGCGCGCAGGCAATCAAACATTTGTTCCACCTAAGGTCGACGGCGACGAGATTTCGCGGGCTCTCGACCGCATCACCCTTGAAGAGCACCTGATGCAGCGTGACGGCCTGACCCGCGAATTTATCCGGACCTATATGCCGGTTGCGGCAGATTGGGCGGGCTCCTCCGCGGACGAGAACACCGCCTACGCGTATTACGCTCCAGAGGTTCTTTTCCCTTGGAAGAACGAAGTTGGCGAGCAGATATTCCCCGGGGGGAACACCGGCATTGCGCGCTTTATCGTGAAAGCTATGATCCCGGAAGCGATGCCTGGACCCAACACGTTGGCCGGCATGTGCCTCGGGCCGGTGGACTTTACCAAGCTTGATCGGGAAGGTCAGCCAGTTCGCATACGGTTGGGTGCAACGGTGGCGGATGTGCGGCATGACGGCGACGGCGTCCGGGTTAGCTACGCGGTCGATGGCCGGCTGCATACCGTGCACGCACGATCGGTGGTGATGTCCGCGGGCTGGACAACCGCCAGGACCATCTCCGATCTTCCGGATAACTATCGCGCTGCCTATCAGCAGTTCTACCGCATGCCTTGCGCCGTCATCAACGTTGCTATACGCAACTGGCGCTTCATGGCCAAGATGGGGATCACGGAATGCAATTGTTTCGAGGGTGTCTACCCGTGGCTCGCGGTCCGCAAAGTGGCCGTATTTGGGGACGTTCCGCCTGCCGTTACCCCCGACGATCCGACCGTGCTCCGTATGAAAATCACGTTTACCGAGCCGGGAGTTCCGCTGCCGCAGCAGTGCACGCGGGGAAGGATGCGCCTGCTGAGCACGCCCTATTCGGAATATGAGCGGCAGATTCGTGAGCAAATGACGCTGATGTTTGCGCGCAGCGGCTTTGACGCGCGCCGGGATATTGCCGGCATCATCGTAAATCGCTGGGGCCACGCTTATCTGTGCGGCCAGCCGGGCTTCTTCTTTGGATCTGAGGGCAAGATCGCTCCACGAGAGGTAATGAGGCGCGCTCCTTTCGGTAAAATCGCCTTCGCCAATTCCGACCTCTCCGGAATCATGGACCATCGCGCTTCCATCGCCGAATCGGATCGCGCCGTGAACCAGCTGCTGGCTTAACCCCGATCGTGTAAGGTTACGGGTGCAGATCTGTAGACGAAGTTGACGAACTGGCGCAGCTTATGAAACAAACATTAGAAACTAAAAAAGACGGAGCGGACCTTGGCTAGTCGGCGCATCGGCATCATCATGCATGGCATCACCGGAAGGATGGGCTACAACCAGCACCTGGTCCGTTCGATCGTGGCTATCAGGGATCAGGGCGGAGTGACGCTGTCCAATGGCGACCGGGCGATGCCCGATCCAATCCTCGTAGGCCGTAACCTGGAGAAGGTTTCCGGCCTGGCGGAGCGCCATGGCATCAAGCGGGTCGCGAAAGACCTCGACTCCGCGCTCGCCGACCCCGAGGACACAATCTTCTTCGACGCCGGCTCGACCCAGATGCGGGTTCCTCTGTTGACCCGCGCGATCGAGTCCGGGAAGCACGTTTACTGTGAAAAGCCGCTCTCTGAAACTTTGCAGGAATCGCTCTCCCTGGTGCGCCTGGCCCGCAAGCACGGCGTGAAGAGTGGAGTCGTGCAGGACAAACTCTACCTGCCGGGCCTGCGCAAGCTCCGCATGCTGAAGGACGCAGGCTTCTTCGGTCGCATCCTCTCCGTGCGCGGTGAGTTTGGCTACTGGGTATTTGAGGGGGACCTGCAGCCCACCCAGCGGCCGTCGTGGAATTACCGCAAAGCCGATGGAGGAGGCATCATTCTCGACATGCTGCCCCATTGGCGTTACGTGCTGGACAACCTGTTTGGCGCGGTACAGTCTGTCAGTTGCGTTGGTGCAACCCATATCACGCAACGTGTCGATGAGAGTGGGACAGTGTACAAGGCCGATGCCGACGACTCCGCCTACGCCACTTTTCAACTCGAAGGCGGCGTAATCGCGCATATCAATTCGTCCTGGGCGGTGCGGGTACGCCGGGATGACCTGGTGACCTTTCAGGTCGACGGCACGCATGGATCCGCGGTGGCCGGCTTGAGCCGGTGCTACACCCAGCATCGTGTAAACACCCCGCGCCCCGTATGGAATCCCGACGTTCCGCAGACGTTGAAGTTCACCGAGCAGTGGGACGAGGTGCCCGACACCCAGGTCTACGAGAACGGCTTCAAGCTGCAGTGGGAGGACTTTATCCGTCACGTGGTGGAGAACAAGCCCTGGAGCTTTGATCTGCTTGAAGGAGCGAAAGGCGTACAGTTGGCCGAGCTTGGCTTGAAAAGCTGGGCCGAGCGTCGCTGGGTGGATGTGCCTGCTTTGTCTTCCGACGCCACGGACGGGGTCGTGTGAGTAGCGCGAGCATCCGCGATCTGTCTATCAATCTGGCCACCGTGCGCCAGCAGTACACGATGGGCCAAGCGGTGGATGCCTGCCTGGCCCAGGGCATTACCGCCATCGCGCCATGGCGCGACCAGGTGCAGTTGACGGGTCTCGCAGAAGCAGCCGAAATCGTTCGCTCCAACAAGCTTCGGGTGACCGGACTCTGTCGCGGCGGCATGTTTCCAGCCGCAGACAAGGCAGGCCTGGCTGCCGCCATCGATGACAACAAGCGCGCGATCGATGAGGCGGTTGCCCTTCAGGCCGATTGCCTGGTGTTGGTGGTGGGAGGATTGCCAGTGGATTCGCACAACATCGGCGCTGCACGCGAGATGGTGGCCGATGGCTTGGCCGCAATACTGCCCCATGCGCGTGCCAGCCGTATGCCCCTGGCGATTGAACCTTTGCACCCTATGTATGCCGCCGACCGCTCCTGCATTAACACCCTGGAACAGGCGCTCGATCTTTGTGATCTGCTGGGTGACGGCGTGGGTGTCGCGATTGATGTCTACCATGTCTGGTGGGATCCGAAGCTGGATGAGCAGATCATGCGGGCAGGCGCCGGTGGGCGCATTCTGGCTCACCACATCTGCGATTGGCTGGTGCCGACGCGCGATCTTCTGCTGGACCGCGGGATGATGGGCGATGGAGTGATCGATCTGCGATTCATCCGTTCTCTCATCGAAAGCGCCGGATACCATGGGCCGCAGGAGGTCGAGATCTTCTCCGCGCAAAACTGGTGGAAGCGCCCGGGCGAGGAAGTGCTCGCTACCTGTGTTGATCGTTTTCTCAGCACGTGTACCTAGTCTGATCAGTCGTTTTACGAAGAGGTCTTATGTCATTCGAATCGAGAAACCCAACTACCGGAGAGCTTCTGGGCACCTATCCGGAGCATAGTGCCAACGAGGTTGAGCTACGTTTGCAGAGCGCCTGGGACGGATGGAAACACTGGTCGCGTACGCCTCTCTCCGAGCGGACAGCCTTTCTCATTCGCCTCGCGGATCTGCTGGAAAGCCGCGTGGAAGAGTATGCACGGCTGATCACGCTCGAGATGGGCAAGCCGATCGGTGAGGCGCGCGGCGAGGTGAAAAAGGCAGCCTTCGGCGCAGCTCATTTTGCCCAGGAGGGCGCCGCGTATATCCAGCCCGAAGCCATTCCAGGAACTCCAGGCCGCGTCGTCTACGAATCGCTGGGTCCGATCCTCGCCATCATGCCCTGGAATCTTCCCTTCTGGCAGGTGTTGCGCTTCTTCATCCCGACTGCGCTGGTGGGAAACACCGTGGTGGTGAAGCATGCCGAGACCGTACAGGGCTGCGCGCTTGCGCTCGAGAGCCTGGTGAAAGATGCCGATGGCCCTGAAGGGCTCTACGTTAATCTCTCTGTGCAGCGTGGAGCGGTACCGGCTATTATCGCGGATCCACGCATACGTGCAGTGACGGTGACGGGTAGCGTCGCGGCCGGACGGGCGGTCGCGCAGCAGGCCGGCCTGCACGGCAAGAAGGTTGTGCTGGAGCTCGGCGGCTCCGATCCGTTCATCGTGCTTGAGGATGCCGACATCGCAAAGGCAGTGCAGCTGGGCGTGACCTCGCGCTACTCCAACAACGCGCAGAGTTGCATTGCGGCCAAGCGCTTTTTCATCGCCGAGCCGGTCGCAGACGCCTTCATCAAGGCCTTTGTGGAGCAGGCATCCGCGCTCAAGGTCGGCGACCCGCTCTTGCCAGACACCAAACTGGGTCCCCAGGCGCGCGAAGACTTGCGTGCGACAACGGAGCGCCAGGTCTCCGATGCAAAGGCAGCTGGTGCGCGTGTGCTCACCGGCGGTAAATCTCCTGATGGTCCAGGTTATTTCTATCCTCCGACGGTGCTGGTTGATCTACCGCATGACGCGCCGGTTGCGCGGGAAGAATTCTTTGGCCCAGTCGCGCTCTTCTTCACTTTCAAAACCGACGAAGAGGCGATCCGGTTGGCCAATGACACTGAGTTCGGCTTAGGAGCGGCCGTGTGCAGCAAGGATGCGGCCCATGCCAATGCTGTGGCGGCGCAGATTGAGGCGGGCGCGGTGTTCATCAACGACTTTGTCCGTTCCGATCCGCGAGCACCCTTTGGCGGCGTCAAGGGCTCCGGCGTTGGCCGGGAATTGGGGGCGCTCGGCGCTCGAGAGCTGACCAACGCCAAGCTCATTTGGGAACCGGCCTAAAGCATTTTAGCTAATGGTGTAGACCAGGAAACTGAACTCGACGCGGCCATTCCGCCAAAGAATGGCCGCACATAACCGATCTCACCGGACCACAGTATTAGCTTAAATGCGTTAATCGGGAGGACTCTTGACCAAGAAATTGTGGCTGCAGGCGGTCGTGTGTTTTTACCTGGTCGCGTGCGCATCGGCAGCATTCGCCGGCGACGAGATACCGAAGGCCGCGTGGAGCCGCCCCATCGGCCTTCCGCTTGAGTCTCCCGGGGTAGCTAAGAATGGCACTGACATTGACGACGGCTATTGGCAGGGAGCGCCGGTCGGCGGTATGGGCGCAGGAACCTTCTCCCGTACCTACCGTGGCGACTTCGCCCGCTGGCACATCAAGGCTGGTGTGCACAAGTATGAACCCGTTTATGTGAATGAATTCGCGATGTATCAGAAGTCGGAGGGCGATCCTCAGGGCACCGCGCAGGTCTTGATGACCGGGCATCCGAATAAAGGCGAATTGGCAAGCTGGGCCTGGGATTATCCCGTGGGAGCTGGCGAGTACTCCGCTCTCTATCCAAAGTCCTGGTACGACTACCAGTGGAAGAAATTTCCCGCGCATGTCGTGCTGGAGCAGTTCTCGCCCGTCCTCCCCAACAACTATCGCGAATCCAGCTACCCGGTTGCTGTCTACCGTTGGCATGCGGACAATCCGACCAACCATGCGGTAACCGTCTCTGTGCTTCTTTCCTGGGCGAATATGGGCGGATGGTTTCGCACCTTTACCCATGACTTCAACGGCACGCCGAACCAGGGCAACTACAACCAGTTTGCCAGCGAAGCGGTAGGCTCGGCCGGCACCATGAAGGGCATCGTCTTCGACCGTGGCCGTGACGATAAGGAGCTGAACGAGTGGGATGGCCAGTTTGCGATTGCGGCCCTCGAAACCCCTGGAGTGGAAGTTACCTACCAGACGACTTTTCTCGCGCAGGGAGACGGCAAGGCCGTCTGGGCGCCTTTCGCCAAAGATGGCCGGCTCGCCAACAGCGATACCTCCTGGGTCAGCGATAGCGAAAAACTGGCCGGCGCCATTGCGCTGCGCTTTACCCTGCAACCCGGAGAAAAAAAGGTTATCCCCATGGTGATCTCATGGGACCTCCCCGTGGTGCAATTCGGCCAGGGACGCAAGTGGAACCGGCGCTACACGGATTTTTATGGCACGACAGGCACCAATGCATGGGCGATTGCGCGCGATGCCCTGCTCAATTCCGCCCGCTGGAGCGATGCCATCGACACCTGGCAGGCGCCTTATGTAAACGACGAAAGCAAGCCGCTCTGGTATCGGGGCATGCTCTTTAACGAGCTCTACACGCTAGCCGACGGAGGCACCTTCTGGGGCAGGCAGGTGGGCACAGACAAGAAGCTTCCCGCATCCTTTGCCTTGCTGGAGTGTTTTGACTATGCCTATTACGCCACCTTGGATGTTCGCTTTTATGCCTCGCTCCCTTTGCTGAAGTTCTGGCCAGACATAGACAAGCAGGTCCTGCGGGAGTTTGCGGATACCGTGCCGCAGGAGTGGCCGGAGAAGGGCCTGTGGGTTTGGAAAACCGAGCAGACTGGGGAGCCCGTTCTACACAAACGGAAAAAGAAGGGTGCGGTGCCTCACGACCTTGGCGTGCCCGAAGGCGATCCCTTTGTTGCCGTCAATCAGCCCGGCTGGCAGGATACCAACGACTGGAAAGACCTCAACCCAAAATTTGTCCTGATGGTCTACCGTGACTACGTCTTTACCGGGCGAAACGACACGGCATTTCTGCGTGAGACCTGGCCTGCCGTGAAAGAAGCGATCACCTATCTGCGACAGTTCGACCACGGCGGCGGAGTACCCGAGAACAGCGGCTATCCTGATCAGACCTACGACTCATGGATTGTGCGTGGGGTGAGCGCTTACTCCGGCGGCCTGTGGCTTGCGGCCCTGCGTGCAGGCGAAGAGACGGCGCTCATTCTGGGAGATAAGGTCACGGCGGACGAGTATCGCCAGCTTTTTCAGAAGGCCCGGCAGACCTACATCAGCAAGCTGTGGAACGGTGAGTATTTCCGCTATGACACGGAAAGTGAAAACCAGAACGCCATCCAGGCAGACCAGCTAGCCGGCCAGTGGTATGCCAACATGCTTGGACTGGGAGCCCTGGTTCCGCACGAGATGCAGCTCTCCGCAGCCAAGAAGATATTCGACTACAACGTCATGAAATTCGCCGGCGGACAGATGGGCGCTGCAAATGGCATGGCTGCGGATGGGTTGATCATCGACAACGAACAAGCAAGGGAAGTATGGGCGGGAACAACCTTAGGCTTTGCTGCGTTACTGTTGAGCGAAGGGATGAACGATCAGGCTTACAAGACGGCCTGGGGGCTCTATCACGTCATTTACGAGAGCAAAGGCTATTGGTTCCGTACGCCAGAGGCCTGGGACATCACGGGAAACTTCCGCGCTTCCATGTACATGCGGCCGGCAGGTGTTTGGGCGATGGAGATGGCCCAGCCTCCAGCGAAACCGTAGCCTACTTATAGGCGTGGATCAACTCCACGCTCACGCCCCCAATCGCGTCGGTATCCATGTAGTCGTACTGACCAGAGTCCTTCTTGCCTACGTCCCCCCAGGCTCCGGATTGCCATACGTGATAGCCGAGCTTCTCATAATCGGCTACTGCCTGATTCAAGTCGTCCACCGGCATGCCCAGATGCTGAATGCCCTCCGTGTGCTTTTTGAGGAAGTCGGCGTAGATGTTCGGAGGCGTCGCGGGCGCGGAAATCCATTCGTAACTGAACTGGTCGTAATTCTGGTAGCCAACCTCAAACGCAAACCACAGTGGTTTGTCCCGGTAGGTTGAGTCCTGCCGCGGAGTGGCATGCTCCAGGCGAAATGCCGGAAAGCCCAGCTTCTGCCAGTAAGCTGAGACGGGCTCTAATTCGCGGACCACCGGCGCGAGGTGAGAAACCTTTCCCGGCGGCCCTGCAGCAGGCGCGCCCCCGGGCCAGTAAACCAGTCCCAGGACAAACTTACCCTGCGGTTCGGTGTCGAAGTAGGTGTAGGTGATCCGCTTGCCGTCCCGCTCGAGGCTCAGCTGCTGCAGTACACCGACACCGAGAGCATGCATGCGCTTGACTTCCTTTTCCATCTCCGCCTGGGACTTTACCTCGTGCACGATGGAGAAGATCCCATCGCCATGCTTGCCCAGGAAATCGTTCCAGGCATTCAGCTGCCCTTCTGCCGGCTGAATCATGTTCACCGTCAGGTCTCCCAGGTGGCCCGTGATCTCCCAAGCCCACATTCTTACCGGCTTGCCGTGGTCTTTTCCGGTCAGCACGACATCCGGGTATTCCTGAATGTCAGACAATCCGAGTGCGATCCAACCTTTTTTTGCCAGGTCGACATTCTGCACCAGCCAGGTCACGCTGTTTACTGACTTGTAGCAGGCGGGCATTTCCCCATAGGCGGTACCTGCCAGCGCGCAAAAAACAGTGAGATAGCGCAAGAGCTTCATTCCGTCCTTCAATCAAAAAAAGATTGCCCGGCGGAGTGCGTCCGGTCCATACTTGATGCGCACATACTAATGAATCGTTCCTAATTAATCAAACGAGTGGAGTGGGCATGAAGCGGGCACTGGCAATAGCAGCATTGCAGCTTTCGACTGCGGCATCCCTGCTGGCGCAAATGATCCACCCGCCAGACCCGGCCGCGACCATTCCTGTCACCCATCCATCGAACGTGACCTTTTCCAAGGATGTTGCACCGATTTTGCAGCAGCGCTGCCAAAGCTGTCACCGTCCGGGAGAAGGCACGCCTTTCTCCATGCTGACCTATGAAGATACGCGCCCCTGGGCGCTGGCGATGAAGCAAATGGTGGTCACCCGCGCCATGCCGCCGTGGTTTGAGGATGGGCGCACCGAGAAGTTTGAGAATAACCGCTCGCTGACCCAGGCGCAGATCGATACCATCGCCGCCTGGGCGGATGCGGGTGCGCCCAAGGGCGACCCCAAAGATCTGCCGCCGCCGCTCGACTTCGTCACCGGATGGACCATTCCCAAGCCAGACAAGGTCTTCCAGTTGCCCCGGCCGTTCCCTATTCCAGCGACCGGAATCCTGGAATACCAGTACGTGATTTTGCCCACCGGCTTTACCAAGGACACATGGGTTCAGGATGTGGAGGCCGCGCCGAGCGATCGGTCCGTCGTGCACCATATCGTCGCCTATGTTCGTAAGCCGGGATCGAACTATTTCAAGGGACAACCGGAAGAACAATTCTTTGAGGCTCCGCCCGCCAAGACAGGAGAGAAGGCTCCCCAGGATGACGTGCCCAATGACTGGCTGGTCGGTTACGCTCCGGGCCAGCCGCCGGACATGTTTGAGCCCGGCCAGGCGAAGCTTATTCCAGCCGGGTCCGACATTGTGCTCGAAGTGCACTACATGCCTGAAGGGAAAGCCACGACAGACCAGGCGAACGTAGGGCTGGTGCTGGCGAAAGAGCCCCCAAAAGATCGCGTGATGACTTTGTCCACGGGCAATGAGAAATTCAAGATTCCCCCGGGAGATCCCGACTACCGCGTGGACGCCTCCTTTACCGTGCGCCGTGAAGTGACCCTGTTGGGTATGCATCCCCACATGCATATGCGCGGCAAAGATATGTCGTATCGGCTGGTATTTCCCAACGGCGAGACGCGCGCCATCCTCAACGTGCCGCACTATAACTGGCGCTGGCAGCTGTGGTACAACCTGGCAAAACCGATTGTGCTCCCCGCAGGCACCAGGATCGAGTGCACGGCACACTACGATAACTCGGCGAACAACCCGGAAAATCCTGATCCTACCAAGACGGTCACCTGGGGCCAGCAAAGCTCCGATGAGATGATGGTTTGCTTTTTCAACGTAGCCTTTCCCGCCGCCACGCCGGCCAAAGAACTGCTGCCGCTCCCCACAACCGAAACAGCTTCACGCACCCAGTAAATTCCTGCCTATGATCACACGCTACAATTACTGGCTGCAAAAATGAGGTCTCTTTTCCCCACAGGAATAGCTATCCTCGCCACGACCATCGCGCCGCTCATGTCGCTAGCACAGACGGCAATAGCGACTGTGGCCGTAGGCAACACGCCGATAGCCGTCGCGGCGAATCCGGTAACGCACAAGACTTACGTGGTGAACCACGGCAGCAGCTCCGTGACCATCATCGACGGGACGACACACACAACCTCCACCGTAAATGTGGAAGATCGCCCTGAGGCCGTCGTGGTTAACCCTATAACCAACAAAGTTTACGTAACCAACGCGGGTGCGGACTCGGTTTCGGTGATTGATGGAGTCACCGATGCGGTCAGCGCAACCGTGCGCGTGGGGAGCTATCCTCAGGCGCTCACGGTCAATACAGTAACCAATAAGGTCTACGCGGCCAATAATTTTGGTCATAGCGTCACGGTCATCGATGGGGCCACCAACGCAACCACTACTATCCAGGTGGGGCAAGGCCCGCGCGGCATTGTCCTCAATCCCGCAACCAACAAGGTCTATACGGTTAATTACGGGAGCCAGGATGTCACCGTCATCGATGCAGCGACGGGGGCTACCACTGCCGTACAGGCCGGCAAGCACCCCTGGGCAATCGCAGTGGACACCAAGTTGGACAAAATCTATGCGGTGAACGAAGACAGCGCCAGCGTGACGATCATCCAGGGGGCAACCAATGCCACGACTACCGTGGACGTGGGCCCGATTCCTTTTGCGGTGGAAGTAAATCCCGCAACCAAGAAGGCCTACGTTCTGAGCTATGGTAACGACGCCATGGCGGTGATCGACGAGACTACCGATTCCGTAAGCAAGACCGTTAGTTTGGGGACGCATCCGCAGGCACTCGCGATCGATGAGCAAAGCGATCAGATCTATGTGGCGAACCAGCGCACATCCAGCGTGACCGTGATCGACGGCAAGACGAATCTTCCCGTCGTGAAGGTGGATGTGGGCGCGATTCCGTACGCATTCGGGATCGATCCGGCGGCTCGTTCAGTATATGTCGCCAATTTCAGCACCAATAACGTTACGGTGATTCGAGGTGTGGCTACGCGATGATCGTATTAAAGAACTTGTCTTTGAGGTCGCTTACGTTTCTCGTGGTTGCGATCGCAGCCATCACGGCGCATGCACTGGACACTCCTAATCACCCGGTCAAGTTCCGTGTGGTTGCGATCGCAGAATCAGGCAACACGCCACACAATGAGTTCGTGACCGCGGCCAAAGTATGGTTGCAGCAACTGGCCGACGAGAATGGCTTTGCCGTCGACTACATCACCAACACCGATCCCATCAACGATGCCTTCCTGGCGAAGTACAAGCTCTTCATTCAGCTCAACTATCCGCCGTATCGCTGGACTCCAGTGGCCAAAAGAGCTTTTGAACGCTACATCACGCGGGGTACCGGCGGCTGGATCGGCTTTCACCATGCCATGCTCCTGGGGGATTTTGACGGATACCCGATGTGGCCATGGTGGTCGCATTTCATGGGGGATATCAGGTACACCAGCTACATCGCACAGTTCGCTACGGCGACCGTGAAAGTGGATGATCCTAATCATCCGGCAACCAAAGGGCTGCCCTCCTCCTTTGTTGTGCAGCAGGAGGAGTGGTACACCTGGAGCAAGTCCAATCGTTCGACCGTTCATGTTCTGGCCAGTGTCGATGAGTCGACCTACGACCCCAGGAGCATGATCACCATGGGAGATCATCCCGTGGTGTGGACCAACGAACACGTCAAGGCCAGGAACATCTACATCTTTATGGGGCATCACCCGGACTTGTTTCAAAACAAAGACTTCACGCAGCTATTCAGAAACGCGATCTTCTGGGGTGCGGGCCAGTGAAAGGGTATTTCCTCGCGGCGGCCCTGTGCGTTGCCCTCGTTTCCCCAGGCGCCAGCGCCCAGGAGGCCAAGACCTCGCAGCCGAGGGTATTGATTTTCTATTCCCTGAACGTAGAAAACGACCACGTTCTCTTCGCGCTGGATGCACTGCGCTTCTTCGTGGCGCTGGCTCAGAAAGACAACTTCGCGCTGGAAGCAACGACCAATTGGGAAGATCTGAATGATAAAAACCTGAAGTCCTACCAACTGATTGTGTGGCTCAACGAATTTCCCCATAACCAGGCGGAGCGAGAAGCATTTGAGAGATACATGAAGGGAGGCGGCGCCTGGCTTGGCTTTCACGTATCCGCATACAACGACAAGACCACCAAGTGGCCGTGGTTCATGACGTTTATCGGCGGAGGGGTCTTTGACAACAATAGCTGGCCGCCTTTGCCGGCGAAGCTGATCGTGGACGACCGAACCAGTCCCGTCACCCGCAATCTACCGGAAACATTTGTCTCGCCCACGAATGAGTGGTATCGCTGGAAGCCCAGCCCTCGTCTTGATAGCCATATCCATGTGCTGCTGACGCTTGACCCTGCAAACTACCCCTTGGGTATCAAGAGCCTGTTGACGGACGGAGATATTCCGGTAGTGTGGACGAACACGCAGTACAAGATGCTGTACTTGAACATGGGCCATGGCGACAAGATCTTTACCAGTCCGGTACAGAACACCCTCATTGAAAATGCAACCACATGGCTGCTGGGCAAGAACTAACCTCTGGGATGCGGCACTCGCGCCTGTGTCATAGGAGGAATCATGGGCCTGCGGCCCACCCAAGGGGATGAAAATCGCGGATAACCTGCGCTCTGTCCATCCCCTATAGCGGCTGCTGAGGTGAGCGCTACCCTCCCCTTTGTCATCCCGAGCGAAGCCGAGGGACCTGCGGTGCGCCTCTCCTCCACGCAAATGCCGGGTGTGGGCCACGCATCGTGGTTAGGACATAGTTTGGAGTCGATAATGAACCGGATTCTTGCCGCTTTCTTCGCCGCAGCGATGGCGACATCAGCTGTGCTGCACGCTCAGCCCTGCAACAGCCCTCCGTCGCCGCGCCGATCCGACTGGCCAGTCTACGGCGGCCAAGCCGAAGGCGATCACTACTCTCCCCTATCGCAAATCAATCGAGGTAATGTACACAACCTGAAAGAGGCATGGAAGTTCGATGCGGCCGAAGAGGGCGGCCTGGAAACAAGCCCCATCATCATCGGGAGGACGCTCTTCGCCTATACCGCCTCGCAAAAAGTGATTGCGCTCGAAGCCTCGACCGGTAAGCTTCTCTGGAAATTTGATTCCGGCGTGCCCAGCAAACAGCCGGCCCGCGGTCTCGCCTACTGGCATGGTCGAGTCCTTGCCGGCGTAACCCATTATCTCTATGCGCTCGATGCACAAACGGGCAAAGTCATTCCCTCCTTTGGTGAGCGGGGAAGGATCGATCTGCGCAAGGGCCTGCGCGGAGACTATCTTACTCAGTCCATCGACCTCACCAGCCCCGGCATCGTTTACCAGGATTTGATCATCGTCGGTGGCCGGAATCCCGAGACTTATCCTTCTCCTCCCGGCGACATCCGCGCCTTCGATGTGCGCACGGGCGCTCTTCGTTGGAGCTTTCACACCATCCCGCATCCCGATGAATTCGGCTACCACACATGGCCCCCGGATGCCTGGAAGACCGCGGGCGCGGCCAATAACTGGGCCGGGATGGCGCTCGAC